>Ga0302320_10029322_pt1 | contig 10529 bp, 13 predicted proteins | sample Bog_T0_3_FD_202130 | JGI IMG/M metagenome (GOLD analysis project Ga0302320, IMG submission 202130) | Peat permafrost microbial communities from Stordalen Mire near Abisko, Sweden - Bog_T0_3 | ecosystem: Environmental > Terrestrial > Soil > Wetlands > Peat | place: Sweden: Abisko, Stordalen Mire... | reverse complement strand
AAAGCTAAAGAGAAAAGGAAAGGAAAGGAAAGAATTATGAAAGGAAGCCTTTTTAAATAAGGGAGCCCAGGCCTATGTACGTGCGTGAAGTTGGGCTAAATCATGTGATTTTGGGTTGTGGTCGTCACAAATACAAAACGAATAAATTATAATATATGAACACAAGGTGATTATATAAACACTAAACAAAGTGAGCAAAGATTTAATTTAAAACTTAAACAAGGAAATAATATTATTTTTCTATCTTTAAAAAAATTTAGTAAAAATAATAGTTTTTTTTCAACAATTACCTTTCTCGCTTATACTCATCCTGTGACGACCACGACCCAGAATCACATGATTTAGCCCAACTTCACGCACGTACATAGGCCTGGGCTCCCTTATTTAAAAAGGCTTCCTTTCATAATTCTTTCCTTTCCTTTCCTTTTCTCTTTAGCTTTATATCTTGTATTTATTACAGAACAAAACGTCGACAATTGAACCTTTATTAAATCAATTTAACAAGCCCTTTAAATGCTCGTCCTTCGGCGTTATAATATTAAAATTTATATTGCAAGCTCTTTGACTCGAAGCACGACACAAAACGTTTATACGTAAATACTAGTAAATATTGATTAATTAATTAATTTTCAAATATAAACATATTTCAATTAATAAGAAAATATATGAATATGGTCGAGGGGTTCACTATAGGCCTTGCAGGGCTTTGGATAACATGGTGATTGGTGGCTTTGAGTGTTAACAGGTTCATATGATTAAACCAATTATGCATGTAAAATTCGGCAAATCTTACCAAAATCAAATAATTATGCACGGGGCCAACCCAGTCTTATGGCACCCCTTGTATTACCAACCGTTTGAAATCTACTATTAACTAATGTACTACAATCACCAACATGAGGTTTTTTATTTTACATTGGGTCTTTCTTGTCGGGGTAGTGTATTTTCGCCGTATTTTAGCATAATGCCGAATGTTCGGTTAGATTACACCGGAGATCAAAGAGGGGTAAGGAGGAAATCCCAGTGCGAGACCTTCTGACATTGATTGAATTCTAATGCTGCCTTATATAAGCTGAAAATGATGCCACTAATCTATATCAGTGCTCACCATCATTGCCTATATTGTCTAGTCGCTCCTGAATTATAATTGCAGGATTCATCTCTGCACCTCCATTTTCCCATGCGTACCTCACTTGTGCTGGCGTCCAGTTTTGCATTCTCTGAACTATGTTGCTCGTATCCGTATCAGCTCGTAATATTTCCACCATTCGAGCCCAAGTGCCAACATAGTCAGCCTTAAGCAAGTTAGAAAGTTCGTCAGGTTCCAAATTCATATCGGCTTGTTTTGCCAACAACCGTTCTAACTTATCATTGCTGTCCTTGGTAGCTGCTCTTCCCAAAGCATTTAACTTCAAATAATCAGCCATCTAGTTGTCAGAAACCGTATCATACAAACCTCTTGATTTATTCTTCTGTATTTCTCCGGCAATCCACCTTTATTCAAAGACGTTTGAATCTGGCTATAAGATTCCCCGCTGCTCTTCAACCGATAAATGATCATTCCTTGGTCCCAGCTTTTTTTCCATACTTCCATCCTCCCTTTTTCGATTAATTGAGGGTGTATAAGTTCATCGGGTCGGAATACCAAAGATGGGTTCTGAACAAATAAGGGCTGATCTGCCATTGTTGTAAAGGAGCGCTAGGATATGTTATTAGATAGTAGATAGTTATGATCAAAGGGTTAATATTGAGACTTAATGAATGAAATAATGAGCTGTAGGAGTTCCTATGAATTATATAAGAAATATAATTTTATTAAAATTTAATATTATGCCCTAGTGTTGCTCATTTTACACCTTTCAAAATATAGTTAAATATAAAAATAAAATAAAATATAGAATTTTGCCGTTAATCCGCTATTCACCGGCCGTCACACGCTTTGTACTCACTCCCTTAAAAAACATACGTCAGCATTTGAGAACTAGTATCCACAAATCAACATTCACAAACTAGCATTCACACACTAATATTCATACCAGCATTCACATACTAGCATTCACAAACCAACATTCACACACTAGCATTCAAACACTAGTATTCACACACTAGTATTCGCATATTGCGTAGACAACTTCTTGCCGAAAACTACGCTATCGAAATTTGACCATATATAGGCCATCTCTTGAAAGACTTGGTCATAAAAAACTTCAAGGAGATATGGCATTATCAAATACTGCTCGGCCAGAAAAGGCGCAATTGAAAGCCAATACTTTTTCTCAAATTCCTCTGGGCAAACAACCTCATGTTCTTTCACCAAATTCTTTCGAACGCCAGGATCAGGCAAAAGAACGTCTCTTTCACTATTTTCATTCATCTAGAACGTCAAATCCTCGTGCATCTCCCTTCACTCATCATTCCCAGACGACTCCTCTCGGCACCACACATACGAGATATCCGCCTGCCAGTAGGGGCACTAGAAATATAATAGCAAGTATATCGACTCAATGTATACTCATACAAAAGTAACAGATTCTTAGCAACCACTTGTAGCTATTCCTGGACTCCCTTCTACACAAATTCAAGGTGGACGTATCCAAAAACCCAAGCACTTTAGCCGAATGTACCAGGATTTTCTTGATAGAATTCCGGAGAAGATACCCACCATTAGCAATACAATACAAATCGTAGATGAGGACTTATTTGCCAAGGATGCCACCAGTATAAGGCATCTGATGTCGATTAGGCGATTGATTAACTGATTCTTGTTTTGCAAAGATAAAGAAGGAAAGCACTTTTATTCCGATAATTCCTATAAGGTTATATGTGGGACTATGTTGCAAATGGTTGGACTTTGATTTTTGTACTAGCAAAATTACAAATAGAAACTCTGTTCACTGTGCATGTGAGACAGGCTACCTGTTTGTTTATTCATTCGCCCGAGGCTTGCCGAGTAGAAGAGGTTAACGTGTAAGGCAAAAAAAAATTGGTAAGGGGGATTTCACGTGACTATGCACGGGAATGTAATCAGCGAGAGATAGAATGTAAAAAGAAAAAAACGTGAGAAGGAAAAAAAATTTGTAAGGAAAATTAAAAATCACAAAGAGCTTCATCCGCTTATATAATTAATGAAAATCATGTGGGACGAGCGAAGGCTGAGTGAGCTTGCTCATGTCGTACAATTAGGTCTTTCGATGTGGGGTTTCCCCTCAAAATCACGTGCTCAGCACTACTCTTATTCTTATCGCGAACCACATTTGAAATCTGGCCAACTCTAAATCCAATCCTGAATTTTCCATTGATTCGGGACCCTATGAGGCGTTCCTTTTTCCGAACTCCCACATTCTTGGAGCTTCGACTATAACCTCCCCATTGATTGAATTATATTTGTACTTTAGACTTCCATGTCCTATGCAACGGCCGCGCCACCTGGGGATCTCCTTGAGTCACTCTTCAACCATATTGCGCTGTCTCCCCGTCCCAAGCCAATAAGCTATAAGTTGAGCGTGGCCTCGTCCAACGCCTGCTAGATGTAACTGTCAATTTCTTACGTCTTCCACCTAGTGACTCTGTCAACGAGTGGGAATCACTTCATCGTTCTCTCGAGACTTGTAGGCGAGTCAATTCAGGTGGCAGGCTCACCGAAACCTCACTTTTGACGGCCCTGCGAGAACTGCAAGATCGAGATTTCATCGCTCTTCATATTACGGAGCAAAATGCCGCCCTCATTATCCGATTACAAGAAGTGTAAGTTGCACATCGTTATCTACAAACTTCCTTCCTCCTTTGGTCCTGACTAATGTTTTCCTCATCTATTAGTGGAAATTCGAATTTATTCAAGGCATTTGAAGCTTCTCCTTTGTCCGAAGATGTGCTTGCTTCCAAGAACGCCCTACACTAGGACTTCCCTAGCTCCGCCATCGCGATTTCAATCTCCGAATACGAAAAGACCTCCTCCCAAGATGAGCTAGCGATATTCCTAGAGATGGCAACCACCGAGTCGATCAAAAGATTTGCTGCGCTACAAACAAAGCTGGCCCCTTCGCATTTGATAATCGGGATACTGTCGACCCCGCGCTCATTACACAGATGCTGATGACACTACTGGAGGTCAATGGCAGCCGAGTGTTTCCTTCACTACTTCAGAAACGCGTACGGGATGATATTTGCTGGAGCGAAGGAGGCGAAAAGCCCTGGAGACGATGCCTTCTGGCTGGCGCTTCGCGTCGCCGTGTATAGACACCTGTCCATCACTCTTGGTGGTGACGTAGTAAGAATACAATACAAATTTCTGATTTGCCTCGCCCTCTCACGCTTTCTTGGCGAGTGCCTTGGTCAGATTGGCCTTGATCTCGCGCTCTTTCTAAAAATCAAGCTCTTGTCACGCTTGAGGTTGATAAAGAAAGAGTTCCAGCCAACCTCTCCATTCATTACGAATGCTGATTCACAGATCTTGAGCCAGACTTCCTCAGATATACCAACAAAGCTACAGAACAGATTAGTGTGGCTTGAGAAGGCTTTAAGAAGCGTATATAACGCTCCATCCTCACCCTGCCAAAATATGCCGACCCGCGGCACCTTTTCTTATCGCTGCGCAGCAGCAAAGATTGCATCCAGCGAGTTCTAAACGAGCCTTTTCATCGATATACTGCACCTCTGGTTGTTTCTCTCTACAAGCTGCCGCAGGATTATCAACTCTCCTTCACAGTTCCAGAACTTGGGACAGCCTTCGCTAATCGATATTTCAGACTCTTTAAGATCGAGATCGAGATTAGAGAATCGTCCGATGTGCCCGCCCTGGCTACGAAAATTGAGAATTATCTAAGCACTGTTGGGGATGCTTACGATAATAACCCCGAGCAGAACAGTGTCATGCTCATCACGGTCATGGAGCTTTGGGTAGCAATGGACGCACGTGCTACAAAGATGTTCAGTTTGCTGAAGGACTATAATCCAGGAATTCCCTCTGATATTTTGGACGACCTGCAGATAGCTCGGCTTAAAGATGTTCAGCGTGTTAACAAGATCCGACAATACCTGCAAGGCAGACATGCGGCTTGCAAGGGTTCTCGAATGACTATCTTCAATAACCCAGGAAAAGGTTGCTTTGGAGAACGCTATTACACCGAGTCTGAGGATTCTTCAAGGCTGCAAACCCTTCACCAACGAATTGAAACCGCAGCCGAACAAGCACGCACGGTCAAAGAGCAAGAATAGCAAGAAAAGACCTTAGAGTAAGGATAATCTTTCCCTCAATTATCCGAGGCCATAGCATATGCATAACAGAGTCCATGATGGACTACTATATTGACGTTCAATGGCTTCGCCAGATCTCTCTCATCAGGGTCGATGATGAGCTCACACACTATGAGGGCAGGAAGTGCTGGCTTGGGGACCCTTTTAGGTTCAAGAAACTCGTCCAACAGGCATCCGAAGCCTCATGTGTCTTCATCACTAATGAATTCCTAGTCAAGACTCATGACGACAGACATTACACAAAGTGTTATCTGGATCGCAAAGTTCGACGATTTAGAATGGATGTGCATGAATATCCATTGCCGGCAGATCCTATCTACGCCAAAACGGTGGTATTTGAACTTGGCTATCCTAATGCTTTCACTGCATACCGGGACTGCTCTAGGCAGATAATCAGTAGTCTGGCGTTTCCAACAACACAAGTATCGGCTCTCGAGCCTCGAGTTATACTTGGAGATTATTCTGAGCTCAAACCCTATATACAGTTAAGGTATGCAAATATTTCTTTTATAGAGTATGAATGACATTGTATGTCTAGCTTCGGCTATAACCATTTGTGACCATGGTCAGGTTTAGATTTTCAAAACCACATGTTGGGCTTAATTATAAATATAGTTCCAATGTTTGGGATTGACTCTCGACATTTAAGTCTAACTTTATTGAGGCCTTTAAAGCTCTCTCTAGCGTCAACAACAAAGTCGTTCTTGACAACACATTATGCAAGGCCCCGATTTCCCGTCGGTGTCGAAGATATTTGTCTCCCAAACGGCCTGAAGCTTGGGTACTTCGATACGCGACTAAAGATTTGGCCAGCTCGACTACCACAGGCACAAAACGCCACATTTTCGCACCACTGCTAGTTCGCCATGCTAGCAAATTCGCCATTCTCGTCTCTGAACATCTCAACCGACGTTGCTATTGATTTGAAGGGGCCTTCTTCGTACGAAATCGTTGTAAGCCAAAGCAAATGTCCTTCTAGGCTTAACATCCATGAATATATGTCGTTTCAAACCCTTTTCTCTGGAAAATCTCGACGATGGCTTCAGATTTTGGTTGAACTTGGGTCTTCTAATTTGAACTTCAGTACGGAAGCAACGACGACGTTGATGACTTTTCTAGCACTACAAATAGAACCTGGAGATAAAGAAAATTCTCTTAGGGTTGTTCATAGAGTCTTCCGAGATGAGGCCTTTTGTAAGAGGCTTGTGGATCAGCTTAACTAACGCCTGAATGGGATCTCATCCAACTGGCGCGAAACAAATTACATGGAGACCTTGATTACTATTGCGCATCGGCTGTTTGAGCTTGGCGATTCCGTTTCTGCGAATGCTGTCAGGTTGCTTGAAAAAGCACGCGCAATCACCTCTGGTTGGATTTCTGCATTGCAATCGAAGATCCAGACTGGAATAGATGCAGAAACCTCCCGAAGATGCTCCCGGTATGCATTTTGGGCCGCTTTACTTTGCAAACGGACGTTTGCCTTGTACGGAGATCAGCCAAGATTGCCACCCACAGCACTTCGAAGATTCATTAAGTGCTCCATCTCTTTGCAAGATAACATGGTCAGCAATCCTGCTATGCTACCCTTGGCTTTGAGAAACGCTCTAATCCGCGACTTCAAAATGGTCCACCAGATGAGATTTACCCTCAGGTATTCTCTTCAATCCGATCAAGACAGCCTGATATTATCGATCACTACAATCTGGCCAGATGTTAGAGGAACTCAATCAAGAAAGTTCTCTCGATTGGAATTTCTTCCAAATCCAGACCAATGGTGAGTCCAGGTCATTATTGACGGCACTTCCCAAACTACGCAGCAAACTGTGCATTTCCACCTACTGGAAGGACATCTGCTCGTCCGTCATGAGGAAACCTATTAGCAAATTGCCACCAGAATCGAGAATAGCAGTGGTTCTACAGCAGCTCTTTGGCAATTAGAGCTTGCTGACATATCCTTCATCTCTCCCTGGTATGACCTACATGCTCGCCATCATCATGAACGGCTACCAGATTCATCTTGGATTCTGCGACAGGGAGGTTTTTGTTAGGGCACGCGTGCGTGATACTGTTTTAGAGCTGATCCCACCACAAGTGTTCGGGACGCTGGAACATTTCGATTTACCTGCATCATTAGTCAACAATTGTGTGCATTGGCTGGATCTCAGGACCCGAGTTATTGAGATTAGGCAGCCACCAAACATATGGACATCGAAGCAAAGCAACTGGCTCCTCGATTTTAGTACCGGCTACGCAACGCGCCGCACTTCTACTCTGGTCGATTTGCACTCTCCGTTATTCCAACGTATTGCACGCACTTTCGAGCACTTCGAAAGCCGTCGACATTTGACGGCATTCCAGCCAGACTGGGGTAGATTGACCGTCGAGCTGCGGCGCTTAGAGCTCTTGTTCTTTGTGAATGGAAATAACCTATTTCAGTCTCCTCAATTGAAATCAGAAATTGATCTCAACCAAGACGCTGGTACGTTGTACGAACTGAATTCCAAGCTCGTCCTGAGAGAAGTGGCGAAAGTGCGTGATCCAGTCACCCATTACTTGTTTTCAGTTCTACAGCGTCAAAGGAGTATTTTGGTACCTATGGGAGACATTAAGTATAGTCGTAACGATTAGCATTTTTCACTCTTTGTTGCGAACGGTAATTATGCAAAATTCACGATCAACGATGTTCTTGAACATCTTGATTGTCCTGCTGAACCCCGACTTCTGTACTTAAAAGCCATATATCATGCATACATGTCGATTGCGCTCCCAGATCCTCTGACAGGCCGTACTGGAACCGAAGAGGCTTTACATTGCTTGAAACCGGGCTACTATCAGCCGTGGACTCCCGTCACGACTGGACCCTATCGAGAACTGCAATTGATTGCGAGGCTAACTCCACAGCGAGAATACTACCCGAAGGACATGAAAGTAATAATCTTATAAACGACTTTCTGGGACCCTGACCTGACAACAGTTATCCAGCATAACGGATATCGGGCCATTGTAGATGCAATCCTAGAGGAGTCAAAACAGTTGTTTGTATTCTCTCTAGAAAAGATCCAGCTGCCTCCCCTTGAGCCCGTTGGTGAGACTCACCTTATTCTGCGGAGTCGCTTACGGCACGAGTCCTATCAACGGCAAAACTCTAACTCGGATGTACCACAACCAGCCAAAGATGAGCCATATGCTGTACGAGACTGTTGGCGGGTCAGCCAAGGCCGGACTAATGTCGTTGAATGTACAAATCTCATTCGCGTGTGGCCTTCAGCAATCTCAACTACTCGAGACCTAGTTGGGATTTTGCAGAACTGGCCAACCATTGGAGGCTATAAGGGATGCTTTGGGAAAGTTCTACTCACAGACCTCCTCGATGTGCAATGGGCGACGGACTGGAAATCCCTAGTTAATCTTTGCCGAGAATCCAGCTCCAAAGATACTTATCGGCTGATGTTCTTGTTTGCCATCATGTTGTTCCATTATGATGTGGATATGGATGTACTGAGGATCTTGGTTGCTTTCACTGTGTTGCAGGATTTGAAAGTACTCAGTTCGCCAAAGTGGCCAGCTTATAGTCAGTTTCGATAGAACTAAGTCCCTCGAATTGACTATCTCTTACAATTGATGAAGTTTTGTCTCGTTCCATATAGGGGAAGTGTACGATCTACTTTTGAGTTCAATCTCAATCCAAAGCAGCGTAGGAGACTCGAGCCTGCCGAGTTAGCACATGAGAAGCAACAAGAGGCGAACTCGAAATCGCTAGCTAAGTTTCTTCTCAAGCAGTGGCCCTGTTCTGAGCCAACAATTGAGGGACTTCCCATGTCCACGCCTCTTTTGGTTAACGCGGGGAAGGCTTTGCAAGTCATCCGACCTAAGTGGCTGCGTTTATTCCAGAACTTGGAGCATTCCAACTATGTTTCCTAAGTATAACGTGTCCTAGATTGCCGTCACCGCAATCCCCGCCGCCCAGAAGAACCACTGGACATTGGGTTTGGAGAGCAAGGAATTTTTCAACGTTGCGATAGAGGTGGCACATTTTCGACGTTACAAAAACTGTTTCCTAAGGCTATTGAAGTCAAGTACGTATGTCTCACTTCATCTCACATTCGAGTCGAACAGGATGAGACCAACGTCGAACCTGAATCTAGACAATGGTAGACGACAGAAGCTTACTCCGGCTCTGTCTTCTGAGATTCAAAAACTTAAGACCATTATTGGGATTGTTGCCAAGTCCAAGTCCGCAGTCCGGCAGCAGTATGGAGAGGATCTGTTCCAAAGTTTAAAAGCGTTTCAACGGTTCAGGGGCGCTTCACAGGAGCAGCAGCACAATTCAATTAATGCAGCCAGACTAGCCACAGAAATCTCCCAGGCTCGGTTGAACATTCAAAATCAACTAGATCGCCTTCGGAAGGCATTAGAGCGGGAAGAATCCGCTCATTGGCTGCAACAAGCTGGGCTCTGGCCATCGATTATACCCATTACCCTGCTCGAAAACTTGCGCTCTATCTCGAGCTGCAAGTTCGGGCATGGAATAAAGAATGATCTTCTCTTCTACGCACAATTAATCACAGTATTGCAGCGACTCCTGCGGGTGGAAGATACTCTCCAGAAGGGAAATATACAACGGCTAATAGAAGAGCAAAAGAACCTTAGACATTCTAATTAGAAATCATTAAATTACCCAGATTAGCTTCTCCTTAAAATTGACTCCAATATCCTAATCCGTCCTAGTCAGATCAAAGTTACTTTTGCAACAATATCCCCAGAGTTCGGTTCTAATTCTATTTTGCAGATAAACATAAGCCAGAGTAAGTTCAAATCGTTCAGCTTTCCGTTTCAATAAGTGGAGATAACATCTTTATATAGGTTGTTGTGGGCCTTCGGGTAGCTTGTACAAGCAAAAGGGTTCAAATCAAGTAGTGTAAAATCAGTTGTCTCTTTTCTTCTACCTAGAAGGAAGAAGGGTACTTATACCCTTCCCTCTTATGCTAGATTTACACTACTCCTAATCTAGCTAAGTGGGTTCCCCACTTAGCTTGCCACTTAGCTTGGCCCTTTTCTGGATAATAATCATCCCAACACTGGCAACTTTTCTTTTATGGAGAGTCGCCAGTATTCGGATTCTCGAATATCCATATGCCCCCTTCCTTCTCCCATCACACAGCATCCATCCGCTGTACCTAACCTTCTACCCTTATCTGCAACTCGTTGGTATCAATTAATGACTGTAATGCCTTGTTTGGAATGCTCTTCGTCATAACATCCGCCGGGTTGTCCTT
>Ga0302320_10029320_pt1 | contig 10529 bp, 7 predicted proteins | sample Bog_T0_3_FD_202130 | JGI IMG/M metagenome (GOLD analysis project Ga0302320, IMG submission 202130) | Peat permafrost microbial communities from Stordalen Mire near Abisko, Sweden - Bog_T0_3 | ecosystem: Environmental > Terrestrial > Soil > Wetlands > Peat | place: Sweden: Abisko, Stordalen Mire... | reverse complement strand
TCCTGGACGACCACACGGAGATCGGCCGACGGTGCCGGTTCAGCGACATCGTCGCCGACTTCCGCACCACAATCCAGCAGGAGCTTAACTACGAGCGAGAGGCCCAGAATCTCATCGCCGTCGGCACTAACCTTAAAGAGTTCAAGCTGATCGTGGTTCCCCAACCCGTCCTCGACTACAGCACCCGCAGCGTGCTCACGATGGATTACGTCAAGGGCCAGAAAATCACGTCCATCGGGTCCCTTGCAAAGCAGGACATCGAGGGGGCGCTCCTCGCCGAGGAGCTTTTCAAAGCCTACTTGAAGCAGGTCTTGGTCGACGGCCTCTTTCACGCAGATCCCCATCCAGGAAACGTGTTCATCACGGACGACGGGAGGATCGCCCTCCTTGACCTGGGCATGGTGGGGTACACCGGTCCTGTGATGCAGGAGCACCTCCTCAAGGTTCTCGTCTCGGTTAGCAACGGAAAGGGCGACGAGGCCGCGGAGGAGGTCGTGCGGATGAGCGAGAAGACCGACACCTTCGACTCGCACCGGTTCCGCCTGCAGATCGGCCAGCTTGTGGCTTCTAGCCACGACAAGGGGCTGAAGGACCTTAACGTCGGACGTTCGCTTCTGGACGTCAGCCGGCATGCCAGGGAATGCGGCCTTTACGTCCCGAGCGAGCTCGTCCTTCTCGGTAAAACCCTCCTGCAGCTGGACGAGGTCGGTCGCATCCTGGATCCCGAATTCGATACGAACGCCTCGATCCGCCAGAACGCCGTACATATCATCTCCACCCGCACGCTCCGGGACACCACGCAGGGCGGCTTGGCCAACGCGCTGCTCGAGTTCAAGGATTTTTCTCTTCACCTGCCCGCAAGGCTGAACCGGATCATGGATGCGATTTCGAGCGCGGAGCTGGAGGTGAAGGTGCGGGCACCGGAAGCAAAGATGGTCGTTGACGGGATCGAGAAGGTGGCAAATCGCGTCACTAAGGGAATCCTCCTTGCCGCTGTGATCATTGGCGCGGCGCTAATGATGAGAATCTCCACGCAGTGGACGCTCTTCGGGTACCCCGGCTTCGCTATGCTTTGCTTTCTCGCGGCGGCTGTCGGAACGGTCACGCTCCTCTACAGCATCTATGCCGAGGACCGCGCCAGCCGCAAACATCGGGCTCGCTAGGGACGGACATGGCACAAGACGTGGACGAACAGCCAAGGAATCTCACGCGGGAACCCTGGCCGCCCATGGAAACCCCGCGCTCGAGCAAGGAGATGTGCCAAACACCCGTGGATCCGCCCGGCGAGCCCGGTCCCGGCGTCATCGGGGGCAAGGAGGCCGCTCCGCGTGCCGCGCCGTCCGGCGTGCCGCCGGCGCACCTCGTCATCGCCGCTCTTGGAATCATCGCGTTTCTGTACTTCGGCCGTCCCGTGATCCTTCCCGTCTTTCTGGCATGGCTGGCGGCAACCACGCTGCGTCCCCTGGTGTCTTGGCTGTCCAGGTACCTATTTCCCACGGCCTTCTCCGCTGCAGTCGTCTTCTCCCTGCTGGTGGGCGCCATAGCTGTGGGATTCATTGAAATGGAGCGGCCGGCGACGAGATGGATGAACGAGGCCCCCGCGCGCATGACCGAGCTCAGGCAACGGGTCCAGAGGATCTTCACGAACGCCCAGCACCTGAGCCAGGCGACCGCCGCGGTGAGCAACCTGGGGGCCACCGAAGCGGAAAAGAGGGAGGACCAGCGGACGACCCCCATGGTTCAGGTTAAGGACGAGCACGGTACCACCTCCCTCCTGAACTGGACCGGCACCTTCCTTGCGGGCCTGGGAGAGGTGCTGGTGCTGACCTACCTCCTGCTCGCCTCGGGCGACCTTTTCCTGCAGAAGCTGGTCCGCGTGACCCCAACCCTCAGGGGGAAGATACGCGCCGTCGAGATCACCCGCGAGATCCAAGACAGCATCTCGAACTACCTGTTCTCGGTCACCCTGATCAACGTCAGCTTTGGCGCGGCGGTGGGGGCAGGCTTGTTCGCCGTTGGTGTGCCGAATGCCACCATGTGGGGGCTTCTCGCGGCCCTGCTGAATTTCGTCCCTTATTTCGGCCCTATCGCCGGGGTCGTCATCATTTCCGCGGTGGGACTTCTTAGCTTTGACTCTCCCTGGCGGGGGCTCCTGCCCCCGCTGTGGTACCTGGCGCTCCACCTTCTTGAGGCAAACTTCGTGACCCCGATTCTGCTGGGCCGGAGGCTCACTCTCAATCCCGTGGCTGTTTTCGTTTCACTGATCTTCTGGACGTGGCTTTGGGGGGTATCCGGCGCCCTGCTGTCGGTCCCGATCCTCGTCACGATCAAAGTCATCTGTGACCGATTACCGGCAATGTCTCACTTCGGGGAGTTCATCGGTCGGTGAACCTGGGGCCTTTGCGCGGTAACGCAAAGGCAACACATGGCCCAGCATGAGCGCGAAGATAGCCAAGGTCTCGTAACCGCGCGGCATCCGGCGGGTTCCCCGGGAATCTTGCCTCAGCTCTGCCGCATCGGCATGATGACGCAAATGAAGTTGTCCAGCGTCTTGAAGACGCCCGGGCTCACCTCGTCCTTCAGCTCAAGAAACACCTCGTCCTTTGTCAGCGCGCGCAGGGGGTCGATGACGAAGGCCGGGTTGAACGCAACCTGGAGGTCCGGCCCGCTGTAGCCGATCGCCATGGACTCGTGTGCCTCGCCGAAGTCGGGGCTCTGCGCCGTGATCTCCAAGAGGTTGCTTGTCAGTTTCATGCGCACCGAGTTGGACTTCTCCGAGCACACAAGCGCGGCACGGTGGACGCACTGCAGGAGGAGCTCCCGCTCGAGCTTGATCCGCTGGTGGGTTTCCTTGGGAATCACCTGCTGGTAGTTCGGGTAGCTTCCCTCGACCACCTTGGAGTACAGGTAGACGCTGTCGACCAGGCCGCTTCCGTCCTTGTCGGTCCCGATCTGGAACGCGCAGCGCCGGTCGTTGAAGTTGATCTTCACCTTGTCGCCCTTGTCGAGGATGCGGGCGAGCTCGCTCACGGTCTTGGCTGGCAGGATGATGGCGCCGGTCCCGGCGGCGGGCACCACCATCTCCTTCGAGATGAGCGCGAGCCTGCGCCCGTCGGTGGCGACTAGCGAGAGGCTGCCCTCCTTGAAGTTGAAGTACACGCCGTTCAGGGTGTAGCGCGTCTCATCCTGCGACTGCGCGTAGGCAACGCTCTTGAGCATCGCTGCAAGCTCGTCCTGCTGGAGCGTGTGGGCTTTCTCGTCGCCAAACTCCGGGAGTGGCGGGAATTCGTCCTTGGCCATCCCCATGATGCGGAATGTCGAGCCGCCCGAGGAGATCTTCACCTGGTGATTCGGGGAGGCGTCTACCGAGACGTCCGCGTTCGGCAGCTCCCTGACGATGCTCGCAAGACGCTTCACGGGAAGCGTGACCGAGCCGGTCTCCTTCACATCCGCCTTGATCTTGCAGCGAATGCCGAGGTCCAGGTTCGTTGTCGTCAAGGAGAGCTGGTCCTTCTCCGCCTCGATCAGCACGTTGCTCAGGATCGGCATCGTCGCCTTTGACCCGACGACGTTTAGGACCTGGGACAGGCCATTGGCAAAGTGATCGCGGTTCGTCTTGAATTTCATGTTTCCGGGGGTGATCCCGGTAGGAAAGCGGGATAAGCTAACAAAGTTTAAATGACTGTGGATTCAATAATGAATTATAGCAGTAGTCGTATAAGGGTCTCGAATCACCAGCAACTCGCATGTTTCACTCGATAAAAGGCCCCTTTTTGGGTCGTGAGCAATTCCGGGCCTGTTGTCGGTAAGTGGCCGGTTATTCGCAGGTCCGAGGTTGCTCGGAATCAGCCGACACGTTCCCGACACGATGTTCGCGGTCCAGGATGACGGCCATTATGGGTGCGCCTGGCCCTTCGCCGCGCGGGAACGCCTCCAGTGGCGTACGAGACCGAAAAAGATGTAACCCAGGCACAGGCCCATGAAGGCGACCTCCTTGTACACGACCATCAGGCCGAGGGTAAGCACCAGGAACACGAACGTCCTTAGGCGCGTCTGCGTCTGCAGGTCGACCTTCTTGCCACTCGGGTAGCGCACCGTGCTCATCATCAGGAAAGCGATGAGCAGCATGAGGAAGGGAAGGACGAGCGCGAACTTGTCGAGCGTCTTGTCGGCCTCGGCGAGCTTCAGGAGGAAGAGGACCAGGGACGCGACCGTCATGGCCGCGGCAGGCACCGGCAGACCGATGAAGTCCTTGCTGGACTCCTTCATCCCGCGGTGGAGCAGCGGGTTGGTGATGACGTTGAAGCGGGCCAGGCGCATTGCGGCGAAGAGCAGGTAGAAAAACCCCACGAAGCCCCCGATGTCGCGGAACCAGGGGAATCCCTGGGAGGGCGAGAGGATCAGGAAGAACATGAGGAATGCCGGGGCCATCCCGAAGGAAACGACGTCGGCCAGCGAGTCGAACTCGGCGCCAAAGAGGGACTCGCGTCCCCCCATCCGGGCGAGCCTGCCATCGAGCATGTCGAAGAAGGCGGCGCCAAAGATGAAATAAACCGCGTAGCGGTAGTGGGTCGGTGCAGACGCCGCAAGGTACAGCCCGTCGTCGGAGGATCCCGCAAGGCGGGCATGGATGCAGTTAACCACGGCCAGGAAACCGCAGAGCAGGTTGCCCGCGGTCATCAAGTTGGGCAGGATGTAGATGCGGCTGGCCTGCGAGACGTTGTACGGGTCTTCGCGCGCGGCCAGGTCGTCGTCCTCCCTCAGGTCCTTCGGTCGGCGGTTGAAGATCATTTTGTCAGGCTTTCCAGGTATTTCCAGAACTTGGAGTGCTGCTCGACCAGCTGCTGCTCCGACACGGGAAGCCTGTTGCGCAGCAGGAAGTCCTCCAGCGAATTCTTATGGAGGATGTAGAGGACATGGAGGGTGTCCCCGGTCTCCTCAAAATAGAACCGGTGCTCGCCCGCGCGGAGGCGGAAGAACGTCTTGCCTGCCCGGTGGAAGCGGCCCAGCGGCTCCCGTGGGTGCTCCAGGTCCGAGGCCTTGATCGAGCTTATAGGTTCCACAATCTCGAGCTGCGCCAGCGTCTCGAGCTTGTTCAGTTCCCGCATGGCTTGCTCTGAAAAGGTAACCTGATACATCGGTTCATCTGGGGTCTAAACCCGTACGGTTTGCCCGCAACGCTATTCCTTGCAAAACGATGGCAGATAAGCCGGTAACTCTCGCTGATATCAGGGCGGCCCGCCGTAGGATACGGGATGGGGTCATCCTGACGCCCTGCCCGGAGTCGATTCCGCTGAGCGAGATCACGGGGGCCCGGATCGTGTGCAAACTGGACAACTTCCAGCGGACGGGGTCCTTCAAGGAAAGGGGGGCGCGCAACGCGCTCCTGCGCCTGCCGGCAAGGAGCCGCCGGCTCGGCGTCGTGGCGGCCTCCGCGGGCAACCATGCGCTCGGCCTTGCCTACCACGGCAGGCTACTCGGGATCCCCGTGACGGTCGTCATGCCGGAATTCGCGCCGCTCATAAAGATAACGACCTGCAGGAGGCTCGGGGCCAACGTCGTGCTCCACGGGACCGACTTTGCGGAGGCGCGGGCCGAGGCCGAGCGCCTCGTTTCAGAACAGGGCCTCGCCTACATCCATGGGTTTGACGACCCGGACATCATAGCGGGGCAGGGGACCCTTGGGCTCGAGATCCTGGAGCAGGTGCCCGATCTGGACGCGATCGTCTGCCCCGTGGGAGGCGGCGGGCTCCTCGCGGGAGTCTCCATTGCCGTCAAGGCGCTCAGGCCAAGGGTCAAAATCATCGCGGTCGAGAGCGTGGCGACGGGAAACCTCTCCGCAGCGCTTCGGGCGGGCCGGCCGGTTCGCGTCCCGCGGCATGCCACGCTCGCCGACGGCCTGGCCACGCTCACCGTGGGCGACCGGGCGTTCCGCCACCTGAAGGGGCGCGTGGACCGCGTGGTCCGCGTGGAGGAGAAATGGATCTCGCTGGCGATCCTCAGGATGCTCGAGCTCGAAAAGACGGTGGTAGAGGGGGCTGCCGCCGTGCCGCTCGCGGCGATGATGTCGGGGAAGCTCCCCGGCCTAGAGGGAAGGAAGGTGGCGCTCGTGGTGTGCGGGGGAAACATCGACCCGGTTGTCCTTGGGCGCGTGATCGAGAAGGGCCTCGTTCACGACGGGCGGCTCACGCGCTTCACCGTTCGAATCTCCGACAGGCCGGGCGGCCTTGCCGAGCTCTGCAGGGTCATCGCCTCGTGCGGGGCCAGTGTGAACCAGGTCGACCACGACCGGGCGTTCAGCGGGCCCGACGTCACGGCGACGCATGTCATGTGCACCGTTGAGACCCGCGACCGCGACCATGTGGCGGAGCTCCACCGCGCGCTCAGGAAGGCCGGATTCCGCACGTGATCGCAAAGGCGCCCGCCAGGCTGATAGCATTCGGGCTTTTGGCGGCGCTGCCGGCCCTTTGCGCCCGGCCCGTGGAGCTCGACATCCCGGTGTTCGAGGGGGGCTACGGGATCGGGTTTTACCAGGACAGCGCCCGCCGGTTCGAGGCGGAGCGGCCCGGGGTCACGGTGCACGTCTACGGCAACCCTAGGATCCAGGACCAGGTCAGGATCCGGATCATCGACGGGAACCCGCCGGACGCCGCATCGGTCCCGTACGTGCTTTGGACGTCCCTCGTAAGGTCGGGAAAGATGGTCGACCTGGACCCGTACCTTGACGGAAGGAACTGGGAGGGGGACGCGCGCTGGAGGGACACGTTCAGCCCCGGTACGCTCGACTCCTGGCGAATCGACGGGGGGACCTACGGCCTTCCCTTGGTGTATTCATGCTGGGGCATCTTCTATAACCGGGGCCTCTTCAGGGAGCACGGCTGGTCCGAGCCGCGGACCTGGGATGAATTCTTCTCGCTGTGCGGGAAGATCCGGGCCGCGGGAATCTCGCCCCTGAGCCTCCCTGGAACGCGCTGGCTCTATGGCGACGCGTTTTTTCGAGCCGCGTACCACAACCTCGCAGGGCCAAAGGGGTGGGAGGCCATCAACGACCTTGTGCCGGGAGCCTGGGAGGACCCGCGGCTTGTCCGCTCCGCGGGGGTCCTCGGGAGGATCACGCGCGACTGCGTCCAGCCGGGGTGGGAGGGGGAGACCGCGCAGGGGGCGGAGCGCTATTTTCTCGAGGGAGGGTCTGCCATGACGGTCTCCGGCTCGTGGTTCTTTAGCGAGATGGCGGGAAAGATACCTGCGGGGTTCGACATCGGCACCATGAACTTCCCGGTCTTCCCGGAGGGGGTCGCCGATCCCACGACGGTCCAGGGAGGAAGCGACTGCTTCTTCGTCTTTAGGACCGGGGACCCTGCGCGCGAGCGCGCGGCCCTGGATTTCCTCAGGTTCATGACCTCGCGCGCCCGGGCCGAGGCCATGGTCCGAATGACGGACGCGCCCGTGGCGATCCTGGGAGTTCCCGCGTCCGCCTATTCTGAGCGGATGAGGGACACGGCGGCCCTGATCGGCCGGGCGGGTGCGTCATTCAACATGCCCCAGACCATGATGCTCACCCCGGCGATCCGGCAGGCGCGGGTCGACCTGACGCGGGGGCTGATGGCCGGCCGCGTTGCCCCAGGGGATTTCGCGCGGGGGCTTGAAGCCGCGGCCGCCGAGGACCGGGAGCGGGTGGCAAGCCCCGACCGCGTGACCTACCGCCATCCCTTTGCCGGCGGGGCCCTCCTGATCGCCCTTGTGGCGGCAGTCTCCTGGCTCGCCTTCGCAAGGTTCGGCCCTGGGCGCGGTGCGCGGTCCAAGGCGGACTCCGAGGGGTTTGGCCCGCTCCGCCCCGGAATGGGTGCGGGGTTCGTGGGGCCCGCGCTCGTGGTCTACTGCGCCTTCATGGTGGCGCCGGCGCTCGCCGCCTTCCTCTGGGCCTTCACCCACTGGGATGGGATCGGACACCGGTCGTGGGCGGGGCTCTACAACTTCAAGTCGCTCCTCTTCGACGGGGACGTGCTCTGGACGGCGCTCGGCAACAACCTCTACCTGATGGTGGTTCCCGCGCTCATCGTGGTCCCGCTCGCCCTCCTGTTTGCGATGCTGATCCACCGCGGGGTGTGGGGGGCCGGCGCGTTCCGCATGATCCTCCTCTTCCCTAACCTGCTCGGGGGGATAGCGGCCACGCTGGTCTGGCTAAGCGCCTACCAGCCGCACGGGGGGCTCGTGAACGCCGGCCTCTCCGGGCTCGGGGGCCTTACGGGCTCCGGCTGGCTAAAATCATTCGCAGACTACCCCTGGCTCTCCGAGGAGCACCTCTACGCCGCCCTGATTCCGATCTACATCTGGATGGCCTGCGGGTTCAACCTGATCCTCTACCTGGCCGCGATGGAGGGCATCGATCCCCAGCTCTACGAGGCGGCCGAGATCGACGGCGCGCCGGCGTGGACGCAGTTCCTCAAGATCACGCTTCCGATGATCCGGGGTGTGATCGCGATCTCGGTCGTGTTCCTGGTGATCGCGGGGCTCAACGCGTTTGAGATGATATGGCTCCTCACCTCCCAGGACCCTTCGGCCGCGGTGAGCACGCTTGGGACGCTCCTGGTCACGACCATGTTCAAGGACTTCGACATCGGGCGCGCAGCGGCGCTCGCGGTGATCCTCTTCTCGCTGGTGCTTGTCGGGAGCGCCGCGGTGCTGCGGGGATTCAGGGCCGAAAACGTGGAGACCTAAAGATGAGACAAGCGACAAGAAACGGCCGGCGCTTCTCCAGGACCGTGGCCCTGGCGGCGCTTCTCGGGTACGCGGCGTGGCTCGTGTTCCCGATGATCTGGGTCGTTTATTCCTCGCTCAAGGCCGACGATGCGATTTTCCGGGACACGTTTGCGCTGCCGCACGCAGGCGACCTCCACACCGAGAACTACGCGCGGGCGTGGGGAGGGGCCCACTTCGGGGAATACTTCCTGAACTCCGTCATTGTGACCGGCGCCTCGGTCGGACTTATCGTGGCCCTTGGCTCGATGGCCGCCTATGCGCTCGCGCGGTTCTCCCATCCCTTGGGAAGGGCCGCCTTCGGGCTCATCATTGCGGGGCTCACGGTCCCCGCGCAGCTGGCCATCATCCCGCTTTTCTTCGAGCTGCGCGCGGTTGGGCTCCTTAATTCCCGGCTGGGCCTGGTCCTCGTGTACACGGCCAACGGGCTGCCCTTCGCGATCTTCATCCTCGCCGGGTTCTTCCGGCTCCTGCCGAGGTCGCTCTACGAGGCGGCCGTCGTGGACGGCTGCGGGGAGTTTGCCGCCTTCTGGAAGGTGCTCCTTCCCCTGGCGCGGCCCGGGCTCGTCACCGTGGCGATCTTCCAGTTCATCGGCATCTGGAAGGAATATTTCTACGCGTTCATGCTGGTGAGCGGAGACGTCGTCGGCACCGCGCGCACGCTGCCGCTCGGCCTGGCAAACCTGTCCATCGCGGCTGAGTACCGCAGCGAGTACGGGATGCTGTTTGCGGGCATCATCCTTGTGACGCTCCCGATCCTGCTCGTCTACGCCGCTCTCCAGCGCCAAATCGTGCGCGGTATCGCCGCCGGCGCCCTCAAGGGGTGAGGCGGCCGCCCGCGTGATCCCGCCGACGGGCCATCGCGCGAATAGGCTTCCTTAAAGAACATAACACCCTCAGATGGGTCGGATACTCCAACCCAAACCCTGTGAACGGTAAACGCGCACGCTTGTACCCCTTGCTTTGCCTCGCGGTGGGGTTTGCCTCAGCGGGAGCCTCGGCCCCGCAGGAGCCCCGGACGTCCTTTCCGGGAAGCATCAAGGGGTTGCGGGTCCAAGCTGCGGCAGCAAAGGGGGCGGCGGCCATCACCCGGACCGTCCTCACGGCGGACGAAACCTCCGCGAGGATGACCTTCGAGGTCGCCCTAAGGATGCGGAACTTTGACGAGATGCAGGCGCGGATCGCCCAGGGTGGGAGGATTTCCGACGCGGAAAAGCAGGCGCGGTATTTCCCGCTGGCAGCAGACCATGACAGGGTTGTCGAGTGGCTCAAATCCCAGGGCCTCGAGGTCACGCGCACGGACGCCGACCACCTGGGTATCTTCGGACGCGGCGCCGTCGGCGCCGTCGCGGGCGCCTTCCGCGTGGCCTTTGCGCGCGTCGCCACCAAGGACGGGGAGTTCACGTCGGCCATCACGGCGCCGAGCGTTCCCTCCGAGCTCTCGGCGCTGGTCCGCGGCATCCACGGCCTGCAGCCCCACATCCGGCGCAGGGCCCTCTTGAACACTCGGGCGCTCCAGCCTGACCTGCAGGTGAACCTCTCGGGTTACCTGCCCTCCCAGATCGCGCAGGCCTACAATGCCAACGGCCTGAACGTCACGGGTGCAGGCCAGACGATCGCCATCTACGGGCTGGCCTACCCCCTGAACAGCGACCTCACCGCGTTCTGGTCGGAGGCCGGGGTCTCGCAGTCCTTGAGCAACGTGACAACGGTCGATGTGGCCGGGGGGCCCGGCAGCTCGCCGAGCTCGTCGTCGGTCGAGGAGGCGGCCC
>Ga0302320_10029317_pt1 | contig 10530 bp, 9 predicted proteins | sample Bog_T0_3_FD_202130 | JGI IMG/M metagenome (GOLD analysis project Ga0302320, IMG submission 202130) | Peat permafrost microbial communities from Stordalen Mire near Abisko, Sweden - Bog_T0_3 | ecosystem: Environmental > Terrestrial > Soil > Wetlands > Peat | place: Sweden: Abisko, Stordalen Mire... | reverse complement strand
ATCGCGAACCGGAACGACCTTCTTCTTTCGGGAGACGATTTGGCGTGGATTGAGACCACGTTTGACCGCGCCGAGTTGACGTTTTTTGAGCATGGCGGCCATTTGGGCAACCTTTACCAGCCAGACGTGCAAAAGAGTATTCTGGCGGCGCTCGATGGCTTGGGTGCGTCCCGTAAAACGCCAAACAATTAAGAATCGCTTAACCTCAATCAACCTTATGCCAACTGATCCTGGTCCGCAAACAGCCAAGCCGGAGTTCATCATTCGGGTTCACCTGACCGATGGTTCGATAGAGTCCTTCGCCGCCACCGACCAAGCCGAGGCCGCGCGAATCTGGGAGGAAATCGAACCGGCGCGATTATTCGCCAAACCTCGTCTGGTTCTGGCCGGCGAACATTCCAAGTCGGTCTTTGCCTGCTCGCAGATTCTGCGGCTGGACTACGTTCAGGACTCTTACGAGTGCTGGAAGTTTCTGGGCGGCTTCTCCGATGTGGTCGAGTTGTCCGAAGCGGAATTTACACGGCGGGCCCACCTGGGGCAGCCAGGACTCATGGCAAAGCGCAAGTCACCTACTGCCGTCGGCGATCCCTTGGTGTCATTTCTCAGATTGTACTTGGCCGGGGGCAAGCCAATTTTCTTAATGACGGAATTCCCTGTCAGACTTCCGGCAGAGAACAATTCCTTCATGCAATTCCTTTTGTCCAAGGGCGGCTTTCATATGCGCCTGGGTGGACGCGGCATTGGCATAATCAATCTGTCTCATTTGGCGGGCTACACCGCCTATCCCGGGGTCGCGCAGATCCCGGGGGACAGTTGGCTGGCCGAACCGCACCCAAAGGAACTGTCCAAACGGTCGAACAACGAATGAAAGGAGACCCGCGATGCAAGCGCAAGCAGCCTTATCTCACGCAACGATTGGGATGAAGATCGCAAGGAAGCCCGCCATTGGCAGGATCGCTGTGTTCACCGTTTTAACCACCTTGTTCATCATGGCCGGGCCCAGATCAGCGCTGGCCCACGCCAGACTGCTTCGGTCCACGCCAAAACCCGACAGCGAGTTGACGCTGCCACCTGCCAATGTCGAGCTTTGGTTCAACGAATTATTGGATGGGGAATTCAATTCGATTTCTGTCTTCTCCGCAAGCGATACAGATCCGAAGCCCCGCAAAAACCTGGCCGAGAGGGAAGCCAGGGTAGATGACAAGGACCGTACGCACCTGAGCGTCGGAGTCAAACCTTTGCCGTCGGGCGAGTACGTGGTGGAGTGGAGCGTTCTATCGCTCGACGGACACACCGCCCGGGGAAAATTCAATTTCAAAATTCGCGCGGGTAAATAACCGATGCCGTTGTGCGAGCTACACAATGGAACACTCCCTCCTGCATGGATTTGAGCTGGCCGGACAAATCATTGCGCTGGGCGGCGCGCTTTTTGTCCTTTGTTTGGTACGACCGTTGGTTGGGCGGTCGCTTCTGCAAATCCATTCGGGAGGAATCGCGGCACGGGTCCTTGAAGAAGCCGGCCGCTGGACCGCGTGGGGAGCGTTGGCCGCCGCGTTGGCGACAGGTCTCAACCTCTTCGTGGAAACCGCGGAAACGCAGGGCAGCACGGTGTTCGGCGGAATGCATTTATCACTTTTGGCGAAGTTTGTATTGCGGACGAGAGTTGGACGGCTTTCGCTATGGAGGATCGGCATTCTATTGTTGACCGCTTTCGTCGCCAGACTGGCCGGTTTTGCCAGGTGGTGGCTGGTTTTGGGCGGCGCCTGCTCAGGGATTATTCTGACAAGCTTGGTTAGCCATGCCGCAGCGCAACCAGTCGGACGCGGGATTGTAATGGCGTCGCAAATCGCGCACCTCTTCGCGGCAGCGGCATGGGTGGGAATGCTGGTCCACCTGATCGTCGTACGACGCTACGTCGCAAGCCAGGCAGGAGACGCCAGTCTTTGTTTGCTGGCGGGGATAGTTCGGAGATTCTCTCCCGTGGCCCTCGCTGTCACCACCCTGCTGGGAGCATCCGGACTGTGGATGATTTGCCGGTTCTTTACGGAACCGTCCGCCGTGATGACATCGGCCTATGGGCTAACCTTGATGGTGAAAGTTTTGCTTTTGCTGCCGGCGATTTATGCTGGATTCGTCAACTTCCGCGTTATTCGGCCCGCGCTGCTGCGCCTTGCCGAAACCAGGGAAAGGCTGGCCCAACCAGCCAACTTTCAAGCTATGGAAGCCAGTTTGCTACACCGGTTCGGGAGGCTGTTGGAACTCGAAGTCACGGCTGGGCTCCTTGTCATAACCGTCGCCGGAATTCTCGCTTCAGTTTCCCCTCCAGGTGAAGCGGGGGCCTACCGTCTGTCCGACCGTCAGGCGCAAGCGCTGCTCCGACCGCATCTGCCGGTTGTCAACATTGTCAATCCCAATTCCTTTTACGGCGCTCCGGAACGCACTTTCGGTGACCTCCGTTACGCTGAATTTACCCACAATTGGTCCGGGGTCTTGGTCTGCCTCCTAGGATTGGGTTGGCTTCTTCAAAACGCCCGCGGCAGGACCGGCCAGTGGGCGCAACGATTCTGGCCACTGCTGCTGCTGCCATTCGCCGTCTTCGTCGCCTTGGCGAGCGATCCAGAAGTCTGGCTTTTCCGAAAAGTCAGCTTTGGGCAGGTCTTGCGCGATCCACAATTGCTCGAACATCAGTTGGGTGCGGTGATGATTTTGGTGCTGGCCTGGCTCGGTTGGCGCAACAATCTGCGTCCCGAGGGCAGCCGGTCTTTCGGTTACGGTCTTTCCATCGTGCTCGCGGCGGGTGGAATCCTGCTTCTTGGCCATGCCCATTCCACCTTGAACAGCACCGAGGAACTGACCAACTTGATCAACGTCCAGCACGCCGTTTTCGGCGCGTTCATCATCTTCGCGGGCACGGTCCAGTGGCTGGTGGTGCGTGGGTTGTTTCCGCGCCGGGTTGGCAACTTCGTATGGCCGAGCCTGGTTATTGGATTGGGCATATTCATGGCCTTCTATTATCGCGAGACCTGGGCTCAAACATCTGGATCGGGGTTCAAAGCGGATGGGCGGCTGGAGCAAAGGATGGCGGCCTCGCACAAAGAGGAGTCACCCGAGATTGAGGCGATCATATGAAAACGCTGCTTTACTTGTTTTTTCTGGCCTGCCTCATTCCCGTATTCGTTTTGGTTCGCTTGTTTTGCCGAATAGCCGCCGGCGTTGTGACTCAATTCAAATGCCTTCTCTTTCCGCACCTTCGAATTCTCGGGGACGCGGGTATTGTCCGCTTGCGACACCCGCCTTCGAGCAGGCGAAATTCGAAGTGAACCAACTTGCCGCCAGGATAGGCGGCGTCTTCGAGGCGGCGACGATCTGCCGACGCAATGTCCAGATGGCGACTTGACAGGAACGAAGGCCACCCCGAGACCGTCATCGAAATTCCGATTGGCGCGGACGTAACGTCTTGCCCCATGCAAGGTTAAGAACACCTGAATAGGTTCGCAGGACACTTGGCACGGACCGTGCGACACCGGGAAAAATTGTTATGAAAAGTGCATCGCAAAATCTTGGACATATGAATACACCCGCAAGTTTATCGCCCATCAACGTTAATGCCCGGACAATTCCGCGAAGCGTGGATTCTGTCGCGTCAACACCGCGCTGCCCGATCCGCCGCCCTACTGTCAGAGTGTTCGTAATTTACGAGCTTGACCTAAACCGCCAGCGAGCGGAGTTCATGCAGGATGAACTTTCCCGTCGGCTGGGCCAATCCATTGCATTTTCAGCTTCGTGGTGGAGCCTGAAGTCCCTCCGACGGTCTGACATCCGGAAAGTGGCCGCGCATTTTGTGGCCAACGCGGACATTCTTTGCTTCTCGCTCCTCTCCGGAGGAGAACCCATTATCATAAAGAAGTTCGGCCAACCCCAGTTCGTTCGGCGCCAACCGATGCGCGCCAAAACCTGGAATCAGATAGACAACCGGCGCTATCCCAGATTGCAGCCACAGACTGTAGTCCAATTTCTTTCCAGTGGTGGGAACGAGAACCGATTGGGTTTTCCCGCAGGCTGGAAATTCCGCATTGGTGTAACTGAAAAAGACGGCCTGGAGCGTCTCCAACGTTGCCTCGTCTTGATTGCCGGTGACGCTCATGTCCGCCTTGCGGTTTACGTGCGCGAAACTCCACGCCTTTTCGAGCAGGTAATACGAGTCCGGCTCGGATTTGGTAAAGCAAACCGAAGCCTCCACCGTGTCGCTGAAATTATTGGCCATCACCCCGGAACCGACCAAATCATAAGGGAAGAAGTAGGTCTGCGGTTCGGCGGCGGTGTCTCCGACTAGTCCGACGCCATCCCGCTCGTCGCTCGGTCCAAAAACCGGCAGCATGAGAAAACATCCGGGCTGGATTCCCCATTTCGTGAAAGTTTGGCCGAAATCCGCCTCGCTTTTCGGCATACCCCAACGCGTTGCCACATCGAAGAGCCCGCCCAGGCCGAGCACCGTGTTGCAAAAGCATCGTTCCGTTTCCTCGGCGCTCCCGGCCCATCTGCCCTGCAACAAGTTGTTGACAAGGCGGTCGGGATAAGTCAGGTTTTTGCCGAATCGCCCGATCGCGGCCCGCGCGGGCTCGATCACGACGCTGCGATAGAATTTGGAGGCGGGTCTCACGAACCAGGTCAAGAATCCCTTATTGAAACCCCACATGGCGCGATTGAAAGGCTCGATGGGGTCATTCAACCCCTTGGGCAGAACGACATCATCGGAAGGCAGTGTTTGCGGACCCGTTAGGAATGACGAGTTGGTATTTACCGGCCGGATTGATTGTGCCGGGCTGGTCCCAACGACAAGGCAACCCAACGCGGCAACAACTAAAACGCCGGATCTGGTTTTCATATTTTTTTGAATAAACTGAGCTTCATAGGTGGAGTTTTTTTTGTATCCGTAACGCACGAACGATTCCAAGTCTCGCTTGCCTGCCTTCTATTCAAGTGCTTGCCGGTGTTTGTTTTCACAGGATGCCAGTTACGCAGGGCTTGTGCCAGACGCCGAAGAAATTACTTTACTCTGGCTAAATTGTTACCGATCAAGCGCTTAAATTTAGGCGCGCCCGTGTTGTATAACCGCGTTACTCTGTCGTTGGTACGACAACGTGTCGCGGTATCGACGCTGTCGGCTCTGGTACAATCTCGCCCATTACAAGCGCACCTTCCGCACCCTTCCACGGTGTTGACTTTGAAGGCCGGGAACTGAAGGCGAACCGTCACTTCATTTCGCCACTGAAGTATCACGGAATTGATGTTCCGCCGTAGGGAGATGCGAATCTGTCGTTGGTAGTGGCGTGTCCGGTCTGGCGCCTCGCCACGCGCGATGTTCGATGATGAGCCGCGAACCACGTTGGCCGGTCGTAAAGGTCCAGGCCCACTGGACAAAAACACTGAGGCGGAGGCTGGAGAGAGCGAGGAATTGAAGATGCACGAACGCCCAGATCAGCCATGCCAGGAAGCCGCTGAACTGGAATTTTCCGCTTTCCAGAACCGCGAAACCTTTGCCGACAACGGCCATGTTTCCTTTGTCAAAATAGCGGAATGAGCCTCGCGCAGGCAACCCGTTGATACGGCGAGTGATTAGTTTTCCAGCGTAACGCCCCTGTTGAATCGCCGTTTGCGCGACTCCGGGCAAGGGCTTGCCGTCTTGGTCGAGCGAAGCTATATCGCCGACGACGAAAATCTCCGGATGGCTCGGCACGGTCAGGTCGTTTTGTACCTTCACACGACCGGCATGGTCCACCTCCGCCCCCAACCACCGGCCCGCCGGTGAGGGAGACACGCCCGCGGTCCAGATGACGTTTTTGCTGGCGATGCGTTCCCTCGCGACAACGACGCCGTCTTCGTCAATGTGCTCGACTCGCTGTCCTAACCGGGTTTCCACGCCCAATTTTGCCAGCCGCTTCATTGCCGCCGCGGAGACTTTCTCCGAAAAACTGGCCAGTACGCGGCTGCCCCCGTCCAGCAGGATAATTCGCGTTGAGGCCGGATTGATCCGGCGGAATTCGGAGCGTAGCGAGTTGCGGACCAGTTCGGCGATGGCGCCGGACATTTCCACGCCGGTGGGCCCTCCGCCAATGAGCACAAACGTGAGGAGATCGCGATGTAGTTTCGGATCTTCCTCGGCTTCCGCCATTTCGAACGCGCTCAGGATTTTATTCCGAATCGCGGCTGCGTCGGCAAGGTTCTTAAGACCCGGAGCGAACTTCTCAAAATCAGTGCGCCCAAAAAAATTCGGGCGGGCTCCGGTTGCCAAAACCAGAAAGTCGTAAGATAAGGCCACTCCCTCGCGATCCGCGGAATTGGCGAAAATGCATCGGCGATCCTTGTCCACACCTGTGACCTCTCCCAGGAGCACGGTGACATTTTTTTGCTTCGCCAAAATCTCACGGATAGGTGAGGCAATCTGCCCTGGTGTGAGTATGGAAGTTGCGACCTGATAGAGCAGGGGCTGAAACAGGTGGTGGTTGGAACGGTCGATCAGAGTAACACTGGCGCGTGTACGTTTTAGCGCCTTGGCAGCGGCGAGACCGCCGAACCCCCCGCCGACTATCACAATTTTCGGAACGCGATCATTCATGGTTCGACAAGCCGTGGCTTTAGAATTGTTGTGTCGTTGCTCTCGCTCAAAGCGGTGCTAATCACCGTTAAAACAAAATGAACAGCGCGACGGGCCGGCCCGTTGCCTCGTATTACGTTGGCCCTTTTCACTTTCAGAAGATCTCTTTGATCACTCCGGCCAGGCCGGCGAGCAATCGGTCTCCCCGCCCAACGTAGGATGAGCCGTGCATGACAGCCAACGTCTCCGGCTTAAGCTCGGCCAGAGAGCGCAGGATGCCGTCGGTTTGTCGGGTGTAAGGAATGTAGTCGGCCAGCGGCCCTTGCTGCATTTTCTGCAGCGCCTTTCGCGCCGGACCAACCAGGTCCGAGGAAGTCACAGGCACGACATTGCCGAACTGATGAAAGAGGTCGGAACAAAACAACGTCTTGCGTGTTTCCTCGAAAAGCACCCCAGCGTCCCAGCCATGGGCAAGGTGCGGCGTACGATAGAACCGGTAGCGGTATTTGCCGGTGGGCAACACCTCATCGGGCGTCATACCTCGCGCCGGGCGGATGGAGAAGTCATCTACGTTCACCAGTTGGCCAACAAGGGTGCAGACCGGCTGCGCTTTGGGCGCGAGTTGTAGCCAATCATTGAGCGCTCCGATTTCGTCGGATTCAAAGTGACCCCATGCAATATGCCGCAGTTGGCACGGATCAATTAGCTTGGCGACTGCTTCCCGCAAGTCCCCGAACATCCGTCTAAACCCCGTATGAAAGAGCAGCGGCTCCTCGTCACGCACGAGAAAATGATTGAATTGCAGCTCAATCTCCGGGACGTAAATAGACAGCCGAAACAGGTCCGGCGCGATTTCATGAATTGTCGTCATGCCTCAACGGCAAACAATCACGCATGGATTGTGCCAGATTTCGAAAGGATTACTTTTAAGCGTTCAACATCCTACCGATCAACACGTTGCAATATAACGAATCAAAGCCAAATTAAACCAGAGCGGGCTTCGCCGACCGTCGCTGCCACGACGTTGCGTCGTTACCTCGACAGTGCCTCGGTGTGATTTTCGTTCGTCGTTATCGTATGGCAGTCTGGCACGAATTTTGCGGACTGATTTTACCCTTGCCGGGGGCACATGGATGTTCCCGAATGGGAAACAATGAAAGCAATTTGCCTAAACGAGAAAGCAGGGCCAGAAGCATTGACAGCAGGTGAGGTTCCGCGGCCTCTCCCCCAAAATGGGGAGGTGCTGGTGAAAGTTTACGCCACCGCTGTCATGCCAGCCGAGTTCCATTGGTATCCTACCTTCAGCCAGCACTCCGGCAAACCGCGCTCATTCCCGGTCGTGCTCAGCCATGAGTTCTCCGGCGCGGTCGAATCGGTGGGGCCCGGAGTCAACGGCTTCCAGCCGGGGGAAAAGATCTACGGGCTTAACGATTGGTTTAGCAACGGTGCCCAGGCGGAGTATTGCGTGGTGGCGGCGACCGCGGCGGCGCGCAAACCGCAGTCGCTCGACGATGTCCATGCGGCGGTGGTGCCGATTTCGGCGCTGACGGCATGGCAGGGACTTTTTGAAAAAGCTAAACTGGAACCAGGCCAGCGCATCCTGATCCACGGCGGAGCCGGTGGTGTCGGCAGCTTCGCCGTGCAATTGGCGCGGTGGCGCGGAGCGCGGGTCATTGCCACCGCCTCCACTGCCAACGTTGATTTTGTTCGCTCGCTCGGGGCCGATGAAGTCATTGATTATCGCACGACCCGATTCGAAAAGGTCGTTCGGGATGTGGATGTAGTATTCGATGCGGTGGGAGGGGACACCCTCGAACGTTCCTGGGCCGTGCTCAATCCAGACGGCAAACTGGTGACCGTTGCGACGCAGAGCGCGGTGGCTGCCGAACAGCGCGCCCGCGATGCCTTTATCCTGGTGCGGGCGGATGGACCGCAATTGGCGCAGATTGCGACGATGATTGACGCGGGGGAACTGCGCGTGTTCGTGGCGGAGGTTTTCAGGTTGGACCAGGCGCGGGAAGCTTATTCGCGGGCGCAGGAGGGAGGGATGCGCGGGAAAATCGCTCTTCGGGTCACCGAAGAGATTTAGTTAACAAACATTGGTTCCGCTGCCGGAGTCCCCCGCAATCGCAGTTGCAACCATTGGTTTAGCGCGAACAGGCCCACCAGCAGCGGCGGCAAAAAAAGATAGGGAAGCAAGCCGGACCACTGACCGGGCGGCGCCCCGACCGGGACGATGCAGGCCATTTTCATCGCATCCCGTCCTCGTGTAACTGAAATCTGCCACCGCCAGTCGCCGGCGACGGCCAATTTAACCGCTGCGGCATAGAGCAATTTGTTTGACGCCTGCCGGTGGGTGGCGGCCACCGTGAATGGTCCCGGCTGCGACGCCATTTCCGCCGGACTCGATCCGTTGCACGTTTGTTCCGTGGGTTCCATAGGTGACACGCCCGGCGGCACGAACGTTAAATTCACGTTGGCATCAAGGATGGGATCGCTTGAATCCCTTTCCTGAACCATGACGGACACATCAACAGGACTGTCCTGCAGCAATTCGGACGCGGTGAAGATCGTGATGAGGAATGGCCCTTGGACCGCCTGTAATCGAACGACACCGTCGTCCCCGCTTGCGCTCATCGCGGCCAGCGCGAGCGACAACAGGAGGGGAATCCCTAGGTTGACGTTGAGCCGGCTCATAATGGCGAGACGGCAGCGCTAACTCCCCGCATTTGCATCGGTTGTAGCAAGATCCAGACGCCGACCGCGTAGAGGACCGTGGCGATTGCCGCCCATGGCAATATCAGGCGCAAGGCGGCGCGCCCGCGTGGCGCGTAAACCAGCGCGATGCGCCACATCAGGAACAGCGCCAACAACAACCCTGTGTCCAGAAGGATCGTTTGCAAAACCCGCACTCCATGGGTGCCAAGAAGCGGCGAGCCGGATTCTCCAACCGGCGAAATCAACAGATGCAACCCAATAGCGTTGGCGGCGTGCTGCACCGCAGCAGAGGCGGAACCCCACCCGACCGCGAGATGGAACAGGAAATGTCCCGCCCACATGGCCACCCCAAGCGGGACCAACGAAACCGAATAGCGGCAAACCAAATCGCGCATGGCCACCGAAACCGTGCTGGCCTGTTGGCCGGAACGTGTGGCGGTGAAGATCAGAATTCCCGGCACCGCAACGAGTGCGATCAGAAGCAACACCCCCGTTACCGGCAGCGAAGACTCGAAGCCAAAGCGGGTGGCGAGCTTTTCCTCGAAGGATACAACCGGCGCCGTCATGAACGCGGCATTGACGAAAGCCGCGAAAACGAACACCAACGCCAGTACCGCGATGTCCAACCGGCGGGAGAGTCGGCCGACCGACGACCGAAGCGGGTCTTGGACGACACTCATCCCCGGCGCGACCGTGGTTACCCCAACGTTGTCGTGCGGGCAGGCGCGAATACAGTCCAAACAGAACGTGCAGTCAAGATTCCCGGATTTGCGCGGGAGATAAAGATACGTTTCGCACCCGCGGTGCGTCTCATTTCCGCGCAAACAATCGTGGGTCTTGCAACTGGCGCAGATCTCGGGCTGGTGAACTTTGACTTCAAGCGGCGAAACAATCGAGGTGATGAATTGGAATTGGCCGATGGGACAGACATATTTGCAGAAGCTCGCGCCCCGAAAAATCGCGTCAATAACAAAAGCCACAAGAAAGTAGTTGATGATCAACCACGCCGTCCAAATCGGTTTGTCCCAGAGCCGGAAGACTTCATAGCACCAAAAGAACAGCACCAGCAGCGCCACGGCGAACCACTTCGACCGCAACGCCTGCGGCCAGGAACGCTGCGGCAAACCGAGGCGCCGGCCCAGCTCGCGGAAAAGCATGAAGGGGCAGGCCATGCAAAACAAATTCCCGGCGGCCAGAAGTGCGATGATGGCAAAGGC
>Ga0302320_10029315_pt1 | contig 10530 bp, 7 predicted proteins | sample Bog_T0_3_FD_202130 | JGI IMG/M metagenome (GOLD analysis project Ga0302320, IMG submission 202130) | Peat permafrost microbial communities from Stordalen Mire near Abisko, Sweden - Bog_T0_3 | ecosystem: Environmental > Terrestrial > Soil > Wetlands > Peat | place: Sweden: Abisko, Stordalen Mire... | reverse complement strand
GGAAGAGTCGGCCTATCCAGTGGCGTATCTGCCGCTGGCGCAGAGCGAGGACAGTGAACCAATCTTCGTGGTGCGGAGCCGGCGGACGGCGAGCGAGATGGCTGCTGCGCTGCGCCACACATTCAGTACGACGGCGCCAAATGTACCCATGGGAGTGTGGAACTGGACCGATTCGATTGAGGGCGAGCTGCTTCCGGCGAAGGCGGCGGCGGTGGCGCTGTCTGCGATGGGCCTGATGGCGGCGATGCTGGCGGTGACGGGGATTTTCGGGATGGCGGCGTATAGCGTGAGCCGGCGGATGAAGGAGCTGGGGATTCGTGTGGCGCTGGGCGCGGGGCGGGCGCGGGTGATGCAGTCGGCTGTCGGAAGGCCGCTGGGACTGCTGCTCGGGGGCCTGGCAGTGGGACTGATGCTGGCGGTGATGGCGAAGCCGCTGATGCGGCGGATTGTGTACCAGGCGGAGCCGCGTGATCCGCTGGTGCTGCTTGGGGTGCTGGTGACGATGGCGCTGATTGGCGTGGCGGCGGCTTGGATTCCGGCGAGAAGAGCGCTGCGGGTTGATCCGTCAAGGCTGATGCGGGAAGAGTGAAGCAGTTCAGAGTTCTTAGTTCGCGTTTCAGGAAAATGGTATTACCGATCGTTGATCCTGAGCAGGATTGGGGGGCGTCCCCGCCGGATTCGCGGCTTTATCGCTCAGGAATCAAAGACCACTCACTGACCACTTAGAACTGTGAACTAAGAACTAAGAACTGGCTTTACTCGTAGCGGAGGGCTTCTATGGGGTCCATGGAGGCAGCTTTCCAGGCGGGGTAAATGCCGAAGACGAGGCCTATGCCGGCGGAGACTACGAAGGCGACGATGACCCATGTGGCCGAGAGCGCGGCGTGCAGGAATGACACGGCGTAGTGCAGGATGAGGGTGAAGATTGCGCCGGCGAGGATGCCGATGAGGCCGCCGACGACGCAGAGTGTGACTGCCTCAATTGTGAATTGAAGCAGGATGTTCTTCCTGGTAGCGCCGATGGCTTTGCGGATGCCGATTTCGCGGGTGCGCTCGGTTACGGAGACGAGCATGATGTTCATGACGCCGATGCCGCCCACCATGAGGCCGACGGACGAGACGGCGACCATGAAGAGGAAGAGGCCGCCGGTGAGCTGATTCCAGAGGCGGGTGAGCGAGTCGGGGCTGAAGATGGCGAAGTTGTCGTCCTGGTCGACGCGCACGTTGCGGCGGCGGCGGAGGAGTTCGCGGATTTCGTCGGTGACGAGCGCCTTGTTGGAGGGGTCGTCGTATTTCACGGTGATCCAGTAATCGAGTTGCTCCGGATGGATTTTCGTGAAGGTCTCGAGCGGGAAGTAGACGGCGTTGTCCTGGGTATTGCGCCCGCTGCCGAAGGGCTGGGGCTGGACATCGAGGACGCCAATCACCGTGAAGATGTCGCCTTCCACATCGATGTCTTTACCGAGGGGGGACTCGTTGGGGAAGAGGTCTTCTGCGGCGTCGTGGCCGAGGACGGCGACATTGGCGCGGCGGTCTTCTTCGGCGTCGGTCCACATGCGGCCTTCGATGAGCGAGAGGTCCTGTACCTCTTTAAGCTGCGACGTGTCGCCATTGAGGATCGTATTGGAAATCTTGTGGGTTCCGGCGCGAACGGAGACTGCGCCGAGGCCGGTTTGAAAATTCTGGTAGGTCAATTCAGGATCGACGGAAAGGACATGGGGAAGGGCGCGCATGGCGATGCCATCGTCACGGGTAAGTTTTTTGCGGTTGAGCTCCTCGGTGGTGGGGCGCTTGCCGAAGGGCTCGAACTGGAAGCACCAGAGGTCGTTGGTGCCGAGCGATTTTACGAATGTATCGATATTGGTATTGAGACCGTTGATGGCGGAGGAGATGAGGATGACGGTGGCTATGCCGATGGAGATGCCGAGGACGGTGAGGCCGGAGCGCAGCTTGTTCTTGCGCAGGGTTTCCAGCGCCATTTTTACGGATTCTTTGGAGTCGCTGAGTCTCATGAGGCAGATTACAGATTACAGATGACAGTTGGAAAAGCGGATTACAGGTTACAGATGACAGATTACAGTTAGAAAGACCGCCGCGCTAGTTTTTCAGGGATTCCATGAATGCGTAGATCATTTTGCTGACTTCCTGCGATGAACCTTGTGCGTCACGGAGAAGTTGAGGCTTGCCAAAACCAAGAGAACTCGCGATTTCCAACTGGGTCTGCAATTCGCAATTGGAGCCGCGTGCTATCCCAAGAAACTGCCAGATTTGCAAGTCTCGAAATGTCTGAATCATGAGAGCACTTCCTTGTCCGAGATTACAGATGACAGGTTACAGATGGCAGTGACGGACGACAGGCGAGTACAGACAAATTGCAGATGGCAGTTGACGGCAGATTCCAGATGCGTTGCATATTCCCGGATTGCGAGGTAAACGGGGCTTCTAACTGTCATCTGTAACCTGTCATCTATTAACTGCTGTTGTACCTGTCATCTGCTCTACAGCTCCGATCGGAGGGCTACTATGGGGTCGAGTTGGGAGGCTTTGGCTGCGGGGTAGACGCCGAAGAACAGGCCGACGGCTGTGGCGACGAAAAGGCTGATGAGAATGGACCAGAGCTCGACTTGAGACGGGAACGAGATGATAAGCGTGATTGCCTTGGCTAAGGAAATGCCTGCGATGACGCCGATGACTCCTCCGGCGAGAGACATGGTTGCGGACTCGATGAGGAACTGGAGCATGATGTCTTGCCGTCGCGCGCCGAGGGCTTTGCGGACGCCGATTTCGCGGGTGCGCTCGGTGACGGAGACGAGCATGATGTTCATGATGACGATGCCGCCGATGACGAGGGAAATGCCCGCGATGGCGACAACGACCGCGCCGAAGTTATCGAGCATTTTCCCCAGCATGTTGGCGAAGGTCGCGCTGGAATCAATGGAGAAGGTGTCTGACGTGCCGGGCAGGAGGTGACGGCGGGCGCGCATGATGATGCGCAATTGATCGATCAGGTTTTCCATCACTTCGCCGCCGCCGCCGGCGTCCACGTAGACCGTAAGGGTGGAGTGGGCGCCGTATTGATGGAGGAACGAGGTTAGGGGGATCCCAACCCAGTTGTCCATGCTGGAGCCCATCGTCTTTCCCTGGCTTTCCGCGACTCCAATTACGGTGTAGGGGGTACCGTCGACGCGGATTTCCTTCCCGAGGGGATCACCGGCGCCGAGAACGTTGTCGACGATGTCGGTGCCTATGATGGCAACGTGGGCGCTGTGTTCGTCCTCCGACTCAGTGAGGGAGCGGCCTTCGGCGATATTGAGATTCGCAATCGCCGGCATGGTCCAGGTGATTCCGCGGATGGTGGAGTCGGTAGTGGAGTGGGTCTGATAAACGACTTTGCCGGTGGAGGAGCGGTCAGCGCCGACGGATATGCAGGACTTGCAGAGATCGAGAATCGCCTTGTAGTCGTCCAAGGTAATGTCTTTTCTCTTTTGGAACTCGAGATATTCTTCAATAGTGTTGAAGACCACGGGCATCTTGCGGATGGTGATGACGCTGGCTCCGTAGGAGTTCAACTGTTTGGTGACAAAGCTTTTTGCGCCGTTGGTGAGGGTGACGACGGTGATGACGGACGCAACACCGATCACTACTCCCAGCAGCGTAAGGATGGAGCGGAGCTTGTTAGCCCAGAGGGATTGGAGCGCGAGTTTTAGGGCTTCGGTAAAGAGCATAAAAGCAGTTCTTAGTTCACAGTTCGTAGTTCACAGTTGGGAGCATCGAGTTCGGAGTTCAGGACAATGGTAAACGAATCGCTGAATTGGCGCAGCGTTGGGCAGTAGTATGGCTGAATCTTGATCACTGGCAGCTTAGAACTAAGAACCTAAGACTTAGAACTCCGAACTCGGAACTACGAACTGCTTTACTCGTATCGTAGCGCCTCGATGGGGTCGAGGTTTGCGGCTTTCCAGGCGGGGTAGATGCCGAAGAGTAGGCCGATGGCGCAGGAGACGCCGAATCCGATGAGGACCCACAGGGTGGAAAGCGTTGCGGGCAGGCCGATGGGCAGGAGGTAAACGATCCAGGTGAGGATGGCGCCGAGGAAAACGCCGATGACGCCGCCTACGGCGCAGAGGGTTACGGCCTCGGTTGTGAATTGGGTGAGGATGGTGTTTTTGGTGGCACCGAGTGCTTTGCGGATGCCGATTTCGCGGGTGCGCTCCGTGACGGCAACGAGCATGATGTTCATGACGCCGACGCCGCCGACCATGAGCCCGACGCTGGAGACGGCGATCATGAAGAGGACGAGGCCGCCGGTGAGCTGGTTCCAGAGCTTGGAGAGCGAGTCGGGTCCGAATATTTCGAAGTCGTCCGGCGCCTCCACCTTGACCTTGCGGCGGATGCGCAGCATTTCGCGAATCTCGTCTTCAACGAGCGCCTTGTTTTTGGGATCGTCGTACTTGACGCTGACCCACATGTCCTTGTCTTCCGGATGCAGGTTGTGGAAGGTGTTCAAGGGGAAGAAAACGGCGTTGTCGTTGGGATTTTTGCCGCCGCCGAAGGGCTGCTTGCGTTTGTCGAGCACGCCGATGACGGTGTAGAGGCCGGTCTCGATATTGACTTCTTTGCCGATGGCGTTCTGATCGCCGAAGAGTTCCTCCCAGGTGTCATGGCCGAGGACCACAACGTGCGAGGCTCGTTGATCCTCGTCGTCGGTATACATGCGGCCCTGGATGAAGGTCAGGTCCATCACATCCGCAACCTGGACAGTGGAGCCGGAGAGGATGGTGCCGGCGACCTTTTTGCCGTTGTATTTTACGGCGACGTCGCCGACGCGGAACTGCGCCTTGACGTGCTGGTGCCCGCCGTCGACGGCGACGACGTGGGGCAGGGTGCGCAAGGCGACGACGTCATCGAAGTTGAGCTTCTTGCGGGCGAGTTGCTCCATGGTAGGGCGGACTCCGATGACGGGCATGTGGAATACCCAGAAAACGTTGGAGCCGAGGGAGCTGACCCAGTCGGAGACGCGGTTGTTGAGGCCGTTGATGACCGAGGACATGGTGATGACGGTAGTGACACCGATGACGATGCCGAGAACGGTAAGCCCGGAGCGCAGCTTGTTTGTCCTCAGCGTGTCGAAGGCCATTTTGATGGATTCTCGGGTTTGTCCTTGTGCCATAGATGCCTCAGTTCGTCGTTCTTAGTTCATAGTTCATAAAGAACGAATGGTAGTTTTGAGCTTTTTATGAGGCTCCGCATTGAGCGAATTGAGAAGCCCGAAGAGCATTTTTCGCACCTCATTCGTCAAGGATTCCGCTCCATCAATCAGTTTCGCGTGCCCGAAGTTCAGTTCTCGTGCCATTCGAACTTTATTTTCCTGCACAAGGTTTGAAGCAAGCGTGCGCAGTTCCGAACTGTGAACTACGAACTGCCCTTCTTACATTTCCGCTCGCAGCGCGGTTACGGGGTCGAGCTTGGCGGCTTTGCTGGCGGGGTAGACGCCGAAGAAGATGCCGACGGTGGTGGCCATGAAAAGTCCTAACAGGACGGCCCAGACGGGTGCGCTTGAGGGGAGGCCGACAAAGATGGTGAACAGCTTGCCGACGCCGACGCCGATGAGAACACCGAAGATGCCGCCGAGGAGTGCCATCAGGCCGCTTTCGAACAGGAACTGAAGGAGGATGTCGCTTTGGCGTGCGCCGAGGGCTTTGCGGACGCCGATTTCGCGGGTTCGCTCGGTGACGCTGACGAGCATGATGTTCATGATGACGACGCCGCCAACGACGAGTGAGATGGACGCGATGCCGAGGACGACCCAGGCGAAGAGGCCGAGGAGTTGGTTGGCGATGTCGAGGAAAGTGTCGTTGGTTTCGATCTCGAAGTCGTCTGGGACGCCGACCGCGTTATGGCGGCGGCTGCGCATGAGAACGCGAACCTGGTCCTGGGCGCGCTCCATGACTTCAGGGCCGCCGGTGGCGCGGGCGTAGATGTCGACCGAGTCGTTGTAGCCGTAGATCTGCTGGTAGGTGGTGATGGGGACGGCGACCCAGTTGTCCTGGGATTGGCCGAGGGTTTTGCCTTGGCGGTCGCCGACGCCGACGACGGTGTAGGGGATGCCGTCCACACGAATCTCGCGGCCGAGGGGGTCGCCGTCGCCGAGCAGATTGTCCACGATGTCGTAACCGATGATGGCGGCGTGGGTGCCTTTGTCCTCATCCGCAGGGGTGAAGCCGCGGCCCAGGGCGATGTCGATGTTGTTGAGCGCGACCATGGTCCAGGTGTAGCCGCGAATCTCAGTGTTGTTGCTGGAGTGTCCGTTGACGACGACATTGGTGGACTTGGCCAGCAAGGCGCCAACTTCAGTGCATTGCGTGCAGTTGTCGCGGACGGCCTGGTAGTCGTCGATGCGCAGGATTTTCCGTTTTTGATAGCGGAAGTAGTCGTCGGCAGAGAAGATGACGCTGGACATGCGGGTGACGGTAAAGACGTCTGCGCCGTATCCCGAGAGCTTGGTGCTGATGAACTGCTTTGCGCCCTGCACGAGCGTGATGACCATGATGACGGAGGCAACACCCATGACCACACCGATGAGCGTGAGGATGGTGCGCATCTTGTTGGCGAAGAGCGATTGGAGCGCGAGTTTGAAGGCCTCAGTGAAGTGCATGGTTTTCCTTCGGAAAACGTGGACGGTGGACGGTGGACCGTGAACGGTGATTTGGTGAAGACAGTTACTGCGAACAGATGACCGTATTATCGGCGATTTCCGGGTGGTTATTCATTTGACGCTCCCGGGGGCGTTCAGGCTTCGCCGGTGCGGAATGAACAGCGGTGGCTGGCCCAGTTTCTTTTGGTGATACGCAATGCGGGGCGCGCGGGTTCCGAATCGCGGCGGGTTTGGCGGAAAAAAGGCGGGATGCTGCTATTTTTCAGAACTTTGGGCCTTTGCGTAACGTAACATGGGCTGGACCGATGCCCGAAGGTCGGACCGGATTTGATTCCCACCCAGATTCCTCACCGGAGATGCACATGATCCGCACTCGCCTCCTGCTTGTGTTTGCTTTGCTGTTCCCAGCTTTTGTTTTGGGCCAGACGCCTGCCGCACAGACATCTTCGGCCCAGGCGCCGCTTCTGCTGCGCAGCCCTTCGCTTAGCCAGGACCGGATCGCTTTCCGCTATGCGGACGATATTTGGACGGTGAGTCGGGACGGGGGCGTGGCGGAGCGGCTGACTTCGGACGGTGAGGTGGTGGCGGGACCGTACTACTCGCCGGACGGGGCATGGATTGCCTACTCGGCCCACCTGAATGGAAACAACGATGCGTACGTGATTGCGGCGACGGGCGGGGTGCCTCGGCGGATTACATGGCACCCTGCTGGGAGCTACGTTGTGGGGTGGTCAGTAGACGGCAAGGATGTGCTGATAGCGGGTGGCGAGGCTAGCTACCGGCACTATTTCCGGCTGTTTCGGGTGCATGCGGACGGGTCTGGCATGCCTGAGCCGTTGCCGCTGCCTTCGGGCACGCAGGGCTCATTTTCACCGGATGGAACATCGCTGGCGTATGTACCGATCCGCCGGATTGAGCTGGCCTGGAAGCGGTACGTGGGCGGAAATGCCACGCCGGTTTGGATTGTGAATCTGAAAACGCTGGACGTGGTGAAGGTGCCGCGCGATAACTCGAACGATTCCAACCCGGTTTGGGTGGGCGACTCGGTCTACTTCCTGTCAGATCGGGACAGCGCGGGAAAGAACGGCGGGCCGGTTTCGCTTTACCGGTATGACACGGCCAGCCAGCAGGTGAGCCAGGCGACGCCGAATACGGGGTTCGATCTGAAGTCGTTTCAGGCTGGGCCGGGCGGTCTGGTGTATGAACAGTTCGGATCGATTCATCTGTTTGACCCGGCTGCAAAGACGGACAAGATTGTGTCGATTCAGGTTCACGGGGAGCTGGCGAATCTTGCGCCGCGCCGGGTGAAGCTGGATGCGGAAGAGATCCAGAATGCAGCCCTGTCGCCAACTGGCGCACGCGCGGTGTTTGAGGCGCATGGGGAGATATTTACGGTCCCGGCCGAGAAGGGCGAAACGCGCAATCTGACGGAGACGCCGGGCGTGGCGGAGCGCGATCCATCGTGGAGCCCGGACGGGAAGACGGTGGCTTATTTCTCCGATGCATCGGGCGAGTACCAGCTTTATCTGCGTGACCAGACGGGGTTCAAGCCGCCGACGGTCATTGATCTTGGGCCTGATCCAAGCTTTTTCTACCATCCCACATGGTCACCGGATTCGAAGCGGATTGCGTATACCGACAAGCATTTGCGGCTTTGGTATGTGGATGTGCCGGCGGGCAAGCCGGTGTTGGTGGAGCAACGCATTTACGGAGGCGGCACGTTCGATCCGGTGTGGTCGCCTGACTCGAAGTGGCTTGCGTATCACCGCGACCTGTTGAACCAACTGGACGCGATTTTTCTGTATTCGCTGGAGACGCACAAGGCGACGCAGGTGACGGACGGGATGAGCGACGCATCCAGCCCGGCGTTCGATCTGAATGGGAAGTATCTTTACTTTCTGGCTTCGACGGATGACGGGCCATCGCAGACGGATAGCTTGTCAGGATACGATCGCGCGGTGTCGAGTGCGGCTTATGTTGTGGTGCTGGCGAAGGATGGCGCATCGCCGGTGCCGCCGGAGAGCGACGACGAGAAGGGCAAGGACGCAGACAAGAAGGACTCTGACAAGAAGGACGAGGCCAAAAAGGACGAGGGGAAAGACCCGGATAAGAAGGACGATTCCGGCAAGGATAAGGACAAGAAGGACGCGGACAAGAAGGATGCGGACAAGAAGGATGCGGACAAGAAGGACGACGACAAGCCGGTCGAAGTGAAGATCGATCTGGAGAAGATTGGCGATCGCATTCTTGCGCTGCCGATTCCGGCGCGGAACTATGGCGGCATCGCGAACGGGAAGGCAGGCGTGATTTACCTTGCTGAGGGCTCATTGCTGGGGCGGCCAACGCGGGAGGATGGTCCCGGAATTAAGGCGGTATGGCGGTTCACGCTGGAGAAGCGCAAGACGGAGAGCGTGCTGAGCGATCTGGATGCGTTTGTGGTTTCGGCGGATGGGTCGAAGGTGCTGTATGCGCGGCATGGGGGATGGACGATTGCGGGGGCTGACGAACTGAAGCCCGGCGATTCTGGCCCTGGCAAGGGGTTGAACCTGGGAGGGATGGAAACCGTGGAGGACCTGCGCGCGGAATGGCGGCAAATTTACCACGAGACTTGGCGGATTGAGCGGGATTTCTTCTATGACCCGCATACACACGGGCTGAGCATTCCCAAGATCGAGGCGCGGTATAAGCCGTACCTGGACGGGCTGGCTTCGCGGTCGGAGTTTACCTACCTGTCAACGGAGATGCTGGGCGAGATTACGGTGGGACATATGTTTGTGGGCGGACCGGGGCCGCACGATTCAGAGCCGAAGGCGGGGCTGCTGGGCGCGGATTATGCGGTGGAGAACGGCCGCTATCGGATTGCGAAGATCCTGGGCGGGCAAAACTGGACTCCCGGGCTGGCGTCGCCGCTGACGTTGCCGGGCGTGTACGTGAAGGAGGGCGAGTATCTGCTAGCGGTGAACGGCCGCGAGCTGCACGCCAGCGACAATCTCTATGAGTATTTTGATGGGACGGCGGGCAAGCAGACCGTGCTGCACGTGGGCGCGAACCCGGATGGCAAGGACGCGCGGGATGTGACGGTGATTCCCATTGACAGCGAGGACGGACTGCGGAATCTGGATTGGATTGAAGGGAACCTGCGCAAGGTGAACGAGCTTTCAGGCGGGAAAGTGGCCTACGTTTATATGCCGAATACGGGTGGCTCAGGATATACGAACTTCAACCGCTATTTCTACTCGCAACTGGACAAGCAGGGCTTGGTGCTGGACGAGCGCTACAACGAGGGTGGACAGTTGGCGGACTACGTGGTGGACATGCTGCGGAGGGTACCGCTTTCGGCATCGATTGAGCGCGATGGAAAGCCGAGTCACCAGCCGGGGGGCGCAATTTTTGGGCCCAAGGTGATGCTGATCAACCACAGTGCGGGGTCAGGCGGGGACGCGATGCCGTGGTATTTCAAGAAGACCGGCATCGGCAAGCTGGTTGGCACGCGGACGTGGGGCGGGCTGGTGGGGATTGGAGGCTATCCCCCGCTGCTTGATGGCGGTTATGTGATGGCGCCGCGGTTTGCAATTTTCGGATTGAACGGCCAGTGGGAAGTGGAGAACCACGGGATTGCGCCGGATGTGATGGTGGAGGAGCTGCCGAAGGATGTGGCTGAGGGACATGACCGGCAGTTGGAGACGGGGGTGCAGATGGTGCTGGATGAGCTGAAGGCGCACCCGGTGCCGGCGATCCCGATTCCGCCGTATCCGAATTACCACAAGAATGATTCGCTGGGGTTGCAGTAGGGGGGGGCGGAGTTCTTTGTAGAACCTCCGAAGAACGGAAGCAGATCCTTCGACTCACCACCCCCAGGCTGAGAAGCACCTGGG
>Ga0302320_10029314_pt1 | contig 10530 bp, 11 predicted proteins | sample Bog_T0_3_FD_202130 | JGI IMG/M metagenome (GOLD analysis project Ga0302320, IMG submission 202130) | Peat permafrost microbial communities from Stordalen Mire near Abisko, Sweden - Bog_T0_3 | ecosystem: Environmental > Terrestrial > Soil > Wetlands > Peat | place: Sweden: Abisko, Stordalen Mire... | reverse complement strand
CCTGACGGGATCGGGCGCACTTTCTTCGATTCCCGTCCAGCCTTGTACGAGAGCATCACCGGAGAGTGCCACACCGGAACCAGAAAACGGATCGTCCACATCAGAGTTGAGACAATATCGGCTCTTGCGGCCGGGAGCAGTTAACTCAAGCCACTGGACTTCAATGATCTCTTCAGAGTTGTTTTCGTCCGTCGAGCTCGCCCAATAGGCTCGTAGATAGTAGCGCTGGAGCGGCGGGAGTTCCCAGGTAAACCAAGCCCATGAAGAGAATGCGGACAGGCCCAGCGCCAACGCGACAATGAGCGTTGTGCGCCACGGAAATGACCGCACTATTCGCCTGAGTTTCATGGCGCTTCATCCCGCTTTCGCGCCTGCCTTCGAAACCGCCTTCGGGCAAGGAAATCAGCTGCCTTCTGCTCCTTCACCGACTCCGCATAGGCAGACATCTTCCGTATGTCTTCAGTGCTGATTGGACCTTGCGATGCCCTAGCAAACAGATTCAACATCAGGGAGCGCATCCCCATGACTTCAGCGAGCAATATCTGATCTGTCTGGTCGGCTTCCTGGACTTCGCGGGCTTGCGCCAAAGCCGCGTCTCGAAGCCATTCTCCAACCTTCTTTCCGGCGGCTGATGCCGCCGCATCCACCTCGCTGAATTCGGCTTCGGTCAGCCGAGTAGCGACCGACCTTCCCCTAGCCGTTTCATTGCCGGACGAACCCGGGCTAGGTGGAGCGATTGTTCGCGTTCTGTCGGTAGAGGGGGCCATTGGGCTGCCGTGTGACAACTCGCGTACTTGATGACTTTTGATGCGGGCGCACCTGCGCCGAGACGCCTCCCCAGCCGTCGTCATCCCGGTTCTCTCACCCCGTTTCCGAATGGAAACGCCAAATGGCCCCTACATTGAAAACAAAAGAGTTCCCGCCTGTAGACAAATCCGCACTTTGCAGTTCCCTATTGGGGATGACGTGTCAGCCTTACACCCGCTGCGCAGCAGCGTGCCTTTCGCGTACCTATACTGCGGCACATGAGACCTACAGGGTACCGGCACCGCTGCCGCGTGGGACGGAAGCGGTCACATGACGCCGAGAATCCATCCCTCGATTTCAGCGGTCCGACGGTCGGCTTCAACGAGAGGCGGGCCGGCGAACGTCGATAGCGAGCCGTTGCTGTCGGCCTCTCTCATCCACGATGCAATGGAGTAGGCGTCATGCTGATGACTGTCGCGGCTCCCTTGGGCAAAGCTCCGACTCCAAAGCGCCGGGTACACCTCTGCCACTACCGACTTTCCCGCTGGAAAATCCCATCCATCGAACGGCCAGAAGTGAACGCGACCGGCTGTCTTCAAATCGATATACCGCAGCCACGGAATACCACTATGAGTGGATTTCGCCACCGATCCCTGCACGTCAAAATGAAACACCGACTTGGCACCGCGAGCGCGGACTTCGGTCACACGTCGCCACCTTGCGTTACCGGACCGTGCAGTCGCGTCGCCGCAAATTCCATCGCGCACAAAATCTACATAGGTATGGTCGTCATCGGTCGGCCAATGACGTTGAAAGTCCTCCAAAAATGCTCTCCAATCGAGGGGCAAGCCATGCTCTTTGAAGTATTGGAGCGGGAAGGAAAAACCGTGGTCAATGCCGACGAACGTCGGGGTATCCTCGGACAGAACTTCTGCCAACCATTCTGCAATCCCACGCCGTGTCCAATACTTCTTCGCACTTGCGGGAGGCTGGACTTCAACCGGCGGCGTGTCCCTCTCTGCGATATACACACGCAAGCCTTTGAGGCTCGCCGTGGGAGTTTCCGCACCGGAGTAGTCCACCCCGATATACCGCTTGAATACCAATGGAGCAACCAATCAATCACCTCTGACAACGCTGTGAGTGCCACGCCCTGAATCAAATCTCCAGGTCAACGATCTGCGGGTTATATACCAGCATGTAGTGTTCATTCAGCACAGAACCATTTACGAATTCGCATCCATTGCCAGCACGCACACGCCCGTGGCCTCCATGTATATGCCCAAAGAGATGCAACCTGGGCGCGACCTTCTCAACAACTTCTGCCAACTCTTCGCAACCCAAATGGTCGGTCATCGGGCGGGATTGATCGAGAATCCCAAAAGGCGGTCCGTGAGTCACCAGGACATCCGTTCCCATCGGGATTCTGTCCCAATGCTGGCGTATCTCCTGACCCCGCTGTACGTTGAAAGCCCAGTTGTTGAAAGGCGGCTGCACTGGTGATCCCCAGAACTTCAGGCCTTCCACTTCGACCCCAGAGTCCTCCAGATAGACGCCGTTCGTGATGAGGGCACGCGCTGGCATTGGGTGTGACTCGAACAAGCGATCATGGTTTCCAGCGATGACAATCTTATGCTTATGCGGCTGACGGCCAAGCCATGAGTTGAAGTCAATGATCTCGCGCGGAGCGTTTCCATAGGTCATGAAGTCGCCCGCATGAATCAGGATGTCGCCATCGGGCACGCGGAGGCCAGCGTGCTGCCCGTGCGTGTCGCTGATACAGATGATTCTCACTTTTGCCATCGTCGGTAGCCCCTACGGTTCGGCCCTTTCCGCCATCAACTTCCTCATCTCGATATGCTTCGCCTTCGCTTCTGCCTTGACCTTCATGACAGCCTGAATTTCCTCGAAATGCCACGGGCGAAAGTCGTGACTATCCACTCCGACATCCATCGAGAGCGACAGCGGATCATCCGGCAGGTTACCGTGAGAATGCCCGTAGAGTTGCCACGTCCCACGCGAATGGTGGGGCCAGACCTTCATAGCGTAGTGGCAGAGAACGATCCCTTGCTTGCCTACCCTAATCTCAGAGAGAGAACTCCAAGACGTGAACAGGTGCTGCACCTTCCGTGCCGTTCCATCGTGATTTCCGTCGATGAAGTGGATCGTCTGGCAGGCAATCTGATTGCGGTAAAAGGCTACAGCCTTTGGCCCTCCCATGCAGAAGTCGCCAAGGAAATAGATCACGTCGTCCGGCTTGACCAGGGCATTCAGACGTTCCAGGATGGCCGCGTTCATCTCCCGCGTGTCCGCGAACGGACGGTTGCAGTAGCGAATGATGTTGAAGTGCCCGAGATGAAAGTCGGACGTAAACCAAATGTCAGCCATAATGATGTTTTTGCAGACCCTTACTTCTCCTGATTTGAAGTCTGGTCCGTCACTCGGAGGACTTCACGGTCAATCGTGATTGATTGTGCGCTTCAGCCTCTTAGCAATCGCTTGGCCTGATCGCACCGTTCTCGGACAAGACGCCCTATAGCCTCTGTGGTGCCATCCGCGTGCTCCAAGGGTGGAAGCGCGGAGAGTGTCGCTTCGACGACTTCCAGAACGCGACGCCGCACCATTGGCTTGGCTAGTCCCGCTTCTTCGGCAAACTGCTCGAAGTTGTGCGGCATCACCTTCTCGGACGAGTATTCTCCACCAAGTTTCATCGCCATGGTTCGGCTGATCTCGGGATAGTAGACCGTACTGAGGCTGTCGTACAGAGGCGCCAGACTGACCTGCATATCGTCCGTCGCTATGCCGCGGTAGAGGAGGGAGAAGTTCTTGCCGTGGGCATCGTTGTTTCCAACGAGATAGTTGAAAACCACTGCATCAAGCAGACGAGAGAGGTCGATGACGGGGGTGCTCGAAACCTCGCGCAGCAAAGCAAAGCATTGCTTAAGCGATGGCCCGCCCTCCTTCTGATACTTCATCTCCGAGACAATCCCTAGTGCTTGACAGAAGTCCTCCTGGTGCAGTCGCTCAAGGACCGGCACTTGTCCAGAGTCCGCACGGTAGATGCGGTCGTACCGCTCCACCAGCAGGTACTCCATACCTTCAACGGTGCGCGCCTCCACCTTGGCTGTCGGAATCCCGATAGCGGCAGCGAGCTTCATACAGAGCGCCTCGTTAGCGACCACTCCCTTGAATCGATCTCCCCCCGGCTTCAGGATATGGGTGCTTGGCGCTCCGCCCAAAGGTAGTGAGATCTGGCCGCCCTCGACGCGCACAGCGATCTTGTCTTGCGCACCTGCAAGTGAGAGGCGGATTCCCTCATCGCCGGCGAGCAGCGGCCGCTTGGGAAGCTCTCTTAGGACGGCGGTAAGTTCTTCGCTGGAAAGCATTCGGTAGCGATAGTCGCTCTCCGGCAGCGGTTCGCCTGTAGGAACAAAGGTGACAGCTCCGGCGCACTCACCACCGATCTGCTCCAGCATGGCGTAGTCATTGCGGGCGCTGATGCCGAGATTCCGTGCTATGATCTCGCGCTTGCTCTCTTCCGGCAGAATCCCGCCGAAGTATCCTCGACACTCATTCCGAGAGAATCGCTCTTTGCGTAGCGGCAAGGACTGGGACAGAGCCGACGCCCCTGGTCTGTCCAGCCAACTCTCCGCGTACTGGAAGACCATCTGGCCGCCATCGTCCTGAATCAGGTGACCAACGAAATCGCTGTGCAGGTAGACATCCAGAGTCTTAGCCATGGGCTATTCTCCTTTCCCTGCAGCTGAAGGCGGAACAAGCGTCAGCTTGATTCCCAGCGTTTGGAGGATGGTCAGCGCCTTCCCCATTTCGCAGGTCTCCTTACCTCGTTCGAGGTCTACAACGAAACGCAACCCCGTACCCGAGGTCAGCGCCAGCTCCCGCTGAGTGACGCCTAGACCTTTCCGGGTGGCTCGAATTAACGTTCCGATCTCCTGCACCGTCATTCGCATGGCGACCTCTAAGATTCCCGTACGGGAATCTTAGCACGGACGGGATGCGTTTATGGGTTGAAATACCCCGAACGGGAATTTCTAGCCGAAACTGTGCGGAATTTGGAGTTTCATTCCCGTTCGGGAACGTATTCGGATATGGAGCGCATTCAGGCCGTCGGGTGGGCGGAAAAATGCGGCTCTCACTTTGTGAGAGCCGCTTTCAGGGTGGGAAGACGGGTATCTGTGAAAGGCACCGAGCCCGCCAAAGGCGGGCTCGGCGGCCTATGAATCAACTGGCATCCGCCAATGCAGACTCAGAGGAGGACCCTGCAGCGTTCGATTCCAGCGCGGACAGGATGACTGCCGATGTCTTCTGGATGACCTCTAGGCTCTCCGTGAGAAGGGATGCGTTGCCGTGGTACAGGTGGATGTAGTCGGCGGATGCCCTGCCTGTGCTGAGTCCGATGGTCGTTCCGACTACAAAGGCGATTGCCTCCGCCTCTGTCTCCCGTACCGTCTTCGTGGTGACGGTCCGGCGCTCGGCCTTATGCAGCATCTCGTGTGCGAGCTCATGGACAAGGGTGCTGAACTCCTCGGCCGCGCCCTGGCCGGGGAGGATGGCGATTCTGCCGCCGTAGCTCATCCCCAGCGCTGGCGCGATGCTGTCTTTGAACTCAAGCCCGATGCCCTGAGCAGCGATGAAGTCGAGCAATCGTTCCCGGTACTGCCCAACATTGCCAGTCACACACTCAGACAATTCAGGAAGGTCCGTGCCATCGGTCTGGGAGACATCGAAAACATAGGCCGAGCGGAACCCGACCAATACGGCCTGATTCTGTGTGCGGATGTCCTTCTCGGCCTCGGAATCCCTCTTCCGGCGAACGCCAACCACAGGCGCAAGGATGCGAATGCCGCGTTCTCCCTTCCTGACTTTGCGGCCAAGTTGGTTCCACGCATACAGGCCAGCGACGCGCGTCGCGTTTGGCCGCTGCCGGGCGATCTCAAGGATGTTGCCGAATGAGTAGTTATGGAACCGGCCCATTGCGGTTAGGTAGGCGGTCAGTCCTTCGGAGTGGCCTTGTTCCAGTTGCTCAATGAGGGCTTGGACGTTGGCGGCGATGGCTTCTTTCGCCGTCTGCTGCTTTGGTTGATGGTTCGAGGGGTTCGGGGTGAAGGGGGTCACGTTGGACGGGGCGGCGGTGGTGGCGGTATTCATGAGTGTTCTCTCCTTAGGGCTGTTGTCGTTGCTTTTCATGCCATGCGTGGCATGTACCTACATGCCGAACGCCACCTGGCGAAGGCGGGGGTAGCAAGGCGCAATGGGGAGGGGTGTACCCACCCTTGGAGAGGGAGCCGAAGGCGGAACGGAAAGGGCGGAGCGCAGCGGAGGTCTGCACAAGCGAAGCGCGGAAGATTGGGGAAGCCCCTTGCGCCGCGCGATCGGGGCAGAGCCCCTTCCATGTCTCTATTTGCGTGTCAAGGGCAGGGGTTCAAAGACTGCGCCTTTTTCCTTATTAGGGGCAGTTGCTTTTGCTGTTGTTCTTGATTTCTTATCGGGTCGGGAACCGGGCGGCGTTCAGCGACAGTCGCTCAAACTTCCATACGCGGGTTGGCTACCGCAGGAACGTGTGTCGTCGCAGGCTTGCCTCGGACTTAGGTCGGGCGTCGGACAGCGTCTCCGGCCACAAGGGGCTGAACGAGGATCGCCATGACCGGCCGCCCGGCTCCCCACCCGATAAGGCGGAGGGTCGATCCGCTCAGGTGGTACCGACCCTCATCTCCTGTCCGATGGCCCAGACGAAGCCGGCCAGTTCCCTGGCGATGGCAGCGATGACGACGGTCGGCTTCTTGCCGCGCGCAATCATCTTGCGATAGCGGACACAGAGCCGGGTCTGTGCCTTCCAGGCGATGTCGCGCACACCCTTGGGCAGGCGGACGAGGATCTCGGCCTTCTCCTTGGCGACGCGGGCGGGATAGCGGTAGCTCCATGCGGCTTCGACGAGCATCCGCCGCGCCTCGCGGTTGCCGGCCTTGGTGATGCCACCGCGCCGGATGCTGGCACCGCTGGAGTGCTCGGAAGGAACCAGGCCGAGATAGCCCATGAGCCTTCGCGGGGACTCGAAGCGGCTGAGGTCGCCGGTGGTGGCCACCAGCGTAGCGGCGGAGATCAGGTCGATGCCGCGCAAGCCGCGCAGGGCTTCGACCAGCGGGCCGAGCGACCAGTTCTCGACGGTGGAGGTGATGCTCTGGACCAAGGCATCGCGTCTCTGCTGTGCTGTCCAGACGGCTTCGATGTAGTCCTGGAAGACGATCTGGTGGACGGGTTCGGCGAAGGTCTGCAAGGCCAGCCACGCGCGATGCCGCATGGTCCAGTGCTTGCCGGTGGGGTAAGAGCGGCCATGGCGCAACAGGAAGGCCAGCAGCTGCTGGCGGGCACGCATCAGGTGCATGGTCGCATCCACACGCGCACGGACGAGATCGCGCAAGGCTTCGTGGGTCGCATCCGGCACCCACACTGCGGTCAGGTCGCCAGAACGGTGCAACACCGCCAGCTTCTGCGAGTCGCGCCGGTCGGTCTTGATCCGCTCGCCAGGCTTGGTAGGGATAAGCGATGTCGCTACGACCGTGCAGCGATGGCCCAGCGCGGTGAGCTGGCGGTGGATGTTGTAGCCGCAGCAACTGGCCTCGTAACAGAAGTCAAGTTCGCCATGCTTGGCGAGCCGCTTGGCCATCTTCGCGATCTCGTCCGGCTGGTTGGGGATGACGCCGAGGAACCGCACCGGGCCGTTCCGCCCGTCTTCGGCTACGCTGATCGAGATGGTCTCCTTGTGGACGTCCATCCCAACGAATGATCTGACTGTCTGCATGTCGCAAGTCCTCCTCTCTACAGGAGAACCGATCACACGCCTCGACTCCAGAAGAGACATACAGACTTAGCGCAGGGTCTGTCAACCGTTCTTGATCGCGAAGCGGACGACTACAGGGTGGGCGTTGCGGGCCGGAAAGGCCCGCTGAGGTGGGTGGCGGAAGACGCGATAGCGGCTGAAGGCAGGGAGGAGACTTCCTCCTCTCCGAGAACCGCCAATTGTGGCTTGCGGATCATTTTGATATTGGAGGAGTTAACTAGTGAATACAATCCACTAGGCGAATAATAGGCGAATATGAAAGAATGAGAACCGGAAGCTGATGAAACATCTCTTCGGGAGTTTTTGAGCCGAATGCGGATCCGTAGGTCAAGTTCATTACGGCAACTAATGTGAGAAGTTACGAGAGTTCCGTCTTTACGTAATATGGTTGGAAGCGAGGAAGGAAAATGAAGCTTAGAGTTGCTGCTGCACTGTTGGTATTGATATCGCTTCTCGTTGCCATTCAGCTTGCTGATTCACGGCTAGCGACTGCACAGCAACCTGGAGGTCCGACATCTTCGGTGTCGACGGGATCGACGCAGCATTCTTTGATACAAGTGGAGCCCATCGGGCCGTTACGTCTGAGTTCGGATAAGCCTTCGGTATGGACGTATGTAGTTCCAATCGCCGCATCATTTCTATCCGCATTCCTTGCCTTTCTGGGAGCAACATTTGGGCTGCGGGTGACACAGCGGAATACGGAGAAAACGGTCGAGGCAGGACAACGCACGACCGAGGCGACACTTTGGCAGAAGGCGAATGAAGTGGAACTGCGAGCTATTCAGGAAAGGCTTGATAAGTTTTATGGTCCTTTATCGATTCTGCTGAAAACGGACGACCAGTTCGCACAGGACATCAGGTCTAGGCAGCCAGAGGGCTACCGGTTGCTTGTGAAGCTGTTTGACCCTCTTTGGGTTCAAAGCCTTTCGCCGGGAGACCAAAAGCTCGTGGAACTGATTTGCGAACGCGGTGTTGTCTTAGAACAGTTCATTCACGACAATGCCGCAGGGGTTGATAAGGAACTGGTGCCCTATCTGAGCCGTGCGACCGCCCATTTTCGCATCTTGTACTTGGCTTACAAACACGAATTGGGGACGGATTGGGAACGATTTAAAGACTACGCATACCCCCGACAACTCGACAAAGTGCTCGAAATTGCACGAGAGCGTCTCGTCGCTCGGATGCAGCATCTTCGTGCAAATCCCGGTGTCGCGCCAGGTATGATGCCACCGCTGGTTATCCCCCCGGAACTTTCTTTGGATCCGTGGCCTGATCCTGACAAAAAGTGAATGTATGAGGGTACTCAGTCACAGTGCTGATCACTCTCAAGGCCCGCCCCGAGATGCCCCCTCTGTGCGTATGGGAGATCGAGGGCCTGGAGGAGCGTTTTAGGCTGTAACTATCATTTCATAGAGTTTAGGACGAACGGAGAGTAGACTTCGGTTCACTCGTATGCACCAAAGCTAAGGCGTTTTCAATTGACCTCCCCGTTGTTATCCACGATGATGAATCATGAAGAAAGTGATCCCTAGCGCCTCTCCTACGGGCGCATCTGAGCGTGAGGATCGAACACGGCCGGTCTACCGCTTCTCCGGTCATGAGACTTTTCCGTTTCGCTATTCCTGGCTCCCTAAGGCCGTCGTCGAATTGACGGCGAATGCAGAGCTGTTTAGCGACGACGAGCGAGCGATGGTTCGTCTTGGGGTTGGAAAAAACATGGTTAAGGCGATCCGGTTTTGGGTGCAAGCGGCAGGCATCGCGGCTCCTGAGCAAAAGGGGTTGAGGATTACCGATTTTGGCCGCGAGCTGCTCTCCGAATCAGAAGGTCATGATCCCTATCTGGAAGACATTCAGACACTCTGGTTGATCCACTGGAAGATCGCCTCGAACATCACCGAACCGCTATTTGCTTGGGAGTTCCTACTGAACCGATGGCAACGTTCTGACATCGTGAGGAGCGAAGTTCTCTCAGCTTTCATGCAAGAAGCATCGAGGATGGAGAAACAGCTCTCCGAGGTGACGCTAGCACAGCACTTCGATACGTTCCTTCACACCTATGTTCCGACCCGAAGCGTAAAGGGAGATGTGAGGGAGGAGAACCTCGATAGCCCGCTGGTCGAGCTTGACTTGATTCAGAAGATCGGGGAGAAGCGTTCTGGTGATGGCGGAAGACTCGAATCTGTCTATGCGTTTAACCGCGAAGCGAAGGCCTCGATCAGCCCCGAGCTGTTCATCTACTGCATTAACGACTACTGGCTAGCACGCGGGGGGGCCAATGCCGAAGAGACGTTATCGGTCCGCGACATCACGGTCAAAACAGGCAGTGTCGGACAGCTCTTCAAGCTACCGGAGTCAGATATTCGTGAACGCCTGCTGACTATTGAGGAAGATTCCGAAGGGCTCTTCGTTTACAAGGAATCAGCGGCGCTCTCTCAGATAGTCCGAGTTGGTTCCCGGAACCCCAAGCTGCTTTCGTCTATTTATAAGGGAGAGCCAATCTGTGCCTGAAGCTACCATCGCTGGTCTATTTGACATTCAGAGTCGATATATTCGCTCCGTCAATCTCGAAAGAGACTTCGGCGACCCGACTTCGCTCGAAGGTTATGTATTAACTCCAGAGCTAAAGCAAATGCTATTGAGAATCGAATCCGGTTTAGATTCCGGATCGGCCCAACGTGCTTGGAGAATTACTGGAGACTACGGCTCCGGGAAGTCTTCCTTTGCGTTGCTGCTTGCACATCTCTTGGGAGGCGGAGCTGATTCGCTTCCGTCGAGATTGAAACGAGCGCTTGACGGATCGAGTCGGGACGTACGGCTCTTGCCGGTACTAGTCACTGGAGCGCGCGAACCGCTTGGCAAAACACTGCTCACCGCTTTACATAAAGCGGTGTCGGGAATGCGAAGCAAAGGTCCTATCCCCGAAG
>Ga0302320_10029312_pt1 | contig 10531 bp, 7 predicted proteins | sample Bog_T0_3_FD_202130 | JGI IMG/M metagenome (GOLD analysis project Ga0302320, IMG submission 202130) | Peat permafrost microbial communities from Stordalen Mire near Abisko, Sweden - Bog_T0_3 | ecosystem: Environmental > Terrestrial > Soil > Wetlands > Peat | place: Sweden: Abisko, Stordalen Mire... | reverse complement strand
ACCTTTGTGGAGTTCATGGACCGGGTGCCGTTTTACGGAACGGTGGTGGCCTGCACGGACAACGATGCGCTGAGGAATCTCCTGGTGCGCGTAGAGCGCCGCGTGCTCAGCTACGGGAGGCGCGAGGATGCCGATTTCCGGGCAATCGACTTGATGACGGAACATGCGACGGGGGCAATGCATAACAGCTTCGGGGTAATTTTCAAGGGCCGCGATCTGGGGCGCTTCGATCTATTTGTCCCCGGCGTTCACAATGTTCTGAACGCGACGGCGGCAATCGCTGTGGGCATGGGGCTGGAAATTCCGGTGGAGCTGATCCGTGAAGGCATCGCGCAATTCCGGGGTGTGGATCGCCGTTTCCAGAAGAAGGGAATCGCCGCCGGGGTTCGCGTTGTGGATGACTACGGTCACCATCCGACGGAGATACTGGCCACGCTTGCCGCAGCGCGGCAGTGGCTGGGTCCAGAGGGGCGCATCCACGTTATCTTTCAGCCGCACCGCTATACGCGCACGTATCTGCTGATGGATGAGTTCGTCTCGGCATTTCCAGAAGCGGATCGCCTTCTTGTGCTGGACATCTATGCGGCCAGCGAGCAGCCGATTGCCGGAGTGAGCGGGCTCGCCCTGGCGCGGATGATCCGCTGCAAGAATGGCCATCCCGCTGAATTCGCGGCCAGCTTTGCTGCCGCGGTGGATGCGGTGGTCGAGCAGGTGCAACCTGGCGACGTGGTGCTGACGCTAGGTGCGGGAACCGTGTCCCAGCTCGGACCCCAGATACTGGAGAAGCTTGAGAGGCGCGAGCAGGCAACCGGAGCCTGAGCCTGAGCCGAGTAGAAAGATTGCACCATTCGTAGTGCCTTCGGTGATGGAGAGTGCTGGGCCGTGTTGACGAGTAAAGAACCACGCGGGGGAGCCTGCATAATCAATAGCTGAATCCACTGCAAAAGCAGGTATAGTGAGCGAATAAGGCGCTTGCTGCCTGCATTATTCCTATGGCGCGCAATCAGGGACCACCTTCCGACGATCCGCTCTTCCGCCGTGGCCAGGCGGCCCGCAACTCGTTTGCGGACGACGCTCTGCCTTTGGATGCAGAACTGATGGAAGACGAGGATGAAGACGAGCAACCGCAGTTTCGGCGTGCTAACAAGCGCGTTCCGGTTCGGCGCGGAGCGCTCCCCCGGAAGACGGTGTCGCGGGTGCGGGCCGTATTGGTTGCCCTGCTGGTACTGGCGGCGCTGGGCGTAGCGGGTTATGAGGTCTACAGCTTTGCGCTGCACTCCCGGCGCTTCCTCGTGCGCAATGAATCGGACATCGAACTGGCAGGAGAGGCGCTGAATTCGCGTGCGCAGGTTCTGGCAAAGATGCGCGAGGTGATCGGCCGGAACATTTTTCAGATTTCGTTGGCGGAGCGTAAGCAGGAGTTGGAGAAGATCCCCTGGGTCGAAACCGTTTCGGTGATTCGTCTCTGGCCGAATCGCCTTCGCGTGATGGTGAAGGAGCGCACCCCGGTAGCGTTTATCGCGCTTGGCGAACACATCGAACTGATCGATGCCCAGGGAGTGCTGATGGAGATTCCCACGGGTGTGCAGAGCGACTACTCATTTCCCGTAATCCTGGGAATGAATGCGACTGAGCCACTCTCCACGCGCGCGCCGCGAATGAGGACATTCACGCGGCTGATGCGCGAACTCGACGGCGGCGATGGCGGCACGCAGAGCAAGACCCAATACTCCCGCGATGTGGATGAGGTGGACCTCTCCGATCCGGAAGATGTGAAGGTGTTGACGAAGGGTGGTTCCGGCCCGATTCTCCTGCATCTGGGCAGTGAGAATTTTCTGCCGCGCTTCATGCTGTTCCTGTCGAATGTGCAAAAGTGGGAACAGGAGCGCGGTAAGCTGGAGTCAGTGGATTTGCGCTATGGGCGCGAAGTGATCCTGAATCCGGATAAGCACGCCGCTCCGCCGCAACCCTCCCCGCAAGCCGCCAAGGGCGACGCCTCTCCACCACAACAGAAGCCCGGGAAGGCAGCCAAGAGTCGGCAGGGCACGGAGAAGAAACGAAAGTAAATGGGCAAGCGAAACGAAAACATCATCACCGTCATTGATCTGGGAAGCGCGAAAACCGTGGTCCTGGCCGTGGAAACCACGGAGGCGGGACTGCGCTATCGCGGTCACGGCATCGCTCCTTCGGCGGGCACCCGCCGCGGTGTGGTTGTTGATCTGGAATCGGCTGGAAGGAGCGTGTCGGAGGCAGTGGCGCGCGCTGAAAAGGCCTGCGGGCTTGCGCTGGAATCGGCGGTGGTTGGAATCAGCGGCCCGCACATACGATCCGTCAACAGTCACGGCGTGATCTCGCTGGGCCCGCGGGCACGCGAGTTGACCAGCGCGGACGTACAGGCCGCCGGGGACCGGGCGCGGGAAATTCCGATGCCGGAAGACCGCGAGATTCTGCACCTTTTACAGCAGGAATTCGTCGTCGACGATCAGGATGGCGTGCGCCATCCGGTTGGAATGCTGGGCCGGCAACTCGAGGTACGGGTGCATGTGATCACGGCGGCGCACTCGGCGGTCCAAAACGTGATTACCGCGCTGAACCGCGCCGGGATGCACGTGGAAAATACGGTGTATGAGGCACTGGCCTGTTCCGAGTCGGTGCTGCGTCGCGATGAACGCGAACTGGGCGCGGCCGTGATCGACATCGGCGCCGGCACGGCCGATATCGCCGTGGTACAGGAAGATGTTGTGATCCACTCGGGAGTGGTTCCCCTGGGAGGGATTAACTTCACCCGCGACGTTGCCTACGGCTTGGAAACTCCGCTGATCGATGCCGAGAGCCTGAAGCGGCAGTTTGGTTGCGCCATGGTGACCCGTATGGGCGAGCAGAATGAGATCGAGGTTCCTTCGGTTGGCGACCGTCCGCCGCGCATGATGCGGCAGCGCGATCTGGGTGAAATTCTGGAACCACGAGCGCGCGAGTTGATGGAACTTCTGCGCAACAATCTCCGCCATGCGGGGGTCCTGGAAATGCTCGGCGGAGGCATCATCCTCACCGGCGGGGGGGCGCGGCTGCCAAGCCTGACCGAAAGCTGCGAGGACATACTGCGGCGTCCGGCGCGCGTGGGTTTGCCGATGGGCATGGCGCAGCTTCCCGTGGAGTTGCAGGAGCCCGAATTCGCGGCCGCAATTGGAATGGTTTTTTACACGCAACGTGCGCGCGCCCTGAAGAGCAAAGAAGAGAGCGGATTCGGCGCGCGCCTGCGAGCACTTTTTGCCCGTGGATACACGGATTGATCGAGATGGCGCGAGGGCGCGCCATGGTGAGGTAGCAATTATGGAAGAACAGGATATTCGGATTCAGTTTCACGAAGAAGTGCGCAACAACGCCAAGATCAAGGTGATCGGCGTGGGCGGCGGCGGCAATAACGCGGTCAATCGCATGATCGAGACTGGCGTGGAGGGCATAGAATTCATTGCCGCCAACACCGACCTGCAGGCGCTGCAGATGTCGCGCGCGCCGAAGAAGCTGCAGTTAGGCGTGAAGCTCACCAACGGTCTTGGAGCCGGCGCCAATCCTGAAGTTGGCCGCCAGGCGGCGCTGGAAGACACCGACCGCATCATTGCGGCACTCGAGGGCGCGGACATGGTGTTCGTGACCACCGGCCTGGGTGGTGGAACGGGCACCGGAGCCGCACCCATTATCGCGTCCCTGGCCAGCGAGATGGGCGCGCTCACTGTGGCCGTGGTCACCAAGCCATTTGCCTTCGAGGGCAAGCGGCGCATGGGTCAGGCCGAGCGCGGACTGAGCGAGTTGATCGATTCGGTGGATACGGTGATCGTGATTCCCAACGAGAAACTGCTGGCCGTGGCGCAAGACGCGGGCTTCTTCGAGTCCTTCCGCGTTGCCGATGACATTCTCCGCCAGGCGGTTCAGGGAATCTCGGACATCATAACCATCCCGGGCATCATCAACCGCGATTTCGCGGACGTGAAAGCGATCATGGCAGGTATGGGATACGCAGTGATGGGTACATCCACTGGCCGCGGAGACCGCCGTGCCCTGGAGGCAGCGCAGCGTGCCATCGCCTCACCCCTGCTGGAAGCCGGCGCCATCGACGGCGCGCGGGGAATCCTGCTGAACATTACCGGCTCAAGCTCGCTCAAACTCGCCGAGGTGTATGAGGCCTCCACCATCATCCAGAGCGCGGCACATGAGGACGCCAATATCATCTTCGGCGCCGTGCTGGACGAAAAGATGAAGGACGAAGTGAAGATCACGGTGATTGCCACCGGTTTTCGCTCTGAACTCCGGCACGCTTCACGGGAGAGGGCAACAACGACGTCTGCCGCAATTCAACAGGCACGGCAAGCGCAATGGGTTACGCCGCCGGAGCCACAGATCGCGCGCCGCGCCGATGCCGCCTACGAAGTGCAGGCGCCAGATGCAGATGCGCACGAAGCGCCAAAGGCAGCACCGAGCCAGGCCCAGAGTCCAGCCACGGCGCCCGCCGTGGAGAGTCCTCAACCGTCAACGCCAGCGACCCGGATCTGGGAGGCAGTGCAGCCCACGCGTCCGGTGCCATCCCTGGAGTCCCTGAGCGCGGACGATGAGCGCGACGAACTAGACGTCCCTACGTACCTGCGAAAGAAGAATCCCGATCTCGCTTAGCCGAACGGGAGTTGCATGGCCATCTTCACAGGGAGATTCAGCGGAGGGGACCCCAGTTCCTGTTGTAGCACCGGCCATCCTGGACTAGAGTCGAATCAGCTAGTTTCGAAGGATGGAGTCATGATTTGTTGCCGGCGGTGGCGATTGGCGCAATCGGTCCCCTGCCTCGCGCTATTCGTGTTGCTGATTTCGTCCGCCGCCTTCGGGGGCATTTATCCTTCTCCTGTCAACGTAGCGGTGACTGGCGCCGACGCGATCGCAGTTGGCGATTTTAACGGCGACGGCAAACTGGACATTGTGGTAGCCGACGGCGCAACCAGCACCGTGGAAGTGGTTCTAAACAGCGGCACGGGTACGGTTGGCTCCGTTGTCTCTTCGGTGTCTGGAGTTTCCGCGCCCAGTTCGCTGGTGGTGGGCGACTTCAACGGCGACGGCAAACTCGACATTGCACTGCACAACAGGTTTGATCTAAACATCGTCGTCCTTCTTGGCAATGGCGATGGGACTTTCCGTGCGCCGATCAAGACCGCTACGAGTAGCAATGGCCGCCTGGTAGTGGGCGACTTCAACAACGACGGGATTCTTGATCTGGCTACCGGCAGCCAGATTTTTCCGGGTAAAGGCGATGGCACCTTTCTGACGCCGCTGACCGTGAGCTACGGCGGCGCATTTTACGCCGCGGCCGATTTCAACAGCGATGGCAATCTCGACCTGGTCGGCAACGATGGCACCGGCTTCTCAATTCTGCTGGGCAAAGGCGATGGGAGTTTCCAGGCTCCCAAGTCCACGCCGATAACCGGAGCGGTGCGCAGCCTTGCGGTCGGGGATATGAACGGCGATGGCAAGCCGGATGTGGTCGCCGGCGTGGATACGGGCAGCGGCGGCCAGGTTCAGGTCTATCTCGGCAACGGCGATGGAACCCTGCAAACTGCTCTGAATCAGGCAACGTCGGTGACCGATCCGTACGAGATTTCGATTGCGCGATTTATGGCCGACGGGCATGAGGATGTGGTGGTAGCGGGGGGCATTGCACAGCCGGAGTCGTTGCTGGCAGGCACCGGTACGGGCAGCCTTCAGCCGGAGACTCTGCCGCCCCTGGGATTCGCCGAAAACGTGGCGGGCTCATCTATGGCTGCGGGTGATTTCGACGGCAACGGTGTTCCCGACTTGATTGCGCCTTCCGAGGTGAGCGGCAGAATCCTAATCTGGCTCGCGAAAGCCACCGGAGGGTTTGCGGCTGCAAGCGTTTACCCTTACTCCGGCGGGCTGATTGCTTCCGCGGATTTCAACGGGGATGCGCGTCCTGACGCGATTTTTTCCGCGGTCTCCAGCGGCGAGGTTGGCGTGATGCTGGACCAGCCCAACGGCACGCTGGGTGTTCCGATCTACACGGCACTGACCACCGCGCCGATTGCCGGTCTGATCCCCGCCGACCTGAACGCCGACGGCATGCTCGACATTGTTTTCTGGACGCGAAGCGTGACCGCCAACCAGGTCACCACGCCTGGCTCGACATACGCCGCACTGGGCAAGGGCGATGGCACATTCCAGGCTGCGACCGTGGTTTCGCAAAGCCTCTCTACCCAAGCCGTGGTAAAGGATTTGAATGGAGACGGTTTTCCTGACGTCGCCGATTTGGACACGACCCCCGGGAATGTTGCCGTATTTCTGGGCAAGGGCGACGGCACCTTCGGATTTGAAATTGGCTATCCGACCGCCCCGGGAGCTACCTACATCACAGCGGGAGATGTGAATGGCGACGGCCATCCCGACCTGGTGACGGCGGGTGCAGGCGGAGTGGACCTGCTGCTCAACAACGGCGATGGAACCTTTGCTTTCTACAGCGTTATCAGCACTGCCGCCGCTAGCTCGGCGCAGTTAGTGGATGTGAATGGCGACGGGAAGCCCGACCTGGTTGTGGTCACTGGCTCCGGAAGCGCCACGAAAGCGACTGTTTACCTGGGATCTGGTACTGGCACATTTACCCAGGCTTCGGTTTTCGCGCTGAATGGTGCGAGCCGGCTCGAGTTTGCGGACATCAACAACGACGGCTTGCCGGACATTGTGGCCGACGAAGGGCTGACAACCGGAGTGTGGCTCAACACCCAGGCTGGAACCTTTGCCAAGGTACAGGACCTTCCCTCGGGAGGCCCATTGGCGCTTGCCGATATCAACACAGACGGCTTGCCGGATCTTCTCCAGGCATCGAGCACACGCGCCTACCTCACACTTGCCTACAACCAGTTCGGCAGCACGGCGGCAGGAGACTTCACCATCAGCGCTTCGCCGGCGTCCCCCAAGGTCGCTGCCGGAGAAGCCACGACCATCGCGCTCACCTTGGGATCGCTCAACGGCTATGCGGGTTCGGTCGCGCTCTCCTGCTCTGGGTTGCCTGCGGCCACGACGTGCACCTTTGCGCCAGCGAATGTGACGATTCCCGGAACCGAGGTTGCGGCCACGCTGACCATCCAGACTTCGCTGGACTCGGTAAGTTCAATCCATGTGCCCGCGTCCTTGCCGGGCCGCCGCCGGTTGAGTGGGGTCAACTCCGGCGTGCTCCTGTGCGGGCTGATGCTGGCTGGCGCGGGAGTCAGCCGGCGCCGTCGGTTTGTGATGGTTGCGCTGGCGCTGCTCTCACTTTTGCTGCTCGTGAACTGCGCGACGCCAAACTCGGTGCCGCCGATTGTATCCACCAATCCGGTGTCCGTGACCACAACGGTTACCATCTCGGCCACGGCCGGAGCCACGGTGCACTCGACACAGATCGCGCTGACCATCACCAAGTAAGAGTTCGCGCTTTCTTGGATTTTTGTGGCCGGGGACTCAAGAGCGTTAGCCTCCACCCCATATCAAGTGTGTTAACAATCAACAGGACGGGAAGTTCTGCCGATGGAGACTGTGTGGACCGGCGGGGATTCCGGATTTCTGTTGCGTGCTTTCGTAGGACTGACGCATGGAAGTGCACTTAAGTTACTAGTGAGAACCACTGAAGTTGGCATTTTGAGCTTGTATGCGCAGGCTCGGCTCACTTAGTATCGATTTACTCACCACTTGAAGACAACTCTTGGAAGCCCCGAATAGCGGAGCTCCACTCGAAGTGTAGGCCACGAGAATGTTTACTGTACGATCAACACGAGTTCTGAAAGCTGCACTGGCGATGTTGCTGACGCTGTTGTTGGCTCCCAGTTCTTTTGCGGCCACCGTCTCCACGCGTCATGAGGCGCGAAGCAGTCGCAAGATCAAGGAGACCCCGAGCACGGAGAAGCGCATGGCGGCTTCCCGGCACAGTCGCGCGCTCACTTCGCGTACAGTCAAGCACGCGCGCAAAAGCAGCGCGGTCATCGTGACGGGCCGTCGTGGCAGAAGGGCAGTACGGTACTACGAGCGATTCACCGCCAGTTCGTTCGCCAGCGATCCGGCAGCGGGCGACATCACCGCAGGTGAAGATCCGATTGTGCGTGAGGCAGCCATCAGCGCCTTGGGCAATATGAATGGCACGGTGGTCGCCATCGATCCCAGCAACGGGCGAATCCTTGCGATGGTCAACCAGAAGCTTGCGCTTTCCAGCGGTGCGCAGCCCTGCTCCACGATCAAGGTTTCGGTCGCACTGGCCGCGCTAAGCGAAGGCATCGTTACCAAGGACACGCCGGTGAATCTGGGCGGTTGGAAGATGGACATGAACCAGGCGCTGGCGCACTCCAATAATCAATATTTTGAGGCGCTGGGCCGCCGCCTTGGCTTCCAGAAGGTAAGCTACTATGCGCACCAGTTTGGGTTGGGAGAACTGGCCGGATGGAACATCGAAGGCGAACACCTGGGGGTATATCCGAACGAAGAACTGCCGGCCAGTCTCGGCGGTGTCGGCAAGATGTGCTCATTTGGCGAAAGCATCAGCATGACTCCGCTCCAGTTGGGCTCGCTGATGGCCTCAATCGCCAACGGCGGCACCCTGTACTACCTGCAGCATCCGCGTTCGGCGGCCGAGGTGGCCAACTTTCATCCTAAGGTCAAGCGGTACCTGGACATCGCGCCGCTAATCCCGGAGGTCAGCGTCGGCATGCTGGGCGCGACCCAGTTCGGTACCGCGCGAAGCCTGCGCACCAGCTTCACCTCGGAGCAGGTGCTCGGCAAGACCGGAACCTGCAGCAGCGCGGGAACGCGTTTCGGGTGGTTCGGCTCCTTCGCCAACTCGCAGTCTGGCCGCATCGTCACCGTCATCTTCCTGGAGGGCGACCACTCCGTGTACGGCCCCAAGGCCGCGGAGCTGGCGGGCCGTTTCTACCGTAACCTCGACGAGCACAACTACTTCGTGGGCAAAGCCGCCCCACTGCATACTGCAGCCCTGCGGAGATAAGCAAATGTTGCGCTCTTTGGTTCGCCTTCCCTCGGGAAGGCGATTTTCTTTGTGCCCAATGCAGTGGAGCGCCTCCGGTGCGAATCGCGCGAAGACCAGTAATCGTATTATCCTGAGTTGAGGAAAGCTGCGCGGGGTCGGCGCCATTCAATCGTCACTGCCCCTTGGCGGCTTCGCCGTGTTAAGTTGAGGGCAGACGAGCAATTCATCTCAGGTTCCAGTACCCGGCCGAACACCGAGGACTGGGGGTTTGCCGGTGATGGTTCTCACCTCCCGGAGGAACGATATCGATGCGTAAGGTCACAATTGTTGCTGTATTCATGCTTGTCTTTGGCTCTCTTGCCCTAGCCCAGATCGAGCCAAAGGCCTTCGAAGTGCCGAAGACGGAGTTTTTTATCGGTTATGCCTACCAGTATGCCGACACCTCCGGCACCTATGCGGGTACCTCCAACACGGTCCCGGTGAGCAGCACGAGTTTGAACGGATTTGGTTTCGAATTCGCCCACTACCTACACGGCAACTTCGGCTACATCGTCGATTTCTCTCGAGGCTCCAACAGCAAGGTTGACAGTACGGGAATCAAGTATCTGCGCGCTACGTATATGGCAGGCCCCAGCTATCGTCTGCACAGATATGGCTTCTTCTCGCCGTCGGTTCACGCTCTTGCCGGCGTGGATCACGCTGTCTTCACGTACCCGGTATCCTATTCCGCGTTTGACTACGCGAACACTGAATTTGCCGCCGCGGCAGGCGTGACTGTGGATGGAAACCTGTCGCGCCATGTCGGCATCCGCCTGGGGCAAGCGGATTACATTTACACGCACCACTACGGAACAAACCAGGGTTCGTTCCGCTACCTTGGAGGCCTCGTAGTTCGCTTCTAGCAACTGGTTAGGACAGCCTGCCGATGGCTCTTCGGCGATGAGCCATATAGCAAACTGATGGCTTGTGTTGCGCCTCGACGGGGCAGATGGACTCCATTTACAGTGGCTACAATGGTGGCGGGAGTTCCTTCCGGCGTAGTGTGTGGGGGTGAATCCTAGCGTCTAGAATCCCCGGATTCCTGTTTGGGGACGGTTTCTCGTCCTCTTTACTTTGTCGAGGCGCTTCCGCCCGCTTATAATCAATGTATGGCTAATGGCGGGGAAAGCAAGTCCTTGGAAGAGCAGCAAATCGACCAGCAGGAGCAGATCCGTTCGCAGGAAGTTGTCGATGAAAAAGAGCGCACAGACCGACTGAAGGCGGAAGAAGCTCGCAAGGTTCAAGCTCTGAAGTTGACGCGTGCGCGAATCCGCGAGCAACTATCGCGCACCAGCAATGAGCGGTACACCTTGCTGCTTAACAGCGAACTGCAGCAAATAGACGGCGAACTGGCAAAGCTGGTCTGAAGAGCAGGCTCACGTGCGACCGTGACCGGCGTCACCGAACGATGGTTGTTGCCGGCGGACAATAGCGGCGAGGTATCTTATGCCGATCCTGGTCATTGCCGTAATTTGTTTTGCGTTGTTCCTG
>Ga0302320_10029310_pt1 | contig 10531 bp, 8 predicted proteins | sample Bog_T0_3_FD_202130 | JGI IMG/M metagenome (GOLD analysis project Ga0302320, IMG submission 202130) | Peat permafrost microbial communities from Stordalen Mire near Abisko, Sweden - Bog_T0_3 | ecosystem: Environmental > Terrestrial > Soil > Wetlands > Peat | place: Sweden: Abisko, Stordalen Mire... | reverse complement strand
CATTCCGCACGGTAAAAAAACGCCCCGGAGGGGCCGAAGGATAATAGCCCAGGACAAGCGAAGCGCTGTCCTGGGTACAAGCCCCAAAATCAGCCTCGCGCCCTGTAGGGGCGCGGTGAAATGGCCCTGTTCATAGGGAGACCTGGGAGATCACGAACTTCAGCCCGCCCTTCGAACCGCGGCTGCGATTTTTCTTAGTTCCGGCAGCATGCGGCCCAGTGCGACGGGCGCTGCGCTGCGAGTTCCCAGCGCAAAGTACACGTCGCGATAAAGATGGTAAATATGCTCGTAGACGGCGGCGGATTTGGGGTCGGGCTCTACCGTGCGCAGCGGCAAACAAACCGCGGCTTGCGCTTCTTCAATGGTCTTGTAGGCACCTGCCGCCAGCAGCGCGAAGATTCCCGAGCCCAGGCTGGTGGGAATACCCACCGGAACCAGCACCGGCTTGTTGAGCACGTTGGCGTAGACCCGGTTGAGCACCTCGCTCTTCTGCGGAATGCCGCCTGCATTGATCACCCGGTCCACGCGAACGCCGTACTCCGCCATGCGCTCCAGAATGATGCGGGTGTGGAACGCCGTGCCTTCGATTGCCGCGAACAGCTCGTCCTGCGCGGTGTGCACCAGATTCCAGCCCAGCGTAACGCCCCCCAGTTCCGGATTCACCAGCACCGTGCGGTCGCCATTGTCCCAGCTCAGGCGCAGCAGGCCGGTTTGGCCGGCCTTGTAGGCTTCCAGGCCCTCGGAGAGCGCGGCCACTGTGGTTTGCGCGCGGCGGGCTATGCCGTCAAAGATGTCTCCCACAGCCGAGAGACCTGCCTCGATGCCCGTAAAAGCCGGATGCACGCTTCCCGGAACCACGCCGCAAACCCCCGGAACCAGTTGCGCGTCGCGAGCCATGGCGATGATGCACGTCGAAGTCCCCACCACATTCACCACGTCGCCCTCGCGGCAGTTTGAGCCGATGGCGTCCCAGTGGGCGTCGAATGCGCCGACCGGAATGGGGATACCGGCGCGCAGACCCAGTGCTGCGGCCCATTCAGAGGAAAGATGGCCGGCCAGGTGGTCGCTGGTCAGGTATTCGCCGCTGAGCTTTGCGCGGACGCCGGCAAAAAGCGGATCGACGGCAACCAGAAACTCCTCCGGCGGCAGGCCGTCCCATTTGGGATTCCACATCCACTTGTGGCCCATGGCGCAGACGCTGCGCTTCACTTCATCCACGGTGGTAATGCCGCTGAGCGTGGCCGCCACCATGTCGCAGTGCTCAAGCGCAGTTACAAATTGCCCGCGCTTTTCAGGGTTGTGTCGCAGCCAGTGCAGCAGCTTGGCAAATCCCCATTCATGCGAGTAGACGCCGCCGCACCAGTCAATCCCCTCAAAGCCGAGTTGGTGGGCTTTCAAGGTAATCTCTTCGGCCTCGGCAAAGGCGCGGTGATCGCACCAGAGGTAGTATTCGTCGAGCGGTTGCAGGCCCTCGCCCACGGGAATAACGCTGGAGCCGGTGGTGTCGAGAGCGATAGCCGCGACCGCGCTGCCGTCTACGCCGGTGGCTGCGAGCGCGTCGCGCGTGGCGGCGGCAAGCGCGTTCATCTGATCCGCATGAGACTGTGTGGCAAAATTCGGGTCCTCGCGGCGGCGGTGCAGCGGATACGAGGCAGACGCGGTCCCGATAGGGCCTTTGATGCTGTCCACGAGCGTAACGCGGACGCTGAGCGTGCCAAAGTCAACGCCGGCAACAATAGTCATAAAAACAGGCTCCCCCGAGTAAACGCATATCGGTTCGCCATTCAGACTACACCACGGGTTGCTATACTGCCTCCACGCCGGTTCCCCAGCCTTCATTTGTAAGCTTGAATTCGATGTCGTGAGGTCTGTTTCGCCTTGAATGCGCTTCCCCTGCTGCTGACGGTTTTGGGCATCTTTGCCCTCGCCTATCGCTATTACAGCGCTCTGCTGGCGTCGCGTGCCTTTGTGCTCGACGACCGCAACATCACGCCTGCTCATCGCTTCAACGACGGGCATAATTATGTTCCATCGCCGCGCTGGGTAGTGTTTGGCCACCACTTTGCCGCGATTGCCGGAGCCGGGCCGCTGGTGGGACCCACGCTGGCCGCGCAGTTCGGCTTTGCTCCCGGGCTTTTGTGGCTGGTTGCGGGCGCGGTGCTTGCCGGCGCGGTTCACGACATGACGGCACTGATTGGCTCGCTGCGCCACGATGGCCGTTCGCTCTCGCACATTGTGCTGCGCGAGGTGGGCCCGGCCACAGGCGTGGTGGCCATGATCGCCATCGTGCTGCAGCTGATCATCGCCATGGCGGGCCTGGCCATCGTGGTGGTGAATGCCCTGAGCCAGAGCCCGTGGGGCGTCTTCACCATCGGCATGACCATTCCGATCGCTCTGGTGATGGGCTGGTGGATGTTCAGGAGCATTCCCGGCCGGGTGCGGGTTCTGGGCCCCAGCATCTTCGGCGTCGTTGCGCTCGGGATTGCGCTTGTTGCCGGTCACTCGGTAGCCGCTTCCTCGCTTGCATCCGTGTTCCAGTTCTCCTCGCACCAGATCGTTCTCATCCTCTGCTGCTACGGCTTTTTTGCCAGCGTGCTGCCTGTGTGGATGCTGCTTGAGCCGCGCGACTACCTCTCCACCTACATCAAGCTTGGCACCATTGCCGCGCTCATTCTGGGCGTGCTGCTGGTTCATCCCACGCTCCGCTTTCCGGCTTTCACGCAGTATGTGCACGGCGGCGGACCCATCATTCCCGGCAAGGTATTTCCGTTTCTGTTCGTCACCATCGCCTGTGGCGCAATATCGGGATTTCACTCGCTGGTTGCCACCGGCACCACACCCAAACTTGTCGACAAGGAGACCCAGGCGCGCTTCATCGGCTACGGCGCCATGCTCGCTGAATCGCTGGTTGGTGTGCTGGCCCTCATCGCCGCCTGCAGCTTGAACCCGGGCGACTACTTCGCCATCAATGTTCCTCCCGCGGCCTTTGCCAAGCTGGGTCTCTCCACGGTCCACCTGGCCGAGTTCTCCCGCCTGGTGGGCGAGCCGCTGGCCGGGCGCACCGGCGGCGCGGTTTCGCTGGCCGTGGGCATGGCGCAGATCTTCCGCGGCATTCCCGGCATGGAGAGCCTCACCAGCTACTGGTACCACTTCGCAATTCTGTTTGAAGCAATGTTCATTCTCACCACCATCGACGCGGGAACGCGTGTGGCTCGCTACGTCTTGCAGGAGTTGATGGGCAAAGTACACAAGCCGCTGGGCAGTGCCCATTCCATGCCCGCGAACGTAGCCGCCAGCGGTTTGATCGTGCTTTGCTGGGGATACCTGGTGTGGGGAGGAAGCATCTCGACAATCTGGCCGCTGTTCGGCACGGCCAACCAGTTGATGGCCGCCATTGCGCTCACCACCATGACCACCTGGCTGGTGAATCACGGCCGCGCCGCCTTCGCCTGGTTCACCGCCGTGCCCGGCGCGTTTGTGCTGGTCACCACCATCTGCGCCGCCGTGCTCTCAACACTCAATGTCTATTGGCCCATGGCCCACCATGCCGGAACGGAAGCGCAGGGCTGGGTGCAGGTTGGCCTCATGGTCACATTCGTGTTGGGGGCGGCTGTGGTCATCGTCTCCACCTCCGTTCGATGCCTGCAGACGCTGTGCGGAGTTCCGCCCCCATCTGCCCAGGCCCCATCGCTCGACGGCGGTCACGTGAGCCCGCAGCCGGCCGCGCCGTTCCGCTGTTGCTGACGAGCAGTGGAGTCTACTTTTTTGCTCCCGGCATCATGCTCTTGAGCCTCTCCATCAAGCCGGGCCTCGGAGCCGGAGTAGCCGCCGGAATTCCCGCAGGAGGTTTGGCCTGAGCCGGTGCAGGGGCTGCGGCCAAACCCGCGACCGGTGCTGTGGCCGGCGCTGCGGCTTTGGCTATTAGGCTGTCTGGCGGGCGCGCCGCTTGAGGATTTGCCGAAGGTTTGGCCGCGCCCGCCCCGCTCGCGGTCATCGGCGGAGCATCCACAATCCGCGAACCGGGAAGAGCCGGCGTGGGTTCTTCGCTGTTTTTCACCAGAATCGAGATTCGACGGTTCGATGGATCGTAGGGGCTGCTCTTGACTCGCAGAAGCATGTCGGCATAGCCCCGCACCTGGGTCACCTGGTTGCCTCGAACACCGTCCAGCTGCAGCAGACGCCGCGCGGAGTTGGCGCGATCCGCCGAAAGCTCCCAATTGGTGTAGCTGTTATCTGTCGAATAGGGCGTGGCGTCGGTGTGGCCTTCAATCAGCAGGTTGTTGGGAAGCGTCTTCAACTCCCCAGCCAGCAGCGCCAGCAACTCTTGCCCGCTATCGCTCAGGTGCGCACTGCCAAGCTGGTAGAAGGTGCCGTTCTTGTCTTCGATCAATTCGATACGCAACCCCTCGGCCGTGATCGTGATCTCAATTTGCTTGGAAAGCTTCTCCAGTTCTTTCCGGTCTTTGATCTCCTCTTCCAGCTTCTCCTTCAGCTTCTTCATGTTGTCGTTGATCTTGGTCGTAACGGCCATCCCGTCGCTGGACATGGTGCTGCCAAGAAGGTTCCCCGTGCCCTTGGGGTCGTTGAAATATCCCGCGACAGCCTTCTTCACTTTTTCGCTCGATCCCATGAGCCACAGCACGATGAACAGCGACATCATGGCGGTGACAAAGTCGGCGTAGGCTACCTTCCATGCGCCTCCATGGTGGCCGCCGTGGCCGCCCTTCTTCTTGATCACGATGATCGGTTGTGTCTTTGCAGCTGCCACGCCAGATTCCTCCCCAATTCCCATCAAAGGATTGCCCCGGTCTCACGTAACGGGGGACAACCCTTCGGCCCATCCCAGATGAAAATGCCCAACGCCGGAGCTTATTCCGTCGCGGCTGGGCCGCCCTTGCAGTTCTTTTCCATCTCGTCGAACGAGGGCCGCACATGCGCCGGAATTGCGCGCCGTCCCATTTCAATGGCGATCATGGGCGCCGAACCCTTGAGGAACGAGAGCAGCAGCACCCGCAGCACGTGCAGGTATTCGTTGTGCTCGTCGGCACTCTTGGCCATGTTCGAGCTCAGCGGGCCTGCCACCCCGTAACACAGCAGAATTCCAAGGAACGTACCAACCAGCGCCGCCGCCACCTTTTCGCCTATCTCCTCCGGCGGTCCCCCCAGCGATCCCATCGTGATAACCACGCCCAGCACCGCGGCCACAATGCCCAGCCCGGGAAGCGCGTCGGCCATCGTCGTCAGCGCGCTCACCGGCTGCGTGGATGCGTTATGGTGCACCTCCATGTCCAGCTCCATCATCTGGTCCATGTCGAACGGCTCCACTCCTCCGGTAATCGCCATGCGCAGCGTGTCGCACACAAAGTCCTTGGCATGATGATCCCCGAGAAAGTCTGGATAGTTCTTGAAGATCGAGCTTTCCTTGGGCTTTTCAACGTCCATTTCCACGCTCAGAAGCCCCTCTTTGCGTACCTTGTTCAGAAACTGGTACATCATCTTCAGCGCGCTCAGATAACGCGGCTTGCCGAACGATGAGCCCTTCAGCACTCCAACCAGCCCGCTCCCGATTCCTTTCAGAATGTGGATGGGATTGGCCACCAGAAGCGTGCCGGTAGACGCACCCGCAATAATCAGCAGTTCGGCCGGCTGAACCAGAACGGCCATGTGCCCCTTTTCCATCAGGAAGCCGCCGATAACCGCTCCAAACACGACGACGATGCCTATGATGGCAAACATTCGTGCCTCCATGGCGCGGGTGTAATGTGGTTTCCACCCGCATGAATGCTCGAGATCATGGCCCCCTTGGCCCGCTCGAGAAGTTGTGCCAGCGATTCGGCCGGGTCAGCCTGTGCCGCGCCAATGCTTACGGTGAGCGATATCCGGTCGCCCCACCAGCGGAAGTCCGCGGTCCTGGCCAGGCCTGCAAGCACCTGCGCATGCGCCGCCAGCATCTCGGGAGTCCGCTCGTGCGAGATGACAAGAAACTCATCGTCGCCCCAGCGCCCCACTTCCTCGCCTGGCCGCAACCCGTTCACCAGCGCATGTTCCACCTTTTCCAGCATTGCCTCGCAAGCCCTGGCGCCATGGGTCTTGCGCAGCTCGTGCGACTGATCGACGGTGATCCAAAGAATTCCGAACGGCAACTGCCCACGCGAAATGTCGTCAAACTCCGCCGCTAACCGGTCTTCGAGATCCTCCTGGCTGGCCTCCACGCCGATGCCCTCGCCACACTGGCCGTGGGGAAGCGCATCCAGGCTTTCGGTGGGATGAAACACGACTCCGGTTCCGATGCGGCCGCCCAGTCCGTCGCGCAGCACCAGTATCCGCGCCATCGCCGGCAGTGTGTGACCCAGCTTGTGGCGCACCTCTACCAGCGAACCGCGGCCGGCATGCGCCTCAGTGTCCGTCAGTGTGGTCCATTGCCGGGCACCGCCTACAACCAGCTTTTCCAGCGCATCGCGTACCGGCTGGCCCAGAACCTCCGCGCCCGAATGGCCGGTGATGGCCTCGGCGGCCCGGCACCAGAACACGACCCGGCCCTCCATATCCGCAAGGGCGATGCCCTCCGGAAGACTGTCCAGGGCCGCTTCCAGTAATTGTGCGCGATCAAACATCCGTGCCCCTCCAATCCCTTCATCGGCGGAGCGCAGGGCAACTTCATCGGTGTCCGCTGTTGAAAATAGAATTGGAATTCGCTCATGCAAAGACAGGCGCGATAATCGAGCCATGAGGCAGGTTACTCTCACCACGGACGGAGCATGTGCCGGCAACCCAGGCCGCGGTGGCTGGGCTTTCATCCTTCGATACCGCCAGCATTTCATCGAGCGGGGAGGAGGATGTCTTGAAGAAACGACCAACAACAGAATGGAGATTCAAGCCGCAATCGAGGGATTGCGCGCGCTGCGCGAACCTTGCAGCGTTTTGCTGGTATCAGACAGCACGTACCTTATCAATGGAATTACAACCTGGCGCCATGCATGGCGGCGCGGCGGGTGGGTCATTCGGCGCAAGAACAACAAGCCAGTCAAGAACGCTGACTTATGGCAAATTCTCGATGAATTGCTTGAGAAGCATTCGGTGGAGTGCAAATGGGTGAAGGGACACTCTGGAGTTCCGGATAACGAACGATGCGATCAGTTGGCCGAATCTTATGCGAACGGCCGGATTCCTCACTGAGCTCGTGAAACTCAAATGGAGAAAACACTCGCTCACCCGGCCTTTGCCGGGCTCTCCATTTTGGCCTTGCTGTTCAGCGGCAGCCGCACAACAAATCGTGTATTTCCCGGTTCGGACTTCACATCGATGGACCCGCCGAACTTCTGCGTAACGATGCGGTGCACGATCTCCAGTCCCAGTCCTGTTCCCGATCCCTGCGGCTTGGTGGTAAAAAACGGCTCGAAGATTCTGCCCAACGCCTCCGGCGGAATCCCGGAGCCATGATCCGCGATACTCACCACCAGCTCCGGCTCGGTCCCCGCGTCACTCGCGTTCTCCGTCCAGGTCGAAATCTCGATTTGAGCGTTCTGCGGCGAGGCGTCCACGGCATTGTCGATCAGGTTGGTCCATACCTGGCTCAGCGCCGAACCGCGGGTATGAATTGTGGATGGCGAGGCCGCGAAGCGCTTCTCCACCGTAATCTGCTTCAGCCGAAGCTTGTGACCCAGAATCGTGAGCGTGCTTTGCAGGCTGTCGTGCACATCCAGTTCTTTGGCCGGTGACCGCTCGTCGTAGGCGAATTTCTTTACCGCCATCACCAGTTCGGAGATGCGCGCAATGCTCTCCTCGATGGCGCAGACCAGCGAGACGCTCGACACCAGCGCTTCAAGCCAGTTGAGCGCATCGGAAAAGCTGCCGGCCTCGAACTCCGCCTGTGCGCATGCAAGCTCCTGGCGATCGAAGCCTATCTCCACCAGCGCCGGCCCAATGATGAACGCGTTTTCAACGCCGGCAGACTGCAGCCATTCCGACATGGCCTCTTCCGCATCCGACTGCTCCAGCGTACTCAAAGCTGGGGCGTGGCAGCCTCCGACGGCGTGCGCCAACAGTTCGTGCATGCATTTCAGTTGGCCTGGCGTCTTGCCTTTTACGCTGGAGCGCAGGCTCACCTCCTGCAGTCGCAACAGATTCTGACGCAACTGCGAGGCCGCGCGCTTGGCTGCCGAACCGGGGTTGTGCAACTCGTGCATGAGGCCGGCCGCAAGCGTACCCAGCGAAACCAGCTTCTCGCGATGCAGCGCTTCCGCCTTGTAGGCATACATGCGCTGCGCCATGTTGGCCAGAATCACCTTGCGCGCCTCAGGGCAGCACGCGAGCAATCTCCAAAAGTCTTCTTCGGTAAACCGCAACAGCACAGAGTCCTGCGCGGCGCCAATGGCAAAATCCGTATGAGCCTTCCCAGTCAACAGCGGAGTCTCGCCGAATCCCTCACCCGCGCCGGCCACGCCAACCAGCGTAATTGAGCCGTCCGGCTCCGTGCGCTCGGCGCGCATTTCGCCCTCAATCACCAGCCAATAAAAGCGCTCCGGGTCACCCGGCTCCACCAGCACGGCGCCTGCTTTGGCCTTCACGCGCTCCACCTGTGCCCCGCTGCCGAGCGCCTGAATAAAAACCTCGGCGTCGGTCTCGGCAAAGATGCGGGTTTGCCGCAGTTGCTCGATAACTTCCCGAAGGGGAACCGATTCGATCTCGATAGTTTGTTCTTCCCGGCTCATCTCCGCATTCCCCTAGAACCCCGCCAGATACTGGTGAGCAAACTGCACCGCTATCGAACCCTCGCCTACCGCCGAGGCCACCCGCTTGATGGAACCGTGCCGTACATCGCCGGCCACAAATACTCCCGGCACGCTGGACTCCAGCAGAAACGGTTCGCGCGTTTCCTTCCATTCCGTGGGCAGCTTGCCTTGAGAGCGCAAATCCGGCCCGGCCAGCACAAAGCCCTTCTCGTCCCTCAAAATGCAGGGCGGAAGCCAGCGCGTGCCTGGTGCCGCGCCGATAAACACGAAAAGCGAAGTAGCCGGCACCTGCGCCTCCCCGTTTGGCCCAAGCAGCCGCAGTCCCTCCAGCCGCTCCTCGCCCAACGCTTCCAGCACCTGAGTACGCGCCTCCACCACAATATTGGATGTGCGCCCGATCTCATCGATCAAGTATTTCGACATCGTGAGGGAAAGTCCGGTCCCCCGCACCAGCATGGTTACGCTCCGGGCGAATCGGGCAAAGTGCAGCGCCGCCTGGCCGGCGGAGTTGGCCCCGCCCACCACATATACGTCCTCGTCAGTGCAGGAAAGAGCCTCAACCAGCGCGGCCCCGTAGTAAATGCCGCAGCCGGTGAGCCGCTCCGCGCCCGGAATATCCAGCTTGCGGTAGTGCACCCCTGACGAAAGCAGCACGACGTGGCTTGAGACCTCGCGCCCATCGGCCAATTGCACAAATCGGTATTGCCCTTCGACCCGCAGCCCGGTCGCTCGCTGGGTTAGAAACTCCGCGCCGAACCGCGAAGCCTGAGCGTGTGCCCTGCGTCCCAGGTCGGCCCCGCTGATGCCCGAAGGAAAGCCCAGGTAGTTCTCAATGCGCGAAGTGGAACCGGCCTGCCCGCCGGGCGCAATGGGCTCCACAACCAGCGTGCGCAATCCCTCGCTGGCGCCATAAACCGCAGCCGCCAGGCCGGCCGGCCCCGCGCCCACCACCACCATGTCGTAGAACTCCTGCGCGGCCTGGGTGCTCAACCCCACTCTCGCCGCAAGTGCTTCGGCCTCCGGGTCCACCAGGAAGCTGCTGTCGGCAAATATCACCACCGGCAACTGGTTGGGATCGAGCTCGCGCTCGTTCAGCAGCTTCAGCGCGTCAGGGTTGTCGGCAACGTCGAGCCAGCGGTAGGGCACCTGGTTGCGGCTCAGAAAGCTGCGCACCCGATGGTCCTTGAGCGACCAGCGGTGCCCAATCACCCGCAGGCCCTCAAAAGGCGGCTGGTAGCCGGCCTTCCAGTCTTCCAGCAGATCGGTCAATACCGGGTAGAGCTTTTCCTCTGGCGGATCCCACGGCTTGTTCAGGTAGTAGTGTATGCGCGCGGAATTGATGGCCCGGATGGCGGCCTCGTTGTCGGCGTACGCCGTCAGCAGCACGCGCCGCGCCTCGGGATACAGCTCGCGAGCCCGCTCCAGGAACTCGACGCCATTGATGCCCGGCATGCGCTGGTCGCTCAGCAGCAAGGCCACCGGCTCATTACGGGTTTTGAGTTGAGCCAGGGTGTCCAGGGCGGCCTGTCCGCTGGCCGCGCGCATCACCCGGTAGGTCTCTCCATAGTGGCGGCGCAGATCCTGCACCACCGCTTCAAGAACGCTGATGTCGTCGTCCACCGCCAGAAGAATTGGTCTCGCCATAGCTTCCTCAGTTTAGAGCCGTCCGGTAGCCAATTGGATTCGAGGCATCGGCTTTGGCGGAGAAATTTCGTGACTGCGCAGGTCCACAAGCTGTAATCTCATCTGTAGGAAAACCCCCTTGTACGGATCGATTTTCCGGCATAAGCCTGTGACCA
>Ga0302320_10029309_pt1 | contig 10532 bp, 10 predicted proteins | sample Bog_T0_3_FD_202130 | JGI IMG/M metagenome (GOLD analysis project Ga0302320, IMG submission 202130) | Peat permafrost microbial communities from Stordalen Mire near Abisko, Sweden - Bog_T0_3 | ecosystem: Environmental > Terrestrial > Soil > Wetlands > Peat | place: Sweden: Abisko, Stordalen Mire... | reverse complement strand
GCGGCAGCTTCGGCAGCCGAGGCCACCGGGGCGCTTTTCACTTTGCCGCTCACTGCCCGCGCAGGAGTTGCCTTGGGCGCTATGGCTGGCGCCACGCCTGGCCGCATCAGCGTAATCTCCACTGGCCCAGCGGCTACGGCTGTGCCCGCCTGCTGGTCATACTCGAACTCACCACCTTCAATGCGGTCCACGCGGTTGCCGTCCGCGCCATACAGTTCGATCTTCACGTCATGCAGCAAAGCGTTGCCTTTCTTGAGCTGCACAACCTTCGAGGCGTGAATCTTGAAGAGCGTACGGCCCCCATGCGCCTGGGTGTAGGTGACGCCGTTGGCCTCTTGCTGGATTTCAATGCCCAGCCGCTGCGGCAGGTCGCGGCGATTGAAGGGGTTCTTCCACTTGCCCACCGCCAGAAACACCACCAGCGACACCAGCAGCAGAGCTCCCGCCACCAGCACTAACGTCCGCATTCTTTCAATCGTGAGCCGCACCCTCAGTTCGTCCCCCCAAGCCGCGTCGATAGCCGCGCCGCCAGCCGCTCGGCCAGGCTCTCGCCCAACTCGCTCCACAACAGGCGCGCCGTGGCTCCCGAAGCCTTTTCCAAGGCCGCGGTCAACTCGACCAGTTGGCGCACATTCTCCTCCACGTGGCGAGCCGCCACGGAATCCAGCTCTAAATCTTCTTCAAGAAAAGGCGTGTCCGGACCGAAGTCCACGCGGATGTGCCCATCGGCCTCGTATGCGCCTTCGTCAAAGAGCGGCCCGAAGCCCGTCACCCGCACCAGCCGCGGCTCCCGCGTCCAGCGTGGGTCAAGTCCACTTACTGCGTTGTCATCCTGAGCGGAGCGCAGCGGAGTCGAAGGACCTGCATTTCCCGGCAGATTCTCGAGCTCCCACAAACTCCATCCAATTTGAAACTCGTAGGCGTAGTCGTCGTGCAGGATTTCGAGCGCCTCTGCAACCGCAATTCGCGGCTCCGCACCCAGCTCGACGGGTCCATCGCCGGCTGTCCCGACTCTCCGGCCATATACCTGTTGAAAGACCGGCGACTCGCTCCAACTCACCGGCCAGACGGTCGCGGAATAGACCCTGGCCTCGCCGCCGTGCGCGGCAAATGCGCCCAGCACCGCCGTCAGCTTGTCAGCAAGCTGGGGCAAGCGCAGATTCGGATACCACAGGCTCAGATAAAGCGTGTCAGCCATCTCTACTGATTGTAGACGGGCGGAAAGAGGCGAGGATGAGAGGGAAACGCCTCGTTCAAGAAAGGATCCTTCACCAAAAATGCTGGCACTACCAACACGCTTGGGTGGCCCAGGTCTCGATTTTGAGACCTGGGATTCAATACCCTATCCCGTCACTATCTCGCTGAAATCCGCGATGTCGGAGAAACGGCGTAGCACCTCGTCGATCAGCCCAAGATTCGCTCCACGCACCGCCGGATCGGGGTCGAGCACCATCACCTTGTCGAAGAATGTGTCCACCACCGGGCGCAGCGTGGCAATCAAGGCCAGCGCCTCTCCATAGGCCCGCTGGTCACGGAGTTTCGCCACTTCCGGAGCAAGAGAGTTTGCAGTATCCCAGAGCGTCTTTCCTTCCGGCGAATGCGACACCAAACCGGGCAAGGCTTTCACATATTTTTTCTCTTCGGCCTGACGCAGGATGTTCTTGATGCGCTTGAAGGCGGCCGAAATAGCGGCAAAATCGGCGGACTCGCGCGCAGCCGTTAGCGCTTCGGCACGGGCAATGGCATCGCGCACATCGTCGGTTCCGGCAGCTAATACCGCATTCACTACGTCGTAGGCAAAGCCGCGCACATCCTTTAGGTAGAAACTCAGGCGTTCAGCCATGAAATTGCCTGTGCCCCTGCTCTCTGGATATTCGAACCCGACTCCACCACCCCCGGCAACATCCAAATTCAATTTGGTTTTGCGACCTAGCTCGTCGAACGTTTCTGCACCTGCAGTGACCACTTCGTTAAGAGTCAATGGCAATCCCGACTCAGCGAGAATCTTCACGATCGCGTTGGCGGCGCGACGTAGAGCAAACGGATCTTTGGAACCCGTGGGCTCGTGGCCGTTGCCGAACATGAAGGTGATCGTCTGGATGCGGTCGGCGAGACCAAGGATTTGACCTTCGACAGTTCGCGGAATCCTATCCTCAGTTGATGCGGGCAGATACTGGTCATAAATGGCATCGCCGACTTTGCCGCCGAGCCCCTGGGCTTCGGCATAAAGCCCGCCGATTATGCCCTGGAGTTCCGTGAACTCCTTGACGAGTTCGCAGGTGAGGTCGGTTTTGGCGAGCCGTACAGCGGTCTGCAGTGCATTGAAAATCCCTGTATTCACTCCCGGATCAGGAGACCTGCGTTCATAAAGGCCGAAGAGCGTCTTTGCTATCTTTTCGTTCTCTTCGGTCTTCCAGTAGTAGCTCCCGAGTTCCTTCTGGAAGGTGACATTCTTGAGGCTTTCCACGCGATCCACAAGTGGCGTCTTCTGGTCGAAGTCCCAGAAGAAACGAGCGTCCTTGAAGCGCGCCGTTAGCACTCGCGCATTGCCGTGGCGAATAATCTCCCGGCCTTTATCGTCTACTGCGGTATTGAGCACTGCCAGAAAATGCGGAGCCAGCTTGCCGCTTGCATCCTCGACCGCGAAGTATTTCTGGTGGTCGCGCATGACGGTGACAAGCACTTCTTCGGGTAGCGCAAGGTACTCGGGCTCGAAGTCGCCGAGAACCACGCTCGGCCATTCCGTCAGATGCACCACTGTTTCAATTAACGGCTCATCTTCACGCCAGCGCGCACCGGCAACGGTCCGCGTTGCCGTGTCAAGAGCTTTGCGAATCGACTGCCTGCGTTCGGCCACATCCACCGCAACAAATGCCTTGCGCAGCGCTTCGGCGTAATCTGTCGCCCTGGCAAGGATTACAGGAGAATCACCGTGCAGAATCCGATGGCCGCGGCTACTGTTGCCCGCCTTGATGCCGGCAATCTCCAGTGGCACAACCGCCGCATCGAGTAGCGCGACAACCCAGCGCACCGGCCTCACAAACCGCTCCGGCTTGCCTGCTCGCCAGTACATATTCTTAGCCCAGTAAATCCCGGCCACTTCCTTCGGTAATTCTGTAGCCAGTAACTCACTTGCAGCACGACCCTGCCGCTTAACCTTCGCGCCAACATATTCGCCCTTGGCATTGGTGATTTTTTCAAGAGCCGCAACCGGGACGCCAGCCTTCTTGGCGAAGGCATCGGCCGCCGCCGTCGGTGCGCCGTCCTTAAAGGCGACCTTCCATGATGGCCCGGTCAATTGCTCTTCGGTATCGGCCTGGCTCGCCAGCACACCCTCGACCAGCACGGTCAACCGGCGCGGTGTCGAGTAAGTGGTGAGTTTCGACGCTGAGGAAAGTAGACGCTCGCGCGTGAGCAACTCGTTCACGCGGCGGCCTAACTCGGCCTCGGCTCCGGCAATCATGCGGGCAGGAACCTCTTCCAACCCAATCTCCAAAAGAAAATCTGACATTTTTGAGTTCTTTCTGCGTTTTTCAGATATCAAAATCAGTGATCGGAAAACCCAGGGCTAAAGCCCACGATTTGTCTTCACCTAAGTCAGGAGCCTGAAGGCCCATGCTCCCTCCGACTACTGAGTTTGCTGCGCCGCATAAACCTTGGCCACGCCTACGGCCAGATTGCGAATGCGCCCGATCATTCCTACTCGCTCGGTGACGCTGATCGCCCCGCGCGCATCCAGCAGATTGAAGAGATTCGAGCACTTCAGCGCCAATTCATAGGTCGATATGGTTGGGAAGCGCCGTTTGTCCACCGCACTGGCCTTCTCATCCGCCAGCAGTGCATTCGCCCGCGTCAACAGCGCCTGCGCTTCGGCCTCATAGCTGTTGAAGTGATCCCACAACTTACTCACATCGGCGTCTTCGAAGTTATAAACCGAATACTGTAACTCCTCGGTCAGCCGAACATCGCCATACGTCACGACCGCGCCGGTCTTCGGATCGCGCGCCCAAACCACATCGTAGACCGAGTCCACGTCCTGCATGAAGGCGCAAAGGCGTTCCAGTCCATAAGTCAGCTCGGCGCAGATCGGGTCGAGATCGAGACCGCCGCACTGCTGGAAGTAAGTGAACTGTGTGATCTCCATCCCGTCCATCATGACCTGCCAGCCCACGCCCCATGCGCCGACTGTCGGGCCTTCCCAGTTGTCTTCTTCAAACTTCAGGTCATGCTGCGAGAGGTCAATGCCGATGGCTTCCAGCGATTGGAGATAAAGCTCCTGCACGTTCACCGGCGGCGGCTTAAGGATGAGTTGGAACTGGGTGTGCTTGAAAAGGCGGTTGGGGTTTTCGCCGTAGCGGCCGTCGGCCGGACGCCGCGAGGGCTGCGCATAGCCCACCTTGTAGGGCTTGGGCCCCAGCACGCGCAGGAAGGTCTCCGGCGCCATGGTGCCCGCGCCTACTTCAACGTCGTAGGGCTGCTGCAAGACGCAGCCGCGTTCCGCCCAAAAACCTTGCAGGCGGAACAAAAGCTCCTGAAAGGTGAGCGGAATGGTCTTCGATGGGGATGAAACCTGCGATAAAGGCACGGGCAACTCTCTCTGGTCGGGACTGCGTAGATTTTAACAGCCTGGCTCAGCGGCCCGACTTCCCACCCTCGCGCCAGAAAAAAGGCGTAAGGGTGGGGCACGGAGCATTTGTGACCTGTCCCGTTCAGGCTCCGAACCGCGCCAACGCCTCGGCCGAGCGCAGTTTGCGCTCCAGGTGCCGTTCCAAGGCTTGCAGCGTAAAGCGGCGAAGGTCCTGTGCGCGCCGTCGCGGCCATTGCTCGGCGGCAAAGGAGGCCACCGGCGCCCGCAACATGCGCTGCGCCAGTTGCCACGAGTCGGCCGAAAGCCCACTCGAGTTGCCGTTGCGATGCACCGGGCAGAAGATACCGTCGCCCAGAGTGTTGAAGCTCGCCTCGCCGGCCGTCAGCGCCTCGCCGCAGGCCGTGCAGTGGCCAATCTCCGGCAACAAGCCCATGAGCCGCGTCATCCAGAGCTGGAAGTAGGTCAGCGGCATCCACGGCTGCTCCACTGTGGTCTGCTCCAGCACTGAGACCAGCAGCCGAAAGACCGTCTCCTGGGGATCGTGGTCGGGCAGCGACTCGTCCAGCAGCTCGGCAAAAAAGCTGAGCACCGTCATGCGCACGGGATCGACCGGCGCGGAGAGCGGAGAGCGGACGATTTCGAGCTGATCCAGCCGCACCAGTTCCTGCCCCGGCCGCTCGGCAAACCAGGCGCGCGCCTGCGTCATCGGCTCCAGCGCCCCACCAAACCGTTTTCGGCTCTTGAGCGCCGACTTGGCCACGCCCCGCACCCGGCCGTAATCGCGCGTAAAAAAACTTACGATCAGGTCGGCCTCGTGGACCGGCCAGGTGCGCAAAATCACGGTTTCACTGGTGAGAACGCCCATGCGTCTACTATCTTCGCACCGAAAGTCGCGATTTGTTCATGCGCCACGCGCACAGACACAAACGCGCACCCCGGCTGACAGGGTGCGCGTTCATAAAACAAGCTCAAAGCAGTTCAGCGGCCGAAGTGTTTGGCGTTCTTCTCAGTGAAGCTGGCCCACTTTTCCGGCAGATCGTCAGCGGCGAAGATGGCCGAAACCGGGCAGGCCGGGACGCATGCGCCGCAGTCGATGCACTCGACCGGGTCGATGAACAACTGGTCGGCAGCGCCGAAGCCGTCTTCGTCCTTTTTGGGGTGGATGCAATCGACCGGACAGGCGTCCACACAGGCGGTGTCCTTGGTGCCGATACAGGGTTCTGCAATGACGTATGCCATCTCTGACTTCTCCTGGGGAAATGAAATCCTCGACGCTGATAGTAGCACAGGAACCCAAAGGGCGCCTCACCTTTCGGACCAGCCGCCTTGCGATACGGGAATTCGATGAATTATCTCCCCGGTTTCGCGTCCTGAATGTGAACCGGCAAAACGGCCAAGCCCTCGGTTGCCATTCTCAGTCCGCCGTGCGTGCCTTCCGGTGAGCTGCAAACTCCTGCGGGGTAAGGATCGGCGCCAGATTGCGCCCGGCAAACATATCCTCAAAAAGACCGACCAATTCGGCGTGGATCAAATTGTTCGAGGCTAGAATCTCGCGGCTGTCCAGTTTGAATTTGTTGCCGGAGAAATCCGTCACCCGGCCGCCGGCCTCTTCAACCAGCAGAATCCCTGCCGCCGTATCCCATGGATTGAGGTTGAACTCCCAGAAACCGTCCATGCGGCCCGAGGCGATGCAGGCCAGATCGAGTGCAGCCGAGCCGGCCCGTCGCACGCCATGCGAACGCAGGCAGAACTCCTGGTAGAAGTGGATGTTGGGGTTGTCGTGGCGTTTGCGACTGGGAAATCCTGTGGCCACCAGCGCCTCAGCCAGCTCCGGCGTTCGCGACACATGCATCGGCCTGCCGTTCAGCCTGGCGCCCCGTCCCCGCTCGGCGGCGAAAAGCTCGTCGCGCAAGGGGTCGTAAATGACCGCGGCTACCAGCGTCCCGTCCTCGCCGGGCCCAATGCCTTTCGGGCGTTTCTCCAAACCCAGGGAGACGCAAAACTGCGGAAACCCGTGGGCAAAGTTGGTGGTCCCATCCAGTGGGTCCACGTACCAGCGAAACTCGCCATCGAGCCGGTCGCGCGTGCCCTCTTCGCCATAAATTCCGTGCTCCGGGAAGGCCTCGGCCAGCCGCTCCCGAATCAGCTTCTCCGCCGTCCGGTCGGCCACCGTCACTATATCCACATCGCCCTTGTACTCGGTGGCGACGCCCTGGGAGAAAAACTCGCGCAGCCGAGCGCCGGCCTCGCGGGCAATGGCCGAGGCCCTGGGAACCCACTCCCATCCGGGCGCAGCTGCCTGAAGGCCGCTCACGAGACATCCCCGTTCCCAGCGTTCTCAACCAGGCCATTTACTTCCGGCGCGGCAGCCTTCGCGCGGCGCGGAGCCAACTTTCCTACTTCCGTGATGGTGCGGATCTGGTGCTTGTAGATGAACAGATTGGGCTTGCCTTCGCGGGTCAGCCGCAGCATTCCGTCGTCGAAGTACTCGATCCAACCGCGCACGGTCTCGCCGTCGCGTAGCTTGATCTGGACGTTTACCTGGCGGTCGCTCAAAGAGCGCAGGTAGAGCGCCTCCTGGCCGGTTTCGCCCGGCGGAGGCGTCTTCAAAGAACGGCGCTTGGACAAGGTGGGAGTCATGCAGCCATTGTAGATGCAACTCCCAGGCAATACGAGCGGCGGCTTAGGAAAGTCACGCGAAATATCCTCTAGTTTACTTGTCTTTAACCGGCGAGTCGGCATAGTAGCCAGTGCGATAACGAATGTTCATGGCTTCCGCAGCGGCTTTGGGGATGGTCACCTGAATGCGGTGAAAGGCCCTTCCCTGCTCTTGATTTTTCGGATAGTAGGCGAGCAGATATTGCGTGCGCAGATCGTCGCTAACCCGCGCAAATGCTTTGTCGAGGCCGCCATCGCTGACGTAAAAGCTCTTGCCGCCAGTTTGCTCGGCGAGAGTAATAAGCGCGTGCTCTCCTCCCAGATCGCGCCCTGCGCTGGCCTCGATGGGCACATCGATGATGGAGTAGATCATCGCCTCATTGCGCAGCGCCTGTTCCAGGGCCTGGGCGTAGCTGGCGCTGCTGGCGGTGTCGTCGCCGTCGGAGATGACGACCAGCACCTTGCGCCCGGCATTGTCGCCCAGGCGTTGGGAACCCAGGCAGATGGCGTCGTAGAGCGCCGTCGCCGAATCGCCGCGCAACTGGGCCAGGCCGTGATCGATCTGGCTGACCTTATTGGTGAAGGGCACGAGTTCGCGCACCTCGGTAGCAAACTGCAAGAGGCTCATCTGGTCTTGAGAGCGAAGCAAAGCATGGGCAAAACGGCGGGCAGCGACCGCCTCTACGGCCATATCCTTGCTCACACTGCCGCTGGTGTCGATGGCCAGCGTCAGATTCAGCGGCAACTCCGACTGGCGTTCGAAGACCGCGATCCGCTGCGGCCGTCCGTCCTCGGTGAGCGCGAAATCCTCGCGCGTCAAACCGCCCACGATGGCCCCGTTTCGGTCGGTCACATTCACAAAGACGTTGACCAGCTTCACATCCACGTGCAGCGTGGCCTCTTGTGCTAGCAGCCCCGATACCATGGCTGCGAAGAATAGGAGCAAGAAAAGCACATTTGCCCATCCCGCGGGGAGCCGGGCGCCCCAAAACAACCTGTCATCCTGAGCGGAGCGCAGCGGAGTCGAAGAACCTGCATTTTTACATCTGGCGCCCCAGGCCTCCCGTATGCGCCTTGGGATTCTGGAACCTGGGTTTTCGCCAGGGTCATTCCTCATGCGAAGTCTCCGAAGCGTCCACGGCCATCCCGACGGGAAACGGTTCGCCATCCGCCCACACGGCGCCATCCTGAAAGGTCTCTTTCTTCCAGATGGGCACGGTCTTTTTGAGCGTATCGATCAGCCAGCGGCAGGCCTCGAAGGCCTGCGCGCGATGCTCCGAGGCCACCACAATCAACACACTGGTCTCGCCCACCTGGAGCCGGCCCAGCCGGTGCACCATCGTCACGTGCCGCACGCCGAAGCGGCCGCGGGCCTCGTTCGCCAGTGTGTTCATCTGCTTTTCGGCCATCTCTTCGTAGGCCTCGTAGTCCAAGTAGAGAGTCGGGCGTCCGCGCGAATTGTTGCGCACCATACCGTCGAAGACGACCACCGCGCCATCCTCGCCCTGCCGGGCCGCGGCGATCAGTTTCTGCGCGTCGATACGTTCGCGAGTGAGCGCGATGTAGACTTCTTTCGCCGCACTCTCTGAAGAGGGTTCGCTCTGCGTGCCACTACCGCCGGAGACAGGAGGCAGTAGGCCCACCTCATCGCCCTCACGCAGCAGTTGGTCAACGGTGGCGTACTCAGCGTTCACGCTGACCGCGATGCCACGCAGCAGAGTAGCGGGCCGGCGCTCGCACAACCGCGCGAGCAACTCCCTGGCCGTCGCGCCCTCCGGCAACTCGACCGTTGCCATCGCGGAGCCCAGCCAGTCTTTCAACACGCCGAAGGAGACAACACGCACCTGCATCAAAAGAAGAATACCGCCTGCCGGTTAGTTGCGACAGGCGGTATTCAGGCGGCGAGGCGGAACGCGATCAGGAAAACTTGTAAAGGAACCCCGAAGGCGTGCCCCAAAGGTTCCGCGAACGGTCTTCGTAAAAGATGCTGAACTCGATGCCGGAGATGTCGTAGTCGAACAGAGGCACACGGTCGAAGGTATAGTCGCCGCGCACCGAGTACTCGTCGCCGCCGCAGTCGATCATCAGCGCGTCCTCAGCGGAAAGCCTCTCGGAATGCGTCAGCAGCAGGCAGGAGACGGCAAAGGCGCCCAAACCAAACTCGTTGCCGGCCATGGCCACGCGGGCGCAGCGGGCCGAGCAGCCGCGGTGCAGCATCCCCGCCTGAGCGGCTATCACCATAAAATCCTGGCCCTGCTGCTGGTCAGCCAGAATCTTCTCGGCCAGCTTGGAACGTTCGCTCTGGCGCAGGTAGGTCGGCCCCAGGCGGCCCACAATGCGGTTTTGGAACTTTCGCTTGCTGGCCAAGACCTCCAGCACCATTTCGACGGCCTCGCTGTAAGTGGGTGCCAGCGCCTGCCAGCGCGGAATGGCGAACCAGCCCTCCGCACCTTCCAGCAGCGGCTTGCGCGCCAGCTTTTCCATGCAACTGCCCAGCAAAGGAAAGTGCTTCCTCAACTCCGTGACCTGGGCCTCGACTGGCCGCACTTTATAGGTGGGCGGATAGGTCCGATTCGAGCCCACTTCTTCATCCTTGAACTTATCGCTGGCCGTGTGCCGGTGAATGATCTCCACCACCGAATTGGCAACCTCGGTCTTGAGCTTCTTGCCCATCTCCAGCACCGTCTGCGCACTTTGCCGGTCGATTTGCTCGATGGCCGTAAGGTAGGCTGAATGGACGGCTTCCCCGAGAAACTCCTGGAGCTGCGCATTCTGGACCGCAGTGGTGTTTCCAGACAGATGCAACGGAGTGATAGTAGGTGTCGTCGTCGCCATAGTCACCGCTTCTTGCGCGCTCCCGCGCACTGGATTCTGTGACTCTTATCGGCACAATCGCCGTTTTCAACAGGGCGGCAGCACTAAAGTTGCATTTTTCTGGGACAGAGAGCCAGAGGGCTTTTGAAAGAATCTCTGCCTGCTCCGACCCACATTTCCATCACGCGAAAAGGCCGGCAGATTCGCTGGCCTTTACATGATTCTTCGTACTCCCAATGGATCGACCATCCATAGATCACTTCGGAGCTGGCGGCAACGCGGTCAGGTCCATATTGTGCATCACTACAATCTGCCATTTCCCCTCGCCCTTCACCATGACGAAGTTCAATAGACCGTCACGTAAAGGACGCGGATTTCCCGCGGCATCTGTTGCACCAGTCATCTCCCAATGCACATCAACCGCAGCGATGTCCGCACGGATGAATCGAATCTTGATATCCGTGTATTTCTG
>Ga0302320_10029304_pt1 | contig 10533 bp, 9 predicted proteins | sample Bog_T0_3_FD_202130 | JGI IMG/M metagenome (GOLD analysis project Ga0302320, IMG submission 202130) | Peat permafrost microbial communities from Stordalen Mire near Abisko, Sweden - Bog_T0_3 | ecosystem: Environmental > Terrestrial > Soil > Wetlands > Peat | place: Sweden: Abisko, Stordalen Mire... | reverse complement strand
GCAACGAGAAGTCCCTGGGAGGAAAGGATTGGCAACAGTCTCGTGGGGAAATTTTGGACGCTCTGAAATCTGCATTGGGAGCGAAGATCGTCCCGACCAAGCCAACCTTGTCGGGTCCTGAATTCATGCTGCTTGCCGGACTGACAAGTTTCGCGGACTGGATCGGATCCAACGACGAGTGGTTTCCCTTCGGAACGCCCGAAGATTGCGATGATCTTGCGGGGTGGATCGGGAAACGGCGAATTCGTGCCGAGACCGCGCTCGATGCCATTGGTTGGTTCGAACGCGCTCCGCTGCTGGATTCGAACCGTTCGTTTGCCGATGTATTCGGATTCCCCCCCCGTCCGCTGCAGGATGCGGTGGCCAGCGCCGTCTCCACGGTATCGAAGCCTTGCATCCTGTTGGTGGAAGCCCCGATGGGGGAAGGCAAGACGGAAGCAGCCTTCTACGCGCATTTGGAATTGCAGCGACGCCTGGGGCATCGCGGCTTGTATGTCGCGCTTCCGACCAAGGCTACGGGGAACGCGATGTTCATCCGAACCATGGAATTTCTCGAGAGGTTCCATTGCGATCGTCACCTGGATCTTCAGCTTCTCCACGGCGGCACATTGCTGAATGATTCGTTCCAGGATCTGCGCCTCCGAGGAATCCATGCCGAAGGCGGGGACGGAAGCATCCGGGCCGGGGAATGGTTCACGCACAAGAAGCGGGCCTTGCTCTCCGAATATGGCGTCGGCACCATCGACCAGGCACTCATGCCGATCTTGCCTGTGCGCCACAACTTCGTGCGACTCTGGGGACTGGCCAATCGAGTGGTGGTCTTCGACGAGATTCATGCCTACGACGCCTACACGGGGACGCTCCTGATCCACTTGCTGCGTTGGTTGCTGGCGCTCGATTCCTCGGTGATCCTGCTGTCGGCGACCTTGCCGCCGTCGTTTCGCGACAAGCTTGCAGGAATTGTCGGTTCGGAAATGCCCACTTCCGAGGCGTCCTATCCGCGACTGTCCCTTTTCAAGCCTGGCATGGTCGAACAAGTCGCGTTCCATGCCGATCCGGCGCGGCGAAGAGAGGTGAAGCTGGAAGGAATCTCGCCGGAACTCGATCGGATCCGCGATGAATCGCTGCTTCGGACTGGAAAAGGCGGATTGGCTCTGGTCTTGGTCAACACGGTGCAGCGCGCGCAGGATCTCTACCGGCTGTTTCCATCCTCGGAGGCCATTTGCGACGGGGGCATCACTGTCGGGTGCCGACTCGAGGATGGTACTGAGGTTCACCTGTTTCACGCGCGATTTCCCGCGGACAAGCGGCAAGTGCGGGAGAATTCGGCCTTGGCCCTCTTCGGAAAGGACGGGGTTCGAGAAGGAAAGAAGATTCTGATCTCGACCCAGGTGGCCGAGCAAAGTCTGGATCTGGATTTCGACTTCATGATCACGGATCTTGCGCCGGTCGACCTTGTGCTTCAGCGCGCAGGACGATTGTGGCGACACGCGCGGCCAAGCCGCCCGGTTCTGGATCCGACCTTGCTGGTGGCCGGACTGGATGGCCAGGAACCACCGGACTTCGGAAAGCCCCTGTGGTGGGGCGCCGTGTACCGCGAGGATGTCCTATTGCGGACATGGGCGCTTCTGAAACGGCGTGACTCCTTGGTCCTGCCTGACGACATTGATGCGATGGTGAAGGCCGTCTACGAGGATGGTGTCGAGCTGTCGGAGGCCTTGCGTGAACGTGTAGATGCGGCCATGATGACGGAGGACGGGGAGGAATACGCGCACAAGGCTCTGGCCAACATGGCGATCATTGGTTTTCCGGATGATGCTTCCTGGAAGGACACTTCGAGATTTTCGAAGGCGGATGAAGATGAGCCCGGGTTGCATCCGTCCTTGGTTGCCAAAACTCGCCTGAGCGAAGGCTCCGTGGTGGTCGTGCCGCTTTTCCCGAAGGATGGCTACCAGAAGGCAATCGAGCCGGATTTCCAGACGGCCAAGAGGTGGTCCCTACGGTCTCTCAGTCTTTCGCGCAAGGGTGTGGTCAAGCGATTGCAGAAGCTGGGTGTGCCGGAGGGATGGACGAAATCGGCACTGCTGCGCAACTGCATCCCGTTGGAACTGGACGAAGCTGGCTTCTGGATCGAAGATCCCTCTGTCGTGCTCTACGACGCGCTGGGTCTGGTGTACACAACAAAGGAGAATCCGTGAGCCGTTTCAATCTCATCGACGAACCCTGGATACCGGTTCGGCGCAAGGATGGATCCTTTGCGGAACTGGGAATCAAGGAGGTGCTGCTGTCGGCCAAGGAGCTTGCTGGCATCGAAGACCCATCGCCGTTGGTGGTGGCTTCGCTTTACCGCTTCCTGCTGGCGGTCCTGTATCGCGCCCTGGAGGGGCCGACGGATATCGATCAGGCCAAGGCTCTTTTCCGGGAAGGATTGCCTGCCGACAGGATCGACGCCTATCTGGAAAAATTACGAAACCGATTCTGGCTGTTCGACGAGAAGCATCCGTTCGGGCAGCATCCCAATATCAAGAGCGATGAGATTGAACCGTGGACCAAGCTGGCACCAGAGCTTAACGCTCCAACAAAGAACGTTCTCTTTGATCATACCGACACAAGAAGTCCGGGAGTGATCTCTCCGAAAAGAGCCGCACGCTGGCTTTTGACCACCTCACACTTCTCCATCTCCGGCGGTCGCGGATATTACCCATCGCCATCGCCAAATGCAATGATGTGCATTCCATGCGGACATGATTTGTCTGACACATTCCTATTCAATCTGGTTCCGTATACCAATCGTAATGTCCAAAAAGGCGACCAAGCACAATGGGAAAGGGAACCTCCAGCTTTGCCGTTGGCGACGCCAAAACGAATACAGAAAGGGTACGCGGACCTTTTTACTTGGCAATCTCGCTTTGTCCAACTTGAAATGGATGCAGACGGGAATGTCCGTCGCCTTCTGTTTATTGCAGGGGAAGGTTTTGAAAATCCTGCGCGCGAACCGGATCCCATGCAGCCTTCCAAGACGAACAAGGAGTATGGATGGTTGCCCGTTCAATTTCAAGGCGATATAGCCACGTGGCGGGACTTCGATTCCCTCCTCCCAGGCCCTGAAGGACTTGAACCTAAGACAATCCAGCATAGCTTGACTCTGGTTTCTAGGAGAGGCATTGCTCCAAAATCGATGCTGGTTCTTGGACTCCGATACGAACCACCCAATGCCAATCTCGATTTCTGGCGACAGGATCACTTCGTCCTGCCAACAGCAATCGCAGGCGACAAGTCGATACGTAGTGATATCAAACACTTACTCGAAGAGGCGGAGTCTGCACAGACAACGCTTTGGAGTGCATCAAGGCGTTTTGCGCGTGACGTTGTCAGTCATGGGAACAGAGTGCCTGATAAAAATGATCTCAAGGACTTTATGTCCCAATTGCCCGGCACTCCAGCCTATTGGTCAATGCTGGAATCACGATTTCAGGAGATTTTACACGCCTACACCTTGGAGGCGGATTCCGATGACATCGAGCATAAATGGCTGAGGTTTGTTCGTCGCGCATTGAGTGATGCCTGGAAGCTTCAAGAAAACAGCGTATCAGCAGGCGATGCTTGGAGCCTGCGGGCCTTGGTCAAGTCAGAAGCTCCGATCCGACGGAAACTGAACGAGTTGGACGCTAAGATCGCTGAATACCTAACCAATCAACCCGAGGAAAACGAATGAACGGATTCGTCGCCTGGCTGGAAAGCCTCAATCAGCGAGACACCAAGGTTCGCGCCGTGTTGCGGCGAAGCCTTGCCTTTGATCCGGGAACGCATCCTGCAGCGTACCCGTATGTCGAGCCATTCCTGGCGGTAGAAAACAACTCTTGGCGCCGTAGCGCCCACTATCTGGTGGCAGGCCTATGGGCACATCATTGGCGCGAAGGACGAACGGGTGAGGCGTTGCCACTTGGTAAAGCCTTCGGTGAGTTCGAATCAGATAAACGATCGAAACTGAAGGGCGAGGAGCGAAATAAGGTGACGAGCACCGAACAACGCTTTGTTGCCTTGCTCGATTCCGACGAGGATCAGCTTCCGTACCGGCTGCGGCAGATGATCGCTCTGCTCAAGGATCAGAGCATCGAATTCGAGAGTGTCCTAAAGGGCTTGGTGTTCTGGAACAGCGAATCCAAACGGACACAATCAGATTGGGCCAAAGACTTCTATCACACTTTGAATCACGATAATTCCACCAACGAGGAGATAACCGAATGAAGACCTTGATCGAAATCCACGCCCTCCAGAACTTTGCGCCCTCAAACCTGAATCGGGACGATACAGGTGCTCCCAAGGATGCCATCTTCGGCGGTGTGCGTCGTGCCCGCGTCTCGAGCCAGTGCCTGAAGCGCGCCGTTCGCCAGCACTTCGCCGGACTTGTCGAATCGGGTGAGATCGAATCCGCCGATCTTGCCAGCCGAACCAAGCGTGTCTTAGAAGCCGTTGTTGGCCTTCTAAAGAGCAAAGGGCGAGATGCAGATGTTGCAACCGAGAAGACCGGCCTCGCTCTGGCTGCAATCGAACTCACGATCGACAAAGAGTCGGGAAAGAGCCAATATTTGCTCTTCCTTGGCCAACGTGAAATCACAGAGGTGGCGCGCATTGTCGATGAGAAGTGGGATGTTCTTATTGCTGCGGAGTCGACGCCAGCCGAAGGCAAGAAGGCTGGAAAGGCCAAGAAGGATGCGGCCAGACAGGCGGATCCCGAATTGAAGAATGCTCTCGAAAAAATCTTCAATGGAGGCAAGGCGCTGGACCTTGCCTTGTTTGGTCGCATGCTAGCCGACATGCCCGAGAAGAACCAGTACGCGGCTTGCCAAGTGGCCCATGCGATTTCGACCCATGGGGTGGATCGAGAGTTTGACTTCTATACGGCAGTAGATGATCGGAAGCCCGAGGACTCCGCCGGTGCCGATATGATGGGAACGGTGGAGTTTAATTCGGCGTGCTTCTATCGCTACGCGGTCGTGGACTGGGAGAAGCTGGTTGCCAATCTCCAAGGCGATGTCGAGCTTGCGGCGAAAGGTCTGCGGGCATTCCTTGACGGCTTTGTGGTGGCCGAGCCGACAGGCAAGCAGAACACCTTTGCGGCCCACAATCCACCGGAATTCGTGGTTGCTTCGGTACGGCACAATACGGCGCCGCGCAATCTGGCCAATGCCTTCGAAGTTCCGGTTCGCGTGACCAAAGGGCAGGCTTTGACCAAGATCTCGGCCGAGAACCTTGTAGCAAAGGCCAAGGTGCTTCAGGCCGCCTACGGTGGCGAAGGCAAGACTCTGGTACTCAATCTTGCCGGTGCCGATGCGGTAGGACTTGGCGTGACGGTGGATTCTCTGCAAGTTCTGCTGGACAGGACTATTACACTTGCGAAGGAGTGAGTATGCCCACCCTTCTTTTGAAGCTGGTGGGCCCGATGCAGTCATGGGGGACCATTAGCCGCTTTGACCAGCGCGATACTGGCAAGGAACCCAGCAAGTCCGGGGTAATCGGCTTGCTTGCCGCCGCCATGGGTATCGATCGTGAAAATTGGGAGGACCTGCAGCCGTTGACTTTCCTGCGCATGGGGGTAAGGCATGACCGTCCAGGGATTCCCCGGCGAGAATATCAGACGGCTGGCTGTGCCAAAGGCGACAAGATCATGAAGGCCAATGGCAAGACGACAGGCGCAGATGATCCTGGGATTGTTTCCCAACGAGACTACCTAGCCGATGCGGCATTCCTTGTGGCCCTGGAAGGCGATGACATCTCGTTGTTGGAAATGGCCGATGCCGCCTTGCGCGACCCTGTCTGGCCGTTGGCATTGGGACGAAAGTCCTACGTAGCCTCGGAACCGATCTGGTGCGACGGCGGCGTTCGGGATATGGGACTCGTGGATGCACTGAAAGGTCATCCTTGGATCAGTCGCTTGCGACGCTTCGAAGATGTCCCGACCTACTTGAGAATTTCCCTGGAATCGCAAGACGGGACGGGCGCCCTGCGTATGGATCAGATTCTGTCTTCGTTTGCCGAACGTCGGTTCGGCTCGCGCTTCGTGCGGTCCGAAGCGATCCCTTTCCCGCAGGAGGTCGCCGATGCTGTTGCATAGGATCCTGCTCGATCCCCGTTGCAAGGAAGTGCGGCGGGATCTTTCCAATCCTTATGAACTTCACTCGACCCTTTGCCGGGCCTTAAGCGTTCCGGACTCCAGGTGTCCTGAAGGAGCCTTTCTGTGGAGACTGGAGCCGGAAACGAGTGCGGAAGCGTTCCCGAAACTGTTGATTCAAAGTGACGTCGCTCCTGTCTGGGAGCGTATTGGCGTCCCGGGCTGGTTTGGGGCCGAGCCCGATCCGGCGGTGGATTTAGCTGTTCGTTTGAGGCTCGATCAGCTCCAAGTCGCTCAGCGATTCCGCTTTCGGTTGCGCGCCAATCCTTGTGTAATGAAGGAGAAGAAGCGGCAGGGCCTTATGCGTACCGAGGACCAGGAACATTGGCTTGTACGAAAAGGACAAGCACAAGGCTTCACGCTTCCAATTTTGGCGTCGTTCGAATTCTCGGAGAGCGAAGCAAAACGACCGGATATTCGGATCACGCAAGAGCAGATGCTGCGTGGCAAGCGCCGGGATGGAACGCAGATCAGCATCTTCTCGGTACTCTACGACGGGATCTTGGTCGTGGAAGATGTGAACCTGTTTTGTCAGAGTATTGCAGGTGGCATTGGCCATGGCAAAGCCATGGGACTTGGACTGTTATCTGTGGTCCCGGTGGCATGAGAATCCAGTCCAACCCCATTCCCATGAAGGAACGCAGCACCATGGTGTGGCTCCAGTACGGGAACATCGACGTGCAGGATGGCGCCCTGGTCTTGATCAACCAGGAAGGCGCACGCACGCACATTCCCGTGGGCGGGTTGGGATGTTTGCTTCTGGAACCGGGAACGCGCATCACCCATGCGGCGATCGCCTTGGCGGCCGAGGTTGGATGCTTGATTCTGTGGGTCGGAGAAGGTGGAGTGCGTCTCTATTCGGCAGGACAACCGGGAGGCGCCCGTTCCGATCGGCTGCTGTACCAGGCCAAGCTCGCTCTGGACGACGAGCTTCGCATCAAGGTGGTGCGGGCCATGTATCGCTTCCGCTTCCAGGATGAGCCCCCGGCGAAGCGGAGCATAGAACAGCTGCGCGGTATCGAAGGCGCGCGAGTTCGGTCCATGTACAAGATGATCGGCGCACAGCACGGCGTGACTTGGGGCCGCCGCGACTACGACCCTGACAAGTTCGACGAGGGCGATGTCCTCAATCGTTGCCTGAGCGTGGCAAACCACTGCCTGTACGGCCTTTGCGAGGCGGGCATCCTCGCCGCCGGCTACGCCCCGGCCATCGGCTTTATCCACACGGGAAAGCCCCAGTCGTTCGTCTACGACATCGCCGATCTGTTCAAGTTCGAGACGGCCGTCCCCATCGCCTTCAAGGTGGTCGCATCCGGCAAGGCCGATCCGGAACGCGAAACCCGACTGTATTGCCGAAACAGCTTCCGCAAGCATAACCTGATGGAGCGGATCATTCCGACCATCGAAGACGTGCTGTCCGCAGGCGGGATCGATTTGCCGAAGGCTCCCGAGGAGGCCGTTCCTATCGCGATTCCCAACAAAGAGCAGACCGGCGATGTTGGTCATCGTTCTTGAGGATGCCCCACCGCGGCTGCGCGGCCATCTGACGCGCCTCTTTCTGGAGGTGCGAGCTGGCGTGTACGTGGGCGACTACTCCGCCCGCACCCGCGACCGGATCTGGGAAACGGTGTGCAAGGAGATCGGCGACGCCAACGCCGTGATCTCCTGGTCGGCGCCCACCGACACCGGCTTCGACTTCGACACATGCGGAGTGAACAGAAGGGTCCCGGTTGAATTGGACGGCTTGAAGCTGGTCCAGTTTCTCTCCCTCTGAGACTGTAAAACTTGGCCTCATCTTTGACATGTTCTGTCGGTAATAATATGCCGAACGATGTAACATCCTTAATATCTTTGACTTACGTCGAAGACCGTTCCCCGCACACGCGGGGATGAACCGAGTTATCCAATTGCACGGGAATCGACTGCGCGCCGTTCCCCGCACACGCGGGGATGAACCGCGCAGGCCCTCGAAGAGCTGATGCTCTCCGCCCCGTTCCCCGCACACGCGGGGATGAACCGGTGATCTCGGCATTCTCGCCGTAAAACAGGGACCGTTCCCCGCACACGCGGGGATGAACCGGATCTCAGCGGCCCGCAGGACTCCAGGGAGGCCCGTTCCCCGCACACGCGGGGATGAACCGACACGCGATGATATGCATCTTCGATTGGAGGGCCGTTCCCCGCACACGCGGGGATGAACCGATGGCGGCGAAGCGATGAGCGGGGCGAAGCTGCCGTTCCCCGCACACGCGGGGATGAACCGGTTCGTTCCGTCGCTGGTAGGCGCGGCACCGGCCGTTCCCCGCACACGCGGGGATGAACCGGGCGGGATCCCGCCCTCAAACCAAGAAACCTACCGTTCCCCGCACACGCGGGGATGAACCGAGATTTCGTCTCAAGTACGATTTCGTTAGGTTCCGTTCCCCGCACACGCGGGGATGAACCGCCGGGGAATTCCGAGACCCCCAAAGGAACCGACCGTTCCCCGCACACGCGGGGATGAACCGAGGAGTGTTGAAATGTCCCACTGGTCACGGAACCGTTCCCCGCACACGCGGGGATGAACCGGGTTAGCCGACGAGTAGGAGTACGGGGTCATCCCGTTCCCCGCACACGCGGGGATGAACCGTAAGGTTGTCGACGGTTCGAAGGTCCGTTGCCCCGTTCCCCGCACACGCGGGGATGAACCGACAATGGACCTCTCAACCGCTTACAACACCCTCCGTTCCCCGCACACGCGGGGATGAACCGTTCCGCTCGGTGACGACGAGGACGGCGAAAGCCCGTTCCCCGCACACGCGGGGATGAACCGATGTGCTCCCCGGTCGCGCGGTCACCGAACGACCGTTCCCCGCACACGCGGGGATGAACCGTCTTCCGTGGTGGGCAGGGGGTCGGCGGGGGCCCGTTCCCCGCACACGCGGGGATGAACCGACGCCATCTTTCCCCTCGGCAGTGGACTCGATCCGTTCCCCGCACACGCGGGGATGAACCGCGGATCCGGGGCTTGGTTCGGGCCGACTGGCGCCGTTCCCCGCACACGCGGGGATGAACCGGTGGCGATCGACTCGGTTCGCGAGATCCCTGCCCGTTCCCCGCACACGCGGGGATGAACCGCGCCCCTGGGTTGTCGTCAAGGATCTCGGCGTCCGTTCCCCGCACACGCGGGGATGAACCGGCAGTCCAGGAGGGCGGAATCCAGGCTCTTCCCCGTTCCCCGCACACGCGGGGATGAACCGGCGGATCCGGGGGCCGCGCTGGCGTTCGCCTCCCGTTCCCCGCACACGCGGGGATGAACCGGGCGCCCCGATCCTGCCGGAGGAGGCGAAGGACCGTTCCCCGCACACGCGGGGATGAACCGGATATATGAAGCTGGCCGACTCCAATCTGGAGCCGTTCCCCGCACACGCGGGGATGAACCGAGTGCGGCGTGCGCGTGGTCCACAAGGACGAACCGTTCCCCGCACACGCGGGGATGAACCGGGTATCGGCTGGCGGTGGATGGGGAGGACCTCCCGTTCCCCGCACACGCGGGGATGAACCGAGCGTGACAATGGGGGCATTTTTGGGTCGAGACCGTTCCCCGCACACGCGGGGATGAACCGCGGTGCGCGACTGCGGATCCGCACCGGAACCCCCGTTCCCCGCACACGCGGGGATGAACCGAGTTGATCTCGGGCTCCAGGCCCTCGATCAGCCCGTTCCCCGCACACGCGGGGATGAACCGGAGCTCGAGGAATTCGAGGAGCAGTATGGATCCCGTTCCCCGCACACGCGGGGATGAACCGATCATCGAGGAGATGGGCGATCTCGCGAACGGCCGTTCCCCGCACACGCGGGGATGAACCGCTGAGTCGAGCCGAGGCCGGTCGGTAGGGGGCCCGTTCCCCGCACACGCGGGGATGAACCGAAACTGGACAAGATCTGCCCTCTGTTGACCTTCCGTTCCCCGCACACGCGGGGATGAACCGTAGTCGCGCTGGTAGTGGACCTCCACCGGGTTCCGTTCCCCGCACACGCGGGGATGAACCGTGAGCCTTGCGGACCGAGTCAGCGGTCAGGGACCGTTCCCCGCACACGCGGGGATGAACCGATTACCTGTCTTTAGTAGTTGGGATGTACGCCCCGTTCCCCGCACACGCGGGGATGAACCGGTCGCTGCGGACGTGACGGATTCGGCGCCGGACCGTTCCCCGCACACGCGGGGATGAACCGCAGGGAAGCGATCCGCCCAAATCCGCAAAGACCCGTTCCCCGCACACGCGGGGATGAACCGAGGAATCGAATGTCCATCGAACACGTCCCCACCCGTTCCCCGCACACGCGGGGATGAACCGCAATCCAGCGGGCCTCCGTTGCGC
>Ga0302320_10029301_pt1 | contig 10533 bp, 9 predicted proteins | sample Bog_T0_3_FD_202130 | JGI IMG/M metagenome (GOLD analysis project Ga0302320, IMG submission 202130) | Peat permafrost microbial communities from Stordalen Mire near Abisko, Sweden - Bog_T0_3 | ecosystem: Environmental > Terrestrial > Soil > Wetlands > Peat | place: Sweden: Abisko, Stordalen Mire... | reverse complement strand
ATGGAACTGCCTCCTCCGCACTGGCCTTCGGCGACCTGCCCGGCTACACCCGTCTTGCCTATCAGTTGCTCTATCGCCACGCAGATCGCGTGATCTGCCAGACACAAGCCATGGCCGCCGATCTAGCACAAACGACCGGAATTTCAGAGCGGCGCATGGTGGTTCTGCCCAACCCCGTGGATGTGGCCGGCATCCGGGCAGCAATGCCTGAGAAATCCAATACCTTCACCTGTGGTCCCTGGCCCTACGCCGGCCCGCATCTGCTGGCGGTTGGCCGCCTGGCCCCCGTGAAGGGGTTTGACCTTCTGCTGCAAGCTCTGGCCAAGGTGCGCGAGCACCTCCCAACTGCCATGCTGACCATCCTCGGCACCGGCCCGGAAGAAGCCGCCTTGAAGGCGCTGGCCGTCTCACTCGGCCTGCGCGAAGCGGTTCGCTTCGCGGGTCACGTCGATCATCCGCCGGCCTACTTCGCCGGCGCAACGCTGTTTGTGCTCTCATCCCGCCACGAGGGTCTCCCCAATGCCCTGCTTGAGGCAGCGGCCGCTGGACTTCCTCTCGTCGCTCTGCCGGCCTCGAAAGGCCTCGTAGACCTGCTCCAATGCCAGCCTGGCGTATGGCTTGCCCCGGAAGTATCCGCCAACGCGCTGGCTACTTCGTTGCTGGCAGCGCTCGCGGTACTGCACCCCGATCAGCGCTTTGCTCATCCATTTGTTGAGCAGTTCAGCCTCAATCTCGCCGTCCCGGCCTACGAAGAACTCATCGATGCTTCACTTCGGGAGCGTCAACTGTGAACCACATTGCCCTGTTGATCCCCAGCCTCGACCGCATCGGCGGAGCGGAACGCCAGTTGATGCTCCTCGCCAAAGGGCTGCTGAAGCGCGGTTGGCGTGTCACTGTGGTCGCGCTCTCCGGGAGCGGAGGCAACGCTGCCGCAGAACTGGCCGCCGCCGGAGCCGGATTTGTCACGCTCGAGATGCGCAAAGGGCTGGCCGACCCGCGCGGATGGCTTCGCTTCCATCGCTGGCTCCAGCGGGAAGCTCCGGATGTGGTCCACGCTCACCTGCCCCACGCCGCATGGCTGGCTCGCTGGTCGCGACTGGGTGCGCCCGTGCGCGTGGTCGTGGACAGATTGCATAGCTCATCCACGGGCAGCCTGGGTAGGCGCCTGGGCTATCGCTGGAGCGATTGCCTCCCCGACCAGGTGACCGCAGTCAGCGATGCGGTTGCCAGGGCACATCTCTCCGCGCGCATGGCTTCGACGGAGAAACTCATCGTGGTTCCCAACGGCGTGGAGGTCGAGGCCTGGCGTCCCGATGCCTCCGTCCGGGCCAGCCTGCGCCGCGAACTTGGAATCGGAGACGAGTTCCTCTGGCTTGCCGCGGGGCGCCTGGAGCCGGTGAAGGACTATCCAACGCTCCTCCATGCCTTCGCGCATCTGCCGCCTTGCGCTCGCCTGTTCGTCGCCGGCGTAGGCCCGCTGCTCGACGAATTGCGCCAGTTGGCAACTCAGTTGGGCGTCGAGAGTCGAGTCCGCTTTCTCGGCTTCGAGCTGGATCTGCGCCGCTGGATGCAAGCCGCGGATGGCTTTGTTCTTTCTTCGCGCTGGGAGGGACTGCCGATGGCCATCCTCGAAGCCTCCTCTTGCGCCTTGCCCGTCGCAGCCACGGACGTTCCGGGGACGCGCGAAACCATCGTCGACGGCCTGACCGGTCTCTTGGCTACGGCTGGGAACGTCAAAGCCCTCGCGGAGGCCATGACCACGATCATGCGCACACCGCCGGAAAAGCGCGCCGCAATGGGCCATCGCGCGCGGCAGCATATCGTCGAGCATTTCAGCCTGGAAAGTGCGCTCGACCGCTGGGAGGCGCTCTATGGCGAAGGTCTTCGGCTGAATCCGACGCCCAGGCGCTGGGGTCGCGCTGCGGTAAGGCCGCAGTGAGCCTGTAGCAGGCTATTCGTTTGGCGGCATCCATTGCTTGCGCAGGCGGGAGGCCTGCTTGCGCCAAAGCGCCCACGCTTCGTAAAGCCGTTCGCTCATTTTCAGTTCCGCGGGCTGATACTCGGCCAGAACGCGGTCCACTGAAGTGAACTGCGCGGCATGGTTGGCCAGAAACTGCCGCAACTGCAACACAAGGCCATCGGAGGCGGTCCCTGGATGCAAGCAGATGGTCCAAAGCCCTCCAGATTTCTCAACCGGCGACCAAAGCTGTTGCGGAATCCATGTGAGCCCGCACCGCGTGAACGGCAGGCGCACCAGTCCGTCAGAGACTACTCCAATTCCTTCCTGGCGCAGCACGTTCAGCGTGGCGCCGTCGAAGCCATGCCGGGGCGCAACCCATATCTTCGGGTTGAGGCCATGGCCACAGAGAATCTCCAGCCCGGCGCGGATCCACGCCCGCTGCGTCTCCTCGGGAACGCCGGCAAACTCCGACGTGTGCCGTAGCGGCGCCGGGCTTCGACCGCGGCTCACACAAAGATGGCGATAGCCGTGCAAGCCGATCATGGCCCCGGCAGCTTCCAGGCCGCGCATCTGAAGCCAGAAATTCGGGTCCACATCTTCCACCGCGAGCGCCGGGTCGCGGTTTTCGGGAACCACGGCAAGAATCGGCTGGAGACCAAAGTCGCCGATCAACTGCACCAACCGCTCCCACCGCGCGCGCGACATAGTGGGGCAAAGGTCGTCGAAGCGAAGCAGGTATTGCGCGGGCTCGATCCTCATGCGGCGGCCTCGCCTGGGGAAGCCTTGGGCAGCAGCTTCCTCGTCCAATAGAAGAGAAACAGGAACGAGCTTACGGTCCAGAGCGAGGTGGCCAGCGCGATGCCCGCCACGCCGAACCAGCGCATCAGAACCAGGTTCAACACGATATCCAGCGCCAGATTGAGCAGGCCGCAATAGAAGATCAGGTCGGTGCGCCGCATGGCGACCAGAAACCGGTAGAAGACCCGGCTGGAGGCAAAAAACGGAATCTGCAGCGCGTACATGGCCAGCACCGGGGTGACCACGGCGGTGTCTTGAGACCCGAAGGCGCCATGCTGAAAGGTAAACCGGATCAACAGGTGCGCGCCGGCAATGAGGGCCGCCGCGATGGGCGCTGAGACCAGCGCCACCAGCCGCACCCAGGTGCGCAGAGTGTGCCGGCAGCCCGCCCAGTCTTTGACGGCAATCATGCGTGAGAAGTAGGGCGTCACCGCCGTGGAAATCGCCCCTGCCAGCAAGGTCAGCACCACGCTTACAAAGCGGTTGGCATAGGCCAGCGCGGAGACGCTCCCGGCCGGCAGCATGGCGGCCATCGACTGGTCCACCAGCAACCCGCCGGAAGCCACCACGCTGCTGAGCAGAACCGGGCCATACTGCCCGGCCACCTCGCGCGTGGCCCCGGTCATTCCATGCCAGCGCAGGCTGAAGCGGTAGCCGTGCGCCTCCATCATCCACGTCACCATGCCGGCATGGATCAACGCGCCGGCCAGCGTGGAGTAGACCATGGCCCAGATGCCCACGCGCGGACTCAGCAGCAGAGCGCCCGCCATGACGGCCACCGGCATCACCACCGGCGTCAGCGCGGGCCAGGCAAAGCGGTCAAAGGTATTCAGAACAGCGGTGCAATTGGTCGCGATGCCGGTAATCAGCACCACCGGCAGCAGGCCATAAAAGAGCCGGATGGCGAGATCGAGCTTTGCGGGCGGAAAGTGCGAGGCAATCAGCGGAAAGAACCCGCGCGCGCCGAGTGCCATCATGGCCGAAGCGGCGGCGAGCAGCAAGCACATCCACAGCATCGAGCTCGACAGCAGTTGCTGGGCGCGACCGGGTCCCTCCTGCTCCCTCACCCGGATCAACGTGGGAACCAGCGCCTGATTCATCGATTCGGAGATCAGGTTGATCAGCAGTCCAGGGATCAGCGCGGCGGCGAGAAACGCGTCCATCGCGTCCGATCGGCCATAAACGCCCGCGACGGTGAACTCCTTGACCGTGGCGACAATCTTGACCACAATGGCCGCGCCGGAGACCGAGATCGCGGCGCGGAAGATCCGCCGATTGACGCTCGAACCTTCGAAGAGCCGCGCGATTTGGGCAAAGGGAAACATAACGGCGAGCTGGTTCCGCAAGTCTACAGGACGGGGTTGGCCGCTGCCGCGGGATCAGCGCTACGGCGGCCGTCCGGGAAGCAGGCATCGAGCCCCTCAGGATCCTCCTCGGCCAGCCGCCCGGCAAGCGCGATCAGCGCAAACAACAGCCACGTGGTGCGGCTCTCCTCCACTGTGGCAACCAGCGAGGTGATCACCCACACCGCCAGCGCCGTGGCCATCCCGACACGCAGAGGACCATGGGTTCGCATCACCGCCCGAACCGCCAGCACCAGAATCGCCATGGCCAGGAAGAAGCCGCACAGCCCCGCCTCAACCAGGATGGAAAGCGCGGTGTTGTGCGCCGTATCGATGGGCGCCGTACCCGCCGCGACTGTAAAGGCGCCCGCGCCCCGGCCAAACAACGGCGCCTGCACAAAGGCATGCCAGCCCGCGTCCCAGATATTCCAGCGTTGATTCAAGTTCCCGCCGTGCAGTTGCTCTGAGATGGTTGCCAGTCGCTCAAGCGTCTCATGTGGAGCCGCGAACCAGAGGCTTGCGGCCACCGCCGGCAACACGAAGGCTCCGGCAAGTACCCTGTGCCGGTGTCCGCGCGCCAGCAGAACAGCGCAGCCCGCCAGCGCAGCTGTTCCCGCCAGGAATCCACCGCGCGAGGCAGTGAGCAACACCGCGATGAGGCCCAGCGGCAAATAACCCGCCGCCAGCAGCTTGCCCGGCCAGCCCTGTTCGCCGTCATAGAGCAACGCGGCCATGGGAAAGCCCAGATCGAGAAAGCGGGCCACATCGTTGGGGTCCTGCCCGGTGGCGGCAAAGCGAATCTGTTCCGTCGCCATGGCAAAGGGCGAGGCAAAGTCAGCCAGGGTCAGCACCGCCAGCACCCAGGAACCGGCCACTGTAAGGCGCAGTAGCATGCGCAGATCCCCAGGACTCTCGGCGAACTCCCATACCAGCCAGACCACCATCATCTCCTGGAAGTAGGCGCGCATCTTCTCCAGGGTGGCCACCGCATCGACGGTCCAGAAATATGTGCAGCAGAGCCACAGATAAAGAGCCAGCACCAGCCACTGCATGGGGCCCGGAATCCGCAGCCGTCCAGCCTGCAAGACAGCGGGAAGCGCAACCAGCAATAGCACCAATCCCACCACCCGGGCCACGTTGCCCAGCGGCTCACCCAGGTCAAGAGAGTACTCCCACGGAATGGCAAAGGCGAACAGGAGCAACACAGCCCATGCAATTCTCCGCACGCCTAATACCTCTGCGAGTAAACCAGCGCGGAGTAGATAGTCACGCCGATCGCCGATTGGATGGCTGACTCCACCGTCCTGTTGATCAGGTTCTTGGCCATCGAGTCGGGCACGAAGAGAATGTCGCGGTCGTGCACCGGCTGGTCGGGGTCCTGCCCGCGCAGAAGGCGCTTGAGGTTGAGGGTGGTCAGGGTGCGGCCGCCCTTCTGCTCGCGGATCAAGAGCGCCCTGGTCGCCGCGGCGTTGAGCGTCGGTCCCCAGGCCAGCGACAGCGCCTGCACAATGGTGAGTCCCTGCCCGGGATCCACCGGGAATCCACCCGGACGCACAACGTCGCCAATCACATACACCAACCCCGCGCGGCTCACCTGGATCGTATCGCCGGGGGCCAGTTCCGGATTGTGATCGGTTGCGGAGTCCGTGCCGCTCGGGTCAAGCACAACCGGGTGCGGCGTATTGGGGTCGCCGCGATGAAAGACATTGACCAGGCGGCCCGCGTTCTGCGAAAGCCCCGCAGCCGCCGAGATGACGTCGAGCAAGCGATGGTGCAGCGTGTAAGGATAGACTCCCGGACGCGCCACCTCGCCCAGCACGCTCACGTCCTGTCCCGCATAGGCAGTCACCAGCACCGAGACCTGCGGGTGCAAGAGCATGCCCTGGGCGATCAGCGCGGCCTCTATGGCCCGCGCGGCCGCCCACTCGTCCATGCCGCCGATCCGCACCTCCTTCACCATGGGCAGCATCACCGTGCCCGCGGCAGAAACACGCACCGCGGAGTGAAACTCCGGCGTGCGGTACTCGCTGATGTCGAGAAAATCGCCGGGGCCGATGGGCGCGGGCATGGGCATATTCGACTGCGTCGTGGCCTTGGGCGGCATGCCGGCCTGGCCCGGACCCGCCCCGCCGTTCCAGACCGTGGGAGAATCCTGCGGCACGGGCGTCGCCTTGGTCTCCACCGTAAACGGAATCCGGGCCACGCCCGTGGGCAGGCCGTCGAGGTTGGGGGTGGGCGCCTGGGCCGTGGCCGCGGCCCCGGCCAGCAACGCGGCCAGAAGCAGCCCTGCGGCACGAGCCACGGAAGGATGAAGCGATTCCACCAAGAGCGCACCTCCCACAGCCAGCCACAGGCCGGCAAACAACGTAATGGCCATGTAAAGCGGCAGATTCGGCGTCACCGGCTTTACCGGCGGCAGTGCGGCATCCACCACCGAAATGGCGGAGCCATGGATGCCCGCGGCCAGCCCCGCTTCTTCCACCTTCTCCATCACCCGCATGTAGATTTCGTGGCTGGAGTTGGCCTCCTGGCGCATCACCGCATACTCGGTGGCCGCCTGGTTCAGCTTCATCCCCTCGCCGGTGCGTTCCTCCAGGCTCTTGCGCACCAGTTGCTCCCGATCCTGGGCCGTCTTCCAGGCTTCGCGAAACCGGCCTACAAGCTTGGCGTCCTCAGCCTGCACCTGGCGATCCAGATCCGCCAACTGCCCGCGAATCTCAACCACGCGGGGAAAGTTGGGCCCGTGGTCGATCTTGAGCTGTGCCTCTTCCAGTTCCAACTCGCTGTGCCGGGCATGAATCTGCTGCAATAGAGCGGTGGCAAAACTGCCGTCTTCGGCTTGCAGGCGCGGATCGGAAGCCACCACCAGTTCCGGATCGCCCTGCGAAGCGGCACGATACTCCACCTCGCGCAGAATGCGATCCGATGTTGCGGCCACCAACTGGCGGCCCAGTTCGTCAATCTCCAACAACGCAGAGATATGCTGGGTCTCGCCCTGCTGCCCATTGGCCAGCGTCTCGGGGGTGCTGAGAATGCCGTGCTCGGCCTGAAAGGCGGCCAGTCGCTGCTCATCTTGCTCCACGCGAATCTTCAGCTCGTTGAGCTGTCTTTGGAGCCAGGCGGAGGCTTCGGTTGTGGCCTGGATCCTGGATTCAATGTCCTGCTGGCCATAGGCGCGGATCAGCCCATTGACCACGGCGGCCGATAACGCCGCATCCCTTGACCGGAAGCGAATCTGAATCAGCAGCGTGCGCGGCAAAGTCTGGACATGCAGCCGCCCTTGAAAGCGGTCCAGCAGCCATGCCTGCGCGCCGGCCCCCGGCGCATCCGCGCGAAAACCGGGAAACCGCTCGGCAAAGTCGCCCATGAACCCCGGCGCCTGGTAAAGCTTCAGGTCACGGATCACCCTCCACGCCAGTTGGTCGCTGCGAAATACGTTGGCCAGCGTCTCCTGTTGCAACGGTGCGGAGAGAATGGAGGCGGCAACAAGGGGCTCTGCCGCTTCAAGGCTCAGCGGAGACGAGGGCGCGGTGCGCAAGGCCACCTTGGCGCTGGCCTCGTACTGCTTGGGAGCAATCAGGCAATACAGAAGGCAAACCAGCAGCAGACCGCCCAGCACGCTCCCCACCAGCCGCCGGCGGCGCACGACGATCTCGGCAAGCTCGCGCAGTGACACCGACGAGCCGGCCTTGCCGGATGCCGCTCCTTCCCGCTGCGGGTCGTGCTCAACTACGGGAGTATCGGTCAAAGGTCGCGAACCTCAACAGAACAGACTCTCCGGCAGGGTAACCCCTGGGTTTCAGACCGAAACACGGCTTCGGAGGAAATACCCGTCAGTGTGCTTCATCGCAACCAATTCGTCAATAGACTCCGTCACCGAAGAAATCCGGCTGTGGAAAAAATCGGACCCAGGGCCGGTCTAAGCCCCTCCGCCACCCCGGTACCACTCCACCGTCCGCCGCAACCCTTCGCCAAAATCGACAAGCGGCCGGTAACCCAGCAACTCCCCCGCCAGGCGGATGTCGGCCAGCGAGTCGCGAATATCTCCGCTTCGTTCCGCCGCATAGGCCGGTTTACCGTTGTACCCGGTCAGCTCGCACAAAAGCTCAAACGTCCTGTTCAGCGTGATGCGGGTCCCGGTGGCCAGGTTCATCATCCGGCCTGCGACCTTCTCCGCCGGCGCCGCGGCAGCCAGCAGATTGGCCTGAACCACGTTGTCGATAAAAGTAAAATCGCGGCTCTGTTCGCCATCGCCATAAACCGTGGGCTGCTCGCCTGCCAGCATCCGGCGGCAGAAGATGGCCAGCACTCCCGAGTAGTGCGAAGCCGGGTCCTGGTACGGCCCGAAGACGTTGAAGTAGCGCAGGACTATCGTCTCCAGCCCGTACACCCGCCAGAATGCGCCCATGTAGTGTTCCCCGGCCAGCTTGGCCACGGCATAGGGAGATATCGGCTTGGGCAGCATCTCCTCGTGCTTGGGCAGCGTGGGCGTGTCGCCATAAGCCGAAGAGGAACCGGCGTAGACCACGCGGCGCACCCCGGCGGCGCGCGCGGCCACCAGCAGGTTGAGCGTGGCGTCCACGCAGGCCACGTTGGTGGCCACCGGATCGGCCACCGAGCGCGGAACCGAGGCCAGCGCCGCCTCGTGAAACACAGTCTCCACCCCCGCGCAGGCCAGCGCGCAGGCTGCCGGGTCGGCCAGATCGCCTTCGATAAACTCCATCGCCTCCACGCCAATCAGGTTGGCGCGTTTCCCGGTCGAAAAATTGTCAATCCCGCGCACCGTCTCACCGCGCGTCAGCAAAGCCGCTGCAATCGACCGCCCGATAAAGCCGGCGGCTCCGGTAACCAGGTATCTTGCCAAACCAATCACCCCATTGGACTAAAGTCCGCGGACGCGCGAGGCAGTCCACAGGGGAAAGGATACTACCGCACCCTCCGCGGTGCGTCCGGCTGTCTTTCGCAGGGTCTCCCCGGATGCGCATTCTGGTTTCCCCGCTCTCCCTATCGAGATCGTTCGCGCGCCGCGGAGACTTACAATCATCTCCATGACGATCGCCGTCACAGATACGATGGCAAAACTCAAGAGCAAAATGGAGACCCGCAAGGCCCGCATTGGAATCATCGGCATGGGCTATGTGGGATTGCCTCTGGTTCTTCTCTTCAGCATCGACTCGCCGAAGGTCGTAGGCTGCTAGATCTTGGTCGTTGCAAATCGCGGAGGACCCCATGCCCATCGACCTGCACGGCCTTTGCCCCCTGGTCCAGGTCTACGACATGCCCACATCGCTCCGCTTCTACCGCGACGTACTGGGCTTTGAGGTCTTCAGCACTTCCCCGCCCCGCTCCCCGGACGATTGCGATTGGGTTTGGCTCAAGCTGAACGACGCCGAACTGATGCTCAACACCGCCTATGAGCACGACTCCCGGCCGCCAGTTCCCGACCCCGCGCGCATCGCCGCCCACGACGACACCTGCCTCTACATTAGCTGCCCCGACGTGGACCTGGCCTACCGGCAACTGCTCGCCAAGGGTCTCAACCTCAAAGAGCCCAAAGTCGCCCCCTACGGAATGAAGCAGCTCTACTTGAAAGACCCTGACGGCTATGGCCTGTGTTTTCAACGGACCGCCTGAAGAGTCTCGCGCCGCGACAGAACCCAGCCAAATCGTGTATCTTGGCTTGGCTCGACTATGACTCCATTGGCGCTCACGCTGGCCTCGCCGCAGCACTTCTCGATCCTTGAGAAGCTGCTGCTGGCCCTGCTCACTCTCACCTCCGCCGCCCTCTTCTGGCGCCGCTTCGGCGCGGTCCTCGACAAAATCCTCAAATCAAAAAAGGACGCCGGCTTCAGCCTCTTTCCCCTCGGCCGCCGCGTCTGGGACTTTGTCTGGGAGGTCATGCTCCAGGCCAAGGTCATCCGCCAGCGCCCCCTCGCCGGCCTCGCCCATGCCTTCGTTTTCTGGGGATTCTGCGCCTTTGCCCTGGTCACGCTCAACCACTTCGCCTCCGGCTTCGGCCTCGGCTTTCTGTCGCCCGACGGCTTCTTTGGCCGTTTTTACTTTGACTTCGCCGCCGTCTTTGCCATTGCCTGCGCCGTCGGCATCCTCGAACTCTTCATCCGCCGCTTTTTCATCCGGCCCAAATGGCTGGGTAAAAAGCTCTCGTGGGAGTCCGGCTTCATTGCCCTGCTCATCTTCGTCCTCATGGCCACTTACCTGGCCGCGTTCTTTGTGGCCGATGCCAGCACAGCCGTGCGAGTCCTCTGGTGGGTCCACACGCTGGCCATTCTGACATTTCTCCCTATCATTCCCCACACCAAGCACCTTCACCTGTTGGTCAAGGCCGTCAATTGCGCCTGATGGAGCAGGTGCGCCGGAGAAATTCCGCGTCATTCATCCTTTCCATCCACTGTTCGGCCGCGAATTCGAGCA
>Ga0302320_10029300_pt1 | contig 10533 bp, 8 predicted proteins | sample Bog_T0_3_FD_202130 | JGI IMG/M metagenome (GOLD analysis project Ga0302320, IMG submission 202130) | Peat permafrost microbial communities from Stordalen Mire near Abisko, Sweden - Bog_T0_3 | ecosystem: Environmental > Terrestrial > Soil > Wetlands > Peat | place: Sweden: Abisko, Stordalen Mire... | reverse complement strand
GGCGCGCCCACGGGTCTGGTCTTCCCTGGCGACCCCGGCGTTCCGCGGTCCCTGGCCTCCGCGCAAAACGACTTCGCTCCACGCCTCGGCGTCGCCTACACCCCCGCCTTCACCACGCCCTGGCTGCGCAAGCTCACCGGCCCCGCAGGTCAAACCAGCATCCGCACCGGCTACGGCATCTTCTACACCGCCTATGAAGGTCTCTCGGCCGGCATCATGAGCGCCAACCCGCCCTATGGGTTCACTTACACATCCGCCGCGCCGCCCTTGTTCACCTCGCCCTTCACCGTGGCGGCCACGGGAGCAAATGCAGGCCAGCGCTTCCCTCTGCAAAAAATCGCCTACGGCGCCAGCCCCTCCAACCCCAACACCACCGTCAATTGGGCCCAGTTCGAGCCCCTCGTTGGCGTTCCCGCCGTCGACCCCGCCGATGTAACCCCCTACGCCCAGCACTGGATGGCGAGCATCGAACGCCAGTTCGCCGGGTCCACCTTGGCCACGCTCACCTATGTCGGAACCTCGTCGCACCATCTGCTCGTGCTTGAAGAAGCCAACCCCGCCAATCCCACCCTTTGCCTTGCGCTCGGAACCGCGCAGTGCGGCCCCTTCAATGAGCAAGCCGCGCGCACCCAGTTTGGCCCCGCATTCGGCAGCGTGGAGTTGCAGCGCACCATCGCCAACGCCAACTACAACGCCCTCGAAGCCACGCTCAATCACCGTGCCCACGGCCTCGATCTTCTCGCCAGCTACACCTTCTCCAAATCAATAGACCAGTCCTCCGGCCTGCCCGAGCCGGTCAACCCTGTCAACCCATCACTCAGCCGCGCGCTCTCAGCCTTTGACCTGCGCCAGAATCTTGTCGCCAGCTTCCACTACCAATTTCCCGAGCCCCGTTCAGAAGGCCCGCTGCACGCAATAGCCTCCGGCTGGGCCCTCGCCGGCATCGCCCGCTTTACCTCCGGCCTGCCCGTAACCCTGCTCAACAACAACGACACATCCCTCCTTGGAACCATCCCCAACGGCATCAATAACAATGGCGTCGACACCCCGGCCTGGACTGGCAAATCGCTCTCCCTCAACCTCAACCCCCGCAGCGGTGCGCCCGTCTTCGATCCCGGCCAACTCACCCTGCCCGCTCTCGGAACCATGGGCAACGCCCGACGCCGCTTCTTCTCCGGACCCGGTCTGGAAAACCTCGACGCCACCCTCTCCCGCACCCTGCTTGTCGAAGGCAGCCGTGCCCTCGAGTTCCGTGCCGAGGCCTTCAACCTTTTCAACCACGCCCAGTTCTTCGGCGCGGCAGCAGTCGAGGGCAACCTCTCCAGCGGCACCTTCGGCCAGGCCGTTAGCGCCATGCCTCCACGCCTTCTCCAACTCGCCTTGCGCTACAGATTTTGATCCCGCGCGTACCGGCGCCTCATCGCGTGTCGCAGCAGAGCCGACGCGCAGCCCTCCCGAGCAATACAAAACACTGTGGTCATCCTGAGCGGACCGCTCTTCAGCGGAGCCGAGGGACCTGCATTTGGCCCGCTCCTATTGACATCCTGTACGAAGAAGGATTACTTCTATAGTCGCTCTATAGGAAAAGATCAAATTGACTTCCAAACAGGCAAATCTCTTGCAGGGAACGCTCGATCTCCTCGTCCTCAGGGCCCTTGGCCCCGGAGAACTCCACGGCCTGGGTATCTCCCGACGCATCGAGCAAATCACAAAGGGAACGTTTCTGGTCAAGCCCGGCTCCCTCTTCCCTGCCCTACATCGCATGGAAGAGGCCGGTTGGTTGAGTTCATTCTGGGGCGAGTCTGAAAATAACCGCCGCGCCAAGTTCTACAGGCTCACCAAGGCCGGCAAACGCCAGCTTGAAGTCGAAACCGAACAATGGACGACCGTGGCTCTCGCCATGACCAATGCTCTGAAAGCCACATAAGGAACAGACCGATGGCAATCTGGTCTCGCGTCAAAAGCGCATTTAGAAATCTCTCCCCCAAGCGCCGCGTCGCCATCGAGGACGAGCTTGAAGATGAACTGCGCGCTTACGTCGAGATGGTCGCGGACGAACGCATCGCCGCCGGCATGTCCGCGTCCGAGGCCCGGCGCACCGTGCTGGCCGAATTTGGGGGCATCGAGCCGGTCAAGCAGGCTATGCGCGATCGTCGCGCCGGCGTGGGCTTTGAATCACTTTGGCAGGACGCGCGCTTTGGCCTCCGCCAGTTGCGTCGCAATCCCGGCTTCACCCTTGCCGCCGTTGCCGCACTGGCCATGGGAATCGGAGCCAACACCGCCATCTTTTCCGTGGTCAACGCAGTGCTGCTCAAGCCGTTGTCCTATCCCGATGCCGACCGCATGGTCCTGTTTCTGCGTGCTTCCACTCTGCTGGCCAGCAACCTCGTCAACGTGCGAGAGTTCCACATATATCAACGCCAGACCAGCGTCTTCCAGGATATCGCCGCCTACGATATCGCCGGCCCCGGCTTCAATCTCACCGGCGACCGGCCCGAGCAACTCCATGGCATTCACGTCACCGAGCCTTACTTCCGGCTCTATGGTGCGCCGGTCAGCCTGGGCCGCGTTTTCACTCCCCAGGACGACTCTCCCAACGGCGGCAATGTAGTGATACTCAGCTACGGCCTCTGGCAACGCCGGTTCGGCGGCGATCCATCTGTCGTCGGACGCTCCCTCCAACTCGGCAACGAGCCCCACACCATCATCGGTGTGCTCGGCAAAGACTTCCTCTCCGATCCCGCCGCGGATATCTGGCTGCCGTTTCAGTTTGACCCTGCCAGCAACGACCCAAACCACTTCTTTCGCGTCACCGCGCGCCTCAAACCTGGCATCACCCTGACGCAGGCCAACGCACAGTTGCAGTTGGCCACTGCTCAATACCACCGCGACTATCCCCAGGCAGACCCAAAGCAACAATTTGCGGTCGGCATGCTGCGCGACAGCGTCATCGGCGACGCCCGCAATTCGCTGCTGTTGATGTTGGGCGCGGTCAGCCTGGTGTTGCTCATCGCTTGCGCCAATGTCGCCAATCTGCTGCTGGTGCGCGCCACGGGACGAAGTCGCGAGTTTGCCATCCGCGCCGCCTTAGGCGCCCGGCGCGGGCGTATCGTGCGCCAGTTGTTGGTTGAGAGCCTACTGCTCTCTGTTTCTGGCGGCGTTCTTGGCCTCGTGTTGGGTTTTGCCGGTGTGCGCGCGCTCCTCGCTCTCAGTCCCGCCGGCTTGCCTCGCATCGGTCAGGACGGCTCCGCCATTACCATGGATTTGCGCGTCCTCTTCTTCACCCTCGCCGTCTCCCTGCTCACAGGCATTCTCTTTGGACTTTTCCCTGCGCTCAGCGCCTCGCGCATTGACCTGAACTCCACCTTGAAAGAGAGCAGCCGCTCGGGCGCCGGATTCCGCCAGGGCAAGGCCCGCTCGCTGCTGGTCATCAGCGAGGTCTCCCTGGCCCTGGTCTTGCTCATCTGCGCGGCGCTCCTCATTCGCACCTTCATCGCCCTGCGCGGTGTTGGCCCCGGCTTCGATGCCCACGACGCTCTCACCATGGAAATGTCGCTCAACGGCGCGCGCTACCAGACCGCCGCCGGCGTCGATCAGCTCTTGCGCGACGGCCGCGAGCGCATCAACGCCATCCCCGGAGTCGAGGCTTCCGCTGCCGGGTACTGGTTGCCTGGTGACGTTGGAGACAATGCCTTTTTCCGCTTCGTTGACCGAACCACCGAGAAGGGTTGCTGCCTAACCAAGTGGATGAGCATGACGCCGGGCTACCTGGGCCTGTTCAGGATTCCCGTTCTCCGCGGCCGCGATTTCACTGAAAACGACAATGCCGCCGCCCCCGGTGTCGATCTCGTCAATGAGGCCTTCGCCCGCCAATTTTGGCCCAACCAGGACCCCGTCGGCCAGCACATCCTCCGCGGCAAAAGAGTCGAATCCATCATCGGCGTCGTTGCAGACTTTCACAACAGCGGCCTCGCCAAGCCCGCCGACCCCATGATGATGTCTCCCATTGCCCAGGTCTCCGATGGCTATACCGCCGCGTACTCCAACATTCAGCCGCTCTTCTGGCTCGTCCGCACCCGTGGCGACCCGCAACCCTCCATCCCTGCCATCGCCGAACAGTTGCGCATCGCCAGCGCCGGCTTTCCCGTGGCCCACATCCGCACCATGGATCAAGTAATGGGGCTCTCCACCGCGCGGCAAAGCTTCAATATGCTGCTGCTGACCATCTTCGGCGCGGTGGCCCTGCTGCTCGCCGCCATCGGAATCTACGGCCTCATGGCATACTCCGTCGCCCAGCGCACCCAGGAGATAGGCATCCGCATGGCGCTCGGCGCAGACCGCGATAGGATCCGCAACCTCGTTGTTGGTCAAGGCATGAGGCTCGCCTTCATCGGCATCGTCGCTGGCATCGCCGCGTCCTTCGCCCTCACTCGCCTCCTGTCCTCCTTCCTCTTCGGCGTCAAGCCCTGGGACCCCGCCGTCTTCGTTGCCGCCCCACTCATCCTCACTGCGATTGCCCTGCTCGCCGTCTGGCTCCCCGCTGCCCGCGCCTCCAAAGTCGACCCCATGCAAGCCTTGCGCGCTGAGTAATCCCAAAATGATAAACAATACCTTGACTATCTACAATCTCTTGTGTAGATAATCATAGTATGGGTAAACCAAGCGACCTGCTGCAGGGAACTCTCGATCTCTTAATCCTCAAGACCCTCTCCATTGAGGGTCGCCACGGCTGGGCCATCGCCAAGCGCATCCAGCAAATCTCCGGCGAGGTGTTGCAGGTGCAGCAAGGCTCGCTCTATCCAGCGCTGCACCGACTGGAGCAGCAAGGCTGGATCAAAGCCAAGTGGGCCGAGAGCGAAACAGGGCGACAGGCGAAATTCTATTCCCTCACCGCTGCCGGCCGCAGGCAACTGGACTCTGAGACTACGCAATGGGCGCGCCTCTCTGACGCCATCAACCTTGTTGTGCAGGAGTCCTGAACCATGCGCTGGTTACACAAGCTTTTCATCCAATGCCAAATGCTGATTCATCGCGGCCGCGCCGGCCGGCAGTTGCAGGATGAGTTGCAATTTCACCTTGAGCAGCAGATCGCGGAGAATGAGGCCGCCGGCATGGGCACTGAAGAGGCGCGCCGTGCGGCGCTGCGCAGCTTCGGCAACCCCACAACGCTTCGCGACCAGACCCGCGACACATGGAGTTGGCAGGGTCTCGAACTGTTTCTCGTTGACGTTCGATTTGGTATACGTGCCCTTGTGCGCACGCCCGGCTTTTCTGCGCTTGCCATTCTGGTGATGGGCCTCGGAATTGGAGCCAACGTTGCCCTCTTCACGGTCGTGCATTCCGTGCTGCTCAAGCCGTTGCCGTTCAAAGACCAGGGCAGGCTCGTCAGGCTCTACGAGGCAAACTCGAAAGGCGCCTTCCAGGACAATGTGCTCGCGGGCGGCACATTTGCTTCATGGCAAGCGCAGGCGCAGAGCTTTGAAGGGATCGCCGTCAATAAGGGCATCGAGTACAACCTTTCCGGCTCAGCCGGCCAGTTGCCTGAACTGGCGCATGCGCAGCAGGCCTCGTGGAATCTATTCCCGCTGCTTGGCGTCGACGCAGCATTGGGCAGAGTCTTTCTTCCCAGTGACGATCGCCGTGATGCCAATCCCACGGTCATCTTGAATTGGGGCCTTTGGAAGCGGCGTTATGGGGGCGACCCTGCCATCATCGGCAAAACGATCCTGCTCGATGCCCGCCCATTCACCGTGATCGGAGTTCTTCCCGCATGGTTCAACTACCCAGACCCCAAGGTCCAGTTGTGGACGCCTATTTACCACGAGCGCTCCCCAGAGGTGATGAGCATGCACACGGCTCACAACCTGGACGCGGTTGCGCGGCTCAGGCCTGGAGTGACCATCGACCAGGCAACTGCGGAACTGAACACAATCCAGCGGCAGATACGACGGCAATTTCCCGATGGCCCGGTCCACGACGCAGCCAATATCCGGCCGATTCTCGACGCTGAGGTCTTTCGCCTCAAGACGGGTCTCTACGCAATGTTTGCGGCCACCGGCTGTTTGCTGCTGATCGCTTGCCTGAATATCGCCAACCTCCTCGTAGCACGGGCGGCAACCCGGCGCAAAGAGACCGCCGTCCGCACCGCTCTCGGCGGCAGCCGCGCCCGCTTGATCCGCGGACAGGTGATTGAGAGCCTCGTCCTTTGTGTCGCGGGCGGCGTGATTGGCCTTGCGTTTGCTGAAACCGCACTCCGCTGGCTTGTTCACATGCGACAGGACATTCCCCGCGCGGACTCCATTCACATCGATGGCCCTGTCGTGCTCTTCACCATGGGGGTGATGCTTGTCTGCGGGCTCATCGCCGGTCTGATCCCCGCGCTTTCGTCGAACGACAAACATATCCTCAGGACACTTCATGAGTCGTCGCGAAGTTATACCAGTGCTCAAGGCGGCCTGCGCTTGCGGCGCGTGCTTCTTGGACTCCAGGTGGGTCTGACGGTCGTGTTGCTCACTGCCTCCGGTCTGCTGCTCAAAACCTATAATCGACTCCGTTCGGCGGACATTGGCTGCGCCACCCATGACGTGCTCACCATGGAAATCAACCTCCCCAAGGGCAGTTACAAAACACCTGAGCAGATTGTCACCTTCTACGAGCAATTGGTAGACAGGGTCAGGCAATTGCCTGGCGCAACAGCCGTCGCTGTCGCCACCGTGCTGCCCGGCGAAGGTCACCAGCGTGATGATGTTTTTACCATCCGCGAACATCCTGCATTACCCAAAGGACAGGTGCATGACGCCTCTACCTATTTTGCCGACCCTGGCTATTTCAACGCCATGCAAATACCGCTGTTGCAGGGTCGTCTGTTTCAGGCCGACGAGCGGCTTGACCACAGCAACGAGGTGATCGTCAATCAGGACTTTGTCCGCCAGTTTCTGAAAAGCGAAAACCCCCTCGGCAAGCACATCAAGGTGGACGTCGAGGTGCCGGGAGCAGATGCGGGCCTGGAGATTGTCGGCGTAGTGGCCGATACGCTGGAAGATGCCTCCGGCGCCCCCAATCCGGCCATCTATTACCCCTTTTATTCAGGCACGCAACGTTCGGCAACATTGGTGATTCGAACAACGCAGGCGCCATCGGCCATGGCGCTGCCCGCACAGCAGGCCATCGCTGGGATCGACCCAGGCTTAGCCGTGGCCAATGTCCTCACCATGGACCAAATCCTGGGTCAATCCACCATCGGCGCCAGCTTCGATGCAACGCTGCTGCTCGCCTTCGCCGTCATCTCGCTACTCCTCGCCGCGGTTGGTTTATTTGGAGTCCTGTCTTACATTGTCGCCCAACGAACTGCCGAAATCGGCATCCGCATCGCTCTCGGAGCACAGCGCACGCAGGTCATGCGCCTCATGCTGCGCGACGGTCTGCAACCCGCCCTTTCAGGCCTGCTCCTCGGACTCATCGCCAGCGCCGGGGTAGCGCAACTGATCCAGTCGATGTTGTACGGAACGAGTGCTCTCGATCCGGCTGTTTACATACTGGTCAGCGCCACGCTGCTCGTCACAGCAGTTCTGGCATGCGCCTTGCCGGCCTGGCGCGCCTCGCGTCTCGACCCAATGACCGCTCTCCGCTTGGAATAGCAGCCAAACTACCGTGATCGCCGCATACAGAAAGGCAGCGTTCATCCGGGGAGCAAACAACGCCGCAGTCATGCCGAGGGACGCGCTTTCCCGGAGAGCTTCGCATCAACGCCCAATTTATTCCGCCAATGCTTCCTGCTCCAGTTCCGGAAATTCCGTCAAACTCAAAATGTTCCCATCGGGATCTTTGAACCACGCGACCTTGGCGCCGGAAGGCGAACTCCAGATGCCCAACTCATCTTGGTCCATTCCCTCAAATCGCTCGAAGCGAACTCCGGCGTGCCCCAGGTTCTTGACGGTCGCCGCGATCTCTTGCACTTGCCAACCCAGAACCGTCCCGTGCGCCGGTGGAAGCTCTTTCGCCATCCCGAGACGCAGCATGATGCCGTTGGCCTCAAAAACCAGTGCGAAAGGCGGTTCTTCCTTCACCAGGCGAAGGCCAAGAATATCTCGATAGAAATCCTTCGCGCGGGAGATGTCTACGATCGTGACAAATCCGATGATGTTGAACTTGCCCAGTCCGGAGTGTTGTGGCATGTGGCTATATTGAGCCTTCTTGAGAGTTGTCGCAAGAGGGTCCATACGCCATAATGTATCTCTATTGCGACAGAATGAGATTTTGACCGAATTCGATCCGAAGAGCGGCGTTTCCGTTGCCACACTCTCCTATGAATACCCTTCCGGCTTCGAGGTAGCGGAACACGCACATGGGTCAGATCAACTGATCTACGCAATCTCCGGCCTTATGGAAGTGTCTTCCCATCAAAGTGTGTGGTTAATCCCGCCCCACTTCGCCCTCTGGATTCCTGCGCGCACAGTTCATCGGATTCATATGCCGGGCCCTGCTTCGATGCGCACACTTTACCTGCGAACAACCTTGGCCGCAAGACCGGAGTCGCGTTGCGCCGTGCTCCATGTCACCTCGCTGTTCCGGGAACTCATCGTCGAAACAGTACGAGTTGGTCAGCTTCGTATGCGGCATCGTTACCAGTGCGCCCTTCGCGACGTACTCGTTTTTCACATTCTGAAGGCCTCCCCTGTCCCCACCTGTGTCACCCTGCCACGGGACGAGAGAGCACTTGCGGTAGCGAAGACAATTGTGCGGAATCCAGCTGAATCGAAAACAATGGCCGTTCTGTGTTCCCAGGTGGGCGTCAGCGTCAGGACGATCGAAAGAGCATTTCGCAAGGATGTTGGCGCCAGCTTTGAATCGTGGCGACGACAGGTTCGGCTCACCAAAGCGGTTGAGCTATTGGTTTCGGGATGTTCGGTAAAGGAAGTCGCCTACCAGGTCGGTTATCGCCAATCCAGCGCTTTCGTCGAATTGTTTCGCCAGACATTTGGAACCACTCCAAAAGCGTGGGCCCTGGGCTGTTCGGAGGAGCTTTTCATGTAGGCTGTCGCCAAACAAGGCTGTATCGAAAGAAGAGCCTTCTGCGAACACTCGAACCTGGAAGTACAGAGCCGCACGCTTTTCGTATGGTCGTGAGCGTTTCTCCTGGGTCCTGGAGGGGTGCGCCTACCTCCTCCTCGCCGCGAAGAAAGCGAAATGCCATACTTATCGGCATGGCGATAGCGGAGTAAGCGTAGTCGATTGGACTAGCAATTTTGTACAGACCTATGATGACGAGAACGCCGCCCGGACGGAGAAGGGCGCGAAATTGTCCCAGAGCCCGACAAAGGGGTAAGTGATGAAGCGTCGCGACAGCCACAATGAAGTCGAAACTGTCCATGGGAAACGATTCCGTCAGAAAATCGCCTTCGATGAACGTGATGTTTGCATGGCCGCCGTTGGTGATTCGTGCTTGAGCGAGACATCCCGGATCAGCATCGATGCCGACGACTTCCTGAGACACGCGAGCGAGTATGTGTGTCAGTACTCCTCGACCACAACCCACGTCGAGCGCCCGTTTGCAGTTCGGCGGCACTTCGCTCATCACGAAGCTGTGGTAGTGAACATTGTGATTCCAACTCATCGATGTACTCGCTTCATTTTTACATTGTAAAGAAGGGGCAGCTCACGAAACGGAATGAATCGTACGCTAACGCAGCAAGCCCAAACCGGCAGAATTGAGCGGCAATGCTTCGGTACAAAATGGGCCATTTGCTTAACCCAGTTTTCCACTCCACCGGCCATAGCCGGAATCCCTTCACCAGATCGACGGCCAGGTGTCCGGCGCACAGCGCCGGACTGGGGCCGATCAGAAAAAATTGAAAAATATCCCCAGGTCTGGCCACTTCGATCAGCCGGGGCAATCCTCGCGGGCCTACAATTTTCAATCATGGCAACAAGACCGGAGCTCACCATCGGCTATGACCTGCATGCGCGTCCGTCGTCTGCCAGGTGCTCGGTCTGCGGCGCGTCGATGCCACCCATTGAGAACAAAGCGCTCACCTCCGCCGAGCGCGTCAGGTGGTTCGCCGCTCACTTCAACCTTCACGTTCAACAGGTGCATCCTCACGACTACGAGATTCAGACAGCCTCACCCTGGACACCCCCGCCGCACATCAAATAGACACCACACCCGCCGCGCACATTACTTTCGACCGCCCGACCGGTAGCAGCCCCTGTTTCTCTGGCGCTCTTTGGTCGATAAGAGAGCAGCGCGCGAACCGCCTAACCGGCAGCGACGGGGCTTCTTGGGGACTGGGAACCCCGCCGAGCGTGCATTTCCCCAGGGGGCAGTCCCAAGCTATACAAAGCAGTAGACAGGGGCTCGCGCATGTGCTAGGCTCTTTTCACTCTATAGCACTTCCCCGGCGCATGCCGGAATCCCTTTCTCAGACTGCAAATGCGGGTGCGGGGCGCGAGCCCCGCAACCGGCTAAAACCCACGGATGCAATCAAGAGAAAGATCATGGAAATCCACTGCTTCAGAGAGCCTAGCTCAACCCCC
>Ga0302320_10029299_pt1 | contig 10534 bp, 11 predicted proteins | sample Bog_T0_3_FD_202130 | JGI IMG/M metagenome (GOLD analysis project Ga0302320, IMG submission 202130) | Peat permafrost microbial communities from Stordalen Mire near Abisko, Sweden - Bog_T0_3 | ecosystem: Environmental > Terrestrial > Soil > Wetlands > Peat | place: Sweden: Abisko, Stordalen Mire... | reverse complement strand
GGGGATGCGGGGACGGTCGGAATCCGAACGAATCTAAACATGGCTCAACCCGCACCTCATTGGAAATGGGGTGCGCACGGACGCGAGCGTCTGTGCGAGGTGACACGCCGAAGGTGTAGAAGACATTCTGGAGTGCGGTTGAAGAGGGTGCAACTTCGATGCGATGAGAGAGATGCGCTTTCGGGACTGGCGAGGTGGAAGCGGGTCGCTCACAGACGGTACCGTCGGTGTTACCGGAGGCGGCGGGTGGAGATTGGGCACGACCGGTGGCGAACGGCCAGGGTAGGGAGCGAACAACAAGGCCGAGAGGAAATAAAACGGGAGGCAGAAACCGGTAAAGGACTCCACCTCCCGGGGTGGGTGGGTTGTTGCAGAAACATCGTTGATGGCTGCGTGTTCCGCGCCTGACGGTTCTGCAATCCGGCGTTTCCGCCGGAGACCACAGTTATCTAGTGAATATCATGCGGCGAGAAAGCGTGTCAACGGCTATTGGAGGAAAACCGGAGAAGTGAGCGAAATTTTATGAGGAGCTCAGACGGGATTTGGTTTTGAAACATGGTGATCGAGAGTTTCGCGCACTCGGCGAGCTAAGTCGCCGGGAATGTGTGGCTTCTGTAAGAGCGCCAGGCCCTGGATTTCAGGTCTGTGGAGCAGAGCGATAGCTGCGCTGTATCCATATGCGAAGCTAACGGAGACGTCGGGCTTGTCTTAAGACATTTTTTCGATTTCTTCCAGCGGGCACGGAAAAATGGGTTGAAGTAGATCGTGGCTCGTTTGTCCCTGGACTTCCTGCCGTCGCCAGCCGTAGCGATGTTCGGCAGCGCGATTCCAAAACACACTTCGGCGATCGAAAAAGCAAGCGAAGATGGCGTCGTCAGTCAATTCGAGGAGTTCGGCTTGCTCGCGGAAATGAGCCTCCCGCAAGCGGAGATGGTCTTCAGGCCCGCGGCGCCCCTCGATTTCGCGCTCGAGCGCGGAGTTGGCTTGGACGCATGCAGCGACGTCAGGGCTGTGAACCAGTCGCGGAGCGGGCCAGGATGATGGCGGTCGATACCGAAGCGAGCGCGGTGATGACCTTGATTGCGCCGGCAAGCCAATACTGGGTGTGCCAAGGATTCCAGACTTCCAACAGGTGCGTCGCGCCGCAGGCGACGATGAAAACTCCGAATAGCGAGACGAGCCAGCCGAAGGGAAGATCGCGGCGTTTGCGGATGAACCAAAGAAGCGTGATCGGGATGGTGAAGTAGGCGAGGGCAACCAACACATCCGAGATGACGTGCAGCCAAATCAAATAAGGATTCCAGAGGTAGCAGAAACCAGGAGGACCGAAATCGTCTGGTTCGAACGTGCGGACCAAGGCCAGGAGCGGCAAGATTGGGGCGAACTGGCTGACAAGAACCATGGAACTCCTTCGCGAGTGATGGTGTGAATCCGCGCAAGGGCGTACGGGGAAAGGCATCGATACGAAGGAATCATCGCAAGAAGGAAAAGAAACTTCTACGCTGGTTCACATTGGAGGAGGGGGGTGAAAGGCGAGCGATTGCACTCGCCTTCGATGGCTCGGTTTCGAGCAGAACTATTGGGCTGCGGTAGCCGGGGGATGCGCAGTGAAATATTCGCTCAGGCTGGCGGCGACTTCGGACATGGCGGCGTGGACATTCTGGTCCATGGCCATGACGATGTCTGGCACTGCGGCGCCCTGAACGGGCTGATCGTGATTGTAAATATGCTGCCAGACGACGGAGTGATTGGCCGGGTCGTACAATTCGAGTTGCAGCGTGAAGCGGGCGACGAGCGCGGGTTTATCGACGCCGTAGAGGCCGATAAGGTGGCCGCGGAGAACGTAATCGCCGCGAACGCTGCTGCTGACGCGGGAGACAGCGCGATATTGGCCGGTGCCACGCAAAGTAGCCACGAGAGCGGATTGAATCATATCCGCAGGCGGTTCGGACCAGCGGTCGTAATCGTAGGTGCCGAGTTGAACCGGGCCGGACCCGTACACGATGCGGTTATCACGATAGAGCTGCGAGGTGACCAACCGGCCGACCAGCAGGCTGATGGGAAAAGTGGAGCTGGGAGAAACGGCGGGCGCCGGAGTGACATCAATGACGTAGTACTTGATGGCGCGCGGGGCGCCACATCCGGCTACGAGTGAAGCCAGAAGGATCGAAAGTCCTAAAAGACGGCTGCGACGGCTGAACACGCTTGGCTCCCTCCGGCTGCAAATCTGAATCCACTCTCAGTCGAACCTTACAAATGCAATCCGCAACTACTTCGGTAGATCGGAGCCCGGCTTGTGCGGCTTCGGTTCGGAATCACGGAGCAGCGTGTAGGGCCGGGTCTTAATGGTTGCGGTGAAGTCGTTCAAATTCTCCGTGGTCTCGCGGAGATTTTCGATGATCTCGTCGATATTTTCGGAGTTGTCGGTGATCGTGCCGTTGAGTTGGGCGACCGCGGTATTGGCATTGGCCAGCGTGGCTTTCAAATCCTTCACCGCCTGGCGAATGTCGGCGCGATTATCGCCAAGCATGCCGTTGATCTTGTCGAGGGCCTGATTGGCGTTGTCGGTGGCCTTATCGAATTTGTCGATCAGCGGCTTCAGCTTGGTGGTGGCGTCGTTGACGTTATTCAGAGTGGAACGAACAAGTGGGCGATCTTCCTGCAACATGCCGCGGAGATTGCTGAGGCTGGCAGAAACGTTGTCGCGATTTTCATCTTTGAGCAGATCGTTGACGCGGTCGAGCGTGACTTTCAGTTCGACGACGCGGCTATTCAAATTGGCGATCAGCTGATTCGCCTGGGGCGTTAGGTCGTTAATCGCTCCGGCGATATCTGAAAAGCTGACGGGTTCAGCGGATTTCAGAATGAAATCCTTGGGAGCGCGCGGAGCCGCTGCAGTTCCCGGTTTGATCCCCAGAAAATTTTCACCGAGCGGGCTGGTGCTGGTGATCAGGACGCTACTATCGGTCTTGACGGGAATATCGGGATGAACGTCGAAATCCACTTCCATGCGGGTGGGATCGCTGGGATCGACGATGACTTTTTTGATGCGACCGATGGGAGGGCCGCCGGCGTAACGGACTTCGCTGCCGGGTCCGAGGCCGCCGGCATTCTTGAAGTAGGTGCGGAAAGCAGTGTCGTTGCCGTTGAAGGAGCCCGAAAGAATGAAGATGGTGACGATGAGCAAGGCCGCGACAATGACTACAAAAAGTCCTACGAAAGCCTGCTCTTTCTTCGAATCCATTCCGTTTCCTCGGTAATTTCCGCGGGGGGCACCGCGTTTCCCACTCAGTGGCGGGAGTATAGCACGACAACTCTTTTACGCCAGTACGACTGCTAAACGATCCAAGACTACTGCCGAATGGGGGGCTCATCCCCGGTCAGCATTTGAAGATAGTCAATTTCACCGGTGAGTTCCGGCTCCGGCACACGATCCAAAAATTGGCGAACGCGAGGCTGCTGGCTGTTGCGCAGCTCGGCGGTAGTTGCGTCGGCGACGATAACGCCTTTATCGAGCACGATCATGCGGTCGGCGATCAAAAATGCGCTGGCAAGTTCATGAGTGACGACCACGATCGTCATGCGAAAGGCTTTCTTGAGTTTCAGAATGAGTTCGTCGATACCGGCAGCGATGATGGGATCGAGCCCCGCGGACGGTTCGTCGAAAAACAAAACTTGCGGGTCCATCGAGAGAGCGCGAGCGATGGCGGCGCGCTTTTTCATGCCGCCGCTCAGTTGCGCGGGCATGTAATTCTCGAAACCGGAAAGCCCGACCTGATCGAGTTTCAGGCGCACCATAATTTCGATGGTGGAAGCATCGAGTTCGGTGTGCTCTTCGAGCGGAAGTGAAACATTTTCGCCGACGGTGAGGGAGCCGAAGAGCGCTCCGCCCTGAAACGACATGCCCATTTTCTTGCGAAGCTCGTCGCGCTCGTCTTCCGAGATGTTGGCGAATTCCTTGCCTTGAATCCAGATTTCGCCACTGCTCGCGCGTTCGAGTCCAACGAGGGTGCGAAGCAAAGTGGACTTTCCGGAACCGGAGCCGCCGAGGATGACCATGGTTTCGCCGGCGGGAACGTCAAAGTTGATGCCGTGGAGAATTTCGCGTTCGCCGTATTTCACGCGCAGATTGCGGACGGAGATTGCGGCGCCTTCTTTCGGCGCGGTGGGTGAGACCTTGGGAGTGAATTTATCGGCCATGGGCGATCAGCGAGGCGCCGTGAGATAGAAAATTGTAGTGAAAACCAGATCGACCATGACGACCAAAAAGATCGATTTCACGACAGCCGACGTGGTCGAACGACCAACCTGCTCGGAACCGAGGCCAGTCGAGAAACCCTCCTGGCAACCGACAGCGGTGATGACTAGGCCGAACATCATGGCTTTGATGAGGCCGGTCATGATGTCGTGAGTCGTGAGCGCGTCAAGAGTGGCCTGGATGTAGCTGCCCCAGGTGAAGCTGGCCTGTGCGACGCCGAACATGCCTCCGCCGAGCACACCCATAAAATCCGACCAGGCGGTCAGGCACGGAACCATCAAAATCATGGCGAGGAACTTGGGAGCAACGAGAAAGGAGATCGGTTCAAGAGCCATGGTTTCCATGGCGTCGATTTCTTCGTTGACCTTCATGGTGCCGATTTCGGCGGCGAAAGAGGAACCGGAGCGGCCGATGACGACGACGGCAGTCATCAAAGGGCCGAGTTCGCGCGTCATCGAGACGGCGACGGCGCTGGCGACGAGCTGGAGCGCGCCGAACTTGCGGAGCTCGTAGGCGGCGTTGAGGGCGAGAATGGCGCCGATGAAAAACGAAATCAGGGAGACGATGGGGAGTGCTTCGACGCCGACGGCCATGGCCTGATGAATGGCGCGGCCGAAATGAAAGCGCTTACCCTGGAAGGGAGCGACGAAAACAGCGCGTGCGGCGCCTCCCGTTAGCTGGGCCAGGCTGCCGACATACGCTAGACCATCGATGGTGGCTGCGCCGATCGTGTCAGTAAATGCCATGTGTGAGCGTGGGGCGCCCTTCGAACGTTATCGAGCAGGACTTGCGTCGGTTTTCGCGCCTCCGTGGAGCGCGTCCGCTTCATTGTCATAGACTTCAAAAACTTTGATCAGCCGGGTGAGTTCGAGAACTTCGCGAGCGGTGCGGCTAAGGCCGAACAGGGCAAACGTGCTCTTGTGGTCGCGGGAAGTTTTCAGGCCTTCGACGAGCGAGGCGACGCCGGCGCTGTCAATGTACTTGACGCGTTCAAGGTTGACGATGGTGCGCGGCGATTTCTTGTCTTTGATCAGGTCGAGCAGAACTTTGCGAACCTGGGGCGAGTTGTAGAGGGTGATATCGCCAACGACGTCCACAATCGTAGCCGTGCCCACCTGTCGTGTAGAGATATCCATCAGGCATGCCCCCCGCGGGGCGTCACAGTGTTTTGCCAGAGATTGAGCGCATATGCAATCACTTTCGGTCTAAGAGCGGGCCCGGCTCGGTATAGTACCGGAGAAGCTGAGGCGAAAAGGACGAAGTTCTTTCGGAATCGTTGGAGATTTGCGTTATCGGACCGGTGTGTCTGCAATTGGTTGGGTGGCGGCTACTTGCGATTATCCATGTCCGCGTAGCTACGAAGATCGGCGCCGAGATACACCTGACGAGGGCGGGCAATCTTCTGCTCCGGATCGAGGAGCATTTCTTCCCACTGAGCGATCCAGCCCGAGGTGCGCGGGATGGCGAAGAGCACGGGAAACATAGTGACCGGGAAACCCATCGATTGATAGATCAGTCCGGTGTAAAAGTCCACGTTGGGGTAGAGCTTGCGCTTGACGAAGTATTCGTCTTCGAGGGCGATGCGTTCGCATTCGAGAGCGATTTCGATCAGTGGATTTTTGCCCATCACGTCGAAAACTTCGTAGGCGATGTGTTTTACGATGCGGGCGCGCGGATCGTAATTTTTGTACACGCGATGGCCAAAGCCCATTAGGAGTTTTTCGCCGGCTTTAACGCTCTTGATGTACGCGGGAATATTGTTGATGGAGCCGATTTCGAGAAGCATGCGGAGGACCGCTTCGTTGGCGCCGCCGTGGAGCGGGCCGTACAAAGCGGCAGTGGCCGCGGCGGTGGCGCAATAGGGATCTACGTGAGAGCTGCCGACGACGCGCATGGCGGTGGATGAGCAATTCTGTTCGTGATCGGCGTGGAGGATGAACAGGACGTCCAGAGCGCGTTCGAGAGTTGGGTTCGGCTTGTATTTTGGTTCGGCGGTGCGGTACAGCATGTTTAGAAAATTGCCGCAGTAGCTGAGGTCGTTGTCCGGGTAGACGAAGGGCATGCCGAGGCTGTGGCGATAAGCGAAGGCAGCGAGCGTGGGCATTTTACCGATCAGGCGGTAGGTTTGCTTGCGCCGCGATTCGGAATTGAAGATGTCTTTTGCGTCGGGATAAAACGTGGAGAGCGCGGCGACGGTGGAAATGAGCATGCCCATCGGATGGGCGTCATAGTGAAAGCCGTCGAGAAATTTCTTGATGCTCTCGTGAATGAAGGTGTGATGGGTGATGTGGTAGGACCAGTCGGCGAGTTGAGAGCGGGTGGGAAGTTCGCCGTGGAGAAGCAGATAGGCGGTTTCGATGTAGGTACTTTTTTCGGCGAGATCTTCGATCGCGTAACCGCGGTAGCGAAGGATGCCTTTGTCGCCGTCAATGTAACTGATTTTGCTGGTGCAGGAGGCGGTGTTGGTGAAGGCGGGATCGTAGCCCATCAGGCCGAAATCTTCGGCGTCTGCTTTCATGGGGCGCAGGTCCAGAGCGCGGATGGTTTCGTTTTTGATGGGGATTTCGTATTTCTTGGCGGTGCGATTATCGGTGACGGTGAGCGAATCGTGAGCGGGGTTGGCCGGCGTGGCCGTGGCTACCGTCGAATCTTGTTTCGTGGGATTCATAGACCGGACCCTTTCGAAGCGTAGGCCAACTCAGGGCGCGTTTCGATTGATACCTAGAATGTACACCAAAGGGCGCGGGGCGAGGAATGGGATTCGAGTCGGCAGATGAGGAAAAGCGGACTGGTTAAAAATGCAATACGGGGGCGTATTGAGGGGGAATTTGTAGAGCTCGTAAACGTTAAAAGCGGCAATTTTTTGCCAAGCGTCGGCTTCGATCGCGCTCGCAGAGATCGAGGCGCAACGCGCCCATCAGAAGAAATGAATTTCGAGTATTCCGGTCACTTCCTAATCTGTATGGCCTTGAGGTCGAGCATCGGCGATAGCAAACATGTGAACTTGACGGCAGCCAAGTCCGGCCCCATTGTCCTGAAAAATGAAGTTCCTGTCACGGCGATGTCATAACGGTTAGCGGTCATTCCCGCGATTGATGCCCCAGGATCGTAAATCGGACTTCCAAGATTTACTTCGACGACGCTCCTGTACACAGAGTGATCCAGATTGGGACGATCGATTTTTTCCGGTGCTACGCCGAGACAAACCTTAGCCGCCAAAGAAATTCCAGCCTGCGTGTCAATTCCTGGCTTGAACTGTGGAGGACGGATTAGGTGCCAGAATTTCTGTTCCGGGCTGTAGGAATCCGGTTCAAATCTTCCGGATCCCTCTTGGAGATAACATTCGACGAGTTGAGGACTAGGCCCATCGACTGCCACAAATGTCGCGTCCGGATGTAACGACCGCGCGTTAGAAACATAGAGCTGGTCGATCTCAAACGGAACGATCTTGCCTTTCGTTCGAGACCGACAGAGCTTTTCCTTGACCGGATCGTTCCCGATCGAGCTGTTCGAAACGATTTGGCCTCGGCGAACAGTCCCCGAGAGCAGAAAAAGAGCGATCGTGAAAAGCAATCGCATTTCGGTCTTCAGGATGACAAATCGGCGAGGAGGGCCTCGGCGGCGCGGCGGCCGGAGGTCATGGCGCCGTTGATGGAGGCGTTGTCGCGGTGATCGCCGCAGACGTAGGTGGCGGGGCTGAGGCGGACGGGTCGCTCGGCGGGATTGAGCGAGCCGGGGAGCTGTTCGGGTTGCGCGTTAGGGATGCGGTAGCTTTTGAGCAGGCGCCAACTGCGGACGACGGGGCCGAACCAGCCTTTGAGGTCGGCGATTACGAAGCCGTTGAGCTGCTCTTCGGTGAGTTCGTTGTCCTTACCGGAATAGTCGCCGAGCACGGTGACGGAGACGAGATGCTTTCCGGCGGGCGCGTAGCCGGGAGCGACGGCGTCCATAACAGAGAGATTATTGACCGTGCCGCCGCGCGTGCCGGCCAGGACGAGAATGGGTTCGGCGACGGGCGGTTCGTCGGCGGCGTAATAAAAACAACTGACGCTGCGGGAGGCGGGCGCGGGAATGGCGGCGCCGGAACCGGCGAGAAGTTTTGCGGCGGTGGGGCCGTCGGTGGCGATCACAACGGCGCGTGCCTGGATTTTTTCGCCGCCGGCGAGAGTGACCATCGAGCCATCGATTTTCTCGACCGGTGAATTCACGCGAATCGAGTTTACCGGAAGCTTCGTAGCGATCTGGGCGGGAATGGCGCCCATGCCCTTCGCGGGAACGCTGACGCGCGATTTGGCCATCATGCTGAAGATGAATTCGAACATGCGGCTGGAGGTTTTGAGGTCGCGGTCGAGAAGGATGCCGCCGAAAAACGGCTCGAAGAAATGCTCGATCATGACGGGAGAGAAACCTTCATCGGCGAGGCCTTCGCGAGTGGATCGATCGGCGCGAGCGGATTTATCGGGCGGCGCGAAGATTTTATCGACCGGCGTATGGCCGAGGCGGCGGCGCAGGCGGGCGAGGCGCAGCTTATCGGCGAGCGAGCCGACGGGAGAATCGTAGGCGGCGCGCCACTCCCCTTTTTTGCGCCAGGGATCGATGAAGCGGTGCATGTGGCCGCCAAACCAGATAAGAGCGCCGGGTTCGAAGGGCTTCAGGTCGAGCGCGGCGTAATCAAGAACGCGCTCGGCTTCGGGATAGCTTTCAAGCAACACCTGAAAGCCGCGGTCGAGCTGGAATCGGTCGACCACGTCGGTGCGGACGCGGCCGCCAACTCCGTCGGACGCTTCGAGCAACTGAAACGAAACTCCGGCGGCGTGCAAGGTGCGGGCGCAGCAAAGGCCCGCGAGTCCCGCACCTACGATCACGACATCTGGATTGGTGGACATTCCTTCGTTGTTTCCTTTCGAATGCGGCAAGACGAAAAACGGCGTCAGCAATGCGTTGCGAGCCGATTTTCATTCTGAAACATTCTAGGCGACATCGGCGCGAACCGCTATTCGGAATCGGCGACGACTTTTTCGGTAACCGCTTCGGCGGTGATGCGGTGGCGAAATTCGAACAGGCGGCGGAGTTTGCGGAGGACGAACCATCCACCAAAGAAATTGCCGACGGCGCCGAGGGGGAGGACGAACTCGATGCGGTCTTCTAGAGTCGATGCGTTAGGGCCGTTGGGAGTGATGAGGTGCAGATGACTCCAACTGCGGAAGGGGCCGGAAATTTGAACGTCGCGGAACTGGCGGTTTTGAACGTAGTCGCGATGCTCGATGACCCAGCGACGCTTGAACGGGCCGGGGCCGACGCGGATGACGCCGCGATCGCCGTCGCGAATTCCTTTGGGGCGTTCGACAAGATCGACGGGCTCCCAGGCGGGAGTAAGGCGCTCGAGCGCGCCGGGGGCTTCGTGGAAAGCGAAGACGCGCTCAGCCGGCGCGTTCATGCTCGAAGAGGCTACGAACTGGATCGGGCGGGCCATAGCGGCGGAGATATTCCTTCAAATGAAATTTACGGGCCGTGTTGTCGGAACTCATGTAGCGAATGGTGCCGAAAATGGGGCGTTCGGGGCCCCACGGGCGGTCGTAGCGGCCAAGGATCCAGAAAATGCCGCTGTAGGAATTGGGATTGCGGCCGTCGAGGCCGTAGCGATTGTTGAGTTCGATCATGATTTCGAGCGCTTCCTTGGGAGTGCGCGACCATTCGAGAATTTTTTTGCCCCAGAGCATGCGGAGGTAATTGTGGATGCGGCCCTCGGTCGAGAGCTGGCGCTGGGCGGCGTTCCACAGAGGATCGTGAGTGCGGGCGGCAACAAAATCTTTCAAGGTGTACATGACGGCACGTTCGTCGCGGGCGTGTTTGGCGAGAGTTTGCTGCGCCCATGCTGGAAGGGATTCGTAAGAATCGTAATCGGTTTCGCGATGGCTTGAAAAGTTGTAGCCGACTTCGCGCCAGGTGATGAATTGATCGAGAAATTGCTCGACGTCTGGGCGGACGCCCCACCAGCCGCTCAGAGAGCCGTCGGTGCGGTGGGCGAGCTTTTGTTCGGACCAATTTTCGCGGGACATGAGGTCGTGAAACATCTGGTGCGTGGAGATATAGCCGAAGTGGAGATAGGGCGACAGGCTGGTGGTGAAATTTTCGGCGGGCTCATTGCGGAGTTCGCCGTATCGATCGAGTTTGTTTGCGAGGAAATCGCGCCAGGTTTTTTGCGCGGGCGCCTCGCCCCCTGCGGCGGGAGCGGTGCCCGTGGCGGGAGCGATCGAGTGATTGATCAGAAGCGCG
>Ga0302320_10029298_pt1 | contig 10534 bp, 11 predicted proteins | sample Bog_T0_3_FD_202130 | JGI IMG/M metagenome (GOLD analysis project Ga0302320, IMG submission 202130) | Peat permafrost microbial communities from Stordalen Mire near Abisko, Sweden - Bog_T0_3 | ecosystem: Environmental > Terrestrial > Soil > Wetlands > Peat | place: Sweden: Abisko, Stordalen Mire... | reverse complement strand
CGCAGGGCAGTTTCAAATTTTTCATTCACGCGGCGAGTCTTTCCCAAGTGTTGAAAAATGCAAGCGAGTTCAGCCGGCAAACAAAAACGCGCCGCAAATTGTTTCGCGGCGCGTTGAGATGGATTGCAATTTTCAGTGTTCGTGGTGGCAGCCGCAGCCGCTGCCGCAGGAACCGCCTTCGGCCAGGTCTTCCGCCGCCGGAATGCGGCCGAGTTCAATCGTCTTGGCGACGGTTTTCTGGACGGAATGCTGGAGGTCGTGCATTTCCTCCTGCGCATCGAGGAAGCCGGAGGCGACAGGGTTTTTCAGCAGTGCGTCACGGTCTTTTTCGAACGCCGCAATTTCCGTCGGATCGAGCGGCTGGCCGTGATGTTGTTTTTCCTGGAGTGTCTGACCCTTGCTCATCAGGGTTTCATACGCGCCGCGCGCGGAGGCGTCGGCCAGGAAGGTGTCAATGCGCTTGCGAACGCCGTTCGTCTGGAGCTGTTCAAGAATGGCTTCACAAAGTTCGTTCGTTTTCGTTTCAATTTTAGTTGGCATAAATTGGCCACAGAATAAAGCACATCCGGTCGCCGAAAGCAATCATCAAGACGGGCGGCGCGCAAAAACACGTGACACGAACTTGTTATAATCAATTTGACACGGATTATGGAAATCGCTAAATCATCGGCACACTTTTTATGGAACCCATCCATCTGCACAAAATAGACTACTCAATTCTCATCGCCTACGTCGGTTTCGTCATCGGCATCGGCTGGATGCTGGCGCGTTACATGAAAACGTCGTCTGACTTCCTCACGTCGGCGCGTTCCATCCCAACGTGGGTGACCGGTCTCGCGTTCATCTCAGCCAACCTCGGCGCGCTCGAACTGGTCGGTATGGCGGCGAGCGGCGCAAAATACGGCATCAGCACCGCACATTTTTACTGGGTGGGCGCGATTCCGGCGATGATCTTTCTCGCGGTGTTCATGATGCCGTTTTACTACGGCTCCAAGGCGCGCTCCACGCCGGAATACCTTAAGATGCGATTTGACGAACGGGTTCGTGGGCTGAACGCAGTGGCCTTTGCGGTGATGACGATTTTTGCCTCCGGTATTTCGATGGACGCGCTGGCAAAATTGTTGAACCAGTTGCTCGGTTGGAATTACAACTTCGCCCTGTTGATCTGCTCCGCCGTGGTTTTGCTTTATGTTTTGAAAGGCGGGCTGACCTCGGCGATCTACACGGAGGTGCTGCAATTCTTCATGATCGTGCTCGGCTTCGCGCCGGTGGTTTACCTCGGCTTGAAGGATGTCGGCGGCTGGGGCGCGATGACGCATTCGTTGCAGGCGGTCGCGGTCAATCCGTCGGCGCTCGGCCTCAAAGAGGTCGGCATCACCTACGCGCCCGACGCGTGGACCAGCGCCTGGACACCGGTGCTGGCCGGCCCAACACACAATCCCATGGGCGTGGACTGGTTCGCGATGATCTTCGGCCTCGGCTTCGTGCTATCGTTCGGTTACTGGTGCACCAACTTCCTCGTCGTGCAACGCGCGATGGCCGCCAAAAACATGACCGCCGCCCGCAACACCCCGCTCGTCGCCGCCGTGCCAAAAATGTTTTTCCCGTTTCTCGTCATCATTCCCGGCATGATCGCCGTGGCACTGACTTCGATGCCGGAAAAAAATTACCGCATTCCGCCGCCCATTGTCTCCGAGGAAAATTATGCGAAGGCGATTGACGCCGTGAAAAGCGCCAGCCCGGCGGATTCCGCCGCCGCCGTGAAAACGGTCGGCGACGTGCTCGGCGTGAAAGTGGCACCTGACAAAATCGCCTCGCTGGTCGCGGCCAATGCCACCAGCAAACTGACCGACACACAGATCAAACAGGGGCTTTTCAACAGCATCGCCGAAAATTATTACAGCGGCGTCATCCTTTCGCTCATCAAAAAATACTGTCCGCCCGGCCTTTTCGGCCTCGCGCTGACTGCGTTGCTCGCCTCCTTCATGTCCGGCATGGCCGGCAACGTGACGGCGTTCAACACCGTCTTCACCTACGACCTGTATCAGGCCTATTTCGTGAAGGGCAAGAGCGACCGGCACTATTTCATCACCGGCAAAGTCATCACCGTGGTCGGCATCATATTAAGCATGTTCGCGGCGTATTTTGCCAAGCAATATGACAACGCCATGGACATCATCCAGCTCGTGTTCGGCTTTGTGAACGCGCCGATCTTCGCCACGTTCCTGCTGGGCATGTTCTGGAAGCGCACCACCGGCACTGGCGCGTTTCTGGGTTTGTTCGGCGGCATCGCCAGTTCGGCCCTTTTCCATTCCCTCACCATTGCGCAGGGCAATCTGCCTGGCGTTAAAGGCGGTTATGTGCATGTCATGCAAATCTTCCCCAGCGAGATGGCGCAGAACTTCTGGCTCGCATCCTTTGCGTTCATCGTTTGCTTCTCCCTGACGGTGGTGATTTCGCTGGCCACCAGCCGCACCAAGTCAGATGCCGAATTAAAAGGTCTGGTCTATTCGCTTACGCCTAAAATCGTGGACAACGACATCCCGTTCTATCAAAAGCCCGGCGTCGTCGGCGTTGCGCTGCTGATTGTTTGCATCATCTTGAACTTTATTTTCTGGTGAAATAACCCGTAACCACAACCATTCAAAACTATATTTATGGGACTCGATATTCGCTGGCCGATTGGCCTCATGTTCACCCTCATTGGCGCGTTGCTCACCGGCTATGGTGCGGTTAAAGGTGCCACCCCGGTCTCGCTGGGTATCAACATCGACCTCATCTGGGGCATCGTGCTGCTGGTGTTTGGCGTGCTGATGCTCGCGGGTGCGGTGCGTGGCGGCAAAAATCCGCCATCCGCCTGAACACACATCTTCACCCGCCGGGAACAATTATTGCCCGGCCATTTTTATTTCCATGACTAATTTGCAACAACTCGCCGCTGAAACCGCGCAACAATTTGTCAAAACTTATGGCCGTCCGCCGCGCTGGATTGTCGCCGCGCCGGGCCGTGTCAATGTCATCGGCGAGCACATTGATTACAACGACGGCTTCGTGCTGCCGATGGCCATTGAACATTACGCCGTCATGGCCGCCGATCGTGCGGCCGACGGGAAAAGCGTGATGCAAATCCGCGATACCTCCGGAGCCGAGCCGCTGCTGGTGGATTTGTCCCTTCCGGTGCAGCCGGGGTTGCCGAAGTGGGGCAATTATCCGCGCGGGGTCATCGCCGGTTTTCTTGAACTTGGCATTAATCCCGGCGGTCTGGATGTATTACTGCATTCCACCGTGCCGATGGGCGGCGGATTGTCCAGCAGCGCGGCGCTCGAAGTGGCCACCGCCACACTGATTGAAGTGGTGACTGGCAGGAAAATCGACCTAGTGACCAAAGCCTTGCTCTGCCAGAAGGCGGAACACGATTTCGCCGGCGTGCCCTGCGGCATCATGGACCAGTTTGTCTCCGTCATGGGCCGGGCCAACCATCTGCTGCTGCTCGACTGCCGTTCGCGCAAAACCGAACTGGTGCCGATGAGCGACGCCGCCGCGTCGCTGATGATCATCAACACCAACGTCAAACACGAGTTGGTCGGCGGCGGTTATGCCGAACGGCGCAAACAGTGCGAAATCGCCGCGAAAATTCTTGGTGTGCCGGCCCTGCGCGACGCGACAGCGGAAATGTTGGAACGCGCCAAGGACAAGCTGGATGAAGTGGTTTTCCGCCGGGCACGCCATGCCATCAGCGAAATCGAGCGCACCGTTCACGCGGCGGAAGGCGTGCGCGCCTCGAACTGGCCGACCGTCGGCCAGCTCATGTATGCGAGCCACTACTCGCTGCGCGATGATTACGAAGTGAGCTGCAAGGAACTCGACGTGGTCGTGGAAATTGCCGAAGGCATCGGCTACAAGGGCGGCATTTACGGCTGCCGCATGACCGGCGGCGGCTTTGGCGGCTGCGCCGTCGCGCTGGTGAAAACCGAACTGGTCGAAGCCATCTCGCAAAAAATCGCCGCCGACTACAAAAAAAAGACCAAGATCGAGGCGACGATATTTGTCTCGCGTCCGGCGGCGGGCGCGACGGTAATCAAGGGCTGATTTATTCAGGCAAGCAGGCAGTTCCGGGCGTCTTGCATACTGTCTGCGATTTGACTGGTTAAATAATCGGGATTCTGCCTACTATTCGTAATGAGGAAAACCAAGCTTAAGGCTGCGCCCAAGAAAAAGGTCGCACCAAAGAAGTCCGCCCCCGTGCGGCGTGTCAGCCTGCCACCGGTGGTCGCCGGCCAGATCTGGCGTGTGGGCGAACAGAATCTCCAGGTTCTCCTCGTCGGCAAACTGCTGGTGCATTACAAGCTGGCACCGCCGAAAGCCGTTCGCGTTTCCAACTCCGTGGGCAGCCTCACGGCGGTGGAAAAATATCTGAAGACCAACAAGGCTGTGCTTCTGAAAACCGTCAAGGTGGATCCGGCGAAATACTAATTGCCGCCGACGGTTTTTATTCCCCCAGCAATTGCTTCAACTTCGGTTCCGTGGCGTTCGCCCAAATCTTGTAGCCGGCGGCGTTGGGGTGCAGCGCGTCGGGCATTATGGACTTTGAGATGGAGCCGTCATTCTCAATGAACAGCGGGCCAAGGTCGAGATAGAAGATGTGGCTGCCGTCGTCGAGCCGGGCGAGCGCCTCGTTGACTTCCAGAATTTTGCCGCGCTGCGGGCTAAAGGTCTTGCCGCGCGGGAAAATGCCGAGCAGCAGAATCTTGGTGTCCGGCTGGCGTTCGCGAATCTGCTGCACGATGGCCGTGACGCCTTCTAGAATTTCAGCTTCGGTGTTGTCCTGGTTATTGGAATTGTTGGTGCCAATCATGACGACGGCGACCTTGGCCTTGATGCCGTCGAGCTGGCCCTGTTCAAACCGCCAGAGGACGTGCTGGGTGCGGTCGCCACTGACGCCGAAGTTGATCACCTTGCGCTTGCCGTAAAATTCCTGCCAGACGCTTTTGCCGGCACCTTCCCAGCCCTGCGTGATGGAGTCGCCAATGAACTCGATGTCGTAGTCGCCGGGCGCGTCTTTGGCGCGTTTTAGCACAAGCGCCTGGCGGTTGGTGGCCCAATGGTCGGTGCGTGGCACAGGAATGATAGCGGTGTTCTGGTGGACTTCCGACATCGCATTGGTAATGACGACAGCGGGCGCATTGCTTTGCGCGACCAGCGGCCATTGCCAGGCAAGCACGGTCGTCAGGGTGGCGAGCGCGAGTATTTGCGAGGGGAATTTCATGCCGAGAAAATGGCAATTGCATCCGGCTGCGTCAATCTTTCTGTTGGTCATAGACGCACACGATGATAGAAGAGTTGCCTGGCACGCGGAAGATTTAAGACTACAGACGATTTTGCTACGGAACTTGATTCGTTTTTAATCCCAAGGAAATCATCCGGCTATGCCGGAGGACTCCTGAAGTTTGACAGCTCCGGGAGTCGTTTGTGACGCTGGCTTTGTGAACCGGTCTCAAACTTTACGAAAGGACGATGCCTGCAAACATATGAGAGTCTAAAACACAGGACTTGGGAATGCAAATATCATGTTGTGTTCATACCGAGATCTGACGGAAGGAGTTGTATCAGGGAATCCGGCGCGAGTTGGGTTTGGTGCTCCGCAGTTCGGCGGAGCAGTGGGAACGTAAAGTGGAGGGGAATTTGATGCCCGATGATGCGCATATTTTGTTGTGTGTGCCACCGAAGCATTCGGTGGTCAACGTGATGGGGTTCATCAAAGGGAAAAGCACGATTCATATCGCGCGGGTGTATGCCGGCCGGCGAAGTAAATTTGTCGGCCAGCATTTTTGGCGCGAGGAGGTGACTGGGTGTCAACGGTCGGCAAAAACGAGGCTGCCCTGTCTCAGAATATCCAGAACCAGGAAAAGAGAGGCAAACGCCTCGAACCACTGGAACTGGTGGCGCTTTGAGCCCAACCGTTTTTTTTACCGCATTGGGCGGTTTACGCTATCGCAAGCTTCCGGCATTCCCGGAGCTCGTTGACACCTTGTTTTACTCCCCATAAATGAGGTTTGCTCGCACTTCTGCTGGCACTTTTATTGAAGATTATTACCGTGCTGTTATGTCGTTACATGTTCGATTCGGAAGTGATATTGAAACAATTCCGATGCCAAGGGTGATTTTCCGCGTGACAGATCTGCAGACTGAAACTTTCTTATGGCTGGTGACTTTTCCGGGGTAGCATTGTGTCACTGATTTTGATAATCAGATTTGGAATTTTCGGCGATTAAATTTTGTCGGCTCCAAAATTTACGTCAAAACCAAAGTCTGCGAAATGCGTCCCTAGTTGGCTTGCTGCAACGCCCGACTTCCTATCGCGAAAGCAACATCTGCGTAGCTTTTTGGAATCAAAACTTCATTCGGGTAGGAATTTTCCGGCGGCATATTTTTGGTGGACCAATTTGAACCCCAATAAAACCTTTGTTTTACAATGGGTTTATTCACTTCGCAGATTAATCCTGCCGCTTGGCATCGTAGTTGCAAAAGGAGTCTGCGTCCGACGGCATTTTTATTTGCTTCAGAGAGACACGAATATAGCCATGAACGACAGTTTTATATCGGCCAATCCGGTGCAGACGCGGCGGCTCGCTCGACATTGGTCGCAGGCAGATCTGGCGGAACGCGCCCGCATTTCGCGCGCGGCGGTCAGCGCCATCGAGGGTGAACGCCTTTCGCCTTCGGTCGCCACAGCCTTGGCATTGGCCCGCGTTTTTGAGTGCTCGGTCGAAGAATTGTTCGGACGCGCGGAGACCGTCAAGACCCGCGGGCCGGAATGGGCCTGGACTCCACGCGACGAATCCACCCGTTATTGGGAGGCGGAAATCGCCCATCGGCGCCTGCTGTATCCCGTCGAGGCCACGACTTTTAACCCGATTCCGCACGACGGCATCTGGCAAAACGGTGTCTTGCGCGACAGTGGTTCGAGAGCGGAGATGACCTTGGTGATGGCCTGTTGTGATCCGGCGGCGGGTTTGCTGGCAGCAGAATATGCGCGGGCTTCCGGTTTTCGATTGTTGGTTTTTCCACGCGGTGGCCGGACAGCATTGGAACTATTACGGCAACGGCTCGTGCATGTTGCTGGGTTGCATTTTTCCACCGATGACGCACCGGGACGCAACGCCGAAACCGTGCTTGCACAGATGGGTGCCGAATGCCAATTGCTCCGGCTGGCAAAATGGGAGAGCGGCATTGCGCTGGCGTCCGAAGACCGTTCGCGTTCGACGGAATCCGTGGCTCGACGCCGACTGCGCTGGGCGGCAAGAGAACCGGGATCGGCGGCGCGCGAGTGTCTGGATGAACTGCTCGGCAAGCGGCAGTTCGCCAGCCGGCAAGTGGACGGGCATTCAGCGGTAGCCGAGGCTGTGCGCGCCGGCTGGGCGGAGGCAGGGGTTTGCGTGCGGTTCAGCGCCGCCGAGGCCGGCCTGAATTTTCTGCCAGTGCGCACCGAAACCTTGGATTTGTGCTTTCCGATCGCATTCCAACACGACCCGCGTATTCAGGCGCTGGTGCGGCTATTGCGCAGCCGCGCCTGTCGCCAACTCATCAGCGAACTGCCCGGTTACGACGCGAGAGAGACGGGAGAAATTCTGGCTTTATGAACGCATCAAAAAAAAGTTCACCGCTGGAAATCCGACTGACGGAAATTGGGCGCGTCCACTCGCCGTTCAAGCAGGCGACGGGCACACCGATTCAACCTTATCGCGCTGGCAGCGCGCCAGGTTACATCACCTTGCGCCCGGAATTTGTGGACGGTTTGGCCGACCTCGACGGCTTTGACCGCGTGTGGCTGATCTATTGGTTTCACCGCGCGTCGGCGGCCAAGATGAGTGTAATTCCCTACCGCGACACCGTTGCGCATGGCCTGTTTGCCACGCGCGTTCCGGCGCGGCCCAACACGATAGGTATGTCCTGTGTGCGGTTGCGAAACATTGAGGGCAACATTCTAAGGCTCGCCGAGGTGGATATTCTGGACGACACGCCGCTGCTCGACATCAAGCCTTACGTGCCGCAATACGACAATTATCCCGTGCAACGCTGCGGCTGGCTGGACACCGTGCCGGACAAACCCGTCGTGGCCGATGACCGGTTTGAACGAAAGGATTTTCCCATCCCGGCCTGAAATGTTCCGACTCAAACAAACAAAAACAAACAAACCATACAATGAAACATCGCATGACACTCACTTCAAAATTAAAATTCACCTGCCTGCTCGCGGCGGCGCTGCCCGTTTCGCTTTCAGCTGCGCCCACGACGATCAGCCAGGTGGTTTCCGCCGACACCTATGTTTCTTCCGGCCAGCCGACGTCGAATTTTGGCACGATGGGCGCGATGGAGATTGCCGTGCCCACGTCGTCGCAAAACCGCACGGAAGAATCGCTGATCCGTTTCAACACGTCGGCCATCGAATCCGCCTTCAACACGGATTACGGTGCGGGCGACTGGACGATCACCTCAATCACCTTGACCCTGTTCTCCAATTTTTCCACCGCCGGCCAGCAGCCGGGCAACAACAGTTTCAATCAAATCGCCGCCGGCGGATTTGAGTTGGACTGGCTCAGCAATGACAGTTGGAGCGAGACGGGAATCACCTGGAACACTCTTTCCACGGTGTTGCCAGGAACTGGCGACAATGCCTTGGATTCGCTCGGCGATTTCTACTGGCCGGCCACCGGCAGCAGTAGTGCGAACTGGACGCTCAGTCTGGATCCGAACCTCGTCAATGACATTACCGCCGGCAGTCTGGCGACGATTTTCGGCCAGCCTACGACAGGCAGCACGGTTGGTTATCTGTTCAACACGCTGAACAACAGCCCGGCGTATTTGAATGTGACGGCGGATGTGACGGCTGCACCCGAACCGTCGGCGGCGGCGATGTTTGCTTGCGGACTTGGTGGATTGGTGGCGGTCCGCCGCTCGAAAAATCAAAAATGATTTTGCGGCGAAACATTTTTATCGCCGTCAGCCTGTGCCTCGGTGGTGTCGCCGGGGCGCAGGTGACGAACAGTTCGATGGCCACCGAAGACGCCTTTCTCTGCACCGGCTCTGCGAACTATGAAAGCGGCGCGGATTTAACCGGATTGAATTTCGGCGCGGCGGGCACGCTGGCCATTGCGCCGGCAACCTCGGCCAAAGGCGAATTCCAAAGCGTCATCATGTTCAACCTCGCGGCGGGAACGGCGCAATTCAACGCCGCTTACGGCGCGAACCATTGGACCATCGCCGGCGTTACGCTGTCGCTGGCCAGTAACTACGGCGTGGCGGCTGCGCAGCCGGACAACCCTATCTTCAACGTCATCAGCGGCGGGCAGTTTGCCATTGAACGGCTGGCGGACTCGAATTGGGTGGAAGGCACCGGCACGCCCAATCTGCCAACGACCGACGGCGTTTGCTACGATTCGCTGCCGACGCTCCTGACGCCGCCGTGCGAAATCCTTTGCACGAACACTTATGTGCCGCCGGGAAACAACGTCCGTGTCCAGTGGCCGCTGCCGTTGTCCGCGAATCTGGCGGGCAACCTCACGAACGGCGGCAACGTGTCGTTTCTGTTCTTCGCGGCGGACAACCAGGTGGGCTACCTGTTCAACTCCTACAAATATGGACGCGGCAACGAGCCTTACCTGAGCGTCGTGGCTGTGCCGCGGCTGACGATTCTTTCCGGCGCATTCACCAACGGCGGCTTTCAACTGCTAGGCATCGGCGGTGACAGCGGCGTTTACAACGTGCAGGTCTCAACCAATCCGGCCACAACCAGCTGGCTGACAATTGGCACGGTCACCGCCAGCACCAACGGCGCGATCCGGTATGACGACACCAACGCCATTGTGCCGCAGCGATTTTACCGGTTGAGCCAATGATTTTTTCTCCTGGCAAAAATCTTCTCCGCGCTTTTACGCTGGTTGAACTGCTCGTGGTCATCGCGATCATCGCCATTCTGGCGGCGCTGCTGCTGCCCGCGTTGGCCCGCGCCAAAAACAAGGCGAAGGCCATCCAATGCACCGGCAATTTGCGCCAGTGGGGTCTGGCCATGGGAATGTATGCCGACGACAACGGTGATTTTCTGCCGCGTCGTGGCCAGGGCGTGCAGACGCTTGCACTTATCACACGGCTGGACGACTGGTTCAACGCACTGCCGCCGTATTTCAATTTGCCGCCGTATCTCCAACTTGTCACCGATGGAAAAAAACCGGCAGCGGGCACCCAGAGTATTTTCATATGTTCGGATGCAGTGGATCCAGGCGCGAGCAATTTTTTATGTTACGCGATGAACATGAATCTTTCACCGTGGAATCTGCCGCTCGCGACGAAGTTTTCCGCTGTCATTCAACCCGATTCCGTGGTGGCCTTTGGCGAAAGCCCCGGCCCGTATGCTTCGACTTATCCGTCGAAGCAGCCTTAGAGTGCGTCTGAATAATCTGTTTTTTGATTGGGCATGAAAGAAAAGTGGCAGGATGGGTTGACATCCGACTTGGAATCCGGCGACCAATTTTAAGCG
>Ga0302320_10029297_pt1 | contig 10534 bp, 7 predicted proteins | sample Bog_T0_3_FD_202130 | JGI IMG/M metagenome (GOLD analysis project Ga0302320, IMG submission 202130) | Peat permafrost microbial communities from Stordalen Mire near Abisko, Sweden - Bog_T0_3 | ecosystem: Environmental > Terrestrial > Soil > Wetlands > Peat | place: Sweden: Abisko, Stordalen Mire... | reverse complement strand
TACTCGCTGACCTGCGGTTTTAGTGTGGGGCTACTCAGACTCGAACTGAGGACCTCAGCATTATCAGTGCTGCGCTCTAACCAACTGAGCTATAGCCCCGACGAAACGGTCACGTTACACCAACACGACCGCTGGTCCCCAAGTCAACTGGTGCCGGGATCAGGCAACAGGCAACTTGGGCTGGACGCCGACGACCTCTGTCTCTTGAGGCACCTTCGTCACCGCTGCGACGGTCTGGCCATCGTCCAGGTTCATGACCCGTACCCCGGTGGCGTCGCGACCTTGCGCTGCGATCTCGCGCACCGCTGTACGTATCATCACTCCCGCCGAGGAGACAACGATGATCTCGTCCTCAAGTGAGGCCATGATCGCAGCCACTACTGCCCCCCGGCGTTGGGTGAGCTTGATGCCTCTCACGCCTTGGCCACCCCGGGTCTGGGCATTGAAGTGGTCGAGCTTGGTGCGTTTGCCATAGCCAGCGTCGGTGACAATGAGCAGGTCAACCCCCTCGCAAGCGACGTCACAGGACACGACCTCGTCCCCGGGGCGCAACTTCATGCCTCGGACTCCGGCTGTACTGCGGCCCATCGGTCGTACCTCTGACTCAGCAAAGCGGATTGCGACACCGCGCTTGGAAACCATCAACAGATCATCGGCGCCGTTGGTCCGCACGACACGTACGAGTTCGTCGCCTTCGTTCAAATTGATGGCGATAAAGCCTTCTCGACGCGACTTGTCGTATTCGGAAAAGGCCGTCTTTTTCACATGGCCCGACTTCGTCGCAAAGACGAGATACTCGTCGGGGTCGAAGGTTCGCGTCTCGACGATTGCCTGGATGCTCTCTGCGGGCTCGAGTGGAAGGAGATTGACTATCGGCGTTCCCCTCGCGTTGCGCTCCTTCAGCGGCACCTCGTGGGCCCTCAGCCGGTAAACCTTGCCCCGGTTAGAGAACAAGAGCAGGTGAGAATGGGCCGTGGTGTGAAGGACCTGGTCGATAAGGTCCTCCTCCTTGAGCTTTGTGCCCTGCACGCCGCGGCCGCCGCGCGCTTGAGCCCGAAAGGCGTCGGCCTGGACCGCCTTGATGTAGCCGGCGTGGGTCAAGGTGACGACGATCTCCTCGTCCTCGATGAGGTCCTCCACGAAGAGCTCGCCCGGGTCGTGGATGATCCGAGTACGCCGCGGCTCGGCGTGCTGCTGCCTGATGGCCTCAAGTTCAGTCGAGATCACAGCACGAAGTCGCACTGGGTCACCGAGAATTGCCTCGAGCTCGGCGATCGTCTCTCTCAGCTGGGCCATCTCGTTCTCGAGCTCACTACGACCAAGGCGCGTCAGGCGGCCAAGGGTCATGTCCAAGATGTGGTTCGCTTGCTCCTCGCTGAAAGAGAACGGCTCCTGCATCAGATTGGCCCTGGCCTCGGGGCGGTCTGCCGAGGCACGGATGGTCGTGATCACCGCGTCGAGCATGTCGATGGCCCGGAGCAGACCCTCGACGATGTGAGCACGGGCAAGTGCCTTACGGAGGCGGAACTGTGACCGCCTCGTGACGACCTCCACCTGGTGGGCTACGTAGGCAGTCAGAGCCTGCGCGAGGTTCAACAACCGTGGCACACCGTCGACGAGAGCCAGCACGTGCACTCCGAAAGTGGTCTGCAGTGGCGTGTGCTTGTAGAGGTTGTTCAGAACGACGTTGGCGTTTGCATCCCTCTTCAAGGTGATGACGAGGCGCGAGACACGCCCGGCCGAGTCGTTCTGCACGTTCGAGATCCCCGTCAGGTCGCCAGAATCGATGGCGTCTGCGATCTTCATCTCGATGCCCGCGACCGAAGTCTGATAGGGGATCTCGGTGACAACGATCTGGTCGGCGCCCGTCCGTGATTCGGTGATCTCGGCGACAGCACGAAGCTTCACCGAGCCGCGGCCTGTCCGATAAGCATCGATCAGACCTGCCCGGCCCAAGATGAGGGCGCCGGTTGGGAAATCAGGACCCTTGACGAAGTGCATCAGCTCATCCGGAGTCGCCTCGGGATGCTGGAGCAGGTGCAAGGTGGCATCTATAACCTCACCCAGGTTGTGGGGAGGGATATTGGTCGCCATACCGACGGCGATGCCTTGAGAGCCGTTGACTAACAGATTCGGAAAACGGGCCGGCAGCACGACCGGTTGAACCTCGTTGCCGTCGTAATTCGGTATGAAATCGACGGTTCCTTCGTCGATGCCGTCCAGAAGTGCAAGGGCTAGCGGGGCGAGGCGGCACTCTGTGTAACGCATGGCGGCCGGGCCAGCATCTGGTCCTGGCGCTCCGAAGTTGCCGTGGCCATCGATGAGGGGATGGCGCAGGCTGAAGTCTTGGGCCATGCGGGCGAGGGCGTCGTAAATGGCAAGGTCGCCATGGGGGTGGAACCGGCCCATCACGTCGCCGACGACCTTGGCGCACTTCGCGTGCGGACGGTCTGGGCGGAGCCCAGTGTCGGACATCCCGTAGAGGATCCGCCGGTGCACGGGCTTGAGACCATCGCGCACGTCGGGAAGTGCTCTCGAGACGATGACCGACATGGAGTACTCGAGGAAGGAGCGCTCCATCTCCTCTTGGATCTCTATCGGCTCAATCGCCCCGACAACCGCTCCACCGCCGTCACCGGATGCCTCCGAATTGTTGCCGTTGCCTCGTGCCATGGCCCGCACTGCCTCCACTACTCGTCTTCAGAAATGGCGCCTTGGGCCGGCCCGGCCCGGATGGCGCCGGGAACTAAATGTCCAGGAAACGGACGTCCTTGGCGTGTGTCTGGATGTAGGTGCGCCGCACCTCCACGTCGTCGCCCATGAGGATCGAGCAGATGTCATCCGCGATCGACGCCTGCTCCATGGTGACCTGCAAGAGAGAACGCAAGCTTGGGTCGATCGTCGTGTCACGAAGCTCGGTGAAGTCCATCTCGCCCAGGCCCTTTAGGCGTTGGAACTCCTTGGTGTGGTTCGGGTGGTCCGTCAAGAACCGTGCTCTCTCGATGTCGTCTTTCAGGTACACCTTCGAGTTGCCGACGAGCGTCGAGTACAGCGGGGGCTGGGCAACGTAGACGTTCCCCGCCTCTATGAGCGCTTTCATCTGGCGCATAAAGAAGGTCAACAACAAGGTGCGGATGTGCGAACCATCCACATCGGCGTCTGCGAGCAGGATGACCTTGTGATAGCGAATCTTGGCGAGATCAAAGTCATCCGCCACGCCGGCACCGATGGCCAGGATCAATGCCTGCACCTCGGCGTTCTTGAGCATCTTGTCGACTCGGGCCTTCTCTACGTTCAAGATCTTGCCCCTGATCGGCAAGATGGCCTGGGTGCGCGGGTTACGGGCGTCCTGGGCCGTCCCGAGGGCAGAAAGGCCCTCAACAATGAACAGCTCTGATTCACGCGGGTCGCGCGAGGAGCAGTCGACGAGCTTGCCTGGAAGCCCGGCCCCATCCAGGGCGTTCTTTCGCCTTGTGAGGTCGCGGGCCTGGCGTGCCGCGAGTCGGGCCCGCTGAGCCAGCACGGCCTTCTGCACGATCTGGCTGGCTTCTTTGGGGTTCTCCTCCATCCACTCGGCGAGCTTGTCGTTGGTTGCCTTCTCGACCAGCGATCGAATGGAGACGTTGCCGAGCTTTGCCTTCGTCTGGCCCTCGAACTGAGGATTAGTCAGCTTGACTGACACAATGGCGGTGAGGCCTTCCCGGATGTCTTCCCCTGTCAGATTGTCAGCAGACTCCTTGACAAGATTGCGTTGGCGGGCGTACTTGTTGAGAACGTTGGTAAGGCCCTTCTTAAAGCCTTCCTCGTGCATACCACCCTCACCGGTGGCGATGCCGTTCGCATAGGAGTAGATGCTTTCGTAGTAGCCCGTGTTCCACTGCAGGGCTATCTCAACCTCTTGCTCTGGCTCGGCCTGGATGAAAGAGGCCACCTTGCGGAAAAGCGCTTCTTTCGATGCGTTGAGGTGCCGCACGTAGTCGACAATCCCTCCTGTGTAACGGTAAATCTCCTCCGCCTCGCGCTCGGGTCGCTCGTCCTTGAATCGGATCTCGAGGCCGCGGTTGAGAAAAGCCATCACCTGCAAGCGCTCGAGCACCGTCTGGGCCCTGAAATCAATTTCTTCGAAAACGCTCGCGTCGGGCCAGAAGGTGACGAGGGTGCCCGTGCGCCCTCGCGGAGACGGACCGACCACCTCGAGAGGGCCTACGGGCCTGCCGCCGTCGGCGAACTCCATCCTGTGACGCTGCCCGGCCCGGTCGATCTCGAGGATGAGCTTTGTTGACAAGGCGTTCACGACCGAAACACCGACGCCGTGAAGACCGCCGGAGACCTTGTAGCTGCCTCCACCGAACTTGCCACCGGCATGAAGGACCGTCAGCACGACCTCGGCCGCCGTTTTGCCCGGGTAGCCCGGTATCGGCTCGACGGGGATGCCGCGCCCGTTGTCAACGACGCGGCAGCCACCACTGGCGAGCAGCGTGACGTCAATTCGGGTGCAAAAGCCAGCCATCGCCTCGTCGACGCCGTTGTCGACGACCTCCCAGATCAGATGGTGGAGACCGGTCGGGCCAGTCGAGCCGATGAACATGCCCGGCCGCAGGCGGACGGGCTCCAGACCCTCGAGCACAGTGATGTCTTCCGCCTCGTACGAAGCGGGCGTCACCGGCATAGAAACCACGTTGATGTGCTCCTTCTTGTGATCTAGATCGCCGGGCCGGTCGGCCTCATCTTCACTACCGCTGTCCAAGCCCATGGGCGCGACCTTCCAACGATGGCGGGCGAACCAGGCCGGAGATGAACCCTTTGACCGAGGCGGGTACGACTCCCGACGATGCCTCCAGTCTACCTGCGTGAGGCCGGCTCCACACGAACGCTGAGGCGTTGCGGAGCCATCTCTCCCAACTGTTCTGCTAGCCGGCTCAGCACCGCCGAACCAGAGAGCTCGAGCTCTGTCGCCCAGGCAGGATGGTCGACCGAGACGATGAGCTCGCGGCCGCGGACCAACCGAGGGCGGACCTGACGGGCCATATCAGAACCGACAACTTCCTCCCAGCAACTTGCCACACGACCGAGAACCAGGGCGTCTTCCATGCCCCGTTGGTGCAGCAGCTGATCAAGGGCATCGCCTATCGGCACGGCCTTTTTTGTGCGGCCTTCTTCTTCCAGCTCGAAAGCCGCGGCATCCGCCCCACGCACCGGAGCTGGCCTCGCGAAGCGACCCCTCACCCTTGCAGCCTACCGTCGGCCAGCCTCGCCACGAGCTTTGGTGCCGCCCCGGGAGGCAGGTCGCCGGCTGTGGTCAAAAGTGCCTGACCGGCCGGCAACTCACCAACAAGAGCTCGGGCTGTGGCCTCGTCCAACTCAGAAAAAGCGTCGTCTAATAAAAGAACAGGGGCCGCCCCTGTCACGACTGTCATGAGACGATGGCTTGCAAGGCGCAACGAGAGCGCTACACATCGCTGGCGACCTTGGGAAAGCCGAGTTCTCGCATCGAGCCCCCCAGCTTCGAGCTCGAGCTCGTCACGTTGGGGACCCACCGTGGTTGTCGCCCGACGTAGGTCTTCACGGCGAGATGCCACGAGCGCTTCGGCGAGGGAGCCATCCCAGGAACGGGCGTAGCGCATCTTGAAGTTGCCGGCCCCGCTGGCAAACACGGAGAAGGCTTCGGCAGCGTACGGCGACAGGGACTCAACGAGCTCGGCACGCGAAGAGGCGAGACGTTCGCCAATTTCGGCAAGCCTCTCGTCCCAGATATCGAGGGTGGTTGCCGCCTCGGAGTCGAGACGGCCACCGAGCTGGCGCAAAAGCGCGTTGCGGTGTCTGAGCACCCGTTCGAGGGCGACGCGATCAGCACCCAATCTCGGGTGAGAGCCAACCAGCACGTCATCGAGAAAGTCGCGTCGCCCACTCGGGGCACCCTTCACAAGCCCCAGGTCATCGGGGGTAAATAGCGTTGTTCGCAATACCTCGAGAAGCCAGCGGGTGCCTGGCACCCGCTGGCTGTTGTGCCAGGCACGATCACGCCGCCCGGGCAGGATCTCGATTTCGATTTCGATCTTGCGGGGGCCGTTCAAGACATCACAACGCACCTTGGCCTCCGGGGCCCCCTGCCTTACGACAGCGTCGCGAGGGGCACCCCGAAAGGACTGGAGCGTGGAACAGTAGGCGATTGCCTCGAGCAGGCTTGTCTTGCCTGCGCCATTCTCGCCTTGGACGACGGTAAGCCCGTCAGGTGAAGGACGGAGCTCGACGGCTTCGAAATTGCGGAAATCGCGCACCTCCAGCCGCGTGATGACCGTCTCATCCATAGGAATTCCGCGTTCGGCTCAGGACACCTTTACGGGCATGAGCAAGTAGCGGTACTCGTCCTCGCCGTCTCCTCGCACCAGGGCGGGCTTGCCGGGATCGTTCACCTCCAAGATCAACGTGTCGGCCCGGATTGCCTCGACACCGTCGAGGAGGTAGCTCGGGTTGAAGGCGACTGTGAGATCGTCGCCTTGGAAATCCCCTTCGATGCTCTCTTCGGCGCGGCCGCTTTCTGGAGTTAGGACAGTGAGATCGACACCGCCGTCGTGAAGAGCCAGGCGAACCGGTGTAGTGGCGTCCTTGGTGTCCCTCACGACAAGGCGGACCCGACGCAAAGCGGCCTCGAGGTCGTCTCTTGGTACTTGGAGGTGATAGGCGTAAGACGCCGGAATGAGCCGCTCGACCTCGGGAAATTGGCCTCGCAAAAGGCGCGTGGTGATGCGGACGTCGTCAAGCTCGAAAACAGCATCGAGATCGCTGTAACGAAAGACGATCATGCGGCCGTCATCGGATTTTGTGGTCGAAGCAAGGCGCTGTACCTCGGCTAGAGCCTTGGCAGGCACGAGAACCTGCCGGTCCGGCTCCACCACCGTCATTCCGAGAAAATCGCGAAACGCCAGGCGGTAGGAATCGGTGGCGATCAGCCTGAGCCCACCCTCTGTGGCAACCATTAGAACGCCGGTGAGTTGTGGTGCCCGCGAGTCATCGACAAGGGCAGCCCTCACGACCTGGCGCAAGCCGTCGGCGAATGTCGCCCCAGGGATCTCTATGCCCTGTTGTTCGGGTACACCGAGACGAGTGATCTCGGCGCCAAAGGCAACCCTCACAGCGAACTCGGCCCGTCCTGAGGAAAAGCGCACCTCTTCATCGCCGGCGACTACAGAAACGGCACCGGGCTCGAAGGAGCGCACGATGTCGACGACAAGGCGGGATGGCACGAGCACGGAGCCATCGGTCTCGCCCGCGACTTCACAACGAGCTTCTATGACGAGATCGGGATCCGATCCGCACACGTCCAGCTGCTTCCCACGCAAGAGGAGGCGAAGCCCGACGACGCCAAAGCTAGGTCCGGAACGGGTGCTTGTTGCCCTCGAGGCTGTCACGAGGGTCTCCAAAAGCGTGTCACGATCGGCACGGAACTTCACGGATGCTCTACTCCTTTCTAATTAGAAGAATTAAGACAACAGGAGTAGTAGGTCCTGGGGATTGTTGATAACCAGGACTTCTTCCTGTTGGGAGGGGTTGCGCCTTCAAAAGAGTTATCCCCCGATTGCACAGCTCGGTCTCGGCTCGCGTCTTGGCCTGGGGACCAGACGGTAGTCATCCTCTGTCGACCAGAGTGTTATCCACAAGTCATGAACCATTCTTTATCTGAACGCTGAGCCCTGTGACCTGGTCATATACCTGACGGCGCTCTTTCATGAGGGCGGAGATCTTCTCGACTGCATGGATCACTGTCGTGTGGTCCCGATCACCGAACTCCCGGCCGATCGCCGGATAGCTGTAGTCGGTCAGCTCACGGAACAGGTACATAGCGATCTGGCGGGCGATCACGAGAGGCCGTCGCCGGCTCGGGCCGATCAGCTCGTCGACGCTGAAGCCGAAATGGCGGGCACTTATGTCGATGATCTGTTGAGAGGTGATCTGGTGGGGTTGGTTGGAGGCGACGAAGTCGGCGAGCACGGACTCGGCCAGATCACGGGTTAGCAGTTGCCGATTCAAGCTGGCATAAGCCGTGACGCGGATCAGAGCACCTTCGAGCTCTCTGATGTTCTCTTTGACCTTGGTGGCGATGAAGTCAAGGACGTCATCGCCGACGACGGCGTGCTCGTGCTCGGCTTTGGTTCGCAAGATGGCAATGCGTGTCTCAAGCTCCGGAGGCTGGATGTCGGTCGTGAGGCCCGACAGCAGCCGGCTGCGGAGACGGTCTTCCAGGGTCGCAATCGCCCGCGGGGCACGGTCGGATGTGAGAACGATCTGCTTGGATGAGCCATAAAGGGAGTTGAAGGTATGGAACAGCTCTTCTTGGAGGGACTCTTTTTTGTCCATGAACTGGACGTCGTCGATGAGAAGAAGGTCGCATTCGCGATACCGCCGCCGGAAGGCACCCATGTCGTCTTTGGCTCGTAGCGTCTCGACGAATTCATTCATGAAGGTCTCCGTCGAGACGTAGCGCACGCGCATGCGCGGAAAGTTCTCTCGTACGTAGTTGCCGACAGCTTGGAGCAGGTGCGTCTTGCCGAGGCCAGCAGCCCCGTAAACGAACAGCGGGTTGTAGGAACGTGCCGGTGCTTCGGCAACCGAGAGGGCAGCCGCGTGGGCGAACCGGTTGGAAGGACCGGTGACGAAGGTTTCGAAGGTGTACTTCGGATTGAGGGGGACATCGTCTGCCCCGGGGGTGTCCTTGGCGTGTCCCACATCCGGTCGGCCCGCGACATAGCGCGCCGACTGGGCCTCGTACTCACTTCTCCGCAGTACATCTCTGTTGAGGGGAAGCTCCTCAGGCCCCGGGTCGTCTATCTGCACGTCAAAGCGGAACTGGACCTCTTTGCCGGAGCTGTCGAGAAGGGCGTCGTGGACAAGGCCGTGAAACCGTCCTTCGAGACGATCGCGCACCACACCACTCGGCACCGCAAGCACCAGAGTTCCGTTCGCGACGGCAACTGGGCGTATAGCCGCGAACCAGGCTCGCCACGTCGCCTCGGACACCTGGGACTTCAGGGAGTCCGAGCAATCGTTCCACAGTTGCTGCGCTTCGGTCACGAGCTCGAGGCCCTCCGGTCGAAAAGTTCTCCACACCAGCATCCACAGGTGTGGACGGCGGGGCGCGCTCGCAGGGTGTGCCGGAATCGTACAGCGCCTACACAAGACTTGCCTCTGGGCCGCCGCTTGGCTGGAGGTGAGATCGTGCGCTAAATTGCCCTGGCCGGTCCCTGCCGTCTGGTGGACCCGTGTTTTCGCGCGCCGGATGCAGTGGTGAGTTTGGCGGGTTGATTGCACCTGCTTCACCGGCCCATCGCCGCGTCGGGAGATACCCCAGACGAGCGGCACCGGAACGAATGAAACGAGGCTGAGATGAAGCGGACGTTCCAACCCAACACCCGCAGAAGAGCGAGAAGGCATGGCTTTCGCCATCGCATGTCGACACGCGCCGGTCGGGCGGTTTTGAAAGCGCGTCGCCGCCGCGGGCGCGTGCGGCTGTCGGCTTGACGCACTGCACTTCTCACACCCGATGACAATGGGCACTGCGTTGCCGCCTCCCGAGGGAGCAGCCCGCAGCGCGCGTCCACAACCCGTGCAAGGTCGCGCGACCTTCGTCAAATTGCGAAGATCGAGGCTGCGGTCCTGGTCGGGGCCGGTGAGGGTACAGTTCCTAGCTACAAGAGAGAGCGATGAAGCCCGGCGGGTCGCCTTTGCGGTGCCCCGAAGGGTGGGGACCGCGGTCGAGCGCAATCGCTTCCGTCGCCGGATGCGAGCGATCGCATCTCTAACGGCCGCGTCTATCCCCGCAGGGACCTATCTCGTGGCCGTTGACCAGGGGGTTCGCGATCTGAGATTTCAGGAACTAGAGGCAAGGATGACTGAAGCAATGAGACGGGCCAGCCAAGTGGGCGCGCGATGACCAAGGCCCAGGCCGAGCAAACGCCGCTCGCCAGTGCCTTGCTGTTTGCCCTGCGTGCCTACCAGGGGATTCGCGCCGGCCGCCCGTCGCCGTGCCATTTTGTGCCCTCATGTTCTGCTTATGCGGTTGAAGCCATAGAGCTGCACGGTCCAGGCCGGGGTAGTTGGCTGGCTGTGAGACGCCTTGCCCGGTGCCATCCTTTCGGAAGCCGCGGCTTCGACCCGGTCCCGAGCTGAGGCCACAATGCTCCTAGCTGCCACTACCCATACCGCCAAAGCGGGCACCTCAATTGTCGGGACGGTGCTCCACCCCATCTTTGTGCTGGTCGGGTACGCCCTCGCCTTCTTCTACGGGCTGGTCCCGAACTACGCGGTTGCGATCGCCCTTCTCACCATCGCCGTGATGATCGTGGTCTTCCCTCTCACGCGCGCGAGTGCCCGCTCAATGATGCGGATGCAACTCCTCGCGCCAGAGATGAAGAAGATTCAGAACCGCTACAAGCCCAAGGCGGGGACGCCCACGGCAGAGCGTCAAGAGCTGCGCCAGAAGATGAACGAAGAGGTGATGGCGCTCTACCGCGAGAACGGGGTGAACCCGACGGGCGGT
>Ga0302320_10029294_pt1 | contig 10534 bp, 8 predicted proteins | sample Bog_T0_3_FD_202130 | JGI IMG/M metagenome (GOLD analysis project Ga0302320, IMG submission 202130) | Peat permafrost microbial communities from Stordalen Mire near Abisko, Sweden - Bog_T0_3 | ecosystem: Environmental > Terrestrial > Soil > Wetlands > Peat | place: Sweden: Abisko, Stordalen Mire... | reverse complement strand
TTCGTGCTGCGGAGATTGGCGAATCGCAGAATTGCGGAGCGTTGGGCAACATTAACGCCGCCCGGCGAAGCGGTCGAGGTATGGTGATCGAGCTGTGCAACGTTCGCGAGGCACTCACGGCGAAAATTGGCTCCAGCGGTAGGACTTGAACCTACGACCAATCGGTTAACAGCCGATCGCTCTACCACTGAGCTACGCTGGATTTTTCGTTCCGCCGTAAAAAGCGGGTGGTAAACTTTGCTCACAAGCGGGGCTGCGGCAAGTTTTTTCATCGGCGGAGATATGCCGAATCTCGCTCCCGGGCCACCATCCGGTCACACCTGCTCGTGCGCAAGCCCCATGCCCATCGGGGCACATTTTCTTCCTTTTTGTCCGATTTTTCCATTCCCCGCCTGAGCCGTGGTTCCTTACCCCTCGAATCTCAAGGCTCGATTCCCGTTCCTATCTCGAAATGATGGATACCAAATGAGGCAAGGCACCGAAGTCGCCCCACAACCTTCGCCTCGGACGCCGTTGACCTGCCTCGCCGCTCCATTCAGCGTCGTGAGGCTCGGGAATCCGGGTATATTGCGTCCCGATTATGAATATGCCCGCCTCTGAAATCGAAAATGCACCGGATTACAAAGCCGGAACTTCAGACTCGAATCCACCGGTGTCCCGGTTTTCGAGCCGCCGTTTTGCCATTTTTTTGAGCGTCATCCTCACCGTCCTGATGGGGGCAAACTGGTTCGTATGGGCGACGTGGAATCATTTCTGGAACAGCCCGGGCACCGTCGCCTGGACCTTCATTCTCCCAGCACTTTCGATCACCTTTATTGCTTCCATGTTCCTCGGGTGGCGCTATTCGGGCATCTGGTTGCGGCTCATGTACCGGGTTTCGGCCACGGGGATGGGGGTGCTGAATTTCGCCTTTTTCGCGGCAGGCGCCGCATGGATCATATCCTGGGCGGCCGCGCTGCTTTCATTGCACATCGAGCCGAAGCTCTTCGCCGGTGCGTTCGCCGGGACCGCGGTGCTCGCTGCGCTCTACGGCCTCGTCAATGCCTCTCGACTGCGCGTGACCCGGGTCACCGTAAAGCTGGCCAATCTTCCCGCCATGTGGGACGGCCGGAGCGCGGCGCTTGTGACCGACATGCACCTGGGCAATGTCCGTGGTGCGGGCTTCACGCGCCGCGTGGTCGAGAGATTGGAACAACTCCGGCCCGAGGCCGTGTTCATCAGCGGGGATATGTTCGACGGCGTGAAGGCGGACTTCGATGCGCTCGTCGAGCCATGGAAAAGACTTTCCGCTCCCGCAGGGATCTATTTTGTCTGTGGCAATCACGAGGAATTCGATGACCGCACAAAGTTCGTGGATGCGGTGATGGGCGCCGGTATCCGCGTCCTGAATAACGAAAAGGTGGAAGTCAACGGGATGCAGATCGTGGGTATCCACGACGGAGAGACCGATGATCCGCGACTTTTCAGGTCATTATTGCAGCGCGCGGACCTGGATCGAAGCTGCGCCAGCATCCTGCTCGCACATCGGCCGGGGAACCTTGCCATTCCCGCGGAGGAGGGCGTTTCCTTGCAGCTTTCCGGCCATACCCACGGCGGACAGATCTGGCCATGGCACTGGCTCGCCGCCCGCGTGCACGGGAAATTTAACCATGGACTGAACCGATTCGGCGGGATGCAGGTTTTCACGAGCTATGGAGCTGGAACCTGGGGCGTACCGATGCGCGTCTGCACCAAGTCAGAGATTGTTTTGATCCGGCTTGAAAAGGGTACGCCGTAAGAAACCATTTTCAGCGCCAGGCCGCGCTCGATATCGGAAGCTGTCCCCTGTGGCCGTAACGCCCCGGCTGCTCCCGGAGGCCTGCCGGTTGCTTCCAACCATCGGCCCTTCAAAATCTGAAGGCTCGATTCCCATCCCCGTCTCGAAATGATGGATACCCAATGAAGCAAGGCACCGAAGACGCCCCTCAACCCTTCGCCTCGGACGCCGTTGACCGGCCCGATGCCTCGGACGTCCTGACACCTGCCCAGAAGGCGACCCTTGCGATCCTGGTCGCCTTGAGTTGTTCCCATCTGCTCAATGACAGCGTCCAGGCGCTGATCCCCTCGATTTATCCGCTCCTCAAAAAATCGTTCGACCTCGATTTCACCCAGGTGGGCCTCATCACGTTCACCTTCCAGATGACCGGCTCCATATTTCAGCCTGTCATCGGGCTCTACACGGACCGCAGGCCGCAGCCGTTCTCTCTCGCCCTCGGGATGGCCATGACCCTTTGTGGGGTCATCTTCCTCGCCTTCGCCCCCAGCTACCCGGCCGTAATCGCCGCCGCGGCCATGGTGGGGGTGGGCTCCGCCATCTTTCATCCCGAGGCCTCCCGCATCGCGCGGCTGGCCTCCGGGGGACGCCATGGGTTTGCGCAATCGCTCTTCCAGGTGGGCGGCAATGCGGGCTCCGCACTGGGTCCTTTGCTCGCCGCCCTCATCGTCGTACCCTACGGGCAGCGGCACATTCTCTGGTTCTCCCTCGCGGCTCTGTTGGGGATTGTGATCCTCACGCTGGTGGGGCGCTGGTATCGGAATCAGATCAGCCTTGGCCTCACGCACGCGGTGCAGCGGGCCTCGCATCGCGGTCCCCTCCCCCGTCGTACCCTCGGGATCTCCATCGCAATCCTGCTGGCACTGGTCTTCTCGAAGTACTTCTACCTCGTCTCGATGAGCAGCTATTACACCTTCTATCTGATCGCGAAGTTTCACCTCTCCGTTCAGCAATCCCAACTCTACCTCTTCGTCTTCCTGAGCGCGGTCGCGCTCGGAACGATCGTCGGCGGTCCCGTGGGCGACCGCATCGGACGCAAGCGCGTCATCTGGGTCTCCATCCTCGGTGCCGCCCCATTCTCCCTGGCCCTTCCCCATGCCAGTCTTGCGTGGACCGTTTTCCTCTCGGTCATTATTGGCTTTGTGCTCGCCTCGGCATTCGCGGCCATCCTCGTTTACGCCACGGAGCTGGTTCCCGGGCGCGTGGGGCTGATTGCCGGGCTCTTCTTCGGCTTCGCATTTGGCATGGCCGGCATTGGCGCGGCGGTACTGGGCAAACTGGCGGACATGACCAGCATCACTTTTGTCTATCAGGTCTGCGCTTATCTACCGCTCATCGGGCTGCTTACCGGCTTCCTGCCTAACCTCGAGGCCAATCCGGAATCCATCCGCTCATAAGCCTTCGGAGCTTTCCTGTAGGACTTAGGGGAGGCTGACTTTTCCGTCGGCCAGCGGTGTGACGCTTCCAAGGCCCGTGAGTTCCAAATCCCAGAGCCGGGATCCACGTGCCGTGAGGAAAATCCTCCCGTCCGCCATTTGCGTCAGTGCGGGCTGTCCGGCTGCCAGATGGTTCGGCAAGTTACTGTCCAGAACCGCCGCAATCGGCGTCCCGGATGCCGTCGCTGCCGGCTCGAAGACAATCCCGAGGTCATACCCGTCCGCCGTATCCAGCCGCCACGCGCCATCGGTCCCGGTCACGATTTGGAACTTCTGCACGTCCGGCGCGGGCGCAGGTCCATCGTGCGGCCGGTAATCCCCATCCCCGGCGCGCTCGAGGACCAAATCCGGGCCATTGGCCGGCGTCAGCACAAGCAGCACTTTCCCTTTCTCCATGGCAAATCGCACACTTCGCAGGGCGTCCTGCGTGATCACTCCCAGGCAACCGGCGCGCCCCGTTTCGGGATCGATCCGCCATTCGCAGCCTCCGGCAATCAGCAGCTTGGGATCGAGCGGATCGATGGCCACCGGCGACGTCGCGTCCGGCGGCGAAAAGTACTCACGCACCAGGCGCCCTTTCGCGGCGTCCGTCGTCCAGACACTGACACGGCGCGGATTCGCGTCCCCTTCGGCTACCCAAAGCTGTCCCTTCGCATCCAGCGCTATCCCCCGGATCACCCCCATCCGGTTGCGGTCCCGGGCGCCTGTCTGCGTGCCACCCACCCGGCCCGCGACATAGATGACCGTGTCGCTATCGAGCGCCGAACGCGCCTGGACCTGGTTCCACGGTGGCGCAAGCCCGACAAAAATCTCGTCTTTGTGATGCGGCGCGCCGTCACCCATCATCCTGAGCGCGGCGATCCGCTGCCCCTCATCCAGCGGGGTCAGGGCACTCGCGAGCACCCAAATGGGGTCATGCGCCAGGAGCATTTTCCCTATGATTCCGTCGTGCAGTGATGTGGTCACGAAGTCCGCATCCATCGATTGGTCGGGATGTTCGGGGGAAGCCGTCTTCGTGGGCACCGCATCCACCGGCCCCGGTGGCGCCCCGACAATCGTTTGCAAATACGCTCCGGTCTTTGCATCCAGCACCGCAATGAATTGCCCGCCGCTGAAGCTCAAGTACATGCGCCCATTGCTGACCGCGAAGTAATCGGCGCGGTCCGGCTTGTAATTCGCCTTGGCAGGCCAGAGGGAACTGATTTCGAGATCGGTACGCCCGTTTGGCCATGGGACGATGCCGCCGTCTCTGGCGTTTAGCCGATAGATCGCCCGCCCCTCCACCTCGGCCCCTTCGCCCCCCAGCACGTATACCATGCCCGCATCCACGCCAAGGCCGCGGCAGCCGGAGACCGCTCCGCGCCGATGAGTCCAATGAACCTTTCCGGCCGGGTCGCAGGCTACCACCGCATCCGCATCCGCGGTCGCCTTGGACCAGCCGAGGTAAATCTGGGAGTCATCCGCCGCGACTGCCGCCGGCTCACCCTTATCCCCGCCAAAATCTCCGATCCAGCCCCGCACCTTCATCTCGATCCGGTCGCGGTATAACGCGCGCCAGTGGTAATCCCCCGGCGGAAGCGGCTTGCCTCCCGCCAGCCCATCCCACGTGACCGCGTGGTCCCCCGCAGGATAAGCCGAGCCGGTCAGGAGCTCGCGCACGACTGTTCCATCGGCGCGATAAATGTTCAGCGATACAAACCCCGGCCGCCCCGTGCGGAACTCGATGGGCGTAGCCGCCTGGGCGCCGAGCGTCAGCGCGAGAAAAAGGGCGACAGCTTTCACAAGCGGCTACTCATATCCCCGCCCCCTCAGCATCGCCACCAGTCTCTCCATCGGCAATCCGATCACATTCGTCCGGGAGCCTTCGATGCGTTCGATGAGCCCCATCGGGTCGTGCTGGGCCGCGTAGGCGCCGGCTTTGTCCAGTACGTGGACCAGTTGCAAATAGCGCTTGATATCCGCCATCTCCAGCGGGCGGAACTGCACATGCGACACCTCGATGAACGCCGCGATCCCGCCTGACTCGCGGTGTTCCATCCATACACCGGAAAAGACCTGGTGTGTCCGCCCGCTCAGCATCCTCAGCATCGCGTGCGCCTCCGCGATTGTCAAGGGCTTGCCCATGGGGCGCCCGTCCAGGGATACCAGCGTATCCGCCGCGATCACCCAGGCACCGGGATGCAATGCCGCAACCGCGGAGCCCTTCCGGCGGGCATTCAGTAGCACCGCCTCACGCACCGTCAGGTGCGGCGGCAACAACTCCTCCACCGCCGCAACCACGACCTCAAAACTATAGCCGCGCTCCGCCAGCAATTCCCGCCGGCGCGGAGAAGAGGAGGCAAGGATAAGCGGCGGCGGCGACCCTGCCATCACCCATTAATGCTGCGGGATCGCTGGCATCGCGGGCATTTTCACCTCGGTATAATTCGCCGGCACCTGGTACACCCCCGGGTCGACCGGTTGATTCTGCGCCGAGACCAGTTCGGTGGTAATTTTCTGACCGTTGATTTCCACCTGAGTCTTGACAGGCACCCCGGGCAGCGTACTCGAGTCCGGGGCCATTCCCCGGGTCATATCTGCAAGGCCCCCTTTGCGAAATTGAGCCAGCGCATCCTGCACCAGCTTCGCGTTGGGGAAGTCCGCGGACATCCAGTAAGTCGCCTTGATGTTGCCATTGCTGAATGTATAGACCTGCGCGTTGAAGCCATTGACCTTCTCCGTCTTCCCTGTCGCCACGGGCGCGGACGGACTGGCCGATGGACCCCCCGCCTGCTGCATTGCCATGGCCATTTGCAATCGCATCGCCTTGCTCGTGGCAGCGGGGATGACCATGTAGGATTTCTGCGCATGCATCAGCGTCGTCACATCGCCAGTGGTGGTGTCTGTAATGGTGCTGATCTGCGAATTCACATCGGTCCGGACCTTGTCCGCGCTGACCATGATCGTCATCTGGCCGCTCTGTGCCATGCCATCCACATTTTGCACGATCACGATATCCGCCCGCGCGGCCATCGCGATGAACAATGAAACAAGGAACCCGAGATGGAATTTCATCCGGCTACCTATAGCGAACACTACGAGCCATTACAAATGCCTTAGCACTCGCACCAGTTCCCGCGCTTCCCGCCCCTGAAATGTCCGCGCCGGCACCCATGCCCGCTCCAACGCGAAATACGGTGAAAACAGCGCGTCCAGCTCCGCAACGGTCACTCCATACGGCGGTTGACGGTCCACCGCCGGGTCGAGGTAAAAAATCCCGAACAAGCGCCCTTCCTCCTTCAACGCGCCCGCCACAGCCTCCGCGTAGGCAGCCCTCATGGATGGATCGATGGCGCAAAAACAGGTGTGCTCGACCACCCAGTCGAACGACCCCCGCATCGCAGCCTCGAGGTTGAACAAATCTCCCATCACATATTCCTCGCTCCCGCTCCGCGGAAACGTCCGCGCCCGGGTAATCGCCCCAGGCGCAATATCCAGCCCGATCACCTGATTCCCATGCGTGGAAACCGCCCGCACATCGTGCCCCAGCCCACATCCCGGGATCAGCCCGCGCCCGGTGAACGGCGCCGCGGTACCGCCGCGGCTTTCCTCCCTGATATAATCAACCAGCGCCGGATGCGGCGCCCCTTCGTCCCACGGAGTGACCCCCGATTCATATTGGGCCTGCCAATCCATTGTCACCTCTGCTTGGGAGGTTCCGGCTTATTAAGAAATTTCCTCCCCAGCAGGCCGACTGCCAACCCTATCACTCCTCCAAATACCGCCGCCGACCAATCGATATTGCCGAGAACCGGTATCGAATCCGTAACATCCGGCTTATAGGCCGAATCAGCGGCCACCTCGATGTTATTCGCCACGGTCCTGAAGAACGGGACCATCTTACCCTTATCCGCCTTGGTGCAATAACCGCAGAATTGGATTGTCCCTGTCTGGGTAAGCTTCAACGCGGTAAACCCTTCCAATGCGCCGATCCCACTTACATTCGATTCCATGAGAAATTCGCCGGTCAATGTCTTGTCGTCATAACTCGAGTCATCCACCCGGGTGCCCGAAAGAATCGAAGACGCCTTCTGCGTTGCGTCATCCAGCCCTTTCTGCACCCCTTCCCTCGATTCCACCTCTTTCTCGAAATCCGCCTCCGATTCCCGGCCCGGGATGAATTGCACCAGGATATAGGGATACGCCAGCCAATGGGGCGCATCCTTGAGTTGATACGCATACTGCCAGTTCTGCGGCGAATGCGCCAGCTCACCCATCTTCTCGTCCAATTGCTTCAGGATTTCATCCGGCACCTGTCTCCACGCGCTTGTCAGGTGGAGCGAAAAATTGTCATGGGTTGGGAATACCTGGGGCACCACCTTCTCCGGCGTCGCGCTCGCCATGGGCTGCGGAGTCATGGCAGGCGCCTGCTGCACGGGCGACGCTGCGGCCACGGGCGGAGCGTATTGCTTCTGCAAATCCGCCGGCAGGTCTGCGAATGGAATCTTCGCCACGCCGTCGGAATAAGTCACCGTGATCCCGTCCGGGTCCACCGAGCTCACCTCGGCCGACTTGTACACCGTGCCGTCCGTAGTCGTGATGTCCAGTGCCCACGCAGGAATGCTGAGTGACAGCAATAGGAGGATTGCTCGCAAAATCATGGCATCTCGCCGCGGCGCCGGAGCTTCAATGTGCCCACGCTACGCTCCGCCCAATCCGCCCGCAAGATCAGACTTCTTTCCGAAGCCACACCGACCCGTGCGAGACGCTCCACTGATACTTCCGCGCATGCTCGCGAATCAGGAACGGCAGGTCGCGGGTGCGGATGAGGGTGAAGTCAGTCTCGAGGAATTTTGTCAGCGTCACAAAGGTCTCATAACGCTTGCCGTCGTTCTCGTAACCGCCCAGCCACTTGGGGAATGGGGTAAAATCGCGGCTCCAACTGTAGGGAGAAACCAATATGAGCTGCCCACCAGGCCTCACAAGCTGCGAAAACTTCAGCACCAGCTGGATTGGATCCTCCAGCCTGCAGAGGAGATTCGCCGCCAGCACCACGTCGAAGTCCCCCAGCGTCCCGCGCAACCGCAGCGCGTCGCCAATCTCGAAATGCACCCGGGTACGCTCGATCTCCTCCGGCACCCGTGCCACGCAGCGCGACGTCAGCTCTCCCTCCTCCGTCCGGTCAAAGTGAATATGCCCATGGCGGCGGACTTCCAGCGCCGCGCGGATGAAGGATTGCGACGTGTCGATCCCCACCACCTCCGGGCAATAGCGCGCCAGCTCAAAGGTCGACCGCCCCACCGCGCACCCCAGGTCCAGCGCCCGCGCCTCCGGCCCCACGGCTCCCAGCTCGATGCAATCGCTCACACACCGCGCCGCGAAGCCCACCGCGTCCTTCGGCCCGAAATCGAACGACAGCACATCCTCCGCCTCCCCGTAATGGAAGAGGAGGTATTCGTTCAAATACCGGTCGGACTCATAAACCTGCGCGGAAGCGGCATGGGAAGACATCGGCCAATCCGGTCATGCATCGAGCAACTCCCGCATATGCACGGGGGTGAAATCCTCGATCAGCACCTTCAACTCCCCGTTGCGGCTCATCCGTGCCTGGGTGACGGTGATCTCCGGCGTCTTCGTCGGCGAGAAGAGGATGTCGTCGTGCGTCGCGTTCTTCGATTCCGCGAACTTGTCCGGCGTCAGATGGCCGCCCAGGTGATCGCTGCGACCGGTGGCCACATGAATTGTCCCGAGAATCTTCTCGTCCTGGATATCCCGGCCGGAGACCGGCAGCTCCTGCGTCCCGAACCCAAGTTCCCCGATCTCCCCGGTCACCGGGTCGGAGACCAGCTTCTTCTGGTGGGCGATGATCGTCGCCTCGTCCCCGCTGATCAGCGACGTATGGACGATCCGCCCGCCCGACACCGTCATCAGCCCCAGCGTCCCATCCTCATAGCGCATCGGGAATTCCCCCTCTGCCCCGGTCGGCACGTAATAAATCTCCCCCGCCGGCAGATTCGCCACATCCGGGCCGCCCCGGCAAAGGCCGTGGCTTTTCTGCGCCTCCTGGCGGCCAAGCTCGAGGTGCAACGTGTGCTTGTGCCCATTGACCGCGAAATCGATCTCCACCCAATCCGCCCGGGTCATTCCCAGGCGCAACTTCTCCGCCAGCCGGCTCACCTCATTGTAATCCACCGCGAGCCCGGAATTCAGGATGATCTCATTGAGCCCATGCAACGTCGCCCCGCGGAAGCCATACTGCTTCGCAAACGCCGTCAGCGGCGCCGTGGCCGAGAACGTGGAAATACAGAGGATGATCTTGTAGTTCGGGTAAATATCCTTCTCCAGCGAGAGCTGCCGCCCATCGGTCGCCCACGCCTCGTCCGGCAGGTCCAGGTTGCTCCCGCCGGTGATCTTGTAGGCGAACATCTCACCGCCCGTCAGCCCCAGTTCGGCCGCGACCCCCTCCTTCAGCGCCCGGTAGAAATAATGGTACGCATTCCGCTGGATCGAGAATTCCGGATTGTCCAGGAAGGCGTATTGCACCACCTGCTTCGGGTCCGGCAGATCGATCAGAATACAGACCCGTTCATTGGAAACGGGGTTGAAAACCGTCCGCAGCAAGCGCGAAAGGCTGAACGGAGGGAAATTGGTTTGAGAAGCCGGAGGATTAAGGGTTGTTTGCATTGCTGTGTTTAGTTTACGTGCGCCGATACGCGGCGGCTGCGTGTTTGAGATCAAAAAATGTATTGGCGCACCAAAAATAGAGAATTCGACCTGGCCCATCGGCCACTGGTCATGGGCATCGTAAACGTAACTCTGGATTCGTTTTCCGACGGTGGCAAGTGTCTTGATCCGCGGGAGGCCGTCGTCCACGCCCACCGCCTTGCAGCCGAGGGCGCCGACATCATCGACATCGGCGGCGAATCCACCCGCCCGGGCGCCGAGCCCGTATCGACCGACGAGGAACTCGCCCGCGTCCTCCCGGTCATCTGGAAGCTCGAGTCCGAACTCAAATGCGCCATCTCCATCGACACGTACAAGGCCGAGGTCGCCGAGGCCGCCCTCGAGGCCGGAGCGGAGATTATCAATGACGTCGGCGGCCTGCGCGATCCCGCCATGGCGGAGGTCGCGGCAAAGGCCGGCGCCGGCCTCGTGATCATGCACATGAAGGGCGATCCACAGACCATGCAGCAGGCCCCGGAATACGAGGATCTTACGGGAGAAATCCGGGAATTTTTTAGACAATCTTTTGCCCGGGCCATATCCTGCGGCATGAAGCCCGAACAGATTGCCTTTGATCCGGGCA
>Ga0302320_10029292_pt1 | contig 10534 bp, 12 predicted proteins | sample Bog_T0_3_FD_202130 | JGI IMG/M metagenome (GOLD analysis project Ga0302320, IMG submission 202130) | Peat permafrost microbial communities from Stordalen Mire near Abisko, Sweden - Bog_T0_3 | ecosystem: Environmental > Terrestrial > Soil > Wetlands > Peat | place: Sweden: Abisko, Stordalen Mire... | reverse complement strand
TTGGCGCCGAACAAAGTGTCCGGCCGCGTCGTATAGATCTCCAACTCGCTCGTCGGCTCGATCGGACCGAGCGTCGCCGGATCGACGGCGAAGCGCACCATCAGGCCCTCCGAGCGGCCGATCCAGTTGCGCTGCATCAGGCGCACCTTGTCCGGCCAGCGGTCGAGCGTGTCGAGCGACTTCAGCAGGTCCTCGGAATAGTCGGAGATCTTCAGGAACCATTGCGTCAGCTCGCGCTGCTCGACGATCGCCCCGGAGCGCCAGCCGCGTCCGTCGACCACCTGCTCGTTGGCGAGCACGGTATTGTCGACCGGATCCCAATTGACCTTGGATTTTTTCCGCGCGACCAGGCCGCCCGCGAGAAAATCCAGGAACAGTTTTTGCTGCTGCTTGTAATAGCTGGGATCGCAGGTGGCGATCTCCCGCGCCCAGTCCAGCGACAGGCCCATCGACTGCAATTGCCCGCGCATGACGGCGATGTTGGCGTAGGTCCAGATCGCCGGATGGGTGTTGTTCTGCATCGCCGCGTTTTCGGCGGGCATGCCGAACGAATCCCAGCCCATGGGATGCAGGACGTTGAACCCCTTGGCGCGGCGATAGCGAGCGACGACGTCGCCCATCGCGTAATTGCGCACGTGCCCCATGTGGATGCGGCCGGACGGATAAGGGAACATCTCGAGGACGTAATATTTCGGCCGCAAATCGGCGCCCTTGGTGGCGAAAACCTGGCCCTCGGACCAGACTTTCTGCCATTTGCCTTCGGATTCGCGGACGTTATAGCGCTCGGGCCGCATGGGGTACGGATCTCTTCAAAGCCAGGAAAGGAATAAGCGGGCGGGACAAAACATGATTTGGGTTGAGGGGTCAAATCTTTACGCCATGCCGCCCTTGTGGCGCCGGCGCGGCGTGGATTACCAAGGTGCGCGTAGCCCATCGCGGGGAGCCTTTTCATGAACGGTCATATTCACGAGCCCCTGCTGCGCGCGACCCCGATCGCCGACCTGCGTCCGACCCAGTTCACCGTCGGCATGCGCGAGGTCCGCGTAAAACAGAAGGCGTGGCGAGACCGCAAATCCGCCGATTTCGAGAAATTCCTCTCCGCCCACATGGTCCCGGTCATCCTCGGCCCTGGCGGCAAGCGCTACCTGATCGACCACCACCATCTGGCGCTGGCTCTGCACCTGGAAAAAGAGCCGAGCGTGTTCGTGTTCGTCGCCGGCGACCTCAGCAAGGTCGAGAACGAGGGCGCGTTCTGGAACATGATGGATTTTCATGGCTGGACGCACCCCTACGATGCCAAAGGCCGCCGACGCGACTATGCCGACCTGCCGAAATCGGTGGACCAGTTGAAGGACGACCCCTATCGCTCGCTGGCGGGCGAATTGCGCGTTCTCGGCGGCTTCGCCAAACTGGCCGTCCCGTTCGCCGAATTCGTCTGGGCGGATTTTTTGCGCGGGCAAATCAAGCCCGCGGCCGTGGAGGAAGATTTCGACGCGGCGCTGAAGAGGGCGTTGGAACTGGCGAAGTCGGAGGACGCGAGCTATTTGCCGGGGTGGTGCGCGCCGAGGGGGAAGAAGGCGAAGAAGTGAAGGGGAACCCGCTGTCCTTGAAGGGCGCCGTCTAGCGTAGCGGCCCCGGTTTTCCGCATTCGCGGGAATGACAAGAGCCGATCGTGTTTGATCCTAGACGGCTCTGGCGCCTCCCGCCTACCCCGCCGCCGCCTCGATCGCCTCCGTCACCCACTCGTTCAAACTCTTTCCGCCGGCCGCCGCCGCGATCGTCGCCATCTCATGCAGCTTCGGGTCGAGACGCAGGTTGAATTTGCCGGAAAACGCGCGGTACGGCTCGAGGCCCTTTTCCCGGCAAACCTCGAGGTAAACCTCGAGCGTTTTGCGACCCTCCGCCTCCAACCCCGCGACGCTTTGCGCGTAAAAGTCGGCTCCTCCGGACAAACCGAGGAATTCGCCGCGGAACATCGCGATTTCCGGATCGAACGAAACGACCGCCTTGTGGCCCTCGATGTCGATCACGTTATTCATGGTTTCACTCCGTGATTTTCCAGCCACTTCCGTATGCTGGCGACCGCACCCTTGTCGTTGTCCGGCGACGGATGCGGGCGATGAAATACGCGAACCTCGTAGAACAGCGTGAAACTGATGCGCGAACCCTCTCGTTCTTCGATTTCGGCGCCGAGCGCCGTGAAAAGCGCTTCGACGTCATGCCATCTTATCGACCCGCTGACGGGTCGAGCGAACAGGGCGGCCAAAGTGACGCTGTGCTTCCTCTTCACGGAATAAAGATACCACATTATGGTACTAAAATAAGAGAGCGCCGCTGGCCTTCTGGCGCCTTCAGACGCGGGACGACTCCCCTTGGCGGGCGCAAACTTCGTCAGCACTTACGTTTCGATCCGGAGCCGCCAATCCCTGCGCCGACTTTCGCCCAGCGGGCCACAAATCCCCTCACGCACTCCCCAGCAACTCGTCCATCGCGCTCAGCAGATGATCGGGATCGACGGGCTTGTTGAGGAATACCGTTCGTTCCCAGGACTTGAACTCTCCGACCGCCTTGGAAGTGTCGCCGGAAACGACGATCGCCGGCAGCGGCCTTTCGTAATAGACGCGGGCGAATTTGATCGCGTCGACGCCGATTTCATCGTCCATCAGGTGAAAATCGCTGATGATCAAATCGAACCGCTCGTCGCCGATCACGGCGTCGCGGGCGTCGCTCAAATTGGCGACCCCGATCACCTGATAGCCCTGCATCCTCAGGAACACCTGGGTCGCGTAGCGCACCGCCTCGTCGTCGTCGACCAACAGGATTCGCCTCATCGGCGCGGCGTTGGCGTCCGATCCCAATGAAAACCCGGCATCGGTAAGAGGCTGTTGCGAAACGGCCTTCGGCAATTTGACCGTGAACGTGGTTCCCGTCGCCAGTTGCGAGTGAACCTCGATGGGGATGCCGAGTTGATCGGCCAGGCGTCGAACGATCCACAGGCCGAGTCCCACACCGCCGCGCGAACGGCCATCGTCGCCGTGGAATTGTTGGAACTCCCCGAACACGTTCGCCAGCGCGCTCTCGGGGATTCCGATGCCGGTATCGCCGACGATCACGGCGATGGTCTCCCCCTCGTCGCGGCATTCGACATTCACCCCGCCACGATCCGTATATTTGATCCCGTTACCGATCAGATTGCGCAAAATCTGCCGGAACAACATGGCGTCCGTCGAGACGGCCAGCCGCGGACACTTGAAGGTGAGCACGAGCCCTCGCTGGGCGGCCAGCGGCAACATTTCGGCATGAACGGGCCGCATCAGATCCGCCAACGTCAGGGTCTCGATCTTCAGCGCTACGTTGCCCGATTCAATCTTCGTCATGTTCAGCAACGCATCGAGCATTTCCGATTGTGACCGCATCGTCTCGTCGATGCGGCGCCATAACTCGAGGGCGTTTCCGGCGCCTTTCATCGGCTTGGCCGCGGCCAGCAGCATCGTCAGCGCCTGCACGGGCTGACGCAGGTCGTGACTGGCGATGGCGAGGAACCGCGCATTGCGCGCGCTGGCTTGTTCGGCCGTGGCGCGAGCCTGCTCTAGGGCGCGAAGGGTCAAATGCTGCTCCGTCCGGTCCCGGGTGTAGCTGGCCACGCCGGTGATCTTGCCGTCGGCGTCGATCAGCGGTCCACATATGATTTCCAGAAAGCGTCTCCGCCCGTCCACACGGGTCTCGATTTCCCAATGCCTCTTGATTCCCGTCGACAGGACCCGCCGTTTCATTTCAATCGACTTTGCCGCCTCCTCGGCGCTCAGGCCGCCCAATTCGACGCGTTCGAGATCCGTCTTGCCAAGGTAGTCGGCGGCGGTGAACGGCGCCGGCGGATGGCTCACCCATTGGTAACGCAAATCGAGATCTTGAATCAGCGCGAAATCCGGGGAGTTCTCGACGATGAAGCGCAATTGTTGTTCCGCGACGCGCGCGGTTTCCTGAGCGACGCGGCGCTCGGTGACGTCTCGGATCGCTGCGCAGACGCTCAAGCCCTCGACGCCTTCCACGGGCCGCAACGAAACTTCGACGGGGATTTCCCGGCCCGACTTGGCGCGCGCCACCAGTTCCACGCCGGTTCCCATCGCCCGCGTCCGCGGGTTGGCGGCGAATTCTCTGCGAAGCTCAGGGTGCCTCGCTGCGAAACGCATCGGCAACAAGATCTCTACCGGCTTGCCGTTCAATTCTTCGCGCGAATACCCGAGCAGCGTCTCGACGAGCGAATTCATCGCCCGGATGCGCCCTTCTCGATCAACGATGACCATGGCGTCAGGAACGAATTCCAGCACCGTCTCGATGTCGAGAGCGGCGCGTGGAGGCGGCAATTTGATCATGAGATCGCCTCGGCCATTTTCGGCGCCCACCCTGATCGCTCGACTTCGACTCCGTCGCCTCGAGTTTCGCAATCAGTCGTCGACGGCAAATCTGTCAAGGATTGCCGTGCGATCGGAGATTCGCCCGAGCAAGTCCTCAATGAACGGTTAACATGTTCGATGCGGCGGATCAACCTAATTAATCTAATAATATATGTATAATGGCATGATTTGGCCTTGCCATCGCGACGAGCCTGGCGCGCGCAGAAGCGATGTCGGCATGGTCGCCTTCGCGACGGGCCCGCCGCCGTAGCGGAATGCGGTCGCCCGTGGCATGATCCTCCGCGACCGAAAGAAACTGAGACCCGCCGGAACCGCGCCGCCGCTCGGGACTGCGGTCGCAGGGGGACAGGGGGGGTTATGAGCGTACTTGCGCACGCGTTCGCGCTTTCCTTTGCTGGCGCCGGCGCAGGGGCGACCGCTTGGCGGGTTGCACGCCCGCCCCTCACTCCGAACGGATGCGACGAATCGCGGTCCAGCCAGCCTTGTTGAAGATATTCCGATGGCGACCCCGGCGGCCGCCTGCCGGGATTGCGTTCCGCATCGTTCGTCGCTTGCCGTGAAACCGGGGCAAACGATTTGCCAGGGCGAGCAAAACCGCTCAGTGGAGCCATGAATGCGATTTGCCAGTCCCATCGTTCTCCGCCCGGTCGTTGCGGGCGGGCTATTCATCGCGATCCTCGGCTTTGCCGGGCCGGCGGCGCCGCAGGACGCTCAGGACGATCGCGCCGAGCAGACGAAACAACTCGAAGCGGAGGTGGCGGAATACCTGCAAAAACATCCAGTGAAAGAATCCGCCTTGTTCGACTCCGTGGGCGCCATGGTCGAAGTGCTGGGCGAGGTCAAGACGATGACGTTGGGCGTCTGCGAATATGAAGCTGACCTTCCCGACTGGAACGTCGCGCTCGGCCCGTTGCACGAAAACACCAAGGTCGCGCTGCAAATGGATTTCTTGAACGGCGGCCGAAAAGAGCGTGAGCGTACGCCCGCGGACACACTCCCCGATCGCAGGTTTTGCGCGGAGTTGCAGCGACGCTACCGCGAAGTTCTGCGCCAATTCAAAATCTTTGGCCCGGCGTTGCGCAAGGCCGGATATTGACGGGGCGCCGGCATTGCCGAGGACGCCCTTGCCTTACAGCGCTTTAATCTTCACCTTTTCCGCCTTCGCGCTCCAAAGTCTATTCCGCAGCGGCAGGCCGAACGCCTCCGCTTCGATCTCAAACACGTCGCCCTTCTGGGTCTTGAAACCGTCGCTGAACGAAAGCGTCGCGGTGCCGAAATAGTGGATGTGGATGTCGCCGGGGCGGCGGAACAATCCGTATTTGAAGTGATGCGCCTCCAGATTGGCGATCGTGTGCGACATGTTCTGTTCGCCCGACAGGAACGGCTTCTCCCAGACAGTCGCCTTGCCGCGCTTGATCCGCGAGGCGCCCTGGATGTCGAGCGGCAGGCCGCCAATCAGCAGTTCCGGGCCGAAGCTCGAGTCCCGGAGCTTGGAATGGGCGAGGTAGAGGTAGTTCTGCCGCTCGGTGACGTGGTCGGAGAATTCGTTGCCCAGGGAAAAGCCGACGCGCGCCGGCGCGCCGCTGGCGTCGATCACGTAGATTCCGACGATTTCCGGCTCCTCGCCGCCGTCGAGAGCGAAGGCGGGCGAGACGAGATCGCCGCCGGGCGGAACGATCGTCGAGCCGTCGCCCTTGTAGAACCATTCGGGCTGCACGCCCTGAGCGCCCTTCTTCGGTTTGCCGTCCTCGAGGCCCATCTTGAACATCTTCATCGAGTCGGTGAGCGCGCTCGGATCGGCGAGCGACTTGTGCATCTTGTCGCGTCCCTCGGCGGAGCCGAGATGGGTGAGGCCGGTGCCGGTGACATAGACATGGGCGGGATCGGGATGGTCGATCGGGCTCAGCACGCGTTTTTCCTTGTAGGCCGCCGCGAGGTCGACGGCCTTGCCGATTCCGCGTTCGGTGATCAGCTTTTTCAGGCCGCCCCCGTCCGCCAGCGCGGCTGCGACCAGCGCCAGCGTGGTCTTCGCGCCTTTGACGAGCCGGCTTTCGCCGCGGACGGTGACGACGAGCGCGCGTTTGTCTTTCTCGTCAGCGATTTGGGTCAGTCTCACGAATGCCTCCCTGATATTTTTATGCGGCGGTGCGCCGTTCGATCAGTTGATAGACGCGTTCGTCGCGAAAGTCGTCAACCGCGAATATCGCGCCGGCCGCCATCAGCCGGTTTTCGGACAGCGAAGTCATCAGCCCGACGACGGCGATTCCCGCCGCGACCGCGGCGCGCACCCCGGAAAGCGAATCCTCGAAGGCGACGGCATTGCCCGCCCTCGCGCCGGTCGCCTCCAGGCCTGTCAGATAGGGCAAGGGATCCGGTTTCCCGCGCAAAAGCTCCGGCCCACAGATGACCAGCGGCAGGCGGTGGGCCAGCCCGATCGCGGCAAGGATCAGGTCCGCGTTGGCGCGCGGCGCGTTGGTGACGACGGCGCGCTTCAGGCGCCGCTCGTCGCTGAAGTCGAGCAACTCGGCCAGGCCCGCGATCGGCGCGACGTCGCCGACCGCGTCGCGATAGGCGACCTCCTTGGCGTCGAGGATGCGAGCCCGCTGCTCCGCGCCGAGATGCGGCAGGAACTGACGGCCGATCGCCTCGTTGGACGCGCCGAGGATTTCCGAATTGTAGCGGGCGCGATCCAGCGCGACGCCATGCGGCGCGAACGCGCTCTGGAACGCGGCGAGGTGGATGTGATCGGTGTCAACCAGCGTGCCGTCGAGGTCGAAGAGGAGGGCGGAGGTCATGGGGCCTGCAGGAGCGGGACGTTTCGGCCAAGGCGGCGGCGGCGAGTTTCTTGTCGAGCGTGGCGAGCGGCGCGTTGAGACGGCCGGCAAGTTCGAGATAGGCGGCGTCGTATACCGTCAACTTATGGCGCCGGGCGAGAAACAAGAGCGCCGACTCATCCGGCGACCGGTCCAAGACCATGGGCGCCTGCAAAATCCACGCGAGAAACGTAACGGTATCCCCTGGTTGGATGCGCCCACGCCTTTCCCCGACAATCAGAGTGTTACGCAGCTCAAACCACCACAAGGCCGGCGCGCGCGCTTCGCTATCTGGCAGGATGCGAAGCGCGTATGAAGCCAACGGGTGCTCCTCATCGGCAAACGCCCAGCATGCCGCTACGGAGGCGTCCAACACGAACAGCATCAGTATTGGTGACCCTCGTGCTTGGCGGCGATGATTTCTTCAACAGTCATTTTTCCTGAGGTCTTGCGCAGAGCTTTTATCCCTTCGACCGCCCGCTCGATCTCCTCTCGCCGGCGCACGGACTCGGGGACGATGCGGGCGATCGGCTTTCCATCGCGCATGATCACCACCGTCTCGCCCCGCTCGACTTCGTCGAACCAACCGGGCAACGACGCATCAGCATCCGAAGCTTGAATTTCTCGCATGTCTGGCGCCTTTCCTGACAGGCTGTATTATCTAACGGCTCGAACCGCTTGTCGATCCGCCATCCGTGACGCCCCCCTCACATCGTCGCGCCGATCTGCCACGGCGCGAATTCCGCGTCGCCGTAGCCCAGTTCCTCCGACTTCGAGCGCTCGCCGGAGGCGACCTTCAGCACCTTGGCAAAAATCTCCCGGCCTTTGTCCTCGATGGACACGCCGTCGAGCACGTCGCCGCAATTGATGTCCATGTCTTCCATCATGCTCTGATACATGACGCTATTGGTCGCCAGCTTGATCGACGGCGTCGGCTTGCAGCCATAGGCCGAGCCGCGGCCGGTGGTGAAGGCGAGCACGTTGGCTCCGCCCGCCACCTGCCCCGTAGCGGAAACCGGATCGTAGCCGGGCGTGTCCATGAACACGAAGCCCTTTGAGGTCACCGGCTCGGCGTATTTGTAGACGCCGGTCAGCGTCGTCGTGCCGCCTTTGGCCGCCGCGCCCAGCGACTTTTCCAGGATCGTCGTCAGGCCGCCCGCCTTGTTGCCGGGCGAGGGATTGTTGTTCATCTCGCCGCCGTTGCGCGAGGTGTAATCCTCCCACCAATGGATCATGTCGACGAGTTTCTCGCCGATTTCGCGGCTCGCGGCGCGGCGCGTCAGCAGATGCTCGGCGCCATAGATTTCCGGGGTTTCCGAGAGGATCGCGGCGCCGCCGTGGCGGACAAGGATGTCCACGGCGGCGCCGAGCGCGGGATTGGCGGTAATGCCGGAATAACCGTCGGAGCCGCCGCATTGCAGCGCCAGCATCAACTCGTTCGCCGGGCGCGTCTCGCGCTGGGCCTGATTGAGCAGCGGCAGCATTTCCTTGATGCGACCGACGCCCTGCGCGACGGTCTTGCGTGTGCCGCCGGTCGCCTGAATAGTCATGGAATGGAACAGCTCGCTTTCGACCACGCCATATTCCTCTTTCATCCGCGAGATCTGGAACACTTCGCAGCCCAGGCCCACCATGATGACGCCGCCCATGTTCGGGTTGCCGGCGTAGCCCCATTGCGTGCGCTTCAGCGCCTCAAAACCTTCGCCCTTGCCCGCCATGCCGCAACCGGTGCCGTGCACCAGCGGAATGACGCCGTCGACATTGGGATAATCCTCGAGCAGTCCCGACTTCTCGACCTCGCGCGCTATCAACCGCGCCACCGTCGCCGAACAATTCACCGAAGTCAGCACGCCGAGATAATTCCGCGTCCCCGTCTTGCCGCTGGCGCGGCGAAACCCTTCGAAGGTCGCCTGTTGCGCGACCGGCAGGATTTCCTCGTTCCGCGCGCCCTCGGAAAAATGATAGTCGCGAGCGAAATCCTGCATCACGCAATTTTGGGTGTGCACCCAATGGCCCGGCGCGATCGGCTCGGAGGCGAAGCCGATGATCTGGCCGAATTTGCGGATCGGTTCGCCGGTCTCGATCTTCACCGTCGCCATTTTGTGGCCCCGCGGCACGCGCTGCGCGGCCATGGGTGCGTTGGCGGGCGCATCGCCCTGCTTGATCTCGTCGACGGCGATGACGACGTTATCGTCGGCATTCAGGCGCAACGCGCGGGGTATGCTCATGGTCGAAAGCCTTTCGTGAAAGTTGCGCTCAGGCCGAAAACAAATCCGGGCGTTCGCGGGCGAAATTGTCGCAGATAGCGATGAACTCGTTCATATGCGCTTCCATCGACCGACGCGCGACGGCGGGGTCGCGGCCTTGCAGTCCCTCGATGATGGCCGCATGTTCTGCGATGGTGGCGTTGATACGGCCCGCCGGCGCCAGCAATAGGCGACGCACCCGCTCGAGATGGACCCGCAACGCGTCGAGCAGTTCCGCGCTGCGCCACAGGCCGAGTTTTTGTGTGAAATAGGCGTGGAAGGCGACATCGAGCCCGTAAAACAGGCTGCGATCCCCCGCCTCCGCCGCCGCTGCCGCTGCGTCGAGATTGCGCCTCAGCGCGTCGCGATCCTCGGGCCCGAAGCGCCGCGCGGCTTCCGCGACCACTTCGCTTTCCAGGGCGCGGCGAATGAACAGCCGTTCCTTCACGTCGCGCATCGAAATGCGGGCGACGAACGACCCGTGCTGTGGCTCGACGACGACGAGTTGCTCGAAGGCCAGCCGGCTGATCGCCGCCGAAACCGGAAAACGCGACACGCACAGCCGTTCGCACAGCTCCAGTTTGTCGATCGGCGCGCCGGGCTCGAGAGTCCCGGTCAGAATCGACTCTTTGATCGCGCAATAAACCTGCTCGGCTTTGCTGTTGGCGCGGTCGGCCATTCGTCGTTTCGTTCGTGTTCTCGTGCGGACTTTCCTGCTAGCATGTTAGACGCTAGATACGTCGAGCGCCAGCCTCAATTCGGGCCGCAGCGCCGCGTAACGCGAAGGGGAGACCTGACTTGACCGCAATGCTGCTGACCGAAGACGCGACCCTGCCCGCCGACGGTCATGCCGGCGCGCTGGTCGGCCGCGTCTGGCGACCCGAAGTCGAAGGCCCCTCGGTCGTCGCCGTCCGCGCGGACGGGGTGTATGACGTCAGCGCCGATTTCGCCACCGTCCGCGACCTCTGCGAAGCGCCCGACCCCGCCGCCGCGCTGCGTTCGGCGCGCGGTGAATGGCTGGGCTCGCTCGCCGAGATGCTCGCGGGCGACCGGCTGCTCA
>Ga0302320_10029291_pt1 | contig 10535 bp, 6 predicted proteins | sample Bog_T0_3_FD_202130 | JGI IMG/M metagenome (GOLD analysis project Ga0302320, IMG submission 202130) | Peat permafrost microbial communities from Stordalen Mire near Abisko, Sweden - Bog_T0_3 | ecosystem: Environmental > Terrestrial > Soil > Wetlands > Peat | place: Sweden: Abisko, Stordalen Mire... | reverse complement strand
TACATCAATTACTTCATATCCTAAGCTTTCTATGAATTCGATCAAATATTTCTCAATTTGCCTGACATCACAATAAAGACCTATTGAATTTCCATCATTTCCAAGTATGCTGAGATAATATTTATAAATCGGGCTGAAAAATTTGTTTTTAAACGGGTTCTTTGCTCTGGGTTCTTGTAAATTCAAATAAGAATAAAATGCCTTTGCGATTTGTTTCAATTTCGAATTTCTGTCCATTACAAAAACCTCCAAATCCTTTTCATTTGAAGCCCAGATTTCTGTGATTTTCTTTTCGTTATTGTTGAATGAGGAATCGTTACCAACAAAAGGGACATCCCAATAATTGATTCCTCTTTTAGGAAAGTTGTTTCTTGTGGAGAAGTTTTCATTGATCTGAGATGTGGGTTGTGAATGGCTCATATTGCTCAGGTTTTGTTGGATAATGTTGATATGATTTGGTTTAATTGAAGGCAGAGGGTTTTGAGCGAGATGATAATCAGTAGAATTTCTATGTTCAGAACTTGCTTTTGAATAATTTTCCTGTTTTTGTTGAGGTCTTAATGGATTTTGATAATTATTATAATTTTCTTGAGGATAATTATTATGATTTTCTTGAGGTCGTAATGAATCTCCAGGGGGTTGATAATTATTAAAATTTTCTTGAGGTCTTAATGAATTTAACGGGGGTTGATAATTAGTGAAATTTTCCTGTTGTATATTATAATTTTCCTGAGGTCTTATTGAATTTGAATTTTCCTGTTGTGTTGAATTTGTCTGATCCTTATAATAATATTCTTGTTGTTTATTGACATTATTAGAGTTATTATTTTTGATGTTATAATTTGGTGGAGATTGTCTATTATTAATATTATTATAATTATAGTCAGGAGTATTATTTTTAACAGTCACAGATCCTCCTCTGGAAGTATAATAATCCTGAAGAATTGGCTGTTGATTGGTTATTTGACCAAGATTAGTCTCTTTTATTGGTCTTAATCTCGTTAATAAATCATCAATTTCTTTTAATGTATTGGAAATCTCGAATTTTTGCGGGACAGGAGTTTTTGTATTTTCAACGATTTTAGGCTTGCTATTTATATTCAAAGCGTTCAAAATCGAAATATCGGCTTCATCTAAATTAAAAATCGAGCCATTACGAATGGAATCTGGTTGGAAAACTTCCAACCCTTGTTCGAACATCGAATAATTCGTTAAATTCAATGAATTTTCAACTCCGGGCTTGAACCCTGTTGTTTGTTTCATCTTTTTATTTTCTTGATAAATTAATAATGAATAAAATGAATTTTTCTTTAAAAACGCAAACTAAAAATAATAAAAACTTTCTTAAAAGTTTCTTAAAATTTCCTTAGATTCATTAAATTTCATAAAATTCCATAAAATTCATAAATTTCATAAATTTCATAAAATTTCATAAAATTCATAAAATGGACGTCTTCGATCCTCAGCTCCAGACCTATTTCTCGCATATCAAAGAAGAAATCAAATCAGAACATGTCCAATATGTAAAATCCCATCCAGAAATCAGAGATATTCTGAATGATTTCCTGTCATCCTTATTATTGGAAAAACCAGAGGACATCTATCATTATGCGCGAAAATACTTTAGTTTCTTCAATGTCGATAAACAAATGGAAAATCAACGAATTATCGTAATTTCAGGTCCTTCTGGTGCTGGAAAAGTAATTTCTGAACAAAATGATGCATTTTTTAGTCATTTTAGGGGACTTTATTGACTAGATTGATCAAGGAATATCCAGAGGAATTCGAAGTAAGCGTGAGTTGGACCACAAGGGAACAAAGAGTGGGTGAAATTCAAGGGATTTCTTATTTTTTCAAGACGAAGGAGGAATTCGAGGAGGTTTTTTAACTGAATAACGAAACTTCTCATTAAATAAGTTTCAAAATAAAACTAAAAACATTCCCAGGAGATAAAAAAAGATGGATTTATAGAATATTGTCAAACTCATGGCAAAGATTATTATGGGACCAATAAAGCAGTGCTTACTAACATAATTTCCAGAGGAAAGATCTGTATTTTGGAGATAGATGTGAAAGGAGCTCAGAAAATACATGAGAAATATACAGATGCCAATTATATCTTCATCAATACGAAAAGTCCCGACACTTTGAAAGAAAGGATCATTAAAAGGTAGAAAATTAAAGAAATATGAATATTTTATGAAAGAATTGATTCGGGACTTTAGAGGAGATGAAAGCCCTGAACAAATCGAGGAAAGATTGAAAACTGCGGAAACAGAATTGAAGGTTTTCAAGGAAATGGGGATTTATACTGAAATTCTCAATGAGGATTTTGAGACTGGTTATAAAGAACTCGTGGAACATTTAAAAAGCCTCTATCCAAAGGCTTTGGAAGGTAAAGACAATTAATTATGAATATATAAAAAAAAAAAGCCAGAATTTTATTTATGTTTTTTTTAAATAAATTTCATGAAAATTAAAGAAATTTTAAATTAAATCGTTTGAAATGAAAAAGTTTCAAGAAATTTCTTTTATTTCAATATTTTATTAATCTTGATCAGAAATCCCACAAAAAACATACAAACTTAAGGCTTTATAATAAATTCAAATAAAGTATAGCATAATCATGGTTCTTCTTTTTTTTTCAGACCTTCACTGTGAAATCATCAAATACTGCTTTCTTCACGAATTTTCCTCTTATTCTAGGCTTCGCCTTAGCCACCATCTTACGACCAATGAAGCCTCTATTAATTGGATGGTTAAGTCTCCATTTTTGTTTCTTTTCCTTATAATATTGGATTTTGAGAAGTCTTTGTTCCTTGGAATAAATGCCGCTGATTTTTTCGGTTTTTTTTGTGGGAAGAGATTTGAAATTAAGCGAGGAATCGCTGTTTTTTTGGAATAACTGTAAATTAGCTAAATAATTTATAAGGAATAATTAGACAAGAAATTTAAAAAATGTGATTTCTATTACAATTCAAAAAAAAGCAAAAAATCTCATAAATCTCATAAAATCTCATAAAATCTCATAAATCTCATAAAACTAACACCCTTAAAAATCCTTAAAAATCCTTAAAAATCCTTAAAAATCCTTAAAAATCCTTAAAAAGCCTTAAAAACCTTAAAAACGTTAAAAACAGTTAAAAGCTCTATAAAACAGAGAGTTTTATAGTTTTTTGAAAAAAACTACGATTGTAATTACCTGTATAAGTGTTGATTTCCTTGAGGAAGTTGGCTTGTTGAAGGAAGAAGCCATGCATGATACTGTAATCTAGCAATGGATTATTGACCATTTTGAATTGTCTCATCATTTCAAGCCAAATGGTTAATCTTCCTAAAAGAAAGGAGGTTTAAGATTTATTGTTTATATAGAGATTACCTTCATTTGCCAGATCCACACCTTGGTTTTCTTTAACTGATGATAGCCCATTTTCTTCCTTTTTGATAGAAAACTCTTCTTTTTTGATCTCCGCAATTGAGTCTTGCTCAAATTGGGTTTTTTGGCTGTTTTTCTCTTGAGTGACAATAGCTTTTTCAAAGCCTGGTTTACTGTTTTGGAAAAAGCCTATGAAATATGAAAAGATAAGGTTTTTAGGGCTTTTTGTAGAGGAAATGAGGCGTTTTACTTAAAAGAGAAGGATCTAACGTCGATGCAGTGGTTTGAGGAGATAAAAAGGACATTAGATTGGGTAGCGAGGCTAGAAATGGGAAGGGAGCTTGGAGATTGGGCATTATGGCTTGTCTCATTGGGATAAGGTAGGAGGAGAGATTTCGTAAATTTAGGCTAATTTGAATTAGGAAAAATGATCAAATCTTAAATTATTGTTTGATGTGCACTGAATAAACTGAGATGAGAAATCGAGATTTTTTTAAATAAAAAACTCGATTTTTGTTATGTTTTTATCTTTGATCAAAAATCGAAATAAAAGAAAATTTTTTATTAATAATTATATTTTAAAGACTTTAATATGAAAATTTTTATTTAATAATTACATTCGAAAGCCTCAAATTTATTATGAAAAAATAGAAATCGTCAAGATAAAAATTTTTTATTCTATAGCCTCAAATTTATTAAGAAAAGTATAAATAATCATATAAAATTTACTACCAAGAATTTTTTCATTTAGTTTCGTACTGTCAAAAGACCTTTTTTCTTAATTCACAAAAAAATTCCATGTTTTTTTAATAATTACAATTTAAAGCCTCAAATTTATTAAGAAAAAATAGAAATCATCAGATAAAATGTACTGCCGATAATTTTTCCATTTAGTACGGTTAGTTTAGTACTATCGAAAGAGCTAATTCCTAAATTCACAAAAAAATTCCCATCTTTTTATATCTAGCAAAAACTTTTAAAAAAACTCTAGAGAAAAAATTGAAGTCTTAAAGGTAAAAAAGTCATTTCAGAGATCTTCATATCAAAATCAATGCCAATAAAAAGCCTAGCAATTTTATTAGAAGGAAAGCTAAAAATCATAAAAATCTTCGTTTTCTTTTTAGAAATTGTTGAAAAAATAGCTATTTTTTTTATTTTGGACTAAATGCGTTTTTCTCTTGAAAAATTAGGAAAAAATATTGATAAATTTTTGACAAATTAATATTCAAAACGAAATATTGAATAATTTCTTATATAATATAGCTTTTCTACTTTAATTTCATGTTTTTCCTTCCAATTTCCTCTGCCATCTCTTTAATTAAATCCTGAAACACAAGATCTTCGATTTCCAGCTTCAATTCCAATTCATCTTCTCTGAAATCGAGCCAATCCTCTTCATTTTCCTCATATTCTTTAATAAGCATCTTCTTCATTTTATCTTCTCTAGTTCGAGCCACAAAATCATCAAAATTGCCTAATTTGCTTCTAGAAATAAAGACTTCCTTTTCAAGGAAAACCCCGCATAAAAAACTAGGGAAAGTCTCGATTTTATTAAGACATTTCCCAACAATTTCCTCAAGATTTTCTTCTTTTATGGCTTTTTTCTTGTTTTTAATGTTTTTTTCCCAGAGATAAGGCCGAGATTTCAGTCCATAGGGTCTTTGCGAATTCATGAGATTGTTAAAAGCATCGAATATTGATTTGAAATAGTTTTTATCGAGATTTCCATAATTTAAAGCTATGAGATTTTGAATTTTAGGGTAAAAATCATCAGGAATCATAGGCTTCATTTCGACCTTCCGATCTATATAAGGAAGAATCATATTATCATTGAGCATAGAAGTGAATTTCAATGAGTTTTCTCTAGATTTCCTGAGTTTTTCTTGTTCAGAAACACCCAAAGGAGTTCTTATGTTTTCTAATAAGATGGTTTTCAGGGTCTTATCTTCATAAAGGATTATTGATTTGAATTGAATGAGGTATTCAAGAAAAAGATCATTGAATCTTTGTCTATTAAGAGAAATTGCAGAGATTGGAAGTTCTAATATTTTCTTTTGTTTAGAACTTGAATTTTGGGGGGCTGCGTTTTCTAGTAAATATTCCTTTGGTGGTGATTTTGAAGAAAATTCATTAGTCTTCGCTGGAGAAGTGGTTGCGCTTTTCTTAAGAAAACCCTTTATAACGAGAGAGTTCTTTAAAGTCTCATCTATCAGGAAATCAAGCAAGGCTTCTGTAATTAAATCATTCTTTTCAAGCGATTTCTCTATTGATTTTTCATTGGATTTTTCGATTGATTTCTCTATTGATTTCTCTATTGATTTCTCTTCTAATGATTTTTCTTCTAATGATTTTTCTATTGATTTTTCTATTGAGTTTTCTATTGATTTCTCTTCTAAGGATTTCTCTTCTAATGATTTCTCTTCAAATGATTTCAATTCTAATGATTTCTCTTCTAATGATTTCTCTTCAAAGGATTTCTCTTCAAAGGATTTCTCTTCGAAATATTTCTCTTCAAATGATTTCCTTTCTAACGATTTCTCTTCTAGTGATTTTTCATTAGATTTTTCATTAGATTTCTCTTGATATTTCTCTTGAAGCAAAAAAGGAACTGTTCTAGTAGGCATTATAGGTGAGGAAATCATTGGTTTTTTCAAAATATCCTTCGGAGTGATGATTTTCACAATATTCAAGAGATTTTCCGCATCAGAAGTCAAATAAACCAAAGTTTCAACAGGAGATTTTTCATTATTTTGTTGAAAATCTGATAATTTATTATTCGAAGTATTGGAAAAAGGTGAGAAATTGTTCGATAATTGTGAATTATTGGAATTCTGTGGTGGTTTTTGGGATCTTGTTTCTGGTGATTGGGCTTCGAATTCACTATAATTCAATTCATTTTTCTCAATAAAAGAGCTATTTTCTTTGATTTCTTCATGGAAAATCGAATCTTTCGCATTTGAATTGATCTCAATGAAACTACATTGGAATTCTTTCATATTAGTTGAGATTTCTGGCTCTTTTTCAATAACTTGTCCTTTTCTATCATTTTCCTCCGAAAAAACAATAGTTTGTTTCAATAAATCAAAGACTTTTATTGGAGATTCTTCATTATTATTAAAAGTTTTATCAGGAATTGGGCTTTTTTCAATAAATTCCAGGTTTTCTTCAATAAACTCAGACTTTTTCTCACTAAATTGGTCTATATTTTTATTTAAAAACTCTTGATTTTCCTTCTTTTCCTCTAAAAACTTATTAAAGTCTTTAAAATCGCCATTATTTTCATTATTTTCATTATTTTCCTTTATTTTCTGATCAGATTTCCCAGATGAAGAAGTATTTATTATGATTCCAGGGCTTATAAACCCATCAGATAGGCATTTCTTCTTTAAATTCTTCTGATTTTCCATGAAAAAACTATCAATTTTCGCTTGATGTAAGGTTTCTCGAATTCTCTGAAATCCTCGAATAACTTCTTTTTTATCAAAATCTCTTAATTCTGGCTTGATTTTCCTAGTCTTTTCTCTGATTTCATTGGCTTCCTTCAATATATTAAAATCCAAAACTCCTAATAGTTTCCTAGGCTTTATCCTTTCCCATCTATTCCTCATTAGATCAAGAGTTTTCTTTGCTTTTATTTGTGGTTTTATGGCTTTATTATCAAAATCATGAGTTTTCCCAATAGATAATTTGCCTTCTCTGAATAAAGAAGAACCTCCTTTAGAATCTTCATCTAGATTTATAAAGAGATTTCTTGAGTTTCCTTTAGAGTTTTCGTAATAATAAATTGTTTGAAACTCACGATTTCTCAATTCACATGAATTATTATTAGAACTACTCGCTGATAACTCGATTAAAGAATCTTTATTTGTTTCAGGATTATTCATTATTAACATGTTATTGTCTTCAATCTCTAAATCCTTAGAGAAAAACTCAGGATTTCCTTCATTTAAATCATTTTCTTCAGGAATTTCCTTGGTTTCCTCAATTAAATCATTTCTTTCTAGAGATTTTCTCTTATTTTCATTATGGAAAGCTCTGCTTTTTTTATCATCATTGCTTTTTTCATGATCATTTTTGAAATTTCTATTATTTTCATCATTATTATTGAAATTTCTATTATTTTCTTCAATATTGACAGATTTTTCATGAGAATTGCCATATTTTTCATTATAAAAGCCTTCATATTTTTCATTGAAAATCCCGCATTTCTCATTATTGAATTTAGCTTCCGAATTATCTCTACTCGAGTTTCTATATTTCACGATATCGCTTGAATTTTTGGCTATTTCATTAATAAAACCACTATAATTCCTTCTATCTCTAAAGCCTCTCCAGAACTTCTGAATGAAAATGGCTGCAGTTCTTAGGACTTTGGCTTGATCTAATTTTTCTCTTTTTTCAAGCATTTTCCTCGTCTGGACGCTATAATTCCTCATGATTTTGGATTTATTTTCAGGCTTTTTCTCTTTTCTCCTTTGTTTCCTCCTATTCCTCATAAATTCCCTCAAAGTGGTCAATTGTTCTTCAGTTAATAGTCTTTTCTGTGAAATTCTGCTGGTTTTCTGGTTATTTTGGCCTTTTTCTTGAGAGATTTCATTGATTTTCGAGACAAATCTGATAGTTTTGCCTGAAGACAACTTATTGAGAAACGTCGTTTTATTGAATTCTCGAATATTCTGGTTTTTTTCTTTCAGAGTGGCGATTTTCCTCAATTTCAGCGTTTTCTCCTCGTTTTCTAACGCTTTATTAGCGAGTTTTTCCCTTTTTATTCGCTTTAAATTCTCTGAGATTAATTTATCAATTTTCTTGATCTTTTCATCTTGAGAAGGCATTATTTTTATTTCCTGTTCGATTTTTTGTTCGTTTTCAATGACTTTTCGTGATATTGGCTTAGGCTTTTTGGGTTTTTGAGGCTTTTTTTGTTTCAAGGTCTTCGCCTCAGGTTTTATCAGGACTTCGCCTTCTTTCATCTCAAAGAGTTTCTTGAGAAAAGGGTTGATTTCCTTGATTTTGGCTATGATTTCATTGAAATTGTCTATTTTTTCAATCTTTTTATTCAAAATCTTAGCCTTTTCATTCTTATTTTCGCTTGTTTTCCTCTTGTTTTCTCTATTTCTGTGAATAAAATTGGCTTTTATCAGCTTTTTATTCTCTTCTATGAGAATTGGACATTGCTTTATTGGGAGATTCGCCAAATTTATCTGCGAATTATTGATTTTTTTACCTAGAATAGATGGTTGAGAAGCCTGTAAGCCTGCTTTATTGATGTTTAAAGTCAAATTGATGTTGATATTATCAAGGTTCTCCTTATTTGGCTCATAAAAGGAAATGCTTTTGGAACGTTTGGACATCTATGGAAATTTGAATTTTTTTGAAAAAAAAGTAATGGGTTTTTTTAGAAAAGAGAAAATTTAAAATTTCTCTATAAATTTTAAATTTTTCTCAGAAAAAACTGATTTTTAACTATTTTTTCCCCAAGCAAAAAAAACAATAGAAAAAGCTTGAAATTTAAAAATTTCTCTATATATTTTAAATTTTTCATTTCTCAGGAAAAACCTCTTTTTTTCTAATAAATTTTGGAAAAATCCATAAATTTTTGTTTTTTCATATAAAAAAACATAGAAAAAAGTTAAAATTTATCTTTTCTTTGTTATATTCGCTCTTTACTAACAAATCATAGGTCATTTATACAAAAAACACTCTAAAATTCACATAGATTCCCTCTTTCCTCTAATTAATTTCCAGCGCTTCCCCTTGAGCTTCCACTATTGACTATTTCTTCTAATTTCTGGATTTCTGTCTTGAGTTCCTTATATCTTTTATAATCATCTTCCACGGGTGATATATCCTTATGATATTTGATTTTGCGATTATTATCTTTGGTGAAATTTTGTTGATAATTATGCAATTTATTCCTCAGTTCATTTTTCGTCTTCTTCAATTCGTCCAATTTTTTCTTCAGATCATTTATCGAAAATTTCATGGGTCTTTCCATCTTATTGCTTTCCACATTCGGGATTTCAAAGCTTTTGCTTTTTTGATAATTTTCTGTTCTATTATTGCTATAGCTGTTCTTAATTTCTTTATTATTTGTAGTATGATTTGATGACCCTTGGCTTTGTTGTGACCTATCTCCCTGTTCTTTCATTAGAGATTGTTTGATGAGCTTATAATAAATGTAGAGAGGTCTCATAGGCTCTTTTTCATTTCTGATGGGCGGTCGATTAAAGATCCCATCAAATGTGAAATCATATCTTTTCAATTCATTTTTCACCATTTTCTTCTTATCCTCCAATTCACCTACTCCTAACCCCTCCATAGAGGTTTTATGGATCTGATTTTCATCCAATTTCAATTTCTTCAAACTTTCCTGAAGCAATCCTGGGCCTTCATTAACAAGCCAGGCTTCTAAAGAATCTATATTTGCAGGTTTTTTCTTGAGTTTTATCAGGTCTTGTTTCTGTTCTTCTGGTTGTTTTATTGTTGTGTTGTTATTTTTATTATTATCAGAAGAAGATTGGGTTATTAAGGGTTCAGGTTTTGGCTTATTTAGGTTAGGATTGAGATTTTGATTGAATTCTTCATGGCTTTTCTTCAAAGGGATGCTGGTTTCAAAATTCAGAGAATTGCTTTTCTTGAGGAGCATTTCATGGTTCGTTTGGATGTTCGAGGGTTTTTTGAATTGTTCTGCAGAGGATTCGAAAATCGGCTCTATAAAAGACAAGTTGGGATCAGGAATTTAGGAGAAGAAATTACGAAATACTTGAAGGAATTTGAATGTCCGAAGATTTCTTAGGTAGGATTTTGCCGAAAAGCTGACCCACCGTCGAGGTCATAATTTCGTTGAGAAGGTCGAATTCCATTAATTTAAAAAAGGAAAAAAAACAATTTCTCAATTTTTAAATTTTTATCGATTTTTTGGGATTCGCTTTTAATCTCATTTTAAATTTTTTGAAGTTCTGTTATTATTTTTTGTTTTGTTAGAAAATCAAAGAAAATTTCAAAAATGAAAATTTGATGGCGAAAAAAAAAATTTAATAAAAATTCCATTTTTTATTGAAAAAAATTTCATAAAAATTTGATAGTTAAAAATATATTATTTTTTATTTAAGGTTGACATCTTTAAAACATTTACATCATATAAATAATCAAATTCATA
>Ga0302320_10029289_pt1 | contig 10535 bp, 9 predicted proteins | sample Bog_T0_3_FD_202130 | JGI IMG/M metagenome (GOLD analysis project Ga0302320, IMG submission 202130) | Peat permafrost microbial communities from Stordalen Mire near Abisko, Sweden - Bog_T0_3 | ecosystem: Environmental > Terrestrial > Soil > Wetlands > Peat | place: Sweden: Abisko, Stordalen Mire... | reverse complement strand
CCATCCGCTTTCCCTCCGGTAGTCCCAGGCCCCGTCAGTCCGGCCTGGCCGGGCCGGGGCCTCACGCAAGGCTATCGACAAAGTCGGAACATGGGCAAACACTACGCCGGGTGGTGCCCCAGCCTGCAAGCCAGGCATAGGGGGTAGATCGCTGGACGGCAAACCCGAAGGACCGGGGGGGCGAGGCGGTGGCCGGATGTGGGGACGAGCCCCGTCCCCACCCCGACTTTGTCGGCAGCCGTGCGGCGCACCCCCACGGCCCCTTATTTTCCGCTTGCCTTACGCCCCGTTTCCGCTATTATTCATTCTGCCTGAACCCCGCGTGTGCGGGTGTTCATTGAGGCTGAGAAACAGCAGTTAACAAACAACCTAACCCTCAACCCTCCGTTGCCCCGGCAGCGTTCGGTCAGTTAGGCAATGGAGTCTTCGCCGCCCCGGCCGGGGCGAACAAGCCTCCCGCGGTTCATTCGAAACATTATGCTCACGATGGAAGAAGCCATGAAGCAAAGCACCCTGCGCTTTGCCGCCGGCGAAATAGTCAAAGGCACCGTCATTGAAGTTCGTCCCAAGGAAGTCCTGGTGGACATCGGTTATAAAAGCGAGGGCGTCATCCCCGGCAACGAATTTGAAGACATCAAGAACGTCAAGGTCGGCGACAGCATTGACGTCCTGATCGAGAAACTCGAGAACAAGGAGGGCACCGTCGAACTCTCCCACGAAAAGGCCGAGTTCAAGAAAAACTGGGACAAGATCCTCACCATCTGCAACGAGGGCGGCCGCATCAACGGCAAGGTCAAGGCCATCGTCAAGGGCGGCCTCGTCGTCAATGTCGGTGTGGAAGCCTTCCTGCCCGCCTCCCAGATTGACGTCGTCACCCCCAAGAATCTCGCCCAGTTCGTCGGCAACACCTACGAATTCAAGGTCGTCAAGATCAACCAGGAGCGCCAGAACATCGTCCTCTCCCGCCGCGAACTCATCGAGCAGGAACGCAACGAGCGCCGCGGCAAGCTCCTCACCGAAATGGTCCCCGGCGACATCCGCAAGGGCACGGTCAAGAACATCACTGATTTCGGCGCCTTTATTGACCTCAATGGCATTGACGGTCTGCTCCATATCACCGACATGAGCTGGGGCCGCATCGGCCATCCCTCCGAAGTCCTCAAGGTCGGCCAGGAAATTGACGTGGTCGTGCTCGATGTGAACAAGGAAAAGGAACGCGTCAGCCTCGGCCTCAAGCAGAAGATGACCAACCCCTGGGACAACATCGAAACCAAATTCCCCGTCGGCGCGAAGGTCAAGGGCAAGGTCGTCAGCCTCGTCCCCTACGGCGCCTTTGTCCAGCTCGAACCCGGCGTTGAAGGCCTGATCCACGTCACCGAACTCTCCTGGACCAAGCGCATCGCCAAGCCCAGCGACGTGCTGAAGCAGGATCAGGAAGTCGAAGCCGTCGTCCTGGGCATCAACCGCGAGGAGCAGAAAATTTCCCTCGGCGTCCGCCAGCTCGAATCCAACCCCTGGGACCAGGCCTCCGAGAAATACACGGTCGGCACCCGCGTCAAGGGCAAGGTCCGCAACCTCACCAGCTACGGCGCCTTTGTCGAACTGGAGGAGGGCATTGACGGCATGGTTCACGTTTCCGACATGTCCTGGACCCGCAAGATCAACCATCCGAGCGAAGTCCTCAAGAAGGGCGACGACATCGAGGCCACCGTGTTGGAAGTGGACCGCCCGAACCAGCGCATCGCCCTCGGCATCAAACAACTCGGCCAGGACCCCTGGTCCACCATTGACAAACTCTACAAGGTCGGCGACGTAGTCACCGGCAAGGTGACCAAGCTCGCGAGCTTTGGCGCCTTCGTTGGCCTCCAACATGAGATTGACGGCCTCGTCCACATCTCCCAGGTCAGCGAGGATCACGTGGACAAGATCAAAAACGTCCTCAAGGTCGGTCAGGATGTCACCGCCCGCGTCATCAAGATTGACCGCGGCGAACGCCGCATCGGCCTGTCCATCAAGGCCGCCAGCTACTCGGACGAGCAGCTCAAGGAGGAACAGAAGATCCTCGACGCCCTCAAGCCCGGCGAGGACCTCGTCGCCTTGCAGCACGCCTTCGACGCCGCCGACGAGGCGCTCAAGAGCGAATAAGGGAACCCTCCCGGCGCAGTTTCCAAACCGGCGGACCGCAAGGTCCGCCGGTTTTTTTCCGCCCGGTGGGGCGGTGGTGCCGCGCCGCCCCAATATGGCCTTTCCTTCACTGAGGAGATGGTGGGATGCGCGACCAAAGCGGGGTGCGCCCGTCCTCGGGCGCAGCAAGGGACGACGGGCCGCCCCCCCTTTTTTCCGGGTGCCAGTCAATCATTGGCAGCCCCGGTCGGCATCGCCATCGTCGATTGGATTTCCTTACCCCAACCCGGAAGGCCATGAAACCAAAGAAACCCATGGAATCGCTCCTCCTGACCAGGCGCGGCCCGAAGGTCATTCTCGCCGCCGGCTGGGCGGAGCTTTACGGCGTGGCGAACCGCCTCCGCCCCCGCCTCGCCGCATCAAGGGCTTCAACCCCAAAGACGAATAATACACGGACGGAAACGCAATTATTGCCAGCCCGCGGCCCGCGGCCGCAAACGGCTGGCCGACCTCACCGCCGAATGGAACCGCGTCAACACGGGCGTGGCGCTTTTGATGGAGGACCAACATGCATAACTCTCTCGAACCGTTGCACCGCCGGCTGGTGGAACCGGGCTGCCCCCGGAAGCGGGCGCGCCGACTCGTTCAAGAAGTGGCCGACCACCGCGACGACCTGCTTCAGGCCGGCCGCCAGGAGGGCTGCTCCGAGGCCGCCACCTCCACCCGTCCGTCCGCCCGCTACTTCGTCTGGCTGAACAGCATGAACAGGCGCGGCCCGCGCGGGGTCGCCAGCGCCCACGGCTTTTCCGCTTCGGTGGCGGGAATGGCGAGGCCGTCGGCATTCGGGTCTTTGGCCGGTTGCCCGTCCACCAGCAGCATGTAATGATGGGTGCAATTCCCCGGCAGGCCGTGCAACACCAGTTGCCAAACCGGTTCCTCCCGGTCTTTCTTGAGGGGCACCGGCTGCCAGTCTGTGAACGTGCCGATCACCGCCACCGAAGCCGGCGGCGGATCCCCGGGCCGGGCAGGTTCCCAGCGGAAAATTTTATTGAAGGTGGCCGCCTTTTTGGGCACCGGGGCGTGGCCGGCATAATGATGGGGGATGGTGGGCATGGAATTGAACTACAGCTCAAACTTTGCGTCCAAGGTCACCTTGGCGTTCAGCAGACGGGAGATCGGGCACCCGGCCTTGGCGGCATCGGCAATGGCGCGGACCTTGGCCTCCTCCGCGCCGGGGATTTTGGCAGTCAGGTCCAGATGCGATTCCGTGACCGTGAAACCGGCGTCCGTCTTTTCCAACGTGATGGTCGCCGTGGTCTGGATGGCGGCCGGCGTGAGGCCGGCCTTGCCGAGTTCGGCCGCGAAGGCCATGGAGAAACAGCCCGCGTGCGCGGCGGCGATCAGTTCCTCGGGGTTCGTCCCGGGGCCGTTTTCAAACCGGGTTCCGAAGGAGTATTGCGTGTCTTTGAGCACACCACTTTCCGTGGAAATGGCGCCCTGGCCGTCTTTCAAACCGCCCTGCCAGCGGGCCGATGCTTTGCGTTTCATAGATTTTGGTAAAAATTGCCCGGGCGGATACCCGCCCGAGCGCGAGGAAGGATAGCGCAGGTTTGGTTGAATCTCAAGGGATCAACGGCGAATGGGACCGGCGGTTTGAAATCACCGGCAACATTCAAACCCGGGACAAAGCGTTCTCACTGACAAACAAATTGCGGGAACGAAACGTCGCCGGACTTTCCAAGAGCAGCACGGTCCGCAAGGCCGCCAGTGGCGAGGCGAACCATGGGCGGTGCAGCTTGCGCGTCCCGGCCGTCACCCAGCCGGGGATCGGGAATCCATTCGTCCAGGCCAGATGTTCGGCGGCGGCGGCCAGGTAAGCATCCTGCACGCCGCCCAGTTCACCCTTTGCCGGGGCGAGCAGCACTGGCGTGGCCGCCAAGGCTTCGGCCGTTGGCGCGGGGTAAAAATCATCAAGAAAGTTTGCCAGACCGAAGTCAAAGGCCCCGCCTTGCAAAGTGAGTTGCGCCACTTCCGCCAGTGTTTTCGGCCTCATATTTTCCCCTCCTCAAACAAACCTTCAATCAAATACTGCGTTTTCACAGAAATCCGGCTCGCCGGGTAGTATTGACCCACCAAATCCAAAACCACTGGTGCTGATTTCAGTTGGAGGTGTCGGATCAGAAACACAATATCCGCCACGTCTCATGGTTCATCAACGGCGCCTCCCAGGCGGGCGGCCATGCACTTCATGGCCAGCAGATATTCCGGCACCGGCATGATCAAGCGCAGGTGCGAAAACTGTGGGAGATTGCCCGTGGTGGTTTCATGGCGGGCGGAGACGAATCCTTTGACGCCGTCATTGAGCCAGTCAGACGGAAGCCCTTGTTCCTGAGCAATGGCATGCGCAATCTCGCGGATGGTTTGGGCGGGCTGGAAAAATGCGGCCACATCTTTGGTGGCCAGCCGGGCGGTGTAAGCCAGCACCATCACGGTGCCGCCAAACAAACAAATTTCCCCCATGACACCTCGTTTGCCGAGTTCATCGGACAAGCTGCCAAGTGCCGCAAGGATCTCCTCCCTCGTGAGGGCCGGGCCCGACGTTGGTTCCTTCGCGCTCATGTCGGCCCAGCATACACGGGCCACCTGATTATTCCAAGAAATCCAACCTTGGAATTTTTCGACCGGGGCTCAGACCAAATAGTACGGTGGAATCACCTTGTCCGCCCTTGACTTCGTCTGCAACACCAGGGCGGAATTCCGGGCGTCCACTTGCTCGAAGTCCTTTTGCCCGGCGGAGAAGCCGGAGATGTCAATTGTCTGCTCGGTCACCCACAAAGCGGACGGGAATGTGATTGCGGGATTCGGCATAATGGGAGAGAACCCCGCTCACTTCCCCCGCAATAATTCCCACACCCGCAGCGACTCGGTCACGCCCCAGGCCTGCGCGTCGCAGCCGCGCTGGGTGTGCGGGGCGTCGCCATCCACAATTTCAGGAAGCTGGCCGAGGCAGCCTTCGTCCAGCAATTGGTCTGCACCGCCCAGATACGCCCGGGCTGCCGCCACGGCTTCCGGCGCAAAATCCCAGGCCCGGACCAGCGCTTCACAAAAGACCGGGCAGGTCCACGTCCACGCCGTGCCATTGTGATAGGCCGGTTTGCGGCGGGTGTCCTCGTCGCCTTCGTAACGCGGCCAGTAGGGGTGCAGCGGATCGTTCAGCGGCCGCCCGTCGTTGCCGCGCACGGGCAGCGGCGTGGTCACCGGCAGCGGGGCCAGGGTGCGCAACGCGCCGGGCACGACCAGATATTTTTGCGCCGCCGCCACGCATTGTTTGGCGCGTTGGCCGGTCACCAGGCCCAAACTGACCAGGAACAGCCCGTTGCTGCGCAAGGCATCGCTGACCTGGGCGTCGCGCGCAATGACCCGCGGGCCGCCCAGCAAAACATCCGCGTACCAGCCCGGCGTTTCCAGCCAGAACAAATGTTCCAGCGCCGCCGCCGCCCGGATCGCCAAATCGGCCCATTTTTTCTGTTCCGCCGCCGGCGCGAGTTTGGCCGCGTGCCGCAGCAGGCGGATCCACAGCGCCTGGATTTCCACCGGATACCCCTCGCGCGGGGTGCCGGCGGGATAATTGGTGTCCATCCAGGTAAAATGCCCGGGGCTCCACACCAGCCCGGAGTCCGGGTCCGCATGGATGCCGTTGGGCGTGCCCTGCAGGTAATGCGTGGCGATGCTCAGCAGCACGTCGGCCACCGTCCGCCGGGCGGCGTCCACCGGGGTCCGGTAAAAATCCGGCTCCAGTTCCGCGAGGGTTTCGCAGACCACGCCAAACCACAGCGGGGCGTCCGAGGTGTCGCGATTGGAGACATCATTCCCGTGAATCGTATTGGGCAGGGTGCCCCGGTCCTCAAAGCGCGCAAAGGTCAGCAGCAGTTGCTTGACGTCCGCGACCCAGCCGGCGGCCAGCAATCCCCGGGCGCAAATCAAGGAATCCCGCCCCCAATCCAAAAACCAAGGGTAGCCGGCGATCACGGTTTTGCCGCTGTCCCGGCGGACGACGTAAGCCTGCGCGGCCCGTTTGAGCCGGCCGCCCCAATCGCCGGCCGGTTGGTCCGGAATCGGCCGGGGGGTGGCTGCAATTTCCGCCGCCGTGGGTTCGGTCAGTTCGGCCGTGGCCACGAGGGTGACATCGGCACCCTTGGGCAGCGGCAGTTCAAACCAGCCGGGGCTCCAGGCGTCCCCTTCGCCGGTCTGGCCGCGCGACTGCTCGACCGGATGCGGGATGTGCTCGCACCATTCCGGCTGGGGATGAAAAAACCCGCTTCCGGCATGGACGCGCAACTGCCGGTCCGCCGCCGGGGCGAACACAAAGCCGGGCCGCTGGCCCAACCGCCGCGTGTGGCTGGTGAAATGCTGGTCGGCGGCATCGTTCCGTTTGGTCTCCGCGTGAAAACCGCGGTCCTCCAGATCGAAACGCACCGTCAGCCGGACATCCGCGCCGGCCGGCAATTGTTTGCCGCAGGCCTGGCGTTCATCCGGCCGGCGGAAATGCAGCACCGTGGTGTTCCGCCCGGCGATCATTTCCGCCGAGAGCTCGATTTCCACCGTGCGCCCGTTGCCCGCCTGGGCGACAAAGTGCCAGACGGCGGGCGGCCCGGCCGTGAACGCCGCCAGATTGGCCAGATGGAGCGGGGACAGAAAGCCGTCGGCATTCACCCACGCCCGGATGCGTTTGACGAACACGTGCCGGTCCACCGGCACCGCCGGGTTGAGATTTGCCCCCAGCAGACAATCATATTTGGAGCGGATATGGCCCAGATCCACGCCCAGCCGCGCCATGCCGCCGATACCATTGGTCAGCAGCACCAAGTCTTCGCCCAGATTCCTGGGGTCCAACTCCGGCGGCAGGGGTTCCGCCGCCAAAAAGCGGATGGCCGCCCGGAGGGAGGGGGTGCCGGCATCCTGGCGTTCCAAGATCAACCGCCCTTCTCCGGGCAGGGTGCGGGGCGCAAAACAAGCGCAATGCCGGTCGCCCGCGCTGATGGATTGCACCGGTTGCGATTGGTCGTGAGCCTGCAAAACGCACCGGAAGGGGCGGTCGTCTTCGATCAACAGCCAGTGTCCGGGGGGAACCGGGGTGACCCGGTTTCGATCCGGCAAGGTCCAAGTGATGACCGGCGGGTAACTCTTATCTTCTTCCACCGCCAACAGCGATTCGGCCAGCGAACCGGCGCCGGCCGAACCCGCCAGACGGCTGGCGGCGGCCAGGAAGTTCCGGGGGGAACGTTCCACCTGTTCCGCCAGCCAGCGCCAGTCCAGGCGGCCGATTTTTTCCGCGGGCAGGACCTGGTGCCAGGCGGCCAACGCCCAGGCCGCCTGGGCACGGGCCCGGCGGTAAGCATCGCCGCCCAGCCCCGCCGGCTGCGCGGCGGGGGCCAGGCAAAGGCCTTCCCCCGGCGGGAGGGTAAAGATGAGCTGGTCCGTCTCCCGGCGAATCGCGGCGGGCGCCTGGCCGAGCAAATCGAACGCAAACTGATCCGGCTCCGCCTTCAGCGCCGCCGGCGGGAGCGTGAGGGATTGTGTTTCTTTGACATCCGTGTTGACCAGCACCAGCACGGAGTCCCGGCCCTCGGCGGATTCCCGCAGCAACGCGTAAACCGGCGAGTTCACCGGACTCAACCGGGTGAGTTTGGCGCCGTCAAAGAAGCACGGATGATGGCTGATCAAGCCGTTCAGCCGGGCCAGTTCGGGAATGAGGTTGTTCGGGCCGCCCCAGTTCAATCCGGTGACCCCGTGAACGCGGATTTTTTCCGCGGCGAGCCATTCCACCCCGCAGGTGAAGCCGAACCCGCCGTTGGGGCTGGTGAGGGCGCAGAGGCGGTTGCGCAGCAGCGACCAGGCGCGGCCGCGTTCGGCCAGCCGGCTGTTGTCGTGCGTTTCGCTGTAATGCACATACAGGCCCACGCGCCCGCTCTGGCGGTTGGCATAATCCAGATAGTTCGCCACGTCCGGCCCGGAATAATTCTGGAAAAGCTCGGAATAGGCCCATTGCATGCCGCCGTCGGTGAGCAGGGCTTCGGTGGCCGACCAGGCACCGCCCAAACCTTCGAGCAGAAAAATGGTTTCGGGAAATTCATCCTGCACCCGGGCGATGATGTATTGCCACGCGGGCACGGGCACCTTGTAACCGGCGTCGCACCGGAAGCCGTCCACGCCCCGGCGGCACCAGACCAGCAGCGCGTCCGCAATAAGGTCCCACAACGCCGGGCTGTGCTGCTCCAATTCGACCAAATCCTCCCAGACCGTGCCCCATGCGCCGGGACTGGCAAAGTCGCCGTTGGGTTTCCGCAGAAAGAATTCCGGGTGGTTCTCCTGCAGGGTGGAACCCCAGCCGGTGTGGTTGATGACGATGTCAATGAACACCCGCGCCCCCAGCCCGTGCGCCGCCCGGGTCAGTTCCACAAACTGGTCCACCCCGGTGGTCCGTTTGTCAAATTCCACCAGCGCGGGATCAATTGCCGTCAGGTCCAGCGCCGCGTACGGGCTGCCGGAGCGGCCGAAGCGCGCGTAGGTGGTGGGCGTGGGATGCACCGGCAGCAGATGGAGGATGCGGCAGCCCAGTTGGGTGACGATGTGCGGCAACTGCCGGGTGACGTCACGCAGTTTCCCGGAGGGCGGCAGGGTGGCGTAACCGCGCGCCTCCAAGGCGGTCAACTGGCTCTCCAGCGCGTCGTCCCGGGTGGTGGCCAGGGTTTTGCCGGCCCCAAAGAGCCGGGTGAACGCACAATAAATTGTGTTGGCCGTGCGGGCAAAATCCGGATGCACGCTGATCCCGGCATCCCCGCCCGCCGGCCAATGCTGCCAACCCCGGTCGTCCAGCAGGTAGGCTTTGGCCTTGAAGAACCCGGTTTCGGTCAGCGGCAGGTCGAGCTGCCAGCCGGTTTCCGTTTTTTGCATCGGCAGATCCTGCCACGACGCCCCCGCGGCCGTCGCCCCGCCGGCATGGGCCGCGATGATTTCCTGCCGCACCACGGCGGCGCGGCCCAGATTGGTGCGCAGCCGCGCCTGCCAGCCCCGGCTGACGCCCGGGGTTTGCCCGTCCTGCAGGGTAAAACGAACCGTGTCCCCGACGAACCGCACCCAGCGTTCGTCCGGAGCCGGCACCATCAATGGAAGGGGTTGCTCCACGGGCTGAGATTTATCATGAAGCCGCCGCCGCGCAAAAGAAAAAGACTCAGAATTTTCGGACGGGGTTTACAAACAACTGCGGCTTGTCCGAGGTCCACGGGGCCGGTTGGGGCGCCCAGGCGGGCGTCAGGGAAGGGGTGGCCGGTTCCGAGTCAAGGCCGGACAGCGGGGTCAGTTTTTTGGGCCGGCCCAAGTTGGCGTCCAACGGCTGGTACAACTTGCCCGCCGAATTAAAGCCCGGGCGCGCCGGCTCCAGATTCGGATCCGGCAGGGCTTTATAACCCCCGCCCGTCGCAGATTTCCGCAACTCCGGCGCCGGCTCCCCGGGGTTGAGCAGTTCTTGTTCAAACGCCGCCAGTTCGGCCACTTTTTGCGGCGTGGGCTGATTGGGCCGGGGGGTGCTGAAAAATCCCCCATTCAAGGCGCCATCCCGGTCGGATCCGCCCTGGGGGGTTTGCACCAGGCGGTTGAAAATCTGCATTTCGGCGGCGGACCCGCTGCGTATTTGCCGGGAAAGCGCGTCATGCTCATCCAAAAAACTCAGGCTGGCATGGGCGCGGGCCAAATTGGTGGTCCCGGACTGTTCCAGACGCAGCGCTCTCGCATAACTTTCCAGCGGCGACAGTTCGGGAGCTTTGCGCTGGGAACTCATCTCCCTGGTGGCCTTGGTATTATCCCCAGTCTGGACCCCCAGAATCTCCGCCGGTGTGCTTTCCGCCCAACTTTTCTGGTCGTCCGCCGGCACCGCTGGCCGGACGCTGGCTGGCGGCATCGGGTCCGGCACATCCGCCCCCCCCGATGACATCAGGCTGTGCGGGGCTTGAATTTGATCGGCGAGACTCAGCCGATCCTGGCGTGGTTTCACCAAGTCTTCCGGGGATTCCTGATCGCCGCCGACCGGACTGGAGAATATGATGGGATTGTCCGCCACCGGCGCGGTGCCTTGCGCCGGGGCGACCGACACCACTGCCGCCGCCGCAAGGACGCAACTGATCCGGACAATACTATGCTGAAGCGAACCCATCTATAGGCTTTTAGTCTAACCCTTTTGACAACTTTCGTCAAAATCAATTCAAATTAATTGGGAGCCAGTCTGCGCCAGGACGCACCCTTTCATTTTGGTAAACACCAGGCAGTGGGATATTTGGCAAAGATGAGGGCCTGGAGGCGCTCCGGGCCGCCGTCGCGGTGGTGGAACCGTTTTTGGAACTGGCCGGTGGTGGCCC
>Ga0302320_10029287_pt1 | contig 10535 bp, 10 predicted proteins | sample Bog_T0_3_FD_202130 | JGI IMG/M metagenome (GOLD analysis project Ga0302320, IMG submission 202130) | Peat permafrost microbial communities from Stordalen Mire near Abisko, Sweden - Bog_T0_3 | ecosystem: Environmental > Terrestrial > Soil > Wetlands > Peat | place: Sweden: Abisko, Stordalen Mire... | reverse complement strand
AGCTTGTTCAGGCGAACATAAGGCGATAGTCTCATGTCAGGGGGATTGTCTCATGGGTAAAGGTGTTCGTATGTTGACGGTGGGCGAGTTCCGCGCCCAGTTTGGCGAGGAGGCGCAGTGCGCCGAGCAGTTGACCCGGCAGCGTTGGCCTGAGGGCTTTCTCTGTCCGCGTTGCGACGGTGGTACGCGCGGCTATATTGCGTCGCGGCGGGTGCATGAGTGCAAGCTGTGCGGGTATCAGTGCTCGGTAACGGCAGGGACGATCTTTCACAAAACGCGCACGCCTCTGTCCAGTTGGTTTTGGGCGATCTACCGCATGGGCCACGACAAAAAAGGCATCTCGGCGCTGCAGTTGGCCAAGGAGATTGGCGTCAGCTATACCACGGCGTGGCTCATGCAGCACAAGATTCGCAAAGCCATGGAGGATCGTGATCAGCGGTATAAGCTCAATGGGATCATTGAGGTGGATGAGGGGTATGTGGGCGGGGCCGAGTCCGGAGAGGGCCTTCGTGGGCGCGGTACGGTGAGCAAATGTGTGGTCGCCGTGGCCGTCGAGCACGCCGCTGAAGGGGAGCCAGGAAGGCCGCCCGTGCCTGGATTCGCCGCCCTCCAAGTGCTTCCCGACGCCTCGTCCAAGAGCATCGACGGCTTCCTTCAAGCCAAGATCGCCCCCGGCAGCCAGGTCCTCTCTGACGGCTGGGGCGGCTATCGCAAGCTCAACGAGAAGGGTTTCGAGCACACCGCGACAGTGCTGTCGAGCCAGGATGAACCCGCCCATGTGCTGTTCCCTTGGGTTCACATCTCGCTTGCCAACCTGAAACGGTTCCTGCTTGGAACCCACCACCAGACCCAGCCAAAGCACCTGAAACGCTACGTCGCCGAGTTCAACTACCGGCTCAACCGAAGAACCATGGAAAAGGACCTTCTCCCAAGGCTGCTCAGAGCATGCCTCGGAACTCAGACCATTACACTTCAACAACTTATGGAAGGTGCCTGAGCTAGCTAACTAATCATCAACGAGGTTTATATTAGGAAACAACACCTTCACAGAGACCCAAGTCATTGCGACTATCATCGATTGCAATGAATCATGGATCACGGTGCAGTCTGCTGAGCGAATGGACTCTTACCCGTGGCCGAGCGTAGAACTGAGTTACGACAACACCGCGAACCGCCTACAGCTTCACGTGACGAGATACCAGGGTTATTGACGAACTCGAAACACACTACCTGATTGACGGACGGCACTTGATAACCCGCCGCAAAGGATGGCCAATGTCAAAGTATCTGCGTAACCTATTTTTTGCCGTTTCGGTTTGTGGCGTGGCCGCTGCGCAATCCCCCCAAGATTCTTTGGCAGATAAGATCGACGTTAGCCGGATGGTCATCGCCAAGTTAGATCACGCTGCGCAGAACGACCCGCCGCCCAACGTTGCGTCCTCGATCTTGGTGAGGGTCCATAAAGAAGCGACGACATTTACCGCATTGGCCGATTCACTTTCCGAACGCATCCGCAAAGGTGACTCGCCGGAAGCAACATCAATGTTTACTCTCTATACTCAATTTGTGGATCTGTTCGGCCAGTACGATTTGTTCGTGAATCTAACAACAACAAGGCAGTTAGAGTTGGGAAACGTGCGAACGACGAGCATGGCAAAAGAGTATTTCGAGACGAAGACATTTCTGGAAGCGGCGACATACGCTGAATTAATGAGAATGGACGAAGCTTTGCGAGCTTGCCATTCTTCCCACCCCCATTAGGTGGAGCTCCCAAGACCACTGCATGGCGAAAGCAGTAGAGTCCTAAGGCGGATGGCCCCTTGCGGCACCCTCAGCGCGCTGAAGACGGGCCATCAAGCTCGGAAAGACTCTATCGAAGCTTCGCTACCGCAACTTGCGCCGAACCATGTCCAGAGCCTGCTGCGTGGCGAACTCACGGACGCGTTCGCGGGGGCCGGTGAAGCGGCGCTCTACGGTCTCTGTCTTTTTGCCGTCGGTCAGCGCGAAGTGAACCAGGCCGACAGGCTTGTCCTCGGTTCCGCCAGTGGGCCCGGCGATGCCGGTAATGGACAAGCCCAGAGTTGCGCCGGTGGCCTTACGGATTCCTTGCGCCATGGCTGCGGCGGCTTCGCTGGAGACGGCTCCATACTGCGCGAGCAGATCGGGAGGGACGCCGGTGAAGATGACCTTCATCTCGTTCGAATAGACCACTGCGGCCCCGAGAAACGATCGGGAACTGCCGCTGACCCGGGTGAGGCGTTCGCTGACCATGCCGCCGGTGCAGCTTTCGGCCACGGCGAGCGTGGATTGGCGCAGGCCGAGGTAGTAGAGGACAATCTGCTCGAGCGTATCGCCTTCGGAGGAGTAGAGCCACTCTTCGAGCGCCTCTTCCATCTTTCCGGCCAGTTCGTCGACGCGCTGCTGGGCCGCCTGCTGATCTGCCTTGGCGCACAGCAGGGTCAACTGAATGTCGCCCGCGTGGGCGAGGATGGTGGTCTCGACGTCTTTGTAAGGGGTGTAGATGGGGGCCAGGAGCTTGTCCGCCTGCGACTCGGCGATCATGGCGGCGCGCAGGGTGCGCTTGGCGAGGAAGCGCTTGGGCAGCACGGCGCGCAGACGGGGCAGGCACTCGGCATCGAAGATCGGCTTGCACTCGCTGGGCGGGCCGGGGACGAGCAGGATGAGCTTGCGGAATCCCGCGTATTTGGTGTCGAGCCACTGGCCCGGTGCGGTGCCATTGACGTTGGGCAGGATGGTCGCTCCCTCGAGAACGTCAGCCTGCTTCTGGTTGTTCTCCGGCATGGGGATGCGGCGTGTAGCGGCCCAGGCATGGAGGTTGGCGAGGAGGGTGGCATCGCGGCGGATTGCGATGCCGAGCGCTTCGGCGAGCGCCTCGCGGGTGAGGTCGTCTTCGGTGGGGCCGAGTCCGCCCATGATGGCCACAATGTCGGCCCGGCCAAGTGCCGTCCGGATGGCGCTGACCAAGTCCTTCAGGCGGTCGCCGACGATGGACTTGAAGGCCACGGTCACGCCGATTTCGTTGAGCTTCTCTGTCAGGTAGAGAGAATTCGTATCCTGGCGGAACGGCGTCAGCATTTCAGAGCCGACGGCAATAATCTCTGACTTCATAGAACGGCCTCTTGCTCCTCTTAAAAGGTCAAGCCTTCCACGCCAAGATCCACTTCAAAGACCGCTTCGTTGGTCGACAGGATGGTTGCGCCCAGTGGGGAGAAGGCGACGCCGACCATGTTTGAGCCAGCCACTACCAGATCGGCCTCGCCTCCAGATTCCTTGCCAGCCTTGATCGCGGGTTTGATGCGAATGAGCCCGCGCCGGCCGTGGAGGAAGGCGGAGACGTAGATATTGCCCTCCTGGTCGAGTGCCAGCCCCTGTGGACGGCCCAGGCCGCGATACCAGACGCGCGCTTCTCCTGCGCCGTCGATGGCCCAGATGGCGTCGTTGGAGCCAAGGGTTGGACCGGTCACGAACAGTACTCCCTGCGCGTTGATGGCCAGATGATAGGCGGAGACGCTGGGTTCCAGGGTGGCGTGGACAAAGATGCGGCGTTCGCTGTCGATTTTGAAGATGGTGCCGCTTCGATCGCCGACGAAGAGGTTGCCGTCCCTGTCGAAGACCGCTCCCGTGGCCACGCCCATGCCTTCGGCATAGACGGTGGCTTCGCCCGAGTCGTCGATGCGGTAGACGGTTCCTTCGGCGCGGGAAGTGGCGAAGAGGTCTCCGTCGGGGCTGAAGGCCAGGCCGGTGGCGTTGAGGATGCCGCTGACAAAGGGGGTTCCGCGACCATCGGGGCTGATGCGCACGACGGAGACCGGGGTCTGCTTGCCTCTTTGGCCGGAGATGGTGGCATAGACCATCCCGGAGCGGCTGACTGCGGGACTTGTGACCGGGTGCAGACCATCGCTCAGTTGCCGGGCGACGCGAAGGGGGGCGGAGCCTGCTCCGCCGGAGGTGTTGCGGACTTCGACCAGGCCGGTCCGTGCCTCGGCGGGAACGCGCAGCGCCAGACTGCCGGGACGGCTCATCAGCACGTGGGCGGACTCGTCGTCGACACTCACGGCTGGCGGGCCGAACTCGTCCGGGCCCAGATTCGCGCCGATCAGCTCCACTTCTCCCAGGGGAAGCGATGCTGCCGGGATCAGGTCGTCAATGCGCGGGGCCGGTTGAGTTTCGGCTCCGAAATGCAAGCGAATGCGAGTCATAGCGAACCTGTCTTGTTAGAGGCCAAAATTGGCGGTAAACAAATGGAGCTGCAAGACCAGATGCCAGGTTAGATGCAGCAAACCCATTACCCCCAAAGCATACAACCCGGCCGCGACGTCGTCGAAAATGATTCCCCAGCCTTCGGGGAGCTGTTCCAGCCTCCGGATGCCGAAGGGCTTGGTGATGTCGAAGAGCCGGAAGAGAAAGAGCGCCAGAAGCGCATCCTGCCAGCGGGCATGGCTGCCCAGGAGCGCAATCCACTGCCCGGCCACCTCGTCGACGACCACGAATCCGGGATCTTCGCGGCCACTTTCGCGGGCAGCGATGGTGGCAGCGGGCACGCCCAGCCCGATAGAGAGCACAATGCCCGCGAGCAGCACAACGAGCAAGGTTTGCTGGGAGGGATGAAGGGCCCAGGCTACCCCGGCCCACACCAGCACCGCAGCCACCGAGCCCCAGGTTCCCGGACCCGGCTTGCCCAGACCCGCGCCAAAGAAGGTCGCCACCGTCCAGGCCCAAAATGTCTTCTTGCCGGTGGGCTGCAAGACGGAACTCGACGCGGCAGGGTCCTCGGAGGTGAGACGCTCAGTCTTCAAAGGGATCGTCTCCGGAGTTGTTTCGCTGGCGCGCTCTCAGGTTGCCCAGATCGTCGAGGACCTCGGGGTCCAAAATGGGGGAGCTGATCTTGTAAACGCCCATGGCCCACTTGCCCAGATCGATTCTGCGGCAACGGTCGGTGCAGAAAGGGAAGTCCTCGCTTTTCGGTTGGACGGGATCTCCGCAGGTGGGGCAGCGCATGGATTTGAGTGATTTTTTCTTTGTCGCCATGAGTATATCCCTGCCTGCGCGGGGAGGTTTCCGATGCACAGGCCTATGTTTATGGTACTAGGTTCGGCGTGAGGGTCAATTGGACGGTGTGCTCGGCCTGCGGTTTACCGACCGGCAGGCGGACACCAGTCTGGAAAAGTTGAGAAAGGGAAGGCCGTGATGCGTGCTCGCTCATCCTGACCCGACAAGACTTCCACGCCCGACAAGACTTCCACGATAGCGGGGTAAGGAGGGGCCATTCTCAGTGGGGGAAGTGAAGGACGGGTCGGGTGGCAGCCGGCGCCTCCGGTTCAGGCTCGTTCGTAGATAAAGAAATCGGCAAAAGAGCCTGTCGTGTAATCCCCTTGGAACGGAAAGCGATTTGGAATATGCTGCATGAGCTTCCACTCGGTCAGATTGAGGTCAATAAAGGTCGTGAATTTTCGATGACGCACATGCACCGCGTCTGGACTCTGCTTAGCTTCTTGATTGCTGGAGTAGATGACCACGTAGCGGTTGGAGGACTCAAACAGGGTTCGCATGTACTGCGCGAAGATTGCATCTTCCACCAGGTGATAGATCACGTCCATCGATAGCGCCAGATCCATCTTTTCGCCATGATATTCCGATACGGATGCAAATCTCTTGGTAGCATCCCCAGCAAACTCTTTCCGGCATTTTTGAATGGCTGTGGAGCTAACATCGAGTCCCAGGTAGCTGTGGTATGCGGCTAACTTCAACTGATTCCCGTCGCCGCATCCAAACTCGATGACTGACTGCACATCGTGGTCGGCGACAAACTTGTTGATGACTTCCGCCTTGAACTCGGCAAACTTCTCATAAGAGCCGACGCCGGAGTTTCCTCCAGAGGCGTAACGCGATTCCCAGTAAGAGGCCGAACCCGAGAATGGCTTGGATTTGGTCCCAAAGCGTGCCGCTCGATAAGCTTTCGTAGCCCACGGGCCGATTAAGGGGATTTCCTTGATGAAACGCTTCAGTTTGTTCGCGTGCATCTGGATCCCTTTCCTGTTCTGCAGGAAGAGAACCTGTTGCTGTTCTACGACCCCGCGGTCTCTCCCCATCCGCAGGGTGAGCAAGGAGAGTAACTTTAGCCGGCGGGCCGTCGCGCATTGATCGCCGTCGGCTATCTGGAACATCTTGTCACAATTTGCGGTGAAGTCAATCTGATTCTTCAGGGTCCTGCCCTCGATCCCTACCTAGCGACAAAGACTGGTCATAGGGGTTTCGGCTGGGGTGGGCCGACCCGATGGGGGTGCTCTGCCGCGGGGGTGGCGGTTGTCACAGGACGTTCACACTCCGGCTGTGATAGGATTCGCGCTTCGAGAGATAGACGCTTGGCGGATTCATCTCCTGTTGATCCGTTGAGCGCCTGCCGGAGTCCTTCTGAATGGACGCTGTGGACGGCAGACCGGGACACGTGGCTTTTCAATCCGGCCACTTGAACGCCTCAACGGGCGCTCCAGCGCCGTCTCTGCCCCTATTCCCTGACGATCCCAACAAAACGACGCCCGCGAAATGGTTTGCGGGAAGAGTTCTGATTTTGCCTCCAGTGCATGGCGTGGCTTTGCCCCGTGGCGCCCATCTTGCGCAATGCCTGCCAGGTTTTGGTGTTTCAGGCTCTATGGGCCGCGATTTCGACCGATTCTATTTCCAAAGGGAGAACCCCCGGCTTTGCCGGGGTGGCAGTAGAAGTTCGAGGTTGACCGAAGTCATTCACGGTTTGAGTTTTTACCTTCTTCTCGCAGAGTTCTTCGAGAGACGCGGAGCATGGGCTCCGTCCCTACGGGACTCCGGACAAACCGTTGGTTTCGCTCACCCCGCGTTGAAACGCGGGGCTAGCAAACAGTGCGCCTACGGCGCGTGCGCCAAACCTGGCGGTGGCAATGAGCTTCCCTTGGCAAGAAGGTGGCGCTGGCAATGCGCTTCTCTTGGCAAGAGGATTGACCAGGCCCCTTTGAGGAGCCAACCTTCGTAAAGCCTCCGGCTTTGCCGGAGGATATTTACTCCACTCATGTTTGTAACCGAGGAGAAAGACCATGAAAACCTACCAGGGAAGTGAGATCCGCAACGTAGCTGTAGTTGGGCATGCGCATAGTGGCAAAACAACGTTGATTGCCGCCATGCTGCATGCCGCGAAGATGACCCCAACACAGGGCCGCGTGGAAGACGGCAGCGCGGTTACGGCCTATGACGAAGAGGAAGTGGCCCGCGGGGTCACCATGCAGAACGCCGTCGCCTTTGCCGAGTGGCAGGGCGTGAAGATCAACCTCATCGACACTCCGGGCTTCCACATGTTTTCGCACGAGGCCAAGGCGGCCATGCTGCCTGCCGACGCGGCGGTCTTTGTGGTCAACGCTCAGAATGGCATCGAAGCGGTAACCGAGCGGCTTTGGCGACACGCCGACGAGATCGGGCTTCCGCGCATTGTGCTGGTCAATCAGATGGACCACCCCAAAGCCGGCGGCGGTGGCGGATTGAGTGCCCTGATCGAAGACCTGCACGAGCGCTGGGGTCGCAACTGTGTGCCTGTCCAGTTGCCTATCTCGGATGCCAACGGCTTCCACGGCGTGGTCGATCTGGTCACCATGGAAGCGTTCTATTACACCCCCGGCGGCGATGGCCGTGGCAAGGTGACCGGCGAGATTCCCGCCAGTGTCGCGGGCGCTGCCAAGGAAGCCCACGAGGCGCTAGTGGAACTGGTGGCCGAAGGCAAAGACGAGCTGATGGAAGAGTACTTCGAGAAGGGCACCATCCCCGAAGAGCACCTCATTTCAGCGCTTCACGAAGCCATTCGCGAAGACCGCATCTTTCCGGTGCTTTTCAGCAGCGGCCTGGCCAACATGGCGATGGATCATCTGATGGATTTCCTGAAGGCCTATGCACCTTTGGCAACCGAGCACGCGCCTGTTGCCGTTCATGCGCCGGTGCTGGAGGCGGTGGTTGCCTCCGCCGATGTCGCTGCCGCGGCCGCGTCTTTGACCTTCCGCAACGTCTCGGACTCGGAGCCGGCCGCGATGCTGGTCTTAAAGACCATGACGGACCCGTTCGCCGGGCGCATTACCTTCTTCAAGGTGATCAGCGGAGTTATCAAGAACGACGTTACCGTCGAGAACTACACGCGGCGCACGCAGGAGAGACTGGCGCATCTGTCGGTGATGCAAGGACGCAAGGCAGTGGAGGTCGCCGAACTTCATGCGGGGGACATCGGCGCAGTCGCCAAGCTGAAGGATACTTATACGGGCGATACCCTGGGCGCAAAAGGCGGGGATATCCAGGTCGATCTGCCCCCCTTTCCGGAACCGGCCATGACCTATGCGATCGAGCCGAAGACGCGCGCGGACGAAGACAAGCTGGCCCCGGCCATTCACAAGCTGATGGAAGAAGACCTGTTGATTCGCTTCTATCGCGATCCCATGACCAATGAGTTCCTCATTGCCGGAGCGGGGCAGCCACACATTGAGACCATCGTCAGTCGGCTCAAGAAGCGGTATCATGCCGAGGTCACGCTGAAGGCTCCCAAGGTGCCTTATCGCGAGACCATTCGCGGCAAAGCGGAGGCGCAAGGGCGGCACAAGAAGCAGACCGGCGGACACGGGCAATTTGGCGACTGCAAGATTCGCATGGAACCTACGCCGCGTGGTGCAGGCTTCGAGTTTGCCAATGAAGTCTTCGGCGGAGCCATTCCGCGCAACTTCATTCCTGCCATCGAGAAGGGGATTGTCGAGTCGGCGGCGCGCGGTTTCCTCGCCGGTTATCCGGTGGTGGACTACAAGGTGACGGTCTTCGACGGCAGTTATCACGACGTGGACTCCAACGAAATGTCGTTCAAGATGGCTGGGCGCATCGCCTTCCGCAAGTGCATGGAGCTGTGCAAGCCCTGTCTGTTGGAGCCGGTGATGAAGGTGGAGATCGAGGCGCCGGAGGAGTTTGCCGGAACCTTGATGGGCGACCTGAACAGCCGTCGTGGCCGCGTGCAAGGCATGAACTCCAAGGGTAAGACGACGATCATCAACGCCGAAGTGCCCATGGCCGAGATGCTGGCCTACGGAACCTTGCTGACATCGATGACTCAAGGCAAGGGAAGCTATCGGATGGAGATGAACCACTACGACATCGTGCCGCAACTGGTGGCGGACAAGATTCTAGCCAACGCCAAGAAGCCAGTAGAAGAAGAGGACGAATAGGCCCTGCGGGCGGCAGCCGCTCGCTGCCCGCTCGCACAAGGTTCGTGGCTTCCCAGGTCTCAAAACATCGAGGCTTGGGGAACTGCCAGCCACCTTCCAAAAGCTGTCATCCTGAGCGAAGCGCAGCCATATCACGGGGCGCTCGCGGTCGCGTGCAGGGGAAGAATCTTCCGTGCCTATCCGGTTGACACCCAAGACCCCTATATATAGACTTGTGCCACTTCAGTAAAGGCGGCGCAATCGTGCAAGTGCCTTTTCATCCAACGACTACGGATATTTTCCAACGTGACGATCTGCTATTTCCGCACTCGCTGCCAGAGTTTCAGCGGTTGTTTCCTGAAGATAAGGCATGCGCTGCGTATTTGGAGAGATCGAGATGGCGCAACGGTTTTGCCTGCCCCCACTGTCAAGTGAAGGGCGAGCCTTATCGTTTTGCAAGCCGTCCGTGCGTTCTGCGCTGCCGAAAGTGCCAGAAGGACGTTGGACTGACGGTGGGAACGGTAATGGAGAACAGCCACACGCCCTTGAGTGTCTGGTTCTGGGCAGCCTATCTGATCGCCAGTCAGACGCCGGGCATCTCCGCCGTGCAGTTTCAGAGACAACTGGGGCTCTCCCGTTACGAGACAGCATTCGCGATCTTGCATAAACTCCGCGCTGGCATGGTGCGTCCAGATCAGGACCGCATTGGCGGCAGCGCCGTTGAGCATGTTGAAGTAGATGAGAGCATGGTTGGTGGGCGGACACGTGGCGAAGGCCGTGGAGTCCATCATATGGCTCTGGTCGTGGCAGCCGTTGATATTCGCCAGCGCAAACCAGGGACGAAGCTCGACAAACGGAAAGGAGGGCGCTATGCAGGGCGCGTCCGGCTTGCCGTAGTACCCAACCGTAGCGCCAAGTCGCTGTGCGGATTCGTGAAGAACACTGTGGAGCCAGGGTCTCTGGTTGTCACTGATGATTGGAAAGGCTACAGCGGCCTGGAAAAATGCGGCTACAAGCATTTCGCAGCCACACAACTTGGTGATGCCAGCGTGACTGAAGAATGCCTGCCGATCATCCACCTCGTTTTCGCCAATCTCAAATCATGGCTGCTCGGCACACATCACGGTGTCAGCCATCAGCACCTTCAGGCCTACCTGAACGAATTCACCTTTCGCTTCAATAGACGGTTCTATCCGTTCAATAGCTTTCGCTCACTGCTCGGCATTGCTGGCGGCGCTGTCGCCCCAACTTACGATGAACTTTACTCTGGAGAATGGCAGCACCCAACATCTTGTGGTCTTGGGTGACAACCGGATAGGCACG
>Ga0302320_10029283_pt1 | contig 10536 bp, 10 predicted proteins | sample Bog_T0_3_FD_202130 | JGI IMG/M metagenome (GOLD analysis project Ga0302320, IMG submission 202130) | Peat permafrost microbial communities from Stordalen Mire near Abisko, Sweden - Bog_T0_3 | ecosystem: Environmental > Terrestrial > Soil > Wetlands > Peat | place: Sweden: Abisko, Stordalen Mire... | reverse complement strand
GGGGGCCTCCACCATCGCGGTGGACCCGGCCCTGGCGCCCAACCCCTCGGCCCTGGCGGGGGGGCAGAACCCCTCGGCCCCCGGCGACGGCACCAATGCCACCGCCTTCGCCGCGCTGGCGGACAAAGCCAGCGCGGGCCTGGGCACGACCTACACCGGCGCCCTGTCCACCTGGACCTCCGAGGTGGGGGCCTCGGCGGCCCTGGCGACCCAGCAGCAGACCACCCAGCAGTCCTCGATGACCCAGCTCAACAACCTCACCTCCTCGGTGTCGGGGGTGGACCTCAACGAGCAGGCCATCAGCCTCTCGGAATACCAGCAGGCCTACGAGGCCGGCGCCCATTACGTGGGCACGCTTGACCAGATGATGCAAAGCCTCATTTCCGAAATCACGGGCTAAAGGGGGCCGCATGCGGATCTCGACCAACCAGATGGTCCAGGACACCACCGCCAACATCCAGGCGGCCATGGACCAGGTGCAGAACGGCACGCTGCAGCTGTCCACGGGCCAGAGCGTCAACCAGCCGTCGGACAATCCGCTGGCCGCCGGCCAGATCGTCGACCTCAACAGCGAGATCGAGCAGGATTCCGGCTACACCACGGCGGCGCAGTCCGGCGACGCCCAGCTGTCGCTGTCCGCCTCGGTGCTGGGCCAGGTGCAGACGCTGCTCAACACGGCCCAGACCGCGGCCGAGCAGGGCCTCAATTCGGCCACCGAATCCCAATCCGACCTGACGGCCCTCGCCGGCACGGTGGACGGCGTGCTGCAGCAGGCACTGTCCCTGGCCAACACCCAGAGCAACGGCAGCAGCCTCTTCGCCGGCTACCAGACCCAGGCCCCCGCCTTTTCGGCGGTGAGCAGCGGCGGCCAGATCACGGCGGTCAACTACCAGGGCGACAACGGCGTCAACTCCGCCCAAGTCGGCAGCGCGACGGCGGTGGCCGTCAACCTGCCGGGGGACTCCGTGTTTGACGCCTCTGGTTCCTCGGTGTTCCAGTCCCTCATCGTGGTGCGCAATGCTCTCCAGACGGGCGACCAAAGCTCGCTGTCCTCGGGACTGACCCAACTGCAGTCCGCCATGCAGACCGTCACGGGTGCCCAGGCAAAGGCCGGGGCCCTGGACCAGACCCTGCAAAACCAGGAGACGACCCTGGCCAGCCTCAAAAGCGGCCAGACCGCCAGCCTGAGCCAGTACCAGGACGCCAACATGGCCAGCGCCGCGACCAATTATCAGCAGGCCATCAACACGTATGAAGCGGGCATCCAGGCGGCCGCGCTGGTCGCCCAGCTGCCGTCCATCGTCAACTACATGCTGTGAGCGCCATGCAAACCCTGCAGTCCGTCGCCAGCACCCGTTTCGGAGCCCTGGACGCCCCGCCCGCGGCCCGCTACCGGCTCCTGCGCCCCCTGGCGGGCTTTCCCGCCACGGGCACCCTGATCCGGGTGGCCTTGGCCCACCAGGCCCCCTTTGTGTGGCTCCAGTCGGCCGAGGAACCCGCCGTGGCCTTCGCCGCGGCGCCGGCGGACCTTCTGAGGGAGGGCTACCGGGTGGAGCTGCCCCCCTGGGACCACGGCCTGTGGAGCGCGGCCCGCGGGTCGGAGACCCTCGTCCTGCTCAGCTTCAAAGGGGCGCCCTCGGCGAACCTGGCGGCGCCGGTCCTGCTGGACCCGTCGCGGCGGGTCGCCCTGCAGGTGCTCAACCCCGCGGGCGGCTGGGGTGTGTCCGAACCCCTTGAAAGGCCGCGGCCGCCATGCTGATCCTGTCGCGCCGCAAGGGCGAGAGCCTGAAGCTCGGGGACGACGTCGAGATCACGGTGCTGCGCACCGCGGGCGGCCAGGTGAGCCTGGGCATCACCGCGCCCCGCACGCTGTCCGTGCTGCGCGGCGAGCTCGCGGCCGCGGTGCTGGCGCAGAACCAGGCGGCCGCCCTGGGCGCCCCCTCCGACGCAGAACTGGGGGCCCTGAGCGGAACCTTTCGCCCCGCGCCGGGCTAAAGTTCCGGCCCGGCGCCGCCGAAACAACAGCATGGGCGCAGAGCCGCCCGGCCGAACAGGAACCCGGCACCAGGTTCCGGTCGCTGGCATGGACGCTGGTGAGTCTAGGAGGGATCCGCCATGAGCATGACCGTAAACACCAACATCGCAGCGATGGGGTCGTTGAACGCGCTGGAAAACACCACCAGCGCCTTGAACACCTCGATCGAGCAGCTGTCCACCGGCCTCAAGATCAACGGCGCCGGCGACAACCCGTCGGGGGAGGCCATCTCCCAGACGATGACGGCCCAGATCAACGGCCTCAACACCGCCCAGCAGAACGCGCAGGACGGCCTGTCGGCCCTGCAGACCGCCGACGGCGGCCTCAACACCGTCGATTCGATCCTGCAGAACATCAACACCCTGTCCGTGTCGGCGGCCAACACCGCCACCCTGACCAGCGGCGACGTGTCGCTCATCCAGAGCCAGGTGACGCAGCTGACCTCGGAGCTCGACCGCATGGCCTCGACCGTGGCCTTCAACGGCAAGAACCTGCTGGACGGCTCCTACACCGGCGAGTCGCTGCAGGTGTCCAACGGCTCGCAGGGCGGCGGGGCGACGGACCCCAACCAGATCTCGATCAGCGTCAGCGCCGTGACCTCCGCGGCCCTCGGGCTCTCGGGCATCAACCTCACCACGGCGGCCGGGGCGGCCAGCGCCATCACGCTGGTGACATCGGCCATCAACCAGGTGTCCAACCAGCGCGGCGCGCTCGGGGCGGTCATGGACCGCCTGAACTACACCGTGTCCAACCTGGGCAGCGAAGTGCAGAACGCCACCGCCAGCCTGTCGACCCTGCAGGACGTCGACATGGCCTCGGCGATGAGCAACTACACCAAGCTGCAGATCCTGCAGCAGTCCGGGACGGCCATGCTCGCCCAGGCCAACCAGGCACCCTCCGCCGTGCTGAAGCTGCTGGGCTGAGGCGGGGCAAGAAGACGCAAGGCAAGGCAACACGCGGCACGCCGGCCCCGCGCCCCCCCTAAATGGGGGGCGCGGGGCGACGGGCCCTCAGCGGCCGGCGGCCGCCGAAAGAGGCGCCATGAGCATCTCACCCCTGGCCGCGACCACCGGAGTGGTCACCGGCATCAACTGGAGCAACATCATCAACGAGATGATGTCGGTGCAGGAACAGCCCCTCACCGCGCTGCAGGGGCAGCAGAGCACCGTCACGCAGGAACAGCAGGTCTACACCTCGCTGCAGTCCAACCTCAGCGGACTGCAGTCGGCCGCGGCGGCCCTGCGCCAGATCGGCGGAGGGGCCCTCGAAACCAGCGCCGCGACCAGCAGCGACGCCAGCGTCGCCTCGGCGACCGCGGGCTCCGGATCTCTCTCGGGCAGCGCCAGCCTCAACGTGTTGTCCCTGGCCAGCCCCTCGACCGCCAGCAGCAGCGCCCCCCTCTTCACCGGGGCCGGCGCCGCGGCCGGCGCGCCGTCCATCGCCAGCGCAGCGGACATTCGTTCGTCCCCCGGCTTCGATCCCACCGCCAGCCTCGCCAGCCAGGCCGCCTATCTCGGCACCGCCCCCGGAGCCTCCGGATCGATCAGCGTCAACGGCGCCGCCGTGGCATGGTCCGCCTCCGACAGCCTGGACCAGGTCCTGGGCCTGATCAATTCCGCCTCCACTGGCGCCACCGCGACCTGGAACGCGACCTCCGGGACGGTGGAGCTCACGGGCGCCACAAAGGGCTCCGCGGCCCAGCTGAGCCTCGCCGAGTCCTCGGGCAGCCTGCTCGAGGCCCTGGGCATGGCCGCCGGCACCGCCACCGGCACCGACGCCAAAACCTTCGACCCCACCGCGACCCTTTCCAGCCAGGCCTCGCTGCTGGACGTCCCGGTCACGGCCGGGACCATCACGGTCAACGGGGCCAGCTTCACCGTCGACCCCACGACCCAGAGCCTGGACGACCTGCTGCAGGCCTTCAACACGGGGAGCGTGGACGTGCAGGGCCAGTACGACGCCGGCAGCGGACGGCTCTTCCTCAGCACCGCGGACCAGGGCGCCTCCGCCGCGCTCAGCCTGGGAAGCCCGGGCGACACCAGCAACCTGCTCAGCGCGATGAAGCTGGGCCCGGTGAGCGCCGGCAAGGACGCCCAGGTGTCCGTCAACGGCGCCGCGGCCCAGAGCGTGCCGTCCAACACCAGCGACACGCTGCTGCCCGGCGCCAGCGTCGTCCTCACGGGCCTGGGCAGCGCCACGGTGAGCGTGGGCCCGTCCGCAAGCACCGCGGCGTCGGCCATCGAGGCGCTGGTGTCGGCCTACAACAGCGCGGTCACCTCGGTGAACGGCTATCTGGACCAGGCGCCGGCCGCCGTTTCGGTCAACCCCACCGCCGCGGCGGCCACCCAAGCCGCCAACGCCGATCCAGGCATCCAGGGCGCCTTCATCGGCAACGCGCTGCTGCAGCAGACCGCGGACACCCTGTCCACCCAGGTCACCGACACCCAGGCCAGCGGCGGGGCCGCGACGGTGCTGAGCCAGATCGGCATCACCCTGGCCGCGGCCAGCCCGGGACAGCCCCAGACCCTCACGTTCAAACAGTCGGCCTTCACCGCGGCATACCAGTCGGACCCCTCCTCGGTCAGCAGCCTGATCTCGGCGCCCGGGACCGGCCTTGCCGACCGCCTGTACAACAGCCTGCAGAGCCTGGTCAACCCGGTCAACGGCAGCTACACGCTTCAGGTCAACGGCGAGAACAGCGAGCTCAGCGACCTGGGCAGGCAGGTCTCGGACATGCAGACCAACCTCAACTACCAGCAGCAGCAGCTGCAGACCCAGTACGCGCAGCTGGAAGCCACCCTGGGGACCATGCAGTCCCAGGGCCAGCAGATATCCGGCACCTTGACGACGCTTTCCCAGGCGGTGGTGGCCTGAGACTAAGGAGACGCCCATGACGGTGGTTCTGGACGGGGAAACGCTCGGAACGGAGGCGGCGCCCGGGGGCCTGCCGGCCTTGCGTGAACGCATCCGCGCCGGGCGCCGCATTCCCGCGCGCCTTTCCGTGGACGGCGTGCCCGTGCCGCTCGAGCGCCTGGCCCGGCTGGACGGGCGCGAAGGGCGCGTCGAGCTGGAGACCCTGTCGCTGGCCGCGGCCGCCGAGGGAGCCTATGACGCCGCCCTGACCCAGCTGGGTCTGCTCGAGCAAGAGGCGGAGAACGCCTCGGACCTGCTCATGCTCGGCCGCGTGCAGGAAGGGATGGCCTCGGTGGCCGGGGTCTGCCGCGGCATCGCGGCGTTCCTGGCCCTGGTGAAGCCCCTGGACAGCCTGGTGGGGCGGCCCAGCGCGGCCGGCTGGGAGCACGAATCCGAGGGCATGCGCCCGCTGCTGGCGGCGACGGAGCAGTCCATCGGCCAGCAGGACTGGGTGCTGGTGGGCGACCAGCTGCGCTATGAATGGTCCCCCCGCCTGCGCGCCTGGAAGGCCCTGCTTCCCCAGGCCCGGGCCGAAGCCGGGCGCCTGGCTGCGGAGAGGGGGGTGGCGCCATGACCCCGGCCATGACCCCCGCCCGGGCCCGGCGGCGCCTGGAGGACGCGATCCTGAGCATGGGCCCTGCGGAGCTCATCGAAGTCGTTCTGGACCACGCCCTGATGCGCCTGCAGTGCCTGCGCGACGCGGGCCCGGACGCGCCCTGGGACAGCGTGCGCCCCCACCTGCAGGGCTGCCAGAGGGCCGTGACCCTGCTGCTGGAAGGCCTGGTTTCCCCCCAGGCCAAGGTCGACGCCAGGACCCAGGAGCTGGCCGGGGACCTGCGCAGCCTCTACCTCTGGATCATTCAGCAGCTGGTCAAGGCGGACGTCCAGCGCACGCGCCCGCCGGTCGAGGACCTCACGCGGGTGCTGGAGGACATCGCCGATGGCTGGAAACGTGGAGTCCTTGGACGGTCCTGAACGGCCGCAGGGAAGCCGGGTGAGCCTGGTCCCCACCCCGACCGGCCTGCCGAGCATGCGCGTGCGGCGTCCTCAGGGCGGCTTCGCCAGCCTGCACAGCCAGCATGATCCCTGGGAGGAGGCCTGCCGCTTCGCGGAGGCGGTGGAGCTGCCCGCCGACACGGGCCTGGTCGTGGTCCTCGGGCTGGGCCTGGGCTACCACGTGCTGGCGCTGGCCCACCGCCTGCGCAGCCTGGGCCGCTGCCCTGGGCTGTGGGCCGTGGAGCTGGACGACGACGTGCTCCTGAGCTGCCTGCAGCACACCGACCTGGGCCTGCTGTTCAAGCTCGAAGGGGCCCGGCTGCTGTCGAGGCGGGGCCTCGGACGCCTGCGGGACCTCGAGGAAAGCCCTCCGGACTTCGGCGTCGTGGTGGTGCGCCATCCGCCTTCCGTGGGGCTGGCGCCGCAGGAATACGGTGCCTGGGAATCCGGCATCGACGAGCTGGCGGCGCGGCGGCGCCTGAAAGGCCGGGCCCCGGGCCTGGACCGCTGGCTGCTGGGGCTCACGGGCCCCCCGGTGCTGCGCGTGCGGGAGGCCTGCCGCCGGGTGCTCGAGGCAGGGCCGCCCTTCGGGGAGACCGAGACCGCGCTCCTCCTTCTGGACCGGGTGCACCGCTATGAATAGGGACGGGGAAGGCGCCAGGGTGCTTTTCATCCTCACCCACCGGCTGGGCGACCTGCTGCAGGCCTTCCCCGCGTTCGCGTTGGCGCGCAAGCGCCTGCCCCACGCCGAGCTGCACCTGCTCTGCGACGAGGGCTGCGTGCCCCTGGCCCGGCTGTGCCCCGACCTGGACACGGTCCACAGCTTCCCCCGCGCGTCGCTGCTGCCGGGCTCGCCCACGGGGGCCAGCCGTCAGGCCGAAACGGTGCTCGACCTGGGGGCGGCGCTGCGGCGCCTGCACTTCTCCCAGGTCGTCAACCTGATGGGCAACCTGTCGGCCGCGCTGCTGGGCTGCCTGGCGGGATCGGAGGGGAGCGGCGGCGGCGGCCGGCGCTTCGCCCGCGGCGGCGCCCTGCCCGTGGAGCAGCGCTGGGCCCGCCTGCTGATGGCCCTCCCGGCTGCGCGCAGCTGGCAGCCTTTCCACCTCAGCGAGCTCTTCCTGCGCCTGACGGCCGAAAGCCTGGGCCTGGAGGCGGAGCTCACCCCGCCGGGCCTCAGCGTCGACCGCATGCGGGGGCTCGAGCTGCTGCGCAAGCTGGCGCCGCAGGGCGACGACGTGGGCTGGCTGGCGCTGCGGCGGCCCTGGGTCGGCCTGCAGGGCGGCGCGAGCAAGAGCCTGCGCCGCCCCCCCGGGACCTGGCTGCGCACCTTCGGCCGGGAGTTCCTGGGGCAGCTGGGGGGCAGCCTCTTCCTGCTCGGCACGTCCGCGGAGGCGGAGGCCTTCGAACCCCTGCTGCGCTCCCTCAGCACCTCGCAGCGGCGGCGCTGCGTCAACGCCTGCGGAGCGCTCGACCTGGCAGCCCTGGCCGGGGTGGCCTCGAACTTGGACGCCGTGGTCTCAGTGGACACCTTCACCCTGCACCTCGCCGCCGCCGTCGACACCCCCGTGCTGGGGCTCTACCCGGGCGGCGCCAGCCCCCACGAGACCGGGCCCTGGGGCAACGGGCACCTGGTGCTCTGGTCCGAACCGGCCGGCGGCCCCTGCGCCTGCGAGCTGGACTGCGCCGCGGACACCCAGTGCTGGGACCGCCTGCATCCCGAGCTGGTGGCCGGGGCCCTGGGGCTGCTCCTCGCCAGGGGCGAGACCGCGGCGCTGAAGGGAAGGCGGGTGCGCGCCTTCGAGACCACGCTGGACCGCCGCCAGTTCACCCTGCGCTCGCTGGACGGGCTGCGGGAGCGCGAAGCGCCCGACCAGGCCTTGGCGAGTCTGGCGCGCGCCTGGGCCCTGGGGGAGCCCCGCCCCGAGGTGGGGCTGGACGCCCCGGCCCGTGCGGCCTTCTCGGCCCTGGCCCGGGAGCTGGGGGGCCCCGCCGAGGGGCTCGATCTGGGGCTGCGGCGCGACCCGGGCGACTGGTTCCGCGCCCAGGCCATGCAGGCGCGCGGCGACGGGGGCCTTTGGTCCCACGAAGCGCTGCGCGACACCGCCGCCGGCTGCGGGTACTTCGCCGCCGGCCAGGCCCAGCCCTTGAGCGCGCCATGAGCACCCTTAGTCCGCGCAGCGGGGCCCAGTTCGTGTCCGGCATCGGCGACCTGCCCGTGCTCAGCGCCGTCAGCGCCGAGCTGCTGCGCATCCTGGAAACCGACGACGTGCAGACGCGCAAGGTGCTGATGCTGCTGTCCCAGGACCCCATCCTCTCGGCCAAGGTGGTGCACCTGGCCAACTCGACCTTCTACGGCGGGCTCAGCTCCGCCCGCCTGGACCAGGCCCTGATGCGCATCGGCTTCAAGGAACTGCGCAACATGGCGCTGACCTCGGCGGTGATGGAGGCCTTCCCCGACCTGGGCCCGGGCTTCAACCTGCGCTCCTACTGGCAGCACTGCATCGCCTCGGGCATGGCGTCCCACCTGGTCGCCAGGGCCGCGCCGGTGCTCACCGAGGCCGAACGGTCCTCGATGGAAGGCGGCTTCTACATGTGCGGGCTGCTGCACCATCTGGGGATCCTGCTGCACGCGCTGTACGAGCCGGGCCCCTTCCGCGAGTGCCTCGAGGCCTGCTCCCGGGACGGCCAGGTGCTGTGGCAGGCCGAGCGGCGCATCCTCGGCTTCGACCACTCGGAAAGCGGGGCGTGCCTGCTGGAGCGCTGGGCCTTTCCCGCCACGGTGCGCAACGCCGTGCGCTTCCACCATCAGCCCGAATCCGCCCCGGAGCCTGAGCGCTTCACCGCCCGGGTGCTGCACGTGTCGGCGATGCTCTGCCACGGCATCCTCGGCGAACAGGCGTCCTACGAGGGCCACGTCGAGGGCTTTGACGAGGAAGCCTGGTTCGGGCTGGGGTTCCAGTCGTCGGACATGGAGGCCATGCATGCCGGGGTGCAGAAGGCCGTTCAGTCCTCGGAACAGCTGGTCCAGGAGCTCTTTTCATGAGGCCGGTGGAGGCGATCCGCGAGCCGGAGCCCGCCCGTCTGCTGGACGCCCTGCTCGAAGCGGCGCCCGGGCCGGTGCTGCTGCTCGGCCCGGGCCAGGCCCTCAAGCCCGGCGCGCAGGGGGCCTTGGACGCGCTGGCGGCCGGCGGGGGCCTGGCCTGGGTGCGGGCCTGCCCCCACCCGGACCTGGCCCTGGACGCCTACGGATCCTGGCTGGTGGCCACCGGCCGCCCGCCCTTCGGCAAGGGACGCAGGGAAGAATCCCAGGCCTGGGGCCTGCTGGGCCCGGCCCAGGACCTGGCCGCAGCCCTTGCCCGGGCCATCGCGGACACGCCCCCGGGGGGCGACTGGCAGCCGGCCTTGGTGCGGGAACTGGAGCGCAGGCACGGCAGCCCCGCCCTCTGCACCGAAGCCTGGGTGTTCCAGGCGGCCCTGCCCAGCCTGGCCCAGGCCCTGGACGCGGAACGCCGCCGTGCGCGGACCCTGGCGGCCCTGGACGCGGGAAGCCCGGCCGGATCAGCGGCAGCCGCCGCACCCCCGCCCGCCGCCGATCCGGCCGTCCCTGAGGACTGGCGCAGCCTGGCCCTGGCGCTCGCCGCGGTCCCCACCGCCACCCTGGACGGCACCGTAGTGTCGGGCCTGCCCGCCGCGGGCCTGGTCGCGGCCCTGGCCTCGGCCGCCATGGCCCGCTGCTTCGAGCTGGCGCGCGGCGAGGGACTCCAAGCCGTCCGGCGCCCCCCGGCCGTGGCGCGGCCCCTCCGGCGCGTGGCCGTGGTGCACCCCGCCTACGGCGGCTCGCTCAACCTCGCCCGCCGCAGCGCCGAGGCCCTGGAGCGCCTGGGCTACGAGGTCACACGGGTCGATCCCAGCGGCCGGGCAGCGGAGCTCGCCGAAGCCCAGCGTCAGGGCCCCAGCGAGGCCCTGTTCCGCTCCCTGGAGCGGGACTGCCTGGACGCGGTGCTGGCGAGCCGGCCCCAGCTGCTGTGGGTGCTGGCCCAGGCGCCCCTGTCCGCGGGTGCGCTCCGCTCGCTCCGGCGCAGCGGCGTGGCGACCGCCTTCTGGTTCTGCGAGGACCACCGGGTGCGCCCGACCTGGAAGAGCGTGGCGCCGGTGGTGGACGCCTTCTTTCCGATGCAAGGCGGCCCGCTGCAGGGCGCCCTGCGGGCCCTGGGCGTCGCGCCCATGCCGGTGCTGGCGGCCTGCGCCGCCTCGGACGCCTGCCGGGTGCGCTCCCCCTCGGACGAACGCCGGGCCCTCGGATTCTTCGGCGCCCCCTACGCCAACCGGCTGGCGCTTTTTGAGGCCCTGGCGGACCTGCCCCTCGAGCTTTTCGGGGAAGGCTGGTCCGAGCGCGCCACACCGTCCCTGCGGGGCCTGGTCCGCGACGGTTCGCGCCTGGACGAGGCCCAGGGCTTCGAGCTCTTCCGGACCACCGGCATCAACCTCAACCTGCATTCCAGCCCCAGCCTGCACGGCATCGACCCGGACGGCGACTACGTCAACCCGCGCACTTTCGAGATCGCCGCCTGCGGCGGCTTCCAGCTCTGCGA
>Ga0302320_10029281_pt1 | contig 10536 bp, 6 predicted proteins | sample Bog_T0_3_FD_202130 | JGI IMG/M metagenome (GOLD analysis project Ga0302320, IMG submission 202130) | Peat permafrost microbial communities from Stordalen Mire near Abisko, Sweden - Bog_T0_3 | ecosystem: Environmental > Terrestrial > Soil > Wetlands > Peat | place: Sweden: Abisko, Stordalen Mire... | reverse complement strand
TCAGGCGCGAGAGGCCGATTTCCTGATCGGAATCGTGCAGGTGCTGGTAGCTGACATATCCGAAGAGTCTGTCCTGGATGAGCGCTCCACCCAGCGCGCCGCCGATCAGTTCGCGATGCAACTCCGGCACGGCGTCGTGGGCGAGAATAATGTTGGGGTCCTGTTTGTTAAAGAACGGGGCGGCGTTGAGCCAGTCGGTTCCGCGGTGCCAATAGGCCTGGCCGTGAATGGTGTTGGTGCCTGAGGCCGTGCTCATGTCAATGTGGGCGCCGCTGGTTGAGCCTTGTTGCGCGTCGTACATAGAAGTGTTGACGCGGACCTCTTCAATGGTTTCGGGAGCCGGCGTGGGCAGGGCCTGACCCACCGATAAGTAAACCGAGGCCGTGCCCTGCACCGGGGCGGCGTTGGTGCTGGCGACTCCAGCTACTCCAGTATTGTTCACGATGCGCGAGGAGGCGACCTGGCTGGTGCTCTTGCCATTGAACAGATTGCTGGCGTCGACGCCATTGAGCAGAAAACTGTTGCTGGTGTCGCGCTGGCCGTTGGCCCAGATGGGCTGATTGCCCAGGCCGCTGTTGGCGCCGGTGCCTCCGGGAAGTTCGGCATTCACGCCCGGCGAAAGAATGGCGAGACCGGTGAAACTGCCCGTGGGCAGCGGCACGGCGTCGATCTGCGCCTTATCCAGAACGTAGCCGTTGGTGGTATCCACTGCGTTGATCAGTGGCTCCGCCTGCACCTCAACCACGGTGCCCACGGTGCCGACGGGCAGAGTGGCGTTGACGGTGGCAGTGCGGTCGGCCTGCACCGTGATGGAGGGGATTTTTTCTTTTTGAAAACCATCATGCGTGAAGGTCAGCGTGTAGGTGCCGATGGGCAGGTTGACGAAGTCGTAGCTGCCATTCGCGTTGGTTTTCTGGATGCGGGTGAGTTGGGTCTGGTCGCCCACGATGGTCACGACGGTTTCGGGCAGAACGCTGCCGGTCTTATCGGTGACGGTGCCGGTGATGCCGCCGAGGGTTTTCTGCGCCTCAGCCAACGGGACAACATGGAGGCAGAGAGCGGAGGCGAGCAGGAAAGCGAGGAGTGGGATTTGCTTTTTTCGGAGAATCAAGTTTTGGAGAATCAAACTATGGAGCATCGAGCGACCTCGTGCACGATTCGAACTGCGCAATATGGGTCCACGAATAGCGGCGGCAGAGCTGGTTTGCCCCGTTTGTCCGCGTGGCAAAATAATTGAATCCAGAAATCTACGCGAGTTCGGCGCGGAACGAAAGCATTAAATCCAGCAATAATTTCTTTGCCGGGGATTAGATATTTTTATCGGCGTGCGAAATTTGTTCAGCCCAGGCGCGCGTAGAGCTGAAAGGGCGCCCAGTAGAAGGGATTGTGGAATCCGTTGTCGTGGAGCAGCGATAGTTTGGCGGCGCGCAGGGCGGCGTCCGGGCTTTTGCCCTTTTGCAGTTCGTCGTAAAACTTATCCATGAGCTGCTCGGTGGAAGTGTCGGTCGCCTCCCAGAGGGCGGCGATTACGTTGTGCGCGCCGGCGTGGAGGAACGCCCAGGAAAGCCCGACCAGGCCCTCGCCGGAGTACAAACTCTCGCCGGAGCTGTAGCAGGCCGAGACGGTGACCAGGTCAGCCCGCAACGGACGCTGCTTATGGTAGCTGACGATGTCGCGGGCGTAGAGTTTGAACGAGTCGTCCTCGGCGCTGCTTTTGGAAAGCACAATCGCCGAATCCAGCGGGCTGAGGCGGCTGGCGGTCCCGTGCGCGACAAAATGGATATAGGAAAACCGCTCGGGACTGCTCGCCAGGTAGGCCGATGGCGTGGCCGCCTGCTGCGTGAAAATCATCTCCTCCGCGGCGGGAAAATGCCGGGCAACGCTTTCCATTTGAGCGGCGGCTTGCGGGAGCGTCGGATATTTGTCGTTGGGCGCGACGCTGTTGCCGACGAGCAGCAGAGTGCGATCACGTTCGTCTTTGTCCGGCCGCCCCTTCGCGCCCGCTGCGCTAAGAATTCGCAACGAGCTGGCGCTGGCGACGATCACATCTTCGATCCAGTAATGCAATTTCGGCCCGGAAGGCTTGGCCTCAGACGGTTTTGCTTCAGAGACGAGGAGGGTTTCGAAGTTTAGATTGTTGAGGCTGCCGTCGGGGACGATAAACACCTTCGCGTCTTTTTTCAGCAAGGTTTGCGCCGGCGCGATCAACGCGCGATACAGCGACTGGCCGTCCCGGTCAGCCGCGGCCAGAACATCCTGCCCGCGCAGGGCCTCGCGATAGCGCTGGACGGCGGCATCGATTTCCGCGCCGGGAGGAAGCGTGAATAAGCTGGTCTTCTGCGGCGTGATTGCCCACAAATACGACTGCTTCTCGCCCAGCCAATAGAAAAAAATTGCGCCGACGGCCCGCCGTGCAACCGCGGGCGCATCGAGGGCCGCGGGCTGGAATCCAGTTTTTTCCTTCGGCAGCAAGCCCAAGCCCTCGGCCAGAGTGCGGCCGCGGCTGTAGTCGGCGACCCGCAGGGCCTCGTCCGGCCTGCCTTGAGCGACAAGGAAGTGAACGTAGTCGTCGTAGATGCGCGCAGCATTGCTGAGAAATGACAGGCGGGAATCTTCGCGATCGATTTCCCCGCGCGCGGTTTCGAACGTGTTGAGGGCGGCACGATATTCACGTTCGGCCGAGGCGCGCTGGTTTTCGTCTTCATACAGCCGGGCCAGCGAGCGCTGGGCCTCCCACTGTAGAAAAGCAGGAGAGTCGGGAGACCGCACGACTTGGCGGAATGTGCTCTCCGCCGTGGCAGTGTCATGCCGCCGGGCGGCAATCCGTCCCTGGATGAGCTTTGCATAAACCTGGTCCCGCCCGTTGTTATCCTCGCGCGCTCTAGCCAGCACTTCGGCGGCGTAGCGGGTGGCTTCGTCCAGCTTGCCGGTTTGCTCGGAGAGGAAAGCCAGCGCGATCAGCGAGTTGGTAATGTCTGCTCTGCTGTTGAGCTGCTTGGCGAGATCGAGCGCCCGCTGAAAGGCGTGCTCGGCATCGTTCAGTTTCCCGGTGTCCATATCGACGAGTCCGGCATCGGTAAGCCAGCTCACCTGGTTGATCAGGTCCCGTAGTTGCTCAGCTTGCTTCCTGGCCTCTGCAAGCAGTTGCCCGGCCCTCTCGGGATCTCCGAGCTTGTAGTAGGCCCAACCCATGTTTCCGAGTGCGCTTTGGGACAGGTCCGCAAAGCCTTGACGGTCGGAAATCTGCCGGCAGGCGTCAGCCCAGGCAAGTGCCTGGTCGAAGTTCGTTTGCTCGAGTGCGATACGGCTCAAACTGAGCAGCGCACTTGCCTCTTGGAACTCATCCCCCGTGGAATGGGCAAGTGTGCGGGCTTGCTCGTACAGTCCTTGCGCAGGCTCGAAATTGCCGTGCCCCAACTCGAGCCAAGCCCTGACTGCCACGATGCGCGTGCAGGCTGGATATTTTGCGGTCGAGCAGATTCGCTCGGCTGCGACGAGGCTGCTTTCGGCCTGGCCAAAATTGCCACCGACGGAATGCGCGACCGCCTCCAGCCTGTACTTCTGGACCGTCAGCTCTCCGGGAGGTGGCTGGGATTTCTCGGCGGCAAGGAGCTCCTGGACGTCACGCGTCCTGCCCTGCCATTGCAGAGCATCCGCTTCGAGAACCAGGAACTCCCACGCCCATTCGGAATTCTTCCCTCGAAATTCCCGATAGCCCTTACCGGCTTCCTCCGCCGCCGACTGAAAGTCGCCACGCTGGAATGTTCTCGTCGCATGGGCGAGAAGATGGCCAGGATCGTCATGGACTGCACATCCACAAGCGCATGCAAGGATGACAAAGGATGTGACAGTGAGGTTGTTCTTACACAACCTTGCCGTTTTCTTCTTCGGTGGCATTCTGATGCAAGTCTGCCACGGAAGTGTAACCTGTAAGCTCAGGAATGAAAACCGACGAATCCACAGCCTGCATGCGCGACCGTCTGCGTCTCAGGACGGTCCAGTAGGCGGAGGTAGAGGCGGCTTGTTGACCCCGTTCGGGTCCGCCTCCGCAGCCCTGACTTGGCCAGATGCTCCGCCGTTCAACTGAGCGTTGAGCATGGTCAGCGTGAATTGGTAGCCGGTGGAACTGGAGTTCGACGCATCGGCCCCAGACGCTTCCAACCTCAGTCCGGCTGGCTCAGTCTTCACCGGCGCAGACTTTACCACACGCGTTACCGTCAGTTCCGCGAGGAAGATCTTGCCGAAGAATGGCAGATCGATCACGTGGCCGAAGGATTTTCCAGGAGCCCCTGACACGCTCTTCACGAGGGAGCACTTCACCTGCTGCCGATCCGTCGCCATTGGATCCCACTGGAACTGATCGCTGGCCCATTTGGGCAGGCCGACCATGCTGCGGATCTTCGAGTACTGTTGCGCGATGCGGCTGAGCACCCCGCCATTCTCCAGATAGGACTCGTCATTATCGGGCTTGGCGCCAAGAATATCGTGATAGGGATCGATCTCGATCCGCTGCCCGGCAATGCGCAGGTTTTCGAAGCGCGTGCCGAGAAAACTAACCGAGGGTACGAGGTTGTTGGGCGCGTGCTCGGTGGTAATCTGTGCCACCACGCGATCAACCGTGAGCACGTCAAGAATGTTCAGGTGTTCGACCACGGCAGTGGCGAAGGTGATCATGCCGCCAGTTGAACTCGCGTGCCCCCCTACCTGAGCATAACCGCCGCGGTGCGAAACGATCCCTTCGATCTGTCTAGGTTCCGCTGGTTTGTACTCGTATCCGCCCGTAGGGAGCAACTTTACCGCCGCTTGCTTCTCGATCGCCTTCTGAACTGGCTGTTGCAAGCTGGCGCTGAAGGCAAAAGCGTCCGCGTTGTAGGTGTGACCTCCTGCATCGATCCTGGGTAGTTCATTTGCCAGAGCTGCCATAAGTTTCCTCCACTCTGCTCGTGTGAGCTAGTTCTGAATTTGTAATTCGAACGGGGCCCGACCAACTTCCTTACTCTCACCCGCGGCGGTGATGCCGCGGACCAGCAAAACGTAGCTGCCTGCGTCCCGCTTGGCTCCCGGCACTTGCAGCGGCCACTGATCTTGCACGGACGACGCCGGGATGGAGAGCGACCATTCTAGCTTTCCGGCGGGATTATGCAAGTCCGCGACATATTGGGAGTAGCCGCTGGCGGGCGGAATCCTGACAAAAAGCAGGAAGCCTTGCCCGGGACGCACGGAAATGACTTTTCCGCCGGACCCCCAGGTGTCGACGTTCAACCAGGCGAAAGGCAAGACCTGCGGACGGTTCAAGGCCTGCAAGCGCGGATAGGTAACCAGATTCTGGTAGCCGACTACCGCCAGCAACAAGGCCAGCACGGGCGCGGCAAATGCGGGACGCAACCATGCCAGCCATCCCGGTTTGGCCGGGGAGGGGTTTGGCGCCGGCAAGATGGTGGAAGCTGGTTGAGATTCTTCACCCAACACAGCCTTGCTCTCCTCCACGAATAAAGCGCCGACGCGGACGTCGAGGGCGCACTCCTGGCACTCGAAGTAGTGCTCTTCAAATGCCTCACGGGCCGGGTCGTCGAGCTCGCCCAGCAAGTACCGCTCCGTCAATTTTTGCCGAACCACCACATCGTGGTCCATTGGTCAAATGCCCCCTGTAAGTATAGTGACGCGCGAGCCCGAAACGTTTCATCGCCGTCAGGCTGAAGTAAAAGTCCGGCCTAACGTTTTCCCCGTTTTTTGAAATACGCGGTCTTAAACGATTGCTTGGCGCGGTGCACCAGCACTCGTAGATAATCCCGGTCCACTCCGAAGTCGCGGCAGACTTCGTCCTTGTCGCGCTCTTCGAGGAAGACCTCACGCAGGATTCGCCGGTCTTTTTCCGACTGTTCTTCCAGGGTCTCCCGAACCTTCTTTTCGGTTTCTTTGGCATCGAGCACGTCGAAGGGATCGGGCCCTTTGGCGGGAAACTCCCGCGGATTCTCTTCGTCGTCCAGCGAATCGAAGCGGTTTAGCGCGCGGTAATCCTCGCGCAAGAGGTTGTTGCACATGGAGTTTACGTAAGGCCCCAAGCGCTCCGGCTCGCGGATTGTGTTATTGCGCAGGGCCACAAAAAATCGGGCGAAAGTTTCCTGCCGGATGTCTTCGATGGCTTCCCGCGACTTTAGGCGAGAATGCAATTTGATGTGGATCAGGGGGGTGAAGTAGGCGACGAAATGCTCTTGAGTGCGGTAGTCACCGGCTCGTAGACGATCGAGATAAGACTGGTCGAAGGATTCAAATTGCAAGAACCTGCCCCGGAGTCCCTGAGTTGGCCAACAGTGTAGCACCGGAGGTGGCGAACTGTGGCCATTTTCCGGGACCACTAACGATGGCAGGCTGCGGGCAACGCACCGGCTGTGCTTGCGGTTGGCCGGATTGGAGCGCGAAGTAGCCACGGGAATCGCAGAACCTGTTCGAAACCTTAAACCGGAACGACCCGACGTTGAGGGGAAAGCTCGCGGGAAGTGCCGGAGTCGCTTCCCCGGTCGACTCCGGCGACTCACGGGATCCCTGCCTAATGGTTGTTAAGTTGGGGATCCTAAGTGCGGTGCAATCGCCGCTAAACGGCGCGATCCTTCCCACTTACTTGGAATAGTGCGGGAAGTGCAGGAATCGTTTCATGGCTGGGAAAATTTATTCGATGGGGAGTTCCGGCCTAGGCTACCGCACCGGTCAGGGCTCCGCCTTCGACGGCTTCGACGCGGGCGGTGATCCAGCGGTTGGGAACGTGGCGTCCTTTTAGAAACAATTTCTGGTAATTGTCGGTGAGGGCTTCGGTGAAGACCTTGGCATCGGGCGAGTCGGAGTCTGGCGCCGATCCCGCGGGCACGGGGACACAGGAGCCCAGCGTGATGGCGTCCATCTGTTTTCCCACCAACGAGCGCATAAAGGCGAGTTTCTTTTCCGCGGCGAGGTCGCGCAGAATTTTGTTGCGCTCGCGGCCCACGTGCACTGGCACTTGATCGGGCAGGACGGCGGCCGGGGTGCCGGGACGAGCCGAGTAAGTGAAGACGTGCAGATAAGTGAAGGGCAGCTGCTCGATGAGGCGGCGGGTGGCTTCGAATTCGGCGTCAGTTTCGCCGGGGAATCCGGCCATTACGTCGGCGCCGATGGCCGCGCTGGGCATGGCGGCGTGGATCTTTTCGATCTTCTCGCGATAGTGCCAGGGACGGTATTTGCGGTGCATGCGGCGCAGAACGGCATCACTGCCGGACTGCAGGGGCACGTGCGCGTGCCGGGCGATGCGCGGCGAGGACGCGACGAGGGCGATCAGATCGTCGCACCAATCCATGGGTTCGACGCTCGAGATGCGGAGTTTTTCGAGTTGAGTTTGGGCAAGAATGGCGCGGATTAGCGACTCGAAGTCCGCTGGGCCGCGGCCCGAAGCCTGAGGGCCGACGCCCAGATCGCGTCCCCAGCGGCCGAGGTTGATGCCGCTGATCACCACTTCGCGATAGCCGGCGGCGACCAGCGCGTTCACCTCGCGGATAATTTGTGGCAGGGGCAACGACCGGCTGTGGCCGCGCACGCTGGGGATCACGCAGAACGAGCAGCGGTTGTCGCATCCGTCCTGCACTTTGAGGTTGGGGCGGGTGCGGTCGGCATGGGAGCCAGCGCTGGTGGCTTCGAAGACGGGGGCAGCCAGAAGTTCGGTGTGGGCAAAGATGTCGGAAACGTAAAGCGGTCGTTGGTCGTTGGTCCTTAGTCGTTGGCCAGTCGATCCGAGCGCGATCAGAGGAACGAAACCGTCGCTCCGCGGGGCAACTTCCTCCAGCACAATCTCCGCGAGTTGATGCTTATGCGAGTTGCCGATCACGCAGCTTACGCCTGGCAGGGCCGCGATTTCGTGAGGAGCGCGCTGGGCGTAGCATCCAGTGACGATAATTTTTGCCAGCGGATTCTGCCGCTGCGCCCGCCGAATAGCGGCGCGCGCATCCTGGTCCGCGGAATTCGTGACCGTGCAAGTATTTAGGATTACGAGATCGGCCTGGTAGGATTGTGCGCGGGCAAGGCCGCGGGATTCGAACTGGCGCTCAAGCGCTGCGCCGTCGGCCTGGGTGGCGCGGCATCCGAAATTCTCGACGTGGTAGGTGGGCACGCAGCGTTCCTCGAAACTTCACTCGGTACTTTCCGAAGAACTATGTTAGCGCATGTGCGCGACTAATGCCGCGAAGCCTGCTCTACGAATCCCTCGCGGACCAGTCGTTCAGGCGGAAGCGATGCTCCTTTTCTGCGTGAAGCATTCCCGGCAGAAGATGGGGCGGCCCTGGGTGGGGCGGAAGGGCACGGTGGTTTCTTTGCCGCACTGCGAGCAGGTAGCTTGCGTCTCCACGCGGGCGTAACGGTGTCCGTTGCCCGGAGGGGGCGGGGCGCTCAGCACGGCCACGCGCTTGGACTTGCATGTTTTACAACGTTTGGGTTCGTTCTTGAACTGTTTGTCGTGGAAAAACAGTTGCTCCCCGGCCGTGAAGATAAAGCCCACGCCGCAATCGATGCAGGTGAGTACCTTGTCCTGAAATTCCATTGAGGATGGTTCTCCTTGTGCCCGTGGCGCGCCTGCCACACGCGGGGAAGCGGTGGCGCGGAGCGAACACAGGATGTGTTACATCCCCCCTCAAACTGCCCCTGGACTCGGCCCGCCACACTCCTGGACCGGAGCGTGGATACAGATGTTCCTACAGAATGCCGAACGAACGATGTGCTAGAACTTTCCCTGATTGCAGCTCTTCCTGGTGGGGGCCAGATCGAGCGGGGCCACCCCGGGACGGGGCGGCCCTTCACTGCTTTTCTTTGCTCTCTCGGTACTGCTAGTCTTCAGTCTTCTTCGTTTCAGTACTGCGTCTTCTGTGGTCCTGCTAGTCTTGCTCCTTGCGAACTTTCTTGCGAGCGCGCTTTCTTGCCAGCGCCGCCTTCACGCGTTTCTTCTCGCCGGGCTTGAGGTAAAAGGAGTGGCGCTTCACTTCTTTAATGATGTCTTCCTGCTGCACTTTGCGCTTAAAACGCCGCAACGCGTTTTCGAGGGATTCCCCCTCTTGCAGTCGAATTTCCGCCAAACAGACACACCCCCAGACCCGTCCAGAAGGACCACCCTAGCTTACTAGGGATCGGATAGTTATTACAAGGATTTGACTGTAAGTCAAGTGGGAGGGGATGAAAAAAGTTGCAGGGTGGTTAGCGCCTCCAGGCTCAGATCCGGTCATCCGATCCGGTCAGAGGAGATCAGGTCAGCGCCGCTGACGGCCAGGATCTTGTCGCCGTAGATGGCGCGCAAACGAGCCATGAAGTCAGGGAGTTGTTTTGCGGCTTCTATGCCGTCTGGGATTAAGCGAGGGATGACCCGTCGGCGCTTGGTAATTTGAATCTCTTCGCCTTGGCGGAGGAGGCGTTCGATCTTTCAAAATATAAATTTCAAACCCAACTGAATCTGCCGGGGCGCGAAGGCCGCGTTGGGCTTCAGAAAATTCTGCGGCTGCTGGTAGTAGGCGGGATAGGGAACTCCGTTCACATACGTGGTGAATTGCGTGAAGGTGGTCGCCTCAGCAGTCAGGCCATCGGAAGTAATCTCGACGCGCTGGTTGTCGCGGTTGAACAGGTTGAAAGAGTCGGCGGTGAATTCCAGGCGATAGCTGGGGGTGATGTGGATTTTGCGCACCAGCCGCAGGTCGGCGGAGGCATAGTCGGGCCCGGTGAAGGCGTTGCGGCCGTAGCCCGGCAGCCGGTCATTTAAGTCATTACCATCCTGGTTGGGGTCGCCGTCGACGGTGGCGTTCACCGGGCGCCCGCTGCCGGCGGTGACGATGCTGGAAATTTTCCAGTCGTTGAAAACGTGGCCGAGCAATTCGTGGCCGCGATGAAACGGACGCGGTTCCACCGAGAACGCGCCGACGAAGCGGTTGCGCTGGTCGGTGACACTCGGCCCGCGCTCGCCATTGGGGTTGTAGGAATTCTGCACCGTGGCCGGCGAGCCGGCGACCAGTGCGTCCTGGCCATCGTCAATGGCGCGGGCGTAAGTGTAGGAGAGCCGCAGATAGGTGCCGCGCGCCATGCGGCGGTTGATGGAAAGCGTTGCCCCGTTGTAGACGCTGGATGCCGCGGACTGGAATTCGTCGATCGCGCCCAGTTGCGCGATAGGCCGCCCCAGCGGATTGATGCAAGGCGGAAACGGGCAGGTAAGCGACTGCGTGAACTGCCAGGTGGCGAAGGAATCCACAGTGTAGTAGCCGTTCTGAAAAATTGAGCCGGTGGAGTCGAAGATAGGATAAGTGAGCGCGACCGGCGGCGGAAGGTTCACATCGAGGGCGCGGATCAAGTGCTCGCCGTGCACGTAAAGATAAGAGACGGCGACCGTGGTCTTCCCGGCCATTTCGCGTTCCAGCGTGAGGCTGGCCTGGTGTACGCGCGGGGTGACGAAGTTGGCAGCGAAGGCGGAGACTTCATTGGTGACGCCTTCGGTAAATCCGCTGGGCAGATTGCACGATCCGGAATTCAGCGGACAGTTCACCA
>Ga0302320_10029280_pt1 | contig 10536 bp, 10 predicted proteins | sample Bog_T0_3_FD_202130 | JGI IMG/M metagenome (GOLD analysis project Ga0302320, IMG submission 202130) | Peat permafrost microbial communities from Stordalen Mire near Abisko, Sweden - Bog_T0_3 | ecosystem: Environmental > Terrestrial > Soil > Wetlands > Peat | place: Sweden: Abisko, Stordalen Mire... | reverse complement strand
TCCGCAAGGCTGAAGACACACTTCCTGTGACCGGTCGTGTCCACTTGAATTGATCGTGGACACATACGGCCCTATCCATCACAAAACCGCAACCCCGATCAAGACGGCCAGAACGTCACGCTTACGTGCATACCGCCGCGCCTCTCATCTGAACTGCTTCAGCCTCACCTTGAGCGAATCGCGGGTAGTGGGCCAAGTGTTTTCCACAGGGCCTTGTAATGCTGATCGCACCCGTGCATCATAGATATATGCCTAAGCGGTCAAGCAAATCAGACTTCGCGCAAAACGCCCTTCGGGTCGTAGAGATTTCGACCGGAGAACCACTCAAACCGAAAGAGAAGAATGCGGCCGCAGTCGCACTAGGAAAGCTAGGTGGATTGAAGGGCGGTAAGGGGCGCGCCGCCAGTATGTCTGCTGATCGTCGGCATGAGATCGCCCAACAAGCAGCCAAAGCTCGTTGGGCGAAGGAAAAAGGGTTAGACTAGGTGTACAGGGTTCATGAGGCCCTGTACCTACACGTAGAGTTGGTGTACCCTATATTGGGATAACGACCACGAGGGTTTCATCGCCACGGCAAATAGTGATTACTACCCTTTGGGTCTGGACTCGAATTGTCACGGTCCGCACATTGTTACTCCCTTCCGAACCGCCCGATCTGCTTTCGGGCGGTTCTTCATTTAGCAGAATTCTCCTCAATGGTGATTACCAATCGGCGCGAAGAATCAGCGCCTTTGTACACCACATTGAAAATGCTAAGGGCTAGTTCAAGCCAGTTTCTTCTATCCTCAGTCGCCCAGGTGGACTTCGGTTCTGGAAGCTCATCAATCAGCCCTTTAATAAAGGGGTTCAATCCGTCGCTGCCGTTCCCTCCATCCCCACCATTACCGTTCTTTCCTTTCAGGTCAAAGACCTTCTCTTCAGGCTCTTTTGGCTTCGGAGATGCGCTCACGCCACCAAGCGCAGGGTATACCAGCTTCGTTGTTCCATATGCGAAGAACCCAGCCTCTTTCGCGGATTTTCGAAAGGCTTGTCGTGCTTTTTCCTTTTGTTTATTTGACACCCCCAATGCAACCATTTTCGTTTCAAGACCTGAAGATGGAGGCAAGGTGCCATTCTTGAATTCTTCGTAAATGGCACTATAAAGAGGAACTTTCAAGAAGGCTTCGATCCTCGCCGCTTTCTCTTGCTCTGGGTCCACAATTTTGGCACCTAGAGGACTAAGGCTTACGATGCCTCGCGAGAGAGAGGTAAACCCGAATGTATGAGCCGTAGAAAGTCGCTGCCGAAAGCCCCCGCTCTTCACCGTGTCGTGGCCGAGTTCAGCAGCCAGCGAATTGAGCTGGCACTGATTTCCGCCAAGTTTATGCACGGCCTTCGCTACTAAGATTCCATCATCAAGGCTCGTGTAGGGAAATTCAATCGTGGAGCGCTCTCGCTCCTGTTTTCCTGACAGATCAGGCTCCATAGTTTTCTGCTCTTTTACTGCCGCTTCGGCCATAAGCCACCCCCACAAGAATGATAGTAATGCGGAATTACTTAAACTGCAAGAACTATTTTAGGCAATCCGCATTATTTTCTTGACTTCTTGACCGCTCAAGCATAGGATATTCTCATTATGAGCCGCTTAAGCACAGCGCAGAGAGTCCAAATCGTATCGGCCCTAGTCGAGGGAAACAGCATTCGTGCAACCTGCCGCATGACGGGTATCGCCAAGGGCACGGTTCTTTCCCTATTGGCAAATCTAGGGAAGGTATGCGCTGAATACCACGATGAGCACGTTCGCAACGTGACCACAAAGCGCATTCAATGCGATGAGATCTGGTCATTCTGCTACGGCAAGGATAAGAACGTCTCCGAGGAACAGAAGGCGGAAGGCGCTGGCAGCCTGTGGACCTGGACAGCACTAGACGCTGATTCAAAGCTGATCGTTTCTTACTTGTGCGGCGGTCGAGATGCGGCTTGGGCAAGATCATTTATGGAGGATGTAGCATCGCGGTTGACCACTCGCGTACAGATCACCACGGACGGCCACAGAGCCTATGTAGAGGCCGTTGAGGGTGCCTTCGGTATGGATGTGGATTACGCGATGCTGATAAAGCTGTACGGTACTCCGGCTGCCCCGGATACGCGCTACAGCCCCGGCGTCTGCATCGGAACGGAAACGGTCGTAGTAAGCGGAAATCCGGACCTGAATCACGTCTCCACGTCTTATGTGGAGCGCCAGAACCTCACTATGCGCATGTCGATGAGGCGGTTTACCCGGCTAACGAATGGATTCTCAAAGAAGCTAGAAAATCACGAGCACATGCTGGCGATCTATTTTCTTTACTACAACTTCTGCCGGGTTCATCAGACGCTAAGGGTCACACCTGCTATGGAAGCAGGAATAACGCATTATGTATGGACAATTGAGGAATTGGTGAAACTTCTAGATCGAAAATCGATTCTTGATGGGCTTGCTAGGGCGGTCTAATCAGACCGCCGCAAGTTGTCTTCTTTCGCCGTGAACACGGGGCGGAACAGAAGCCATCACTTTCGACACAATGAGGTCAATGATTTTTCCCACTTGGAAAGCCACATATTTCCTCATTATTTCTCTGCGGAACGTCGAGTATTCCTCAATGATTAGCCCCAGTACAACGCCATTTTCCGCATCAATGCGAGCTAATACTTGGCTGCGCAGCCCTAAAAGATCCGACACGCTTATTACTTCGATCTTTGCGTCCGGTGCTGCCTCGCTCACATCGATAAAAGCCACGTCGGTGTTTTTGTCGAGCGTAAGTTGAGAGGTCATTTTTTTCTCTCCCATTCGAAAGGTCCTTTGGGAAGCTCATTTACTCCGTAGAAGGTCTTGATGAAATGTGCCCTACGCACGAGCCTTCCTAAGCTCCTCTGAATTTTGACGGCAACCATCAGATAAGGTTGTCCGCCGGTCTCAATCTGGTAATACGCATTCAACGTTCCGTGCCGTTCGTTCCTTTTGACACATATCGGCGTGTGGAAGTTTCTTTTCAGTGCCTCCACTACGAATGCGCTTTCAAGATGAAGCCGTATGACATGACCGATCAGTGTGCTCTTGTAGAGAAGTATCGTCCGCCCCTGCCAACACTTGAGTGCGCAGACAACATCAGGCTTCTTCCCCACAGGCCCCGTGTCTTCTTTCCATGCCAGGATAACAGTATAGCCATAATACCCCTTAAACAATGATCAAGATCAAACTATTCTGATAGCATTTTATTGGTGACTAAAGTAACCAGTTCCAATTTCATACTTTGCAGTTCTTATGCTAAAAAGGGAAGCTGTGGAAAACACTTGACCCACTACCGAATCGCGCACGTTCTTGTCAACATGCGCGACACCGATATCTTCCCCCTGGCTCGCCGAAAAACGGCGTCCGACCGTCGAGGAACGCTACCGATCATCGACGATTGTTGCTGACCGGCTTTGCGGCGCAAGGGCGGACCCGATCGTGCGGAACGCGCAGGAGAAGCGCCAACTCGCGCTGATCGAGGAGTACCTTACCGGACGCGGGTATCGCAAGGTGGAACATGCGGCGAGCGCTCCAGTGACACAAATGACACCAGGCACCTTTGGATTTCGTCTGAATGTCCTCGTTACGCCGTCGAGGACCGACTCCAGGACCGTGAGGATCCCCGTCGATGTCGTAGTCCAGCCGAAGAGTGCAAAACTGCCAAACCTGCCGGTTCTGATCGAGGCGAAATCCGCAGGCGACTTCACGAACGTCAACAAGCGGCGTAAGGAGGAAGCCACAAAGATCAACCAACTCAGAGCGACCTTTAATGGGAATGTTGTTTTCACCCTGTTCCTTTGCGGCTATTTCGATGCCGCGTACCTGGGCTACGAAGCTGCCGAGGGCATAGACTGGGTATGGGAGCACCGGATTGGCGACCTTGAGCAACTTGGTATCTGAAGCCGTAATCAGCACGGTAGATGTGTCGCTTCTCGAAGAGCGCCGCATCCAGGAACAGGCGCGGCTGGATGCGTTGAAGAACGCTTTGGAAAGGAACAAGTGGGGTCAGTTTGCGACTCCGCCGGAACTCGCGCGGAGCCTCTCCCGCTACGCGCTGGCTGCAATGCAGGGCAAGCCAATCCGCTTCCTCGATCCGGCTATCGGCACAGGCTCATTTTTCTCGGCCCTCAGCCGAGAGTCGTCGCCGGGTGGTATTGCATCGGCAGTTGGGGTTGAGCTCGATCCGCTCTTTGCGGCAAGCGCCCGCTCCCTGTGGGCCGGCTCCGGTCTCCAGGTGGTGGAGGGAGACTTCACAAGACAGCCCGCGGCCCAAGAGCGTTTTTCCCTCGTTCTGACCAATCCTCCCTATGTAAGGCACCACCACCTGTCAACGGACGACAAGGGGCGTCTCAAAACAAGGCTTGCAGAATCTCTTCGTGTTGAGATTAGCGGTCTGGCCGGGCTCTATTGCTATTTTCTGCTTCTTGCGCACGATTGGATGGAGGACCAAGGCCTTGCAGTTTGGCTCATCCCCTCGGAATTCATGGACGTGAACTACGGGAGCGCGCTACGCCGGTATCTCACAGAGTCCGTTACGCTGCTCCACATCCATCGTTTCCGCCCAGAAGATGTGCAATTCACCGATGCGCTGGTGTCGTCGGTCGTCGTAGTCTTTCGCAAGTCGCCGCCGCCAGTTGGGCATTGTGCCCGCTTCACGCTTGGCGGACCGATTGAGGACCCAGCGGCTGAGGCTTCAATTCCGATTGGGGCGCTATCGCGGTCAGGCAAATGGACCCTGTTTCCAGCAGGGGCCATTGCGGAACCCGATGGTGAGCCCAGGCTTGGCGATCTGTTCTCAATCAAGCGCGGGCTGGCGACCGGAGCCAACGATTTTTTCATTCTCACGGACGCAGAGGCAAATCGCTGGGGCATTCCCAGCGAATTCCTGAAACCCATCCTGCCCAGCCCCCGATATCTCGATGAGGATGTGGTCGGCGCGTTGCCCGGTGGCACCCCGGCCATATCGCGGCGGTTGTATCTACTCGATTGCTCCGAGCCAGAGGAGGAGGTCGAGGCGCGTTGGCCTCGTTTCTACGAGTACCTGCGAGCCGGCCGGGAACAGAAGATTCACTCTTCCTACCTCACAAGCCGACGCGTCCCATGGTACTCGCAAGAGAAGCGCCCACCGGCCCCGTTTCTCTGCACCTACATGGGGCGTTCGGGAAATGGGAAGCCCCCGTTCCGGTTCCTCTGGAATCGGTCGCAGGCGACCGCGCACAATGTTTATCTCATGCTTTATCCGCGGGGTCCGCTGCGTGAAGCGCTCGAAGGGCATCCGGAATTGGAAGTGGCCGTGTTTCAGGCGCTAAGGCAAATCACCACGGCGCAGATGGTCTCCGAGGGAAGGGTCTACGGCGGTGGGCTGCACAAGGTTGAGCCTAAGGAACTGGCACAGATTCCAGCAGGTGCTGTTCTTGCAAGCTTGGCGGGTCATCTGCGTCTGGAGCGCCAGAGAAGCCTGTTCAATTAATGCGTATCGGCGCAAGAGGCCTGGAGTCTGCGCGGAGGTTGAAATCCCCGGCCCCGACCCTGAGGGTACCCCGGCACCCCGGTTCCCAGGTGGGGCACCCGGCGGGGCGCGTTGATCAGCAGGTCAGCGAGTCAGCGGGTTAGCGCCGTCCGCCCCGCCGTGGCGGGCAAGTATGGCGGACGAGACATGGGCCGCCCGGCACCTGGCCTATTTCTTCTTCAAATCGTTGAATTCGTCGTCGAAGATGAGTTTGCCGTTGGGGTCCCGCACGCGAACGTAATCGACCTGGATGGTCTGCGGAAATGTCGATGGATCGGGAGTGCCCCGGCCATCCTTTTCAATCTCGACTTCTTCCGAGACGATGGGAAACATGGGTTGCGACGGGACACCCTTGGTGATTGTGGATGTGGTGACTCCGTCAATTTGAAACTGCAGCGAGGCCGGGGTCCAGACGAGGGTGTAGACGTGCCAGTGGGTTTGGACGTTGGTGGTTTTGCCCCAACCACTTTGCCAACCGCCGGAGTTAAAGAGATTCTGGCTCACCATGGTGAGTGTCGGGTCGGATGCAGGCTTTATTTCGGCAATATCGATTTCGTTGTTCGGGACCGGCCAGGTGTGATTGCACCAATAAGAGTACTTATACATGATGTTTTGACATCCGGAGCCCATCATCCACAGCAGACCCGAATGAACACCATAGCCTGCCGATTTGATTCTTGCCGAAATGGTTCCGTATTTGAAGTTGAATGAAGTTGTAAAAACGGTTCCACCGGTGAAGTAACGGGTTGCCGGGCCGTAATCCACACCGCCGCGACAAGTGACGCCCGACGGGACACTTATGGCGGTCAGAGTGAGGATTCCCTTGGAGACGGAGACATTGGCCGGCAGATTGCAAATTAAATCGCCGTTTGGTTTGTCGATCCAGCCGCCATTTACGGCTGTCCACGTGGTCTTGTCCAGGTTGGTTTCATCCAGGTTGGTTTGAGATACCAGTTGCGCTGCATGCAAAGCGCTGAACAAGAGTGCGGAAGCGATCAAGCGTCGCATCATCGGAGATCTGCCTTGTGAAAAAGGATTTGGTAGAAATTGTACGCCCGTTGGCGCAGATTGGCGGATGAGCCGCTCTGACGGCATTCAGGATTCCTTCCTGACCGACATTGCGGGCGCGTGGCGCTACGGTGCGAGGTTCGTGGGATGCCGTGTCTGAAGATCAGGGACGGGATGCCCGGCCTTGACCTCGGGATGGGGGCGGCGGATACTGGGCGATTGATGGGAAGGAGAGAGGCGATGGCGGAGATGGGGGGTGAATCGGCGGGAGTTGGCGCGGGGGGCGATGGTGGGAGGGGCATCGCTGGTTCCCGAGCGGTTCTCCAGTTTCCGTGGTGTTTCAAGTGCAGCGAAAGGTAGCTTTTTCTTGAAGAAAAAGCTACTCGGCAGCGGTGCTTTCCCTATACACCAACTGGAGAACCGCTGTAGGGACGGCGGCGAGGGAGCGGGGGCGGAGCGCGTCCTCGATCGCAGCCTGCCCCGTGGCGCTGCGATCGTCAGTAGGTAATGGTCGCGGTGATGGTATCTGAGTAAATGGCCGGGTTGCCGGACTGGGCTGCCGCCATCTGGCCATAGGCAGTGATCGTCTGGGCGGTCCCATTGCCAGTCCCGGCCACTGTATCGGTGCCGACAGTATTGCCCCAATTCTGGGTCCAGGTGCTGTTCCGGAATATGGCGTACTTCAACGTGGCTGAGGCTGGACTGGTCATCTTCCGGTTGGTCACCGTCGCGCCACTCCCCAGCCCGGCATTGAGGCCGACATTGTAAGTCGTCGAGCTGCTGCATGTGGCCGTCACGGTGGAGGTGGTGTGGATGAGCGCGCCCGCGTATGTGCCGAAGTTCAGGGCTGTGGCCGACACCGCGCAGGTGGATAGAGCCGTGGCGTTGACACCGAACTGAAAAGTGGTGGGGCTGAGCTTGCTTGTTATGGTAACGGTAATGGTATCGGTGTAGGTGGCCGGGTTAACATACTGCCCCGCCGGCAACAGGGCATAGACAGTAAGCGCCTGGGGACTGCCAGTGCCGGTACCGTTCACGGTGTCGCTGGGGGGATTGTTGCCCCAGTTAATGGTTCGCGCGGCATCCTGAAACATCTGATAGCTCATAAGGTGTGGGCCATTATTCATGATCCGGGTGGTAGTGGTCCCGCCACTTCCCATTCCGACATTCAGGCCGACATGATACGCAAGGCCGTTGGAGCAGGTGACGGTCACCGTGGTAGTGACAGATACGGGGGTTGCGGGGTTGTAACTGCCGAATGACAAGGTCGAGGCATAGCCGGTGCAATATTGCGCAACTGCCGGCCGGGCGCCGGAGGCGACCAGGACGAGAGCCGCTAATGCGAGCCTTTTGATCATGGCTTTGGCTCCATGCAGCGCAGCGGTCCGATCGAGGGAATATCTCCGGGCACGGGCCGGTAGTCGAAGGCGACGGTGCAGCGCCGCCCGTCCAGGCGCTCGACGGTGACTTCGTTGTGGGGGCTGAGGTCCTCAACATACGCATCGCCATCGAAGCCCACGGGGACAGTGACGCCGGTGGCGCGGAGGGTGGCAGTGCTGCCCAGCGGAATCGGCACTGCGTTCCCATCCACCAGTTTCAGCAAAGCGCCATGAGTGATTTTTACGGCGAACCTGACTACGACGCCAGAGCGATCCTGGGGCCGCACCTCGCGGGTGTTGTCGTGAACCATGCTGTCGGGCGGGATGTCGGTGGCAACAATGGCAATGTGGTTGAGATCGAAGGAACGCATATCGGGCACGAGCAGGCGGCCGGAGGAGTCGGTTTGGCCCACGTCGCGGTTCTCCTGCAAAACGTGTACGTGAGCCATGGGGCTGGTGTCGACAATGGCGAAGCTGTCGTAGATGGTATTGGACGGGAACAGACCCTTGTCGACGTACGAGAGGGCACCCTGGGTTTCAAGGCGCACGGTGGTTGCCCCGCCCTCGCTGTCGACGCCGGCGGAAAGCAAGGCCCAGGGCGATTTGTATTGGCCCTGGGCGAATATGTGGGTGGTATCGCCGGCGGAGAAATAGGCCTGGTAGCCCCATTGGCCAATCATGGCCGCCGGCTGTTGCACCTCTACCTGCCCCGTTCCCTGCGACGCTCCACTGACGTCGATGGAGTTGCGCTTGCCGAAAGGGATGGTGACGCCAGCCTGGAGCCCGCCATTGCCGCTGTTGACCAGGTCGCGGAATTCGGAGACATAGATCGAGACGCGACGGAACGGGCGCGAGTAGTTCACAGAGAGGATGTGGGAGTGCTCGATGGGCACGGTATTGAGTTGGACCGAGCTGGGAGACGCATCCTGGTCGAGGCCCGCGTAGGCTACGCCCGCGGAGCCGAACCGCCTGAGAGAGAGGCTGGTGAAGGCGCTGAGCTGCTTGCGCGGTATTCCGTCCCCGTTCATTGCCGCGACATCCAGGTAGTTGCGGTTGGCGACGATCGCCGAGACGCCCAGGCTGAAGACCCTGCCGATGCGCTGCGCGCCGGCGGAAAACTGCGCGCCGGGGTGGCCCGAGCCGGAGCTGGCTGCCGCGGCGAAATTGACCACGCCGAGACTTCCAATCTGCACCACGGCGCCGGCGCCGGCCATGAAGGCGCCTGGGGTACCTTCCGCGCTTCCCTCGACAGTGAGCAAGGGCGTGAGGCCGCGGCGATAGAGCGCAGCGCCCGCAATCTTGCCGTAGTCGTTGCTGACAGAGCCCCAGTTCCGCCGGGCCAGGCCAGCTTGCGCTGAAAAAACTTGCAATCCCGGCGCCAGCAGCGTGGCGCTGGCGTAGAAGGGCTGGTTTACGGTCACCTGTTGACCCATTGCATTGGTCACCGTCATCGAGATCGTGCCAGCCCCGGAGATCACGGGGATCTGTGGGACCTCGAAGGGGCCAGCTTCGATGGGGCTCGATATCACCGAGGCGCCGTTTACCAGCAGGTCGAGCGTGGAGGGAACCGCGGCCGAGCCGCTGATGGAGGGCAGTGGGAAAGTTACAAGATCGGGGCGCATGCTGAAATCGGAGCGGACCTGGATGCCCTCGAGGCGAACCGGCCGTGTCCAGCCAAGGCCGCCCGTGATAAAGTCGCCGAGGGTATAACGGCGCAGCGTATTCACATCGGCAAAGGAGTAGGCCGAATCGAGGCGAATCGCCGTGTTTGTGCCGACGCCGTTCGAAGTTGCGCCGGCATAGGCGAGCAGGTCCGAACTCAGTACACCCCAGGGCGAGAACGCCCGCAGGTCGAGCGAACCGGCGCCGCCGCTCCGCCCTCCGGTAAATGTACCGATGGTGTCGTAGTTGAGGGTCACGCCCGTGCCGCTCTCGATCACACGGCGGCCGGTAGCCCTCTCACTCGCATCGAGCTGCAACTGCACCGGGATCAGGCGGTCGTTGCTGGTTGCGATGTAGACCGTCTGGGTCTTTTCATCGAGGCGCCAGGTCAACCCCGGCAGGTCAGACAAGCCGATCAATGGGCCCGAGCCGGGCGGCGCGGCTGTGGTATCAAGTTTGCCCAGCGCGAGGGGAACCCGGATGCCAAGATCGAGAAGTTCAGCTCGCCGCGCCATCAACTTGCCGCGAATAAGGGTGAATTCGCCGACCTTACCGATGGAATGGCCATTGACATAAACCTCAAGAAGTACTGTCTCAGAAGCTGCCGCGGCAGCACCCGTAGCAGCGCTGGGTTCCGGGCCGGTGATTGCGCCGGTGGTTGCACTGGAGGTTGAGCCGGTAGTTGCACTGGAGGTTGAGCCGGTAGTTGCACTGGTAGTTGCGCCGGTGGTTATGGCGGTGTTTGCGCTGGAGGTTGCGCCCAGCCGTGGCATGAAGGTCAGCACGAGCGCGAGGCTCGTGGCATGGAAGAGCCACCGTGCGGGCGCGCGGCCAGAATCATGGGATCCCGACAATGCGCACCTGTTGATCGAGAGCGCCTGCATCCGCGTGAGCTTTCATGTGCAAGGATTCGCCTGCCGGGGGCAGGTGTGCTTGCGCGTCAATGG
>Ga0302320_10029279_pt1 | contig 10536 bp, 11 predicted proteins | sample Bog_T0_3_FD_202130 | JGI IMG/M metagenome (GOLD analysis project Ga0302320, IMG submission 202130) | Peat permafrost microbial communities from Stordalen Mire near Abisko, Sweden - Bog_T0_3 | ecosystem: Environmental > Terrestrial > Soil > Wetlands > Peat | place: Sweden: Abisko, Stordalen Mire... | reverse complement strand
AGACGACGGGCAGGCGACCGCGTTGCGAGATTCCCTGAATGGCCTCGCGGGCGAGGCGGCTGTAGTCGCCGGCGGTGCAGGGTTGGTCGGGTTCCAAAATGTCGATGAGGTGGTGGGGGACGCGGGTGCGCTCCTCCGGCGTGGGCTTGGCGGTGCCGATCTCCATGCCGCGATAGACGGCGACGGAATCGCAACTGACGATCTCGCCCGAGAACTGCTCGGCCAGCGCGAGGGCAAGCGCGGTCTTGCCGCTGGCGGTGGGGCCGGCGACCACAACCAGCGGCGCGAGCGGGCTTACCAAAGCCGCCACCAGCCTATGGTGAAGACGCGATGCACGCCGGCGCGGAGGATGGCGAAGACGATCGCCGCCAAGGCAAGCAGCAGCAGCCCGCGAATCTGGCCGCTACGTTCCCGGCGGCGGCGTTCGAGCTGTTCGGAGGGAGTCATAAAAGCGCTACTGCGGGAGCGGGGTGTTGTAGAAGAATCCTACGCGCAGTTCGAGTTGCGGGCCGTGGAAGGCTCTAGGCAGCGGCGGGAAATTGCCTTCGCTGGTGATGGCGTACCACGCAGCCTTGTCCAGGGCCTGATCGCCGGAGGGGCCCTCCAGGATCATGTTTCCGATCTGGCCGTCGGGCAGGATGGTGAAGCGTATCCCGGTGACGCCCCGCTTGCGCAGCGGCGGCTGCACCTCTTCCGGAATCAGGGGGTCCCAGTTGCGCTGGATGTCGTCGTGCAGCTTGCGCATGTAGGCGGAGAAGTCGACGCCCATGGTGTCGGAGAGGATCTCCGCGCCTGCCTGCAAGGGGCGATCTCCCCCACCCGGCGCGCCCACGTCGGCTCCGCTGCGTCCGCTGAGCGCGCCTCGCGCTGCGTTGCGGATGGCATCGCCCGCGCTCTGGCTGTTCTGGGCGAAGTTAGGACGGGGCGCAGCGGGCAGCTCGACCGACGGTTGTGCGGGTTTGGGCGCGACCGGCAGCGGCGCGGCCGGCTGCGGGACCGGCGGCGCGGTGTTGCGCGCCTCCTCCGGTGGTGGAGGCGGCGGCTGTTGCGGCGCGGGAGGTTGCGGCGTGGGCGGCGCCTCCTTCTGCAACTGCTGCATGGTCTTGCGGTCGATCACCGGGCGCTGCGGCTTAGGCGCGGGCACGCTGGGGGTCAGGTAGGTCAGCTCTTTGTCATGCTCCTTCAACAGGGCGATCGGGTCGCGGAACTCCGGCTGATGCCACAGCACGCGCGGGCCATAGAAGAGGAACCACGCCACCGCAAGGCAGATGATGGTGGAGATGTAGACCGACTCGCGGAACTGCGCGCGCTCGCGCTCGTCGTCCAGCGCATCGATCAGGTGGAGAATCTCGTGCTCCTCCAGATCGCCGTAACGTCCCGCGCGCAGCTTTACCGGCTGCACCTGACTGCCTGGCGGGCCGGAATCGGCGTCATCGCCCGTCGTCCGATTTGCCCCATCCGGGCTGGTGGGCGGGGCCGGGGATGGGGTGCGCCACGGGTTGGATGGAAGCTGCAGGATGGGCATCGGCAATCTTGGATGTGACGTCGGACACGGCGAAAAAGATCCGGCCCCTGCATGGGTTAGACCCCATGCCACGCCGCGAGCTTCGCGGTCGTCCTATTTTCTCACCTTTTAGGAGGCAGCTTAGGGTCGCTATATGGCGCGAGCTGGGTCGTCGTTCATGCGGCCGAGCAGGGCGTTCGCGGCATTGCGCGTAAAGGCGAGGGTCTCGCCGGCGCTGAGCGGAAGGTTTCCGCTGATGGCCAGCTTGGCGATACCATGGACCAGCGACCACGCGGTCCATGCCAGAGGCATCAGCTCGCCGGCGGGGAGGTCGCCGGACCGCTGCGCGGCGGCGACGCACTCGAGCAGCACCTGGAAGGCGTTTCCGCCCGCGGCTTTGGCGTCAGGGCACTCGATGGCCGGATGGGGCAGATCGAACATCACCAGGAAGTGCTGCGGCCAGCGCAGCGCAAACTCCACGTAGCCACATCCGCAGAGGACAAGCCGCTCGCGGGGCGACCCTGCGGGCGCCATGGCGTTCTGCATGGAGAGGGTGAGCCGGTCGAAGCCTTCCGCCGCAACGATGGCAAGCAGTTCGTCCCTGCCCGCGAAGTGGCGATAGGGCGCGTTGTGGGAGACGCCGGCGCGGCGCGCGACCTCGCGCAGGGTGAACGCGCGCGGGCCAACCTCGCCGATCAGGGCGACGGCAGCATCCAGCAGGGTCTGGCGCAGATTGGCATGATGGTAAGGCTGGGAGCTGGACGCGGAACGAGGCACAGTTAATTCTTACCAGAGAATGTTGACAGGAGCAACTTTGAGGGGTAGATTGATGTTGCTGATGCCAACATGCGTTGTAAGTTGTTCGTTGTACGTTCTTCGTTGTTTAGACCCTGTTCTGGCTGGCAACGGTCATCGTAGAACGGTCAACGAGCTACCTTCCGGAGGAAGCCATGGCGATAGGAGTTCCATACAAGCAGGCGAAGCTGGCGGAGCAGTGGGACGCAATCGTAATCGGCTCGGGCATAGGCGGGCTGACTGCGGCGGTACTGCTGGGGACCCATGGCAACAAGCGCGTGCTGATGCTGGAGCGCCACTATGAGGTTGGCGGCTTCACCCACACCTTTCGCCGTCCTGGGTACCAGTGGGACGTGGGGCTGCACTATATCGGTCAGATGCAGGACCGGTCCTCCGATGTGCGGCGTGCGTTCGACCATTTGACCGCGGGCAAGGTGGAGTGGCAGGCGATGCCGGAGGTGTACGACCGCTTCTTCATCGCCGGGCAGCAGTTCGAGTTTGCCGCCGGACTAGAGCGCTTTCGCGAGGGCTTGAGGCAGTCGTTTCCGGGCGAGGCGGGAGCAATCGACCGGTACATCGCGGCGGTGCAGGCGTGTAACCGGGTCAGCGGACTTTATTACGCGGAGAAGGCGATCCCTGGACCAATTGCGTCGTTGGCCGGCGGCCTGTTGCGCGCCCCTTATATGCGCTGGGCGCGGCGTACCACGCGCGAGGTGTTGGAGAGCTTTACAACGAACCAGGAACTGATAGGTGTCTTGACAGCCCAGTGGGGCGACTACGGGCTGCCTCCCGCAAAGAGCAGCTTCGCCATCCATGCCACCATTGCCGAGCACTATTTCGCCGGGGCGAGCTATCCCGCCGGTGGAGCGGGATCGATTGCGGAGGCGATGGTCCCGCTGATCGAAGCGCACGGTGGATGCGTGGCGACCAGCGCCGAGGTGGTAGGCATCCTGCTACGAGGGGCGAAGGCGGTTGGCGTGCGGATGGCCGATGGGCGCGAGTTTCGCGCGCCGCAGGTGATCAGCGACGCGGGCGCGGCCAACACCTACCAACGGCTGCTGCCGCCCGACCTGCCGGCGCTGAATCAATTGCGTGGGCAACTGCGGCGGCTGGAGCCCTCGACCGCGCATATCAGCCTGTATGTTGGGTTGGCGAAGAGCGACGCGGAGCTAGGATTGAGTGGCACCAACCTCTGGGTGTATCCCTCGTTCGACCACGACGCCAATGTGCGGCGGTTCACGCACGACTTTCCGCGCGACATCGAAGCGCCGTTCCCCGGCGTCTATCTCTCCTTCCCTTCGGCCAAGGACCCGAAGTTCCAGAAGCAGCATCCGGGCAGGAGCACGGTGGAGGCGATTACGATGCTTCCCTACGCGGCCTTCGCCGCCTGGGAGCAGACACGCTGGAAGCGGCGGGGCGAGGAGTATGAAGCGCTAAAGCAGCGGCTGTCGGCGCGGTTGCTGGCCGAGTTGGAGCGGCAGGTCCCGTCGGTGACGGGAAACATCGCGTGCGCGGAGCTGTCCACCCCGATGACGACCCGCCACTTCATGAACTACGGTCAGGGAGAGATCTATGGGTTCGCCGCGACGCCGGAGCGCTACAAGCTGCGGGGGCTGGGAGCGCGAACGCCGATCCCGGGACTGTATCTTACCGGGCAGGATGCGGCCAGCCTGGGCGTGGTGGGCGCGCTGTTCGGCGGAGTCGTCAGCGCATCGGTGGTGCTGGGGAAGAATCTGCTGTCGGCGGTGACGAAGCCGTTCGCCCCGCCAGCCCCGCGCACTACGATGGAAGAGCTAGCCGTACACTAGAACAAAATCAGAGTTCCCGTGCTGTTGGCAAAGGTGTACAGGGTGGCTTTTTCTTGGGAAAAAAGCCACTTGACGATAGGGGCTCCGGCTTATACCAACTCAGATTTCTTATCGCGGGTGATCATGGCGGAATCGGCGGAAGGCTCGAAGAATGCGGCAGCACAGGCGGGATTCCGTGAGGACACGCGCGTGGCTGTGCTGACCATCAGCGATCGCTGCGCGCGCGGCGTGCAGGTAGATCGCTCCGGGCCGGCGGTAGTGGAGCTGCTGCGGTCGGCGGGCGCGGCGGCAGTGGTGACGGAGACGCTTCCCGACGAGTTGGACCTGATTGTTGCGTCGCTGCGCTGCCATGCCGCGAATGCGGAACTGATCGTGACCACGGGCGGGACCGGGTTGGCCGTGCGGGATGTGACTCCCGAGGCGACGCGGCAGGTGTGCGAACGGTTGGTGGAGGGGCTGGCGGAGCGGATGCGCGCGGAAGGGCTGCGGCATACTCCGCTGGCGGTGCTGAGCCGGGGTGTCTGCGGGGTCTGTTCGTCAAAGGCAACGACTGGCGCCAAGACGCTGATTGTGAATCTACCGGGATCGCCGGCGGGAGCGACCACATCGCTGGCCGCGATCCTGCCGGTGCTTCCTCATGCGCTCGATCTGCTGGCCGGCCGGGCGGGCCATTAAAGCAGTTGTCAGTTGCGGGTTGCAGGTTGTCAGTTGAAAGACGGCGCTGCCAGGCCGGATGGGACATTGAGAGGCCGTTGCAGGTTGTTACCTGCAGGTTGAGGAGAGACGGTGTTGGCGGGAGTGAAAAGTTCCCTGGGTTCACAACTGACACTCTGTTAACTGACAACTCCCCACCGGGCACGTAGAATCAGACTGCTGTGACTATTCACCCAGTTGTCGTGCTGCACAAGCTCAGCGCCGTTCTTCTGGCTACGCTCAAGCCGCTGGGCATCTGGGGACTGGGCGGACTCGCCTTGATCGACTCGGGCCTGTTTCCGTTGCCGATGCCGCTGGACGGCATATTGGTGGGGTATGCAGCGGCCGACCACAAGAAGCTCCTGCTCTATTGCCTGATGGCGGCGGGGGCGTCGGCAATTGGCAGCATGATTCCCTACTACGTGGGGCGGGCGGGAGGCGAGCTGTTCCTGCTGAAGCGCATCAATCGGGAGCGTTACGAGCGGATGCGCGACCGGTTCGAGAGCCAGGAGTTTATGGCGATCATGATTCCAGCCATGTGCCCGCCGCCGATGCCAATCAAGCTGTTCGAGTTTGCAGCCGGTGTGTTCGAGATGAAGCTGCTGCGATTTGTTACGGCGATCTTTGCTGGCAAGATGATCCAGTTTCTGTTCTTTGGCTTGATCACGGTGCTTTATGGGCCGGAGATCGCGCACGCGGGGCGGCATGCGCTGCATGAGCATCCGGGGATCATGCTGGGGATGGTGGGCGTCGTCGTGGTGGGGATAACGATCTACATCGTGCGCAAGCTCTTCGACCGGCGCAACCCGGATCTTCCCGCGGACGATGCGACCGATGCAAACGTGGACGAGGATTCCACGCTGATCACGTAACGGCGGTTGTCCGTTGCAGGTTGTTCGTTGTAGAAATCGGCGCTGCTGACCATTCAACTTGCAACGGAAAACTGGCAACCTGTAACTTCCTACGCCAGCGGCAGGTTGTCCTGCTGCGCGGTGTGCAGCGATTCGACGATCCTTGCGGCCAGCACGGGCAGTCCGAACAGAGCGCCGGCGGTGATCGCGGTTGAGACGACGTCATTACGGTAGAACGGAATCGCGGCCATGTAGCAGGCACCCAGGCCGGCGAGCGTCCGCGGATACATGGTCATGGTGCCGCCAACCCAGACCATGAAGTTGCTGAGCAGGAAGAACGACGTGGCTGACGCCAGAACACCTGCGACGACCCGCAGCACGCTGGCTTTCTGTAGAATCTGCATGCCGATCAGGCAGACGGCGGCGTACCAGAGCCAGGTGACGAAGTAGTCGCGGGCATGGAAGGAGTACCCATAGGCGTAGACGGTGAGGTAGTAGTCGGTTGCGACCAGTACGGCGACGGCGGAGGCGAGCTTCGCGACGGTCTGCCACGCGGAACGGCCGGGCGTAGCGCCCATCCTCGACCCGAAGAAGAGCAGGCCGCCGCCCACCGCGGTGAAGTTCCAGTTGACGGCGTGGAAGGCGTGGGGAAGGATGCGGCTGAGCACGGCGAACAGAAGAACAACATAGGCGAGCATTGGGGACCTCACAAGAGCTGTAGAAGGCGCGAAGACCGCGCGGATAAGAGAAACCTGTCAACTTTGATTCTCAGTCTTCGCGGCGGCGGGGTCAAGGAGTAGATCAGTTGCAGGTTGTCAGTTGTTAGTTGCAGGATAAGTGCGAACGCATCTGCACGCCGCTCTTACTGGCAACCTGCAACCGACAACTCGCCATCAAGCCAGGCCGGAGCCGCTGGCCAGCAGGGAGTGCAAGGTCAGGTCGTCGAGGAACCTGATCTCCAGGCGGATGGTGACGGTCTGGCCGAGTTCTGCAGAAAGACGCAGATGTTTGCGGCGGGTGCAGAGCTCGGTCAGGGATTCGTGGCCGGAGCGGGTGAGTTCGACCCCGGTGGCGACGATCGCGGCGTAGAGGTCGAGGATCGCGCGCAGTTGGATCTCGATGCGGAACTCCATGGTGGTGGACGAAAGCGTATTGCGCTCGATGATCCATCCGCCGCAGTTGCTGAAGGCAACCGTCAGGCCGGGAAGCAGGCCGTGGCGCTGTTCGTAGGTAAAGCCCTGGATCTCGAGCGACTGCATGGGTGGTATTCCGCCGCGGCTTGAATGTGGTTTGCCGTTGCTGTGTTCATCGGAGCCATGGCCGCTCCGCGTGACGGCCGGATTACAAGGGTCACGTGACGGGTGGGAGGCGGTGTACGTTCTACGTTGACCGTTGAAGGCCGCCGACTCGCATTGAACGAACAACGGAGAACGGTCAACGAACAACGACCTTCAGCCCTCCATCACCACCACGGCCAGGGCAAGTTCTCCGCTGTGGGTCAGCGAGAGAGACACCCGGGCCACGCCGAGGCCGGCGGCGCGCTCGGCGGCGCGGCCCGAGAGCTGGAGGCTGGGTTTTCCGCTGGGGTCGCGGGTGACTTCGAGTTCCAGCCAGCTCAGCCCGCGGCTGATCCCGGTGCCCAGGGCCTTGGCGCCGGCCTCCTTGGCCGCGAAGCGCGCGGCAAAGCTCTCGGCGGCGTTCTTCTTGCGCTGGCAGTACTCGATCTCGCGCGGGGTGAAGATGCGGCGCAGGAAGCGCTCGCCATACCGCCGGATGCTCTCGGCAATGCGCGCGATCTCGATCAAGTCGGTGCCCACGCCCAGGATCATTGCGGTTTCTCCAAACCTCGGCAGCAAACTTCTGCATCCATTGTTATACGGTCTCATAGGCCGCACAGGATTGCGGGATGCGGACGGCGGGCAGGGGATGGTACCCTCACATCAAAGCCTGTGCGACGCAAGGTGTGCGCTAAGCGCGCTAAGTCACCGGAACTGAGGAGGTTTATGCCCAGCCAGCAGGAGGTCCGATGGTCGCAACTGAAGGTTGGGGTGATTGTACTGGTGTCGGTCGTGATTCTGACCACCCTGCTGTTCCTGATGACCAGCTCGTCGGGGATGGGATTGTTTACCCACAAGCTGACGGTGACCACTTACTTTGAGAACTCCGCCGGGCTGAAGGAGGGTGCGGCGGTCAGCCTTGAAGGGGTCACGATCGGGACGGTGAAGACCATCACCGTGGTGACCGCTCCGGAGCGCAAGTTGACCCCGGTGCAGGTGGTGATGAAGCTGGACAGCAAGTACCAATCCAGCCTGCACAACGACTCCACGGCGGCGCTGACCACGGTGGGTGTGCTGGGCGATACGGTGGTCGACATCAACAGCCAGGTGGCCACCGGGCCGCCGCTGCGCGATGGCGATGAGTTGAAGACGCTGGAGACGCCGAGCCTGCAGGATGTAGTCAAGGCCAGCCAGGGGACCATCGAGAGCCTGAATGTGATTCTGGCGAAGTTGAATACCGTGGTCGACAATATGGAGTCCGGCAAGGGATCGTTCGGCCAGTTGCTGACCAATCCCGATCTGTACAACAAGTTCACCGCCGCCGCGGACCAGGTCCAGACCATGACCGTCAAGCTGAACAGCAACACCAATTCGATCGGCAAGTTCTTGAACGACGACGCGCAGATGTACGACCGCTTGAACGATTCGCTGGGCCGGGTAGATGACATCGCGAAGAATCTACAGGCTGGCAAAGGCAGCGCGGGCAAGCTGCTGACGGACGAGACGATGTACGACAATCTGAACAAGTCGCTGGCGAATCTCAATTCGATTCTGGCGGATGCGGAAGCGGGCAAGGGCAGCGCGGGCATGCTGCTGAAGGATCCGACGTTTGCGAAGAAGTTGAACGACGCCATTACCCAGGCAGACGATCTTGTGACGGGGATCAACCAGGGCAAGGGAGCGCTGGGCAAACTGGCCACCGACGATACCGTCTACACCAACACCAACAAGCTGCTGACCGAGAGCACCAGCCTGGTGACAGCGATTCGTCAGGACCCGAAGAAGTATCTGACCATCCACATGAAGATCTTTTAGAGGCGTTGCAGGTTGCGAGTTGACGACCGTGGCGCCGGGCTCTCAACCTGCAACTGACAACCTGCAACTGACAACGGCCCCTTGCGAACTGTTTCCCGGCGAAAGTGGCACAAAGTCGCCACAGCTTCTACAATGAGGGGAGGATTTGTATCCCCAGAGAGTTGCTCGCAGCACAGGGCGTGTCGCACTCAGACCGCCAGCGAGGATTAAGGAAGCACATGACGTTGAGCGGGATTGGCCGGATTTCAAGGGCCTTCGTAGTATCCATGGCGGTAGTGCTGGGCATGTCGGCGTGCGGTGGCTACACGGTCGGATTCATGTGGGTTACGGGCACGCAGTACAACCAGATTGCCGGCTTCAAGATTGACGACTACACCGGGAACCTGACCAACATGGTGAACTCCCCGTACTCCTCCGGGGGGTCGAACCCGGCAATGGTCGCGGTGAAGGTGGGCGGGAACTTCGTCTTTGTCGTGAACAAGGGCACGTTCAACTCCAATGGAGTCAGCAACGGCGACGGCAACGTCTCGGTGTTTGCGGTCGGCGAGGACGGCATTCTTACCTTCGAGCAGAGCTATAGCACCGCCGGCAACACGCCAGTGTGGGCGGCGACGGACCTCACCGGCAGCTTTCTCTATGTTCTGGATTCGCGCTCCCCGGCTTACGGGACGACCACCAACGGGGTCCTCGATCTCAACGGCGACATCACGGTCTTCGCCGTGGACGGGAGCACGGGCCGGTTGCAACTGGTGCCCAACCAGTTGATCAAGAATACCGCGGGGCAGCAGTTGAACTACTTTGAGGTTGGTCCCTCGCCCAAGATGATGCGGGCCAGCGGCGCCTGCCTATACACGCTCGACTCGGGCGACCAGACGATCTATCCGTATGGCATCGGCGGCTCCGGCCAGCTGACGGTCGAGTCAAACTCCAGGTACTACACCAACGCGGTCAATCTGACCTCGATCTGGGTCAGCGGAAACTATGTCTTCCTCACCGACGCGGGTTCGACTTTATCCCCCGGGGGCGCAATTATTCCCCTGTCCAGCGGCGGCACGGCCTGCTCGCTGAGCACCCAGGCCGACGGCGAAGTGGCGAATCTGGTCCCGGCGGCGAACCTGGCACAGACCTACCAGCCGGTGTACGCCATGACGAGTTCCAACAACAAGTTTCTTTACATCTTGAACCGCAACTCGACGAACTCGAACTACGCCAACAGTACGATCTCGGCATTCGTGATCCAGTCGACCGGGGCGCTGGTACCAATCTCCGATCCGGAGAATCCGTATCCCGTCGGCAACGGCCCGGACTGCATGGTGGAGGATCCGTCGAACCAATATATCTTTACGTCCAACAGCAACGATGGGAGCCTGACCGGAAAGTACATCAACCAGAATACCGGTCAGCTTTCCGACCTTACGCGCGGGTCGACGTTCGCGGCAACCGGTCTGGCAACCTGCCTTGCGGTAAGCGGAAATGTGGATTAGAGACGGCTGGGCGCCTGCCAAGCCCGGAGGTACGGGCGCTGGATCGAGGCGACACCGGCCCATTTCCCGACGGATGAGGGTGGAAAGGGATTTGCCCTGGAGCTATTGAATCGCATGAAGTTGAAACCTATGGGCCGCGCGGTGAAGGCGTCGATGTTGTCCCTGGCGCTGGCGCTCGGCGCTACGGCGTGCAGCAACGACTACACCGTGTCGTATGTGTACATGACGAGCGCGAAGACGCTGCCGCACGGCCTGATCAACGGCTATCAGGTGGACTACCAGTCAGGACTACTGCGGCCGCTCCCCGAC
>Ga0302320_10029274_pt1 | contig 10537 bp, 8 predicted proteins | sample Bog_T0_3_FD_202130 | JGI IMG/M metagenome (GOLD analysis project Ga0302320, IMG submission 202130) | Peat permafrost microbial communities from Stordalen Mire near Abisko, Sweden - Bog_T0_3 | ecosystem: Environmental > Terrestrial > Soil > Wetlands > Peat | place: Sweden: Abisko, Stordalen Mire... | reverse complement strand
CGGGCGATGCAGGCGTGGCATCCATGCGGGACCATTATCATGAGGGGCTGACCTTGCTGCTGCTGGCTGCCGGATGTGTGCTACTGGTGGCCTGCGCGAATCTGGCGAATCTGATGCTGGCGCGCGCCGCCGGCCGTGAACGCGAGATGGCCGTAAGACTGGCTATTGGTGCGGGTCGCGGGCGGATTATCAGCCAGTTGCTGGTGGAGAGTCTGCTGCTTTCCACTCTCGGCACGACCCTGGGATTAGCGCTGGCATTTGCGGCTGACCGGTTGCTGCTCAACACTTATTTGCCGGCGGATGCCGCGGGAGATCTCGCTATCAGCGCGGTGCCGGACTTTCGCATTCTGTTGTTTACGATAGCCGTGATGTTTCTCACCGTGCTGCTGTTTGGCTTGGCGCCGGCGATCCACAGTTCGCGCGCCGATGTTGCGCCAACGCTCAAAGACCAAGCCGGTTCGGTGGTGAGTGGCGGCAATGTGGCTCTGCGCAAAGCGCTCGTGGCCGCGCAAGTGACGCTGTCTCTTTTGCTGCTCATTGGCGCGGGCTTGTTCTTGCGGACTCTCGATAACTTGCGCGATCTCGGGCCCGGTTTCTCACCCGAACGCTTGGTGGGATTCAATCTCGATCCTTCGCTCAACGGTTACAGCAATGAGCGCGCTAAGAACTTTTATCGACGCTTGACGGACGAATTGGCGGCGACTCCGGGTGTGAGGGCGGTGAGTTTGGCTTCGATGCGCATCCTCGAAGAAAATGAGTGGGATAGTTCGATGACGGCGGAAGGCTACAGCGCGCGAGCCGATCAGAGCCCGGAACCTTATATGAATGCCATCAGTCCTGGCTATTTCGCTACTTTAGGCGTCCCGATTCTGCAAGGCCGCGACTTCACGATCAAGGATACGCAGACTATCTCGCACGGCCATCCGGAAGACGGCGTTTTCGATAACGTCCCGGCCACGATCATCATTAATGAAGCTTTTGCAAAGAAATATTTTCCGGGCCGAAGTCCGCTGGGTCTGCATCTCGGATTCGGCTCCGATCCGGGAACGAGGACGGATATGGAAATTATCGGCGTGGTGAAGGATATGAAGTACACCAACTTGCGCGATGACATTCCCGTGCAGGCTTACATTCCTTATCTCGCCAGTCCCGGTGTCGGAGGCATGACGGTATATCTGCGCACCGCGATTGACCCGAAACAACTGATAGGAACCGTACGCCGCAAGGTGCAGAATCTCGATCCCAATGTTCCCGTGTACGCGATGCGCACCACCCAAGAGCAGATCGACCTATCGCTTCGAACCGAGCGCCTGGTAGCCAGTCTCTCGACGGTTTTTGGGGTGTTGGCAACGCTGCTGGCGGTGATCGGTCTCTATGGAGTGATGTCTTATACCGTGGCGCGGCGCACCAGGGAGATTGGCATTCGCATGGCGCTGGGCGCCGAACAAGGCAAGGTGATCTGGATGATTATGCGGGAGGTCTTGCTGCTGGTGGGTGTCGGCGTGGTTGTCGGAGTGCCTCTAGCGATTGGCTTGAGCAGCTTGATTAAGAGCCAGTTGTTCGGCATGGCGCCGCATGACCCGTTGACTTTAACGCTGGCGACGCTTGGACTGGCGGGAGTCGCTTGTTTCGCGGGCTTTGTGCCAGCGCTGCGCGCGAGCAAAGTTGATCCGACGCGGGCGTTGCGTTACGAATAGAGCCCCAATCGCTCCTTCAGGGTTTTAACGCGATCGCGGGCGACGGTCAGTTCGGTATCCTTGCCGTCGTTGATGCGCACCATCATGCGTTCGGAGAACCACGAGTAGAGTTCTTTTACAAACTCGATATTGACAACAGTGGAGCGGTGAATGCGTACGAATTTTGCCGGGTCGAGTGTCTCTTCCAACTGGGCGATGGTGCTGTCTATAACGAAGTCCTTCTTGGGAGTGGACGGGTAGGTCAGTTTCTCGTTGGCATAGAAGTGGGTCACGCGCGCCACTTCTACAAATTCAATGCGGTCGCCCAAACGCGAGGGCAAGCGGGCAGGGAAGCCTTGTTTCACCGGCAGCGCGGCGGCGAGTTGGGCGAGCAGCGCTTCGATGCGCGGGCGGGATTCGGTTCCCTTCAAAATTCGTTCAAGCTTCGTCAGCGCGCGCTCCAGGTGCCGCGGATCAACGGGTTTCAATAAATAGTCGACAGAATGCAATTCAAAAGCTTGCAGAGCATATTGCGAATAGGCTGTAGTGAATACAACGAGTGGTTGCGGATTGAGTTTTGCCAGCATCTCGAAGCCGCTGAGATCGGGCATCTCGATATCTGCGAAAACCACGTCGCATGGAGTTGTCTGCAAATTGTTTAGTGCTTTGGTGGGGTCAGTGTTGGAACCGGCCACTGAAACGCGGCCCGTGTCGGCTAGCAAGCGTGACAGCCGCTTTAAAGCCAGCGGCTCATCGTCCACCAAATATGCCCGCAGAAGACTCATGCCGCTTGCGCAATGGTGAACGGGATTGACAGGGTCACGACTGTTCTTGTGCTGGAGGATTCGATAGCGAGCTTGCCGTGTTCACCGTAGATTGCCGCCAGACGCTCTTCGAGACTGCTTAGGCCATGCCCGGTTGGAATGCCTGCGCTGGAAAAGCCAGGTCAGCGGCAATCGTGGACGCCAGAATGAGGGAAACGACATAGGAACGCCAAAACGAGGGCCAGAAACCGTAGTGGCCGCCAAAGATCGCCCAGAGACATAGTCCACCGAGAAAAACGCCCAGGGCGGTGCCGGCCGCAATATTGAAAAAGCGCGCCGGCCAGCGCAGTAACGGTGGCCAGCCGTTAGAACGCATCCAGACCTTGGGAAGGGTGGCGGAAAGCGCGACGCCGATGAACAAAGAATAGAGCGCGGCGATGGAAAATTCCGCCAGAATGTCGGCAAAGTTAGCTGTCTTGCCGAATGCCACGAGCAGCACGGTGACCGCGAGCGAGGCGAACAGACCCGGCAGCGCAATATGGCGAAGCCCTTTCCAGAGGCGCGTTTTCATGTCACAATTGTCCACTAAATGACGGCGGAGGTGGCGAATTGGCGATGAAATGCCAGCGATAAGCGACGAATCGCGGGAAGCGGGATGACAAAATATTGTCAGCCATGTCCGTTACCGACGATTTAGCCATGATTGCGCGCCAGGAAGCCGTTTTGCAATTTGCCCGCTTCAATGAGGAGAGCGCGTGGCAGCTCGGCCTGCGACTGCGGCAGTTTGCGGTGGCAAGGAAACTGACTCTGGTGGTGGATGTGCGCCGTTTCGGCCAGCCACTCTTCTATTGCGCGTTGGCAGGAAGCTCGCCGGATAATGCGGCGTGGGCGCAGCGGAAAGCCAATACCGTGGCGCGCTTTCACCGCAGTTCGTATTATATGGGGCTGGAGCAGCACCTCAAAGGCACTACGTTGGCCGAACGTTTCGCACTGCCTTTGAGCGAATTTGCGGCGCACGGCGGATCGTTCCCCATTGCCTTGGCTGGCACAGGCGTGGTGGGTTCCGTAACGGTCTCGGGATTACCACAGCGTGAAGATCATCAATTGGTCGTGGAGGCGTTGTGCGCCGAAACAGGCAGCGACTTTGCGCAATTGCAGCTTGATCCGTCTTGAAACGAAACGTACCTTTTCGACACTATTTTTCCGTCGCACTTAAATATTAATGCGCTGCGTAGCCCGGCGGGGGCAGCACCCTACTGAAAGGGATTAGCTGCAAAGTGGCCAAAAATTAGCTCTTTTGTCAAGAGCGACGTGCGGTTTCAGAAAGATTAATGCCGCTGGATTTGCACTTGGTTAGTAGATTGCAGCATCAAAGCTGGTACGGAACGACGCCACTTCAGGCGAGGAATTGAGGTTAGACGAAAAATGGCCATTTGCAGAGGTTGCGGAAGCACTCCGGCGCAGGCGGCAGCCGACGCTTGGGTCTTAGGGTTTCAGCGCGAATTCAAAGCCGGTGTTTATACCTGCTGCCAAGTTGTGGCTTGGGCGGATGAACAATGGTTGGCTTGGACGGAGGCTGCCGCGGAAGACGGCCGCTCGGAAGAAGAGGCGACCAAGCCGCTGGAAGTTTTGGACTGTCCCGGACCGGTGCCGATCCGTTTCCACGTTTACCCCGATACCTTGTAATGCGATATGATTTATTGGAAGAAAGACAATTTGTAACTTCCTAGCTCCGCGTTGCGCCGCAACCCGGTAGCCATGTAACCCGCATTGGTTCATCTGGAGGTTTAAGATCGGGGTGGCCCGTGAAATCAAACGGCGGTGCGCCGAAAATCTTGATCGTGGAAGACGAGGCCATAATTGGCCTCGACATTAAACGGATGTTGGTCACTGCCGGCAATGAAGTGACTGCTCTCGCTTCGACCGCGGAGGACGCCATCCGTGCCATTGGCACAAACCCGCCGGACCTCGTCTTGATGGATATTCATCTGCGGGGGCCGGTGGACGGCATTGATGCGGCTGAACGGATTAGGCTGACGGCTAAGCTGCCAGTGGTCTTCGTGACAGCGCATGCCGACAAAAGGACGCTGGAACGCGCCCGCCTCACGCAGCCATTCGGTTATATCGTTAAGCCGATTTCCTCACTCAGCCTCGTCAGCACCATCGAGATGGCGCTCCATAAACACCAAGTCGAACGTCAGTTGGAGGAACACCGCGCCTGGCTCAGCACTATTTTGCAAAGTATCCCCGATGCCGTGTGCGTGACGGATCTAGCAGGTGAAGTGCAGTTTGTGAATGAAGCGGCTGAAGCGCTGTTAGGCGCGAAACAGGAAGAAGTGCTCGGTCAAGCAGTAGATTCGGTGTTGCCCTTGGCAAATGGCGAACAATACGACTTGGCCTCGAAACTCTTAGATAAGGCGGAATGGGGAAATCGCGTTGCTGTTCCTAAGGAAACACTGCTGCGGCGCGCGCCCGTGGAGGGCGATGTGGCGATCAGTTACATAGGTGGCGAGCCCGCCGGGGCAATTTTCACCCTGCGGGATATAGCACGGCGTGAACAAGAGGAGAGCGTGCTGCGGCAAGAAGAAAGGATGCAGGCGCTGGGTCATTTAGCCGCCAATGTGGCGCGCGATTTCAGCAGCTTGCACAGCCTGTTAGGCGATACCGGCGAGGAGTTAACGCAACTGGCCGCGCGCTTGCCCAACCCCTCGCTCGACCCCTTGATCAACCGGGAGCGCGCCAGCTTGTTAGACAAAGCGGATACGATTTCCAGAGTCAGTTCGCTGGGAGCACTCATGGCGCAGCAGCTGACGCAGTTGAACGTGCCGCCCTCAGTGCGAGCGACTTTGGTGAGCGCCTCGGGGGTGGTTGCGTCTGTTGAACCGCTGATGGCCAAGCTGGCACGCGGCAGCTTGCAGGTTGATGTTCACTTGACCGACGAGTCTACGCTGGTGCTTTGCCACGCCGACCGGCTGCGGACGCTGCTCGTGAACGTCTTTCTGAACGCCCATGAACGTATGGCGGGCAGCGGCCGCATTCGCATTTCCACCAGCCAGGTAGGCGGCAAGCGCGTCTTGATTCTTTTCGAGGTAGAACGGATCGGCGTTTCGGCCTGGAGGCCGCTGGCGTTTCCACTGGAAATGGACAACCCCGATTTCAGCCTCTCGATTGCGCAAGCGATTGCCGCGGCGATGGAAGGGTCAATCACCTTCACGGCGTCGTCGGAGACGCAAGGAAAGATCGAAATTCGTTTACCCTTACAGCACGCGACGCAAGATCTGGTCAACGCGCTGAACCGGCGCGGCACCGCGCTGCTGATCGGATCGGAACTCGAAATCCTCAACAAGGTTGAAGAGCGAATGGAAAGCGCGGGCTATGGCGTGATCCGTTGTTCGAGCGCGGCCGAGGCCGTGCTATTGGGACAGCTTCACGAAGCCAAGATCGATTTTGTGATCGCCGGCGGCGAGGGGATCTCCGCGGCGAACCGCAAGCGCGTCTATGACTTTTTTTCGAGCCGGAATTCGGCGGCGAAGTTCGTGCTCCTGGCCGAGGGCGATGAACCGGAGGAGCAGGGATGGCGGCCATTTCCCAAAAGCCCGAAGGACTCGGCCGCCGAGAGATTGGCCAAATTACTGGCCGTGGAAAACAGGAGAACGACGGCAGCGGGCGAGTGATCAGGGCTGCATGCGAGTCAGCCTCCGGGCGAAGAAATCGACGAGAGCGTTGTAGGCTTCGAGCCAATGATCGTGGCGGAGGAAATCGTGGATCTCGTTCGGGAAGATGAGCTCTTCGAACTCCACGTGGCGGGCGCGTAGGGCCTCGGCGAGAATTTCGGTTTGAGAGAAGGAAACATTGCGGTCGTCATCACCGTGAACGAGCAAGACCGGGCTCTTCCAACCATCGACGGTTGAGATGGGTGAGGACTCGTAGGCGAGGCGCAGGGCTTCCTGATATTCCTTGAGGGCTTGCGGATCGCCGCCTTCGGGCGCTGAGGTTTCGCGCAGGCTGCTCCAATCGTGAACGCCATGGAAATCGACGCCGGCGGCGAACAGGTCGGAAGCGCGCGAAAGGCCCATGGCGGTGAGATAGCCGCCGTAGGAACCGCCCCAGAGGCCGATGCGGGCCGGATCGACATCGGGACGGCTCTTGAGATAGAGGCCGGCGCCGACCACGTCGTTATATTCGCTGCCACCGTGCGCGCCGTAATTGAGGGCTTCGCGAAACTGCATGCCGTAGCCGATGCCGCTGCGATAATTCACCGAGATCACGACGTAGCCTTGGCTTGCCAGGAATTGGTTCAGGGCGTAAGCGTTTGAGTAGTAGTACATGTAGTGAAAGCCAAGCAGCATCTGGCGGCGCGAACCGCCGTGGAAGAACGCTAGCGCGGGGTGTTTTTCGTTGGGCTTCAAGTTAGGCGGAAGGAAAAGCTGAGCGTGGATGCGCATGCCATCGGCCGCAGTGATGATGATCGGCTGGGGCTTGATCAGGGCGGCGGCCGGAAAATCGGCAGGAACGAGATATTCGGCCAGGCTTTCGATTTTGCCCGAACTGAGGCGAAGCATGGGATGGGCTTTGGAATTGTAGCTGGACGCCAGGAAGAACAAAGCCGAGTCGCCGGCGATTGGAGAGGGCGCCCAATCAATGCGGTCGCCCGAGGTGGTTTGAGCGGCGGGTGAGAGGCCGGAAGCGGCGACGCTCCACAAGTGACGGGCGTCGATGTCGCCGATGTTGGCGTTGTAGAAAATTGTTTTGCCGTCGGGCGAGAGGGAAACGTCTTCGACTTCGCCTTCGCCGGACGTGAGTTCGACGGGCGTGCCTCCGGCGGTTGGCAGACTGTAGAGATGGCACCAACCGGTGCGTTCCCACGGGAAGACTAAGTGGCCGTCGGCGGTCCAGAAAACTTGCTGGGCGGCGGTGATGGGATGAAAGACGCTGCCATCGCCGGCGGCGGCGCGGAAGACGGGATGACCGATGCCGGTGGTGGCATCAGCGATGCGGATCGACCAAGGTTCGCCGGAGCGTTCGGGAGCGGGACCGATGTGCGGCGTGGTGGACGGAATGCGCAGGTAAGCGAGATGAGAATCGTCGGGAGACCAGACGGGTTGGAGGTCGAGATCGGTGCTCGGATCGAGATAGCGGATCGATTTAGCGGCGAGCGAGTAGAGGGTGATGAAGCTGTGACCGCGGCGGCTGGTGACGAAGGCGAGAGTTTGGCCATCGTGCGACCAATGCAGTTCGGCGGCTTTGCCTTTTTCGGTGACGATGTTTTTGATTTCTTCGCCGCTGGGCGACCCAGTGGGCAACATGGTGAAGATCTGGCCGGCGCGCAGAAAGGCTATGAGACCGCCGGCGGGCGAGACGGCGGGCGAGTTGCCGGTGGTGAGCTTTTTCAGAATGGAGCCGTCGGCGGCGGCATACCAGATTTCCTGCTCGGGGGTGGAAGTGCTGAGAGCGGGATTGGGATTATCGCCGCCGTTTTCAAAATCGCCGCCGCGCGCGAAGACGAGATACGAGCCGTCGTGGGACCAGGACAGATCGGCGATTTCCTGGCCGTCGTCCTTGGAGAAGCTGGTGATTTTTTGGGCTTTCCAGGATGGCGAGGAGGCGACGAAAATGTTGCGCTTGCCTTGCTCGTTTTCGAGCCAAGCGACTTTAGCGCCGGTGGGCGAGGCGAGAGGGGCGCTGGCAAATGGAGCGCTGAGGATTTGGTTGATAGTGAACGCCGCCGGGGCGGCGTGGAGAAGGGGTGAGAGTAGTGAGAAAAGGCACAGAATTTTCAGCATAAGTGGCGGTTCATTCCCGTCTATAAAGAATAGTATTCGGCGCGCGGGAATGAATCGGGAATTCGAGTGGGCGCAGCAGCGGTTTATTGGATTGGTAGTCACGCAGAATCTTCTCACGCTTCAAAGTAGCGCGAGGAGATGGGGGGCCGTTAGGGCATTGTCTGTAAGTTGTTGATAATAAGGCCAAAATATTTTTGAAAATTTGTGACTGGGTATTGTTCATCGAGAACTCTCCCGGCAGAGGGCTAACTAAGCAAGGGGCTGGCTGCCCCTTGATATCCCCGCTTGTTATGGCCGCCGCCGGAATTGAATTACGAGAACCAAATTCTCGTTGCAGCGGCCATAACGGGCTAACTCGGGGTGGGGCTCGATGATGCGTGGTCGCGAGACACGGCAGGCTGGACCGTGGCCTGAAAGAGTGCGCGGGGTGGATGGCTTGGCCGGCCATGACATCTCGCCATTGAGAATTGTCAGGCAATTAAAATTTATACATCAGTGCATGTCATGGAAACCCGCTTAACGTAATGGACTTGGGAAGGCGACGAGAATGTTTGAAAAGCTGAGCGGCGAGACGTTGTTGTATCCGATTATCGGCGATCCGATCATATTCGTGAAGTCGCCGCAACGCCTCACCGCGGAGTTTGAAGCGCGGGATCACAACGGCATCTGCGTGCCGATGCAGGTACCGGACGGACAGTTGGAGAACGTTATACGCGGTCTAGGGCCGGTCCCGAACGTTCGCGGTCTATTGATCACCATGCCGCATAAAAACACCATGTTCGCCTACTGCGCCACGTTTTCAGAAACCGCGAAGCTGTTGGGTGTGGTAAGCGTAGCGCGGCGCAATGTGGATGGCTCCTGGCATGGCGACATGCTTGACGGTGTTGCTTTCGTGACAGCCCAGAAGAAGAACGGTGCGAAGCCGGAAGGGGCGCGGGTTCTTCAGGTCGGCGCCGGGGGTGTGGGCAGCGCGATCGCTGTTGCGCTGCTCGACGCGGGAGTTCGGGAATTGGTGCTGCACGATGCCAACGAATCGCGGCTTATCGATCTGGTTCGACTCTTGTCCGGCCTGGGCTGCGGCCGCGTTGTCGCCGGTCTAGCAGACCCGACCGGTTGCGACATGGTGGTGAACGCAACCCCGATGGGCATGTCTCCTCAAGATCCGCTGCCCGTTTCGGCACATCTGCTGACTTCCTCGATGTTCGTGGGCGACGTTGTCGCCGGCCACGGGGTAACGCCATTCCTGCAGGCGGCCCAGGCCGCCGGTTGTAAGACCGCCGACGGGGTTCAGATGGTGGAGGCCGGAATGGAAATCATGCCCGATTTCCTGCTCGGCGGATGATCGGTGAAAGCCGCTTGGCTGTGGCGCTTCGCCTTTCACTTTCCGAGCCCCTCTATTGCCAACCGTCAGGAGGCTTCGCTGATCGTAGAACTCGAAGTTTCCGAGGGAGCACATTCCTCCAAGCCACTCGACATTGACGTTCACATTCGATCCCCACCGTGCAAGCGTTGCGAAGCGAGCGCAGTCCCGGACACGCGTGCACGAATTTTTTGAAATGCCAATTCGCGGGAGGTAGAGATATCGTCGGCAAAGGGCGAGAAGCCGCAATCATCGGTCGTTCCAAGCTGATGGAGCGGAATGGATTCGGCGGCTTCCAAAACCCGCGAACACACTTCCTCCGCCGTCTCCAGGCGGGGATTGATCGGATCGGTCACGCCCACGAAGATGCGCTGGTTCGATCGGAGGTTCGCTCGAACGAGTTCGAGAACCGGCCGCCGGTCCCGCTCGCTTGCCAGTTGGATATAGAAATTTGTGGCCTTTAGCTGGAAGAGTCTGGGCAGCAGATTGTCATAGCCAATGTCGGCGCTGTGGGTGGAATCGTGATCGCCGCCGGGACACGAGTGCACGCCAATTCGCAGCCGTTCATCCTGGGAAAAGCATTCCAGCACGCGGTTGTTGAGAGCAATGAAATGCTCGAGCAGTTTGAGGGAAGGGTCGAGCTTGATGGCTAAGCGTCCTTCGGTAAAGTCGATCTGGACGTTGTCGGCCCCGGCTTCGAGGCAACCTCTTATGTCTTTTTCGGCTTCTGAAATCAGATCTTCCAGAAATTGTTCGTGCGAATAAGACGCGATTCCGTCTTGTGGGTACAGCAGGCTTAACGCAGATGCTGAAATCACCGCCTGTTTGATGGGCGTCTTGGTAAGAGACTTTGCGGCCGTCACGAAACTCGCCGCATAGGTGGCATAACGGAAGGGGCCCGCTGTCAAACGGGGCAGCTGACGCGTGTGGCCGTCGGCAAATGGAATTGTTGCA
>Ga0302320_10029273_pt1 | contig 10537 bp, 7 predicted proteins | sample Bog_T0_3_FD_202130 | JGI IMG/M metagenome (GOLD analysis project Ga0302320, IMG submission 202130) | Peat permafrost microbial communities from Stordalen Mire near Abisko, Sweden - Bog_T0_3 | ecosystem: Environmental > Terrestrial > Soil > Wetlands > Peat | place: Sweden: Abisko, Stordalen Mire... | reverse complement strand
TGTGGTGCGCGATCCGGGAGCTCATGCCGGGATTGGACTGGAAGAACGTGTCCATCCGGTCCTTGTAGCCGGCCAGGATGACGACCAGGTCCTCGCGCTGGTTCTCCATGACCTGGAGCAGGATCTCAATGGCCTCCTGACCGTAGTCGCGCTCGTTCTCGGCCCGGTACAGGTAATAGGCCTCGTCGATGAAGAGCACCCCGCCCATGGCGCGCTTGAGGACCTCCCGGGTCTTCGGCGCGGTATGCCCGACGTACTGGCCGACCAGCTCCTCGCGGGTAACGGCCACCAGGTGCCCGCGCCGGGAGTAACCGAGCCGCTTGAGCAGTTCGGCCATCCGGAGCGCGACCGTGGTCTTGCCGGTGCCCGGGCCACCGGTGAAGCACATGTGCAGGTTCGGCCGCGCCGCCACGAGGCCGAACCGGACCCGCTGCGCGTCGACCAGGAGCAGCGCGGCGATCTCCCGGATCCGGGTCTTGACCGGGGCCAGCCCGACCAGCTCGCGGTCCAGGGCATCCAGGACGGCGTCCACGCCGGAGCGCTCCCGGGCCTCCAGGAGGTCGACCGTCCCACCCTCGGGCAGCTCCTCGGCGGGTACGTTAAATGGCATTATCCCTGGTGCGCGGCTGGCCACTGGGCCGCCGTCCGGTACCGGCGCGGGGGCTGCGGGGCGGCCCGGCATTCCGAACGACGGCCTGGTACTCCGATCCTGGTCGTTGGGCGTGGTCACGACGGGGAGTAACGGGTCCCGGCCGGCCGGTCGGTCGCGTAGGCGTGCGTGGTGTAGCGGACCCGGCGGTCGGAAACCTCCTGCCGGTCCAGCCGGAAGCCGGGCTCGGTGGCCGGGCGGCTGATGATGAACGACAGCGCGGTCGTCTGGCGGCCCTTGGACGCGTCGTAGGCGTTGACGCGGATGTAGCGGTTCGGGTACGCCTTCCGGCATTCGTAGATCTCCTGCATGACCCCGGCCGCGTCGCGGGCGTCGAACATGGGCAGGCCCCACATGTCCCAGTAGGTATTGCGCGGATGCGGGTCGTCGGTGTACTCGAGCGACAGCGGCCAGCCCTGGTCCAGGGCGTACTGCACCTGGGCCGTGATCTCCTCGTCGGTCAGGTCAGGCAGGTAGGAAAAGGTGCCCTGGGTGATGCGCATGGTCCCCCCTCACAGGCCCGTGGGCGTGGCCAGCACGTCCGGGGTATCGGTGGATTCGTAGTTGAACGTGATGTCACCCCAGGTGGACAGGGCCACGTCGAGCTCCCGGCAGTGCTTGGCCGCCGCCTGCAGAATGTCCCTGCCTTCGTGGAGGTAATCGCGGCCCTCGTTCCGCGCCTTGATCATCGCCTCCAGCGCAACCCGGTTCGCGGTGGCGCCCGCCGCGATGCCCATCGGGTGCCCGATTGTGCCGCCACCGAACTGGAGGATGACGTCCTCACCGAGGTGGTCCAGGAGCTGGTGCATCTGGCCGGCGTGGATGCCGCCGGAGGCCACTGGCATGCAGCCGGGCAGGGAGGCCCAGTCCTGATCGAAGTAGAGGCCCTTCACCGGGTCGGCCGGCACGTGGTTCAGGCGGAGCGTGTCGTAGTAGCCGGCCACCGCGTTCGGGTCGCCCTCCAGCTTGCCGACTACGGTGCCGGCGTGGATGTGGTCCACGCCCGCCAGCCGCATCCATTTGGCGATCACCCGGAAGTTCACGCCGTGGTTCTTCTGCCGGGTGTACGTGCCGTGGCCGGCGCGGTGCAGGTGCAGCAGGACGCCGTTCTTTCGGGCCCAGTTGGCCATCGACTGGATCGCGGTGTAGCCGACGGTCAGGTCGACCATGACTACGATGCTGCCAAGTTCCCTGGCGAAGTCGGCGCGCTCGTACATGTCCTCCATCGTCGCCGCGGTGACGTTCAGGTAGTGACCCTTGATCTCACCGGTATCGGCCTGGGCCCGGTTGACCCCCTCCATCGAGAACAGGAAGCGGTCGCGCCAGCGCATGAACGGCTGGGAGTTGATGTTCTCGTCGTCCTTGGTGAAGTCGAGGCCACCGCGCAGCGCCTCATAGACGACGCGGCCGTAGTTGCGGGCCGACAGCCCGAGCTTCGGCTTGGTGGTGGCCCCGAGCAGCGGCCGGCCGTACTTGTTCAGGTACTCGCGCTCCATGACGATGCCGTGCGCCGGGCCCTGGAACGTCTTGACGTAGTGCGTCGGGATCCGCATGTCCTCCAGCCGCAGCGACTTGAGCGCCTTGAAGCCGAAGACGTTGCCGATGATCGAGGAGGTTAGGTTGGCGATGGAGCCTTCCTCGAACAGATCGAGGTCGTAGGCGATCTTGGCGATGTACTGATCGGGCTGACCGGGCACCGGCTCCACCGCGTAGCACTTGGCCTGGTAGCTCTCGTAGTCGGTCAGCCGGTCGGTCCACACCACCGTCCAGGTGGCCGTGGAGGACTCGCCCGCCACCGCGGCGCCCGCCTCCTCCGGCGGCACCCCCGGCTGCGGGACGAGCCGGAACGCGGCCAGCACGTCGGTGTCCTTCGGCTCATAGTCCGGCTGCCAGAAACCCATCTCCGCGTAGGGGATGACCCCGGCGTTCCAGCGGTCGCTCATGTTGCCTCCCAGCCTTCGGCGGGCCGGTCCCGCCACGCTGCGGCGGCCGTTCCCGCGTCAAGACCCATCGTGCGCGTGTTTAGTTGCACTGTCCATCAAGTATTACGGCCGACACTTGAGCGATTACTTAAGAGAGCCGCCGTCCGCGACCGGCCCCTTACAGCGCCCGGGAGTTATGGGGATGGTTTTCAGTGAATAGCGCTGAAGACCGTCGCTCCCCACAGAACGGAATCCGGGCCCGGCACGGGAAGCAGGCGCTGTCAGTGAAATTGACGTGCGGGTAGCCGGTCCTGCGCGACGGGTCGCGGTGGGAGAAGTCATTCCCCACGGGCTCTTGCCCTTTTGTGGGCCGTTGCGCCTTCTGCGCTGGCCCGAACGCAAAAAAGCTCCTTCTTGCGCCGCTCCCGCCATATTGAGGGGCAGCTGCCGAGGTCCGGAGCGATCCTCACATTACGCCCACGCAGTACCTGTGTCCATGCGCCCAGACCAGCCAGAAAAAGTGCCCGGCGGGCAAATCGCCTCACCACATTGTTCTGAGCCCGCCGCCGTAGGCTAGATCCCCCGCAGCCGGGATATACCGGGCGGCGGGTAGCTATCTGGCCCAGGCGGGTGAATCGGCCGGCAAGTTCCGGATCTGTGACCAGCCCGGCGTGGTCTATCCCGGATCTGTGACCAGCCCGGCGTGGTCTATCCCGGATCTGTGACCAGCCCGGCGTGGTCTATCCCCGATCTGTGACCAGCCCGGCGTGGTCTATCCCGGATCTGTGACCAGCCCGGCGTGGTCTATCCCGGATCTGTGACCAGCCCGGCGTGGTCTATCCCGGATCTGTGACCAGCCCGGCGTGGTCTATCCCGGATCTGGGTGCGGGCGGCCCGCACTGGCCGCGGCGGCAGGCTGACGCCAAGATCCACCGGCCTGCGGCCGGGCGCGGTCCATCCAGCGCTGGGACACCACAGACCCTCAAGCTCGAAGGGCCTGCCCCTACGAAATTGCCCTATGCGCGAGAGTCTAAGGAAGGGTAGTATCAAAGTGTTGCTCCGGACCCCGGCAGCTGCCTCCGTGAATACAGCGGGAGCAGGGCAGGATCCGGAGTTTTTTTAGCGTTCGGGCCGGCACTGGAAGCGCAACGGCCCAAAAATGGGCAAGAGCCCGCGGGAGATGATTTCTCCCACCGCGCGGCCTATCGCGCCCGGGCCGGCTACTCGCTTGTCAATTCATTCCTGAGTTCAGGGTACAGACCTGCCGAGCCGCCGGATCGCACCGGTTTGCAACCGGCGGATGCCGCGGTCTTCGGTCCCAGCGGGCCGACCGACTATCGGTGGCCCGGTTCGGTCCATATGCCGATCTGAACCGGTCCGGCCGGTCCGGAGGCCGGCCGGAGATGGAGGCCGACACTGACGGCCATAGGCTCCCCGCCCACGGGTCCGCTTTACGACGCCCGGCGCGATGTCTACTACGCCAAGCCGGTCCTGCGTGGCTGGTCGCACCTGCTTTGGTTCGCGGCGTCGCTGGTGCTCGGCCCGCTGCTGCTGGCCCGCGCGCACGGAGCCGCGCAGATCATGGCCGTCGCGGTCTACTCGGTAAGCGTGAGCGCGCTGTTCGGGTTCAGCGCGCTGTATCACCGCGGGACCTGGACGGAGGCGTGGCGGCAGCGCATGCAGCGCCTGGACCACGCGATGATCTTCTTCCTCATCGCCGGCACGGCCACCCCTATTTTCCTCCTCACCGCACCAGGTGCCTTCGGGCAGGCCTGCCTCATCGTCATGTGGACGCTGACACTGACCGCGGCAGTGCTCCACCTGGCGTGGATGAGCGCACCAGAGCGTCTGGTCGGCGCGACATTCATCGGGCTGGGCTGCGCCGCCGGCCTGGCGCTGCCGTGGGTGTGGATCCATGTCGGCGTCGCCCCGGCGGTACTGATACTCGCCGGTGGCCTGCTCTACGTAGCCGGAGCGATCTCCTACCATCGTCGCTGGCCCGACCCGTACCCGTCGGTGTTCGGCTACCACGAAGTCTTTCACGTGTACGTCTGCGCCGCCGCGGCCTGCCAGTACATCGCGATAGCACGGTTTATCGCCTTAGCCGATACAACGAGCCCAGGCAGAGGCCAGCGACAGGTCGGCCCAGCACCACGGCGCCGCGGCCCTTGGCCGCCCTGATATAGGGGGAACGTGGCTGTCGGGAAGATCGCGGCGAGTGCCCCGCACGACCCAGGGAATGCGATCCAAAACGCCGCCGCCCTCGACCTGCTCGTGAAGGCCGTCGAACACACAGAAGCCAGGAACGGAAAAGCCCCATGTCGGTGACATATGACAATCCGCGCAGTGCGGAAAACCGGCGCCGATCATAGATTAGGCTGAACGATCAGTTAAGCGAGGAGTCCGGCGATGACGACCGACGCGCGGCTCCGGGCGTTCGTGGCGGTGGCGGAGACCGGGTCGGTCCGGGCCGCGGCGCAGCGCCTGGTGGTGACGGAGTCCGCGGTTTCGGCGGCCGTCGCGGCGCTGACCCGGGACGTCGGCGCGCCACTGCTGGAACGGCAGGGGCGCGGGCTGCGGCTGACCGCCTCCGGGCAGATCTACGCGGGATACGCGCGCACGATCCTGGGCCTGCACGCCGAGGCGCTCGCGGCCGTGCGCGGGGAGGCCCATTCCGGCCACGGGCAGGTGCGGCTCGCTGCGGTCACGACCGCGGGCGAGCACGTGCTGCCCACGGTGCTGGCGTCGTTCCGCGCCGAGCATCCCGGCATCGAACTGGGCCTGGAGGTCGGGACCCGCGAACACGTGTGGGGGCTGCTGGCCAGGCACGAGGCCGATCTGGTGATCGCCGGGCGGGCGCCGGCCGCGCTGGGGGCCGTCGTCCGCGCCGTCCGTCGCAACGCGCTGATCGTGGTGGGCTCGCCCGGGGTGGCGGGCGGTTTCGACCTGGAGCGGTCGACGTGGCTGATGCGCGAGGCCGGTTCCGGTACCCGGGAGACGTGCGAGGCGCTGCTGGCCTCTCTCGACGTGGACCCGCCCACCCTGACGCTCGGCTCCAACGGGGCGGTCGTAGCCGGCGCCGCCGCCGGACTGGGCGTGACCCTGGTGTCGGGGGACGCCGTCCACGGGCTGCTCGCCGCCGGAGACCTGGTGGAGGTCCCGGTGCCGCACACACCCATGCGGCGGCCGTGGCACGCGGTTACCAACCCGCGGGCCACCGCGGGGACCGAGGTGCTCGTCGCACACCTGCTGGCGCAGGAGGGGCCACCGGAAAAGCGCTGGCATCGCCCGCCGCAGCGCCGCGGTCCCGGTACCCGGCCGCCGGGTAAGCGAGCCGCAACGTCCCCGTCAGCCCGGACCCCTAGCGGCACGTGAGCGGGTGGCTGGACCGGGTTCGTCACGGCGAGGAGGTCGTCGTGACCGATCGCGGGTGGTCGCCGTCTGGGACCGGCGGCGGCACGGCGGGGCTCTCGCCGTGGGGTGGCAAGTCGCCCCGGCCCAGCTCGGTTAGGCCTCGGTCAGTCCGGGCCGGGGGAAGGCTCGGGACTGAGGGGGATCACGGCGGTGACCGTGGTGCCCAGTCCGGGGCGGGAGGTCACCTCGAGACGGCCGCCCATCAGCTCGGCACGTTCGGCCATGCTGCGCAGCCCGTAGGACGGCTCCTCACCAGGCCGGTCACCCGCACTGTCCGCGTTAGCTGCGCTGTCCGCGTTAGCTGCGCTGTCCGCGTTAGCTGCGCTATCCGGGCCGCCTGCGGCACCCGAGCCGTCCGGGTCCGGTAGGGCCGAGCCCCCGGGGCCACCCGAACTGCCCGGGCCGTCCGGGCCTGCCACGGCGGCGCGGGCAAAACCGCGGCCGTTGTCGGTGACCCACAGCACCGCGTGCTCGGCGTCGCACCGCAACCGGATGTTCGCCTGGGTGGCGTTGGCGTGCTTGACGATGTTCTGCAGGGATTCCTGGGCGATCCGGTAGAGGGCGGTCTGGGTGTGCTCGGGCAGGTCACAGTCCGCGACATCGACCCGGACGTCGAGCTGGGCCACGGAGCGGGCCAGGCTGGCCAGCCCGTCGGCCAGGCCCAGGTCGTCGAGGACCGGAGGGCGCAGGTCAGCGACGGCGGCGCGGCCCTCGTCCAGGGTCAGGTCGGCCAGGTCCCGCGCAATCGCGAGCTGTTCCGCGCCGAACGGCGACGCTGCGGACACCGCGTCGGTGGCGGCGTCGAGGTGGTAGGTCAGGCTGACCAGCCGCTGCATGATGCCGTCGTGGATGTCGCGGGCCAGCCGCCCCCGCTCGGCTTCCTGGACAGCGATCACCTGCTCGGCGAAGCGCTCGGCGGCTCGTTCCCGCGCGGCCAGCTGACGGTGCATCCGGCCCTGGTGCATGGCCCCGGCCACGAGGCTGCCGATCGAGGTCAGCAGGCGCACGTCGCGGTCGCTGAACTCACGCCGGTCCCGGCTGTGCACGTTGAGCACGCCCACCAGGCCGCCGGGCCGGGTCGACATCGGCACCGAGACCATGGAGCTGTAGGCGGGCTCGCCCAGTTCGGGAAAATAGCGGTAACGGGGATCGGACTCCTTGTCCTCGGTGACGGCCGGGGTGCGGTGGCTGGCCACCCAGCCGGTGATCCCCTCCCCCAGCGGCAGCTGGATTCGGCCGACCTGGCGGTCGAACGGCGGGGTGGCGCCGGTCAGCGTGAGTGATCCCCCGCTGTCGTCCAGCATGTACACGAAGCACACGTCGGTGGCCGTCGCGTCCACGATGAGCCGGGCGACCCGGGAGGCGAGCGGGCCCAGCTGCGGACCGGCCGAGATGGCCTCGATGATGCCGACCAGCAGAGCGTTCTCCCGCTCCGGGTCGGCCAGCCCCAGTCCGTGCGGGGCGGCCGGCCTCACCGGAAGATCCCTTCCCGCAGCGCCGCGGCGACGGCGCCGGCGCGGTCGCCGACGTTCAGCTTGCGGTAGATGGCCCGGACGTGGCTCTTCACCGTCTCATCCCCCACCGCCAGCTTGCCGGCGATGGCCCGGTTGGACAGGCCGGCCACCAGCAGGGAAAGCACCTCGCTCTCGCGGTGGCTGAGCCCGAGATGAGCGCCCGGCCAGAACTCGCCGCTCTGCAGCCGGGCGGCCGACGTCGCCGCACGGCCGGCGAGCGCGGAATCCACGACCGTCTCTCCCGCCTGCACCAGTTCCAGCTGCCGCACCAGTTCCTCGCCGGTGACCCGCTTGAGCAGGTAGCCGACCGCCCCCGCGCGCAGCGCCTGGTACAGGTACTGCTCGTCGTCGTAGACGCTGAGCAGGACGACCCGGCGCCCCGGTTCCCTGTCGACCAGCCGCTGGCACAGATCCAGCCCGCTGGAACCGCGCAGCCGCACGTCACACAGGACAATGTCGGGGTCGAGCGCGGCCACGACCCGCTCAGCGGTCTCCGCGTCCGCGGCGTCACCGACCACGCGGACGCGCCCCAGGAACCTGGCCAGCATGGCCTTCAGTCCCTGGAGAACCATCTCGTGATCGTCGATGAGCACGACCCGCAGCGGACGGGTGTCCATGGGCGAACCATAAGCCGGGCCGCAGAGGCGGCGGAAGACCGTGCGCGGCCCAGCGCAACAAGCGGCCGGTCCCCGCAGGCCACTGAGCCTTCGCTGGAAGAAACAGGCATAAATACCCTGTCTTTCCCCCGCGCGGGGGAGGCGCCGCGCGGGGAAAGAGACTTACGGTGCCATACCCGGCATGTAACGCGGCATGCGGCACCTTGTGAAGGAAAGAACATGCCCCACAAGCTCCTGCGGATGCATCGCACCAAGCCCGAGCAAGCTCCTGGGCAGCGGCCCGTGATGATCGCGATCGCCGGTGACAGCGCCGCCGGCAAGACCACGCTGACCCGCGGGCTGGTGAACGCCCTGGGCCCGGAGCGGATGACCGCCGTCTGCGTGGACGATTACCACCGCTATGACCGGGCGGAGCGCAAGGGCCTGCCCTTCACCGCGCTGCACCCCGACTGCAACTACGTGGACATCACCGAGCAGCATCTGCAGTTGCTAGCCACGGGGCACCCGATCCTCAAGCCCGTCTATGACCACGAGACCGGGAAGCTCGGCCGGCCGGAGCTGATCACCCCCAAGGAATTCGTCGTGGTCGAGGGGCTGCTGCCGCTGCACACCAAGCTGGAATGCGCGTGCTTCGACGTGACCGTCTACCTCAACCCGCCGGAGGACATCAGGCGGGCGTGGAAGATCAAGCGCGACACCGGCCAGCGCGGCTACACCCCGGAACAGGTGCTGGCCGAGCTGGAGCGGCGGGAACCCGAATCGGAGGCGTTCATCCGCCCGCAGCGCCAGCACGCCGACATCGTGGTCCGGTTCGGCCCGGTCGCGAACCGGCAGGATCCGCCGGGGACGCCGCTGTCGGCCGAACTGCTGCTCCGGCCGACGATCCGGCACCCCAACCTGAGCGAGCTGCTGGCCGAATCCGGCGGCCCGATGCACCTCAAGCTGACCCGCGACGAGAACGGGCGGCCGGTGGACGCCCTGCACATCCACGGGTACGCGCCCCGGGAGGATAGCCAGGTGCTGGAGAAGGCGATCTGGGCCAGCCTCAGCGAAGACGCCGAGCTGCCCGGGCGACTCGGCGTCCTGGACGACGCCGACCGGCGCAGTGAGCCGCTGGCCATCGCCCAGCTCCTGCTGCTGTACCACCTGCTGGAGGCGGCCCACTAGGGCGACGCAGCCGCGGCGCCGGCGGCGAGCCGGGTCAGCGGCAGCGGAATCTATCCAGGAAACGGCGGAAGACCCGCCCTCGCGAGGCCGCGGAAGCCTGCCATGAGATAACTGACGGGCAGGATTCTTCCAGCACGGGGGTGTCATGTTTCACGTGGATTCCGAGGTCGGCCGCCTGCGGCAGGTGATACTGCACCGTCCTGACCTTGAGCTCAAGCGGCTGACGCCCGAGAACGCCGCCGACCTGCTCTTCGACGATGTGCTCTGGGTGGCCAGAGCGCAGGCCGAGCACGACGCGTTCGCCGATACGCTGCGCTCGCATGACGTCGTGGTCCACTACTACGGTGATCTGCTGACCCAGACCCTGGAGATCCCGGAGGCGCGCGAATACATCCTGGACCGCGTGTTCGATCCGCGCCGGCACGGGCCGCTCGCCGCCAGCACCCTGCGCGCCGCGATGAGCGGCCTGGAGGCGGCCAGCCTGGCCAGATTCCTGGCTGGCGGGATCACCAAGCGCGAGATCACCGAATTCGGCCCGGAGCCGAAGAGCATCGCCTTTCACTCCCTCGACCCTGACGGCTTTGTCCTGGTGCCGCTGCCGAACCTGCTCTACCAGCGGGACACGTCCTGCTGGATCTACGGTGGGGTCTCCATCAACGAGATGCGCCGGCCGGCCCGGATCCCGGAGACGCTGGCCGCGGAAGCCATCTATCGCTGGCATCCGATGTTCGCGCCGGCGGACTTCGACGTCTGGTACCACGGGGCCGAGGCCGGGCCAGCCACCATCGAGGGCGGCGACGTCCTGGTCATCGGCAACGGGGCGGTGCTGGTCGGGATGAGCGAGCGAACCACGCCGCAGGCGGTCGAGGTACTCGCCCAGCGGCTGTTCGCGGCCGGAGCGGCCCGCTGCCTGGTGGCCATCGACATGCCGAAGACCCGCGCGTTCATGCACCTCGACACCATGCTGACGATGGCGGACTACGGAGTGTTCATCAAGTACGCGGGGATGGGCATGCTGCCGTCCTACACGGTCGAGCCGGGCGCGACGGCCCACGAGCTCAAGGTCACCGATCACCCGCCGGGCGACATGCACCGGGCGATAGCCGCCGCACTCGACCTGCCGGCCATCACCCCGCTGACCGCCGTGCAGGATGTCCGTTCCGCCCTGCGGGAGCAATGGGACGACGGCTGCAACGTGCTGGCCATCGAGCCAGGAGTGGTCGTGGCCTACGAGCGGAACGTCACCACCAACAC
>Ga0302320_10029265_pt1 | contig 10542 bp, 12 predicted proteins | sample Bog_T0_3_FD_202130 | JGI IMG/M metagenome (GOLD analysis project Ga0302320, IMG submission 202130) | Peat permafrost microbial communities from Stordalen Mire near Abisko, Sweden - Bog_T0_3 | ecosystem: Environmental > Terrestrial > Soil > Wetlands > Peat | place: Sweden: Abisko, Stordalen Mire... | reverse complement strand
GCGAAGACCCCTACCGCCTGCACCGGCTGCGCGTGCTCGGCGGCACGACGGCGGAAGCGCTCGTGCAGGAGATCACGGCGATACGGGCGGACCCGCCGGCCCCGGCCTCGTACGGCTGAAGCACGGCGCGAACGGGTTGCGACGATAGGCGGCTGCCCTCGCGGACTGCAAGCGGCGGACGGGGGTCGAACCCGCGACCTCGAGCTTGGGAAGCTCGCGCTCTACCAACTGAGCTACCGCCGCATGGCTCGGATTCTATGGGCCGGGTGCCTGCGTCCGGCTCGCGGCCGACCTCTACCCTTGGTGGCCATGCGACGCCTGCTCCTGCCGATCCTCGTCTCGCTCGCCGGCGCCGCGCTGCTCGGGCTGCTCGTCTACGGGATCTCAAACCAGGCCGCCAGCCGCTCCCTCGACGAACAGGTCGCCCACGGCGAGCAGCCGGCGGCACCCGACGCGGGCCGCACGCTGCCCAGACTCGGGGCCGGCGGAACGGCCTCGCTCGCCTCCTACGCCGGCAAGGTCGTCGTGCTCAACTTCTGGGCCTCGTGGTGTGAACCCTGTCAGGCGGAGGCCCCCTTGCTCGAGCGCGCGCAGAGCCGCCTGGAAAGCCACGACGCGACCGTCCTCGGGGTCACCTATCTCGACGCCTCGCCCGACTCCGAGAGCTTCGTGCGCCAGTTTCATCTCACCTATCCGAGCCTGCGCGACAACAACGGCAACTTCGCCCACTCCTACGGCACCGACCAACTCCCCGAGAGCTTCATCGTCAACCGGCGCGGACGGATCGTCGCGATCAGCCGCGGAGAGATCGCCCAGCCGTTCATAGAACGGGCCGTCAAGCTGGCGGAGGCGTCATGAGTCCGGCCCCCGCGCGGCGCGCGTACGTGACGCTTGCGTGCCTGATCGCCTTCGGCGCGCTCGCCGCAGCCCCGAGCACGCTCGCCGCCGCGGCGCGGACAACGTTGCCTGTGATCGAGCGCCAGGTCATGTGCGTGACCTGCAAAATCCCGCTGAACGTGGCCCAGTCCCCACAGGCCGATCGGGAGCGTGCCTTCATCCAGGAACTGATCGGCCGCGGCGAGAGCGAAGGGCAGATCAAGACCGCGCTCGTGGGGCAGTACGGGCCGGCCGTGCTCGGGCTGCCCGAAGCCCATGGATTCGATCTGGCGGCCTATCTGATCCCGCTCGCCGCCGCGCTCGCGCTGCTGGGCACCTTCCTGCTGCTGCTGCCGCGCTGGCGCCGGCAGGCGCGAGCGAACGCAGCCCCCCCGGCCGCCACCTCGCTCAGCCAGGACGAGACCGCCCGCCTCAACGCCGACCTCGCCCGCTTCGACTGACGGCTACCCGACCTCGCGCGCTTCCACCGAGCTTTACATCTCCTCCGGCGCGCTCACGCCGAGCAGATCCAGAGATCGCGCGATCGCGCTCCTCGTCGCCACACACAGCGCGATCCGAAACGACTCCACCTCCGCCGGCTCGGCGCCGACCACGCGACAGTCCCGGTAGAAGGCCGTGAACAGCTGGGCGAGCTCCAGCGCGTAGGCGACGATCCGATGTGGCGCGCGCCGTTCGGCCGCCTCCTGGACCTCTTGCGGAAACGCCAGCAGCTGCTCGATCAGCGTCCGCTCGGCCGGATCCAGGGCCTCACGCTCGAGCTCCCGCAGGGCATCGAGGGCGGCCTGTTCGCGCTCTGACCCGGCGCGCGCCAGCAGCGAGGCGATCCGCGCGTGCGCGTATTGAACGTAGTAGACCGGGTTCTCACTCGACTGTTCGCGCGCCAGCGTCAGATCGAGGTCGACGGTCGTGTCGTGCGAGCGCGCCAGCAGGAACCAGCGGGCGGCGTCCGCGCCGACTTCCACCAGCAGGTCATCGAGCGTCACGAACTCGCCCGCGCGCTTTGACATCTGCGCCCGCTCGCCACCGCGCATCAGATGCACGAGCTGCATCGTCAACAGCTCCAGGCGCTCAGGGTCGCCGCCGAGCGCCTCAAACGCCGCCTTCATGCGTGCGACGTAGCCGTGATGGTCGGCCCCCCACACGTCGATCTGGCGCTCGAAGCCGCGCTCGCGCTTGTCCTGGTGGTAGGCGATATCCGAGGCGAAGTAAGTGTGCTCGCCGTTCGAGCGTACGAGCACACGGTCCTTGTCGTCACCGTAGTCGGTCGTGCGCAGCCACAACGCGCCCTCGCTGCGGTACGTCCGTCCCTGCTCTCCGAGCAGCGACAGCGCCCGCTCGACACGGCTCGGATGGCCCTCGTGCATTGCGCTCTCATACGCCCAGCGGTCGAAGCTCTTCACCGCGAATGCGGCGAGCGAGCTCTCCATCTCCCCCACCATCACAGCGACCGCCGCCCGCCCGATCTCGGCGGGATCCTGCGACTCGCCCCTGGCGAGATGGACGAGCTGCTCGACGTAGGCACCCTGGTAGCCATCCTCCGCCACCGCTTCGCCGCGCGAAAGCGCGAGGATCGACTCGCCCAGCTTGCTCACCTGCGAGCCCGCGTCATTGACGTAGAACTCGCGCTGCACGTCATGGCCCTGGAAGGAGAGCAGGCGCGCGAGCGAATCGCCGTATGCCGCGTTTCGCGCGTGACCGACGTGCATCGGTCCGGTCGGGTTGGCCGAGACGAACTCGATCAGGATCCGCTCAGGCGTCTGCGCGCGCCCCGTGCCGAACGAATCTCCGGCGACGAGCACGCCGTCGAGTGCGCCCACCAGCCAGCTGTCGGAAAGGAACAGATTCACGAAGCCCGGCCCGGCGACCTCGTAGCGCTCGAGCCGGTCGCCGATCCGCTCGCCGAGCGCCCGCCCGAGGCGCTCGGCGACCTCTCGCGGCGAGGCGCCGAGGCCGGGCGCCAGCAGCAACGCCGCATTCGTCGAGTAGTCGCCGAAGTCTCTGCGCGGGGGCCGCTCGAGCGTGATCGGACGCCGCCCGGCGCCCGCGATCCGCTCGCCGCCATTCGCGGCGAGCCCGCCCGAGAGCTCGTCCGCCGCCGCGAGCACGTGGCCGCGCAGCTCATCCAGCGGGCTGATGGCCGCCGCCCCAACGTGTTCTTGGGATACCGCGGCGACAGCGGAGGCGTCGTCGGAGATGGGCTCGGTCATCGTCTGAAGGTGGCTGTGGGCCGGTGAAACCCGGTCGGCGATAGGTCGGTACTCGCCGCTTGCGATACTAGCTGTGTGAGCGACCAAGACTCAGGCTCCGAGCGGCACATAAACATCCATCTCTCGCCGGAGATCATGGGCGGCGTATATGCCAACTTCGCCAACGTCAGCCACTCCGACTACGAGTTCACCGTCACCTTCGCGCGCGTCGACCACGAGGTCGAGTCCGACGAGGTGCCCGGAGTGGTCGTGTCGCGCGTCAACATCTCGCCGCGGTTCATGCGCGAGCTGATCGATGCGATGGAGGACAACTACTCCAAGTGGCGCACCCGCGAGGGCATCAAGAACCTGCCCGAGTACGGCGGGGCCGAGGGCGAGTCGGCAGAGGAGTAGTAGCTGAAGGTCGCGGTCATCTCCGACATCCACGGCAACCGCCATGCCTTCGAGGCCACGCTCGAGGCCGTCGCCGCGAGCGACGCCGCCGAGCTGTGGTGCCTCGGCGACCTCGTCGGTTACGGAGCCGAGCCGGACGCCTGCGTCGAACTCGCGCGGCGGCATGTCGCCGTCTGCCTGGCCGGTAACCATGACATGGCGGTGACCGGCGAGATAGCACTCGATGAGTTCTCGCGAGGCGCAAGCCTCGCGGCGCAGTGGACACGCGATGTGATCGCGGCGGAGAACCTCGCGTTTCTGACGGAGCTGAGCCCCGAGGGGCAGGAGGGACAGATTGGGCTCTACCACGCGAGTCCGCGCGATCCAGTCTGGGAGTACGTCCTCTCGACCCTGCTCGCCGAGCTCTGCCTCGACGCCCAGAGCCAGCGGATCTGCCTGATCGGTCATTCCCATGTCGCACTCTCGTTCGTGCGGCGGGAGAACGAGCTCGCCTCCGGCCAGCCGCAGCGCAAGGGCGCAGAGCTCGACATCTCAGAGGGCGAATGGCTGCTCAATCCGGGCAGCGTCGGGCAGCCGCGTGACGGCGATCCGCGAGCGGGCTGGCTGCTGCTCGACCTCGATGGGATGACCGCCTCGTTCGAGCGCACCGAGTACGACATCGCCGGCGCCGCCAGGGCGATCCGCGCAGCGCACCTCCCGGACTCACTCGCCGAGCGCCTGGAGTACGGTCAGTGACCATGCGCTCGGCGCCACAAGGCAGACGCACGCTCGGGCGCCCAGCCTCGCGGCGCCCCGTCGGCTCGCGGCTCGCGCTCGCGGCGACGCTCGGCCTCTCCGCGACGGTGCTCGCCGCGTGCTCCAGCGCGAACCCCGGCCTGATCCCCGCGAGCAACGCCGAGCCGTTGCAGGTCGACTTCGAAACGGTCGCCCAGGACGCTCAGAACGGCAACGGCAGCTGCGGCGAAACGGCGGCTGCGATTCGCAAGACCGAGCAGGACTTCTCCGAACTGCCTCAGACCGTAGCGAGCAACCTGCGCAATACGCTGAGCGGTGGCATCGCGAACCTCAGCAACAGGGCGCTGACGCTGTGTGCCAAGTCCACCACGCAGACGACCACGACGACGACCGACACGACTACGAGCGCAACCTCGACTGCCACGTTCACCGCCAGCGAAACGACCACCACCGAAACGACCTCGCTGACAATCCCTACGACGTCCAGCCCGGGCGGCGGCACACCGGCGCCCGGGGCCGGTGAAGCGACGCCCCCGGCGAGCCAACCGCCGGCGGGCGCGGGCGCCGGCGGCGCCGGTGCTCAGGAAGGCCTCAAATGAACGCCGTCGAAATCGCCGGGCGCTACCGCCTCGAGGGCCGGCTCGGCTTCGGCGGAATGTCCACCGTGCACCTCGCCGTCGATCAGCGCCTGGAGCGCCAGGTCGCCGTGAAGCTGCTGGCCGAGCATCTCGCCGACGACCCAGCGTTCGTGTCGCGCTTTCAGCGCGAGGCGCAGGCGGCCGCCCGGCTCGTGCATCCGAACGTCGTCCAGGTGTTCGACTCCGGCCGCGACGAGAGCACCGGGCAGTACTTCATCGTGATGGAGTACATCGCCGGATCCTCCTGCGCGGAAATTCTCCGCGACGACGGCTGGGTCGAGGTGAACGAGGCGATCACGATCATCGAGCAGGCGTGCGAGGGCCTCTACTACGCCCACCGCCACGGCGTCGTGCACCGCGACGTGAAGCCCGGAAATCTGCTGCGCTCGATCGAAGGCGAGGTCAAGCTCGCCGACTTCGGCATCGCGAAGGCGACCGAGCAGTCGAGCATCACCCAGGTCGGCTCCGTGCTCGGCACGGCCGCCTACCTCGCACCCGAGCAGGCGCGGGGCGAGGAGGCCGGGCCGAGCGCCGACCTCTATGCGCTCGGCGTCGTCACCTACCAGCTGATCTCCGGGCGACTCCCCTACGAGGCCAGCTCCCTGACGGAGCTTGCTCTGAAGCAACAGAGAGAGGAGCCGGCGATGCTCGACGCGCTCGTCGCCGGCGTCACCCCCGAGCTGGCCGAGGCGGTGGCAATCGCCCTCGCGCTCGACCCGCTCGACCGCTACCAGAGCGCCCGTGAGATGGGGCGCGCCCTCAGCGACGGCCTGAACGGCATTCCCCCCGCCGAGCGCACCGCGGCACCGGGGCACGCGCCCGCGACCCAGGCCACAAGGCTGCTGGCGAGCGCACCCAGCGCTACCGGCGCTCCAGCGCGCGGCAAAGCCGCGAGCGCGGTGACGCCCCGGCGCCCACGTCCCGGACCGCCCCGGAGCTCCGCCCCGGCCAGCGCGCGGGCGGAGAGCTCACCGGCCGGGAGCCACCGGCGCGCGAATCGTGTCCTCGTCACGCTCGTCGCGCTGCTCCTGCTCGCGATGGTGGTCGTCGCGGTCGTGCTGATAACGACGCCCTCCCAGACCAAAGTCGTGATCCACCAGGTGATCTACTCCGACGTCCAGAGGGCCGCGTCGGAACTGCGGCGGCTCGTCTCCGAAAACACCAAGTAGAGCTCGCGGCGCAGCACCCGAGGTACCCCTCCCATGCTCGCCTCGATCATCAACGTCGACCACCTCGTCACCACCGCCGGCTACCCGCTGCTGATCGTGCTCGTGATGGCAGAGGCCGGCGGCGTCCCGATCCCCGGCGAGACGGCGCTCATCACGGCCGCGATCCTGGCGAGCCAGGGGAAGTTCGACATCGTCCTCGTGATCGCCTTCGCCGCGCTCGGTGCGATCGTCGGAGACAACATCGGCTATGTGATCGGCCGCAAGGGCGGGCGCTGGCTGCTCGAACGACCCGGGCCGTTCCGCCGCCAGCGCCGGGAGGTGCTCGCCGTCGGCGAGCCGTTCTTCGAACGGCACGGTCCGAAGGCTGTGTTCTTCGGCCGCTTCCTGCTCGGCCTGCGCACGTGGGCCTCCTGGCTTGCGGGCGCGACCCGCATGCACTGGCGCGTGTTCGCCGTCTGGAATGCGGCCGGGGGCATCTGCTGGGCCACCGCCGTCGGCCTGATCGCCTACGAGCTCGGCAACTCGGCCGGCAGCGCGATCAAAGACTTCGGCCTCTACGGCGTCGTCGCCGTGGCGATCGCGATCCTCAGCGCGGTCGTTCTGCGCCGTCGTCATGTCCACGGCGTGGCTCGCGCCAACTCGGCCGATGAGGACGCGCCGGAGGCGCCATCAAAACTGCATCAAGAGGAGCCGCCCGAGCTGCAGGGCTGAGCTGCTCAGCAGGCGCTCGAGCAGGGAGCGATGCGCTCCCACATGTCGGCGAGAACGCTCAGCTCGTCCTCTGAGAAGCGCGAGAGGAAGTGCTCCTTGACGACCCTGAGATGCGTCTCGCGCGCTTCGGTCAGGCGCTCACGCCCAAGAACGGTGAGGCAGGCGTAGGAGCCGCGCGCGTCGTGGTCGCACGAGCAGCGCTCGATCAGCTCCTCACGCTCGAGACGGTCGACCAGCCGGGTCAGGCCGCTGCGCGAGAGCTGCACCTCCTCCGCCAGATCGCACATGCGCATCCGGCCCTTGCTCTGCACGGCAAGGTTGCTCAGAACCTCATACGAGCTCATAGGCAGGTGGTGGGACCGCTCGAGCTCAGCGTCCAAGCGCTTGGCAAGGCACGCGTGGGTGCGCAGCAGCCCCCGCCAAGCGCGCTGGCCAAGTTCGGAGGTATCTGCTCGGCTGAGAACTTCCTTGTCCTCAGCTGGGCTGGTGACGACGGTCGCGGTCGGCATGACGTTTGAACCTAAGCGCTTCTGCAACGAAGATAGCAGTGTTGCCTTGGGCTATTGGGCGGGATTTTTCATCGCCGTGGCCCGCCACGCCCACCAGATCATCAGCGGTTGCAGGGGCAGGCGAGCCCACAGCGCCCAGCGCGGGATACGCGGAAAGTGCTCCGGCGCCCGTGCCATGTACACGTTCGCCGGGAACACCGCGACGAGCAGCGCGATCAAGCCCACTCCCGATGCTCGGCGCGTCCGCGGCAGGAGCACCCCGACTCCCCCGGCGAGCTCCGCCACGCCGCTGATCTTCACCAGGCGCGAGGCCTCGCCCTTCATGCTCGGCGGGACGATCTGCTCATACGCCCGCGGGATCGCGAAGTGGTTGACACCCGCGCCGATGAAGAACGCCGCGAGCAGTCGCTGGGAGAGAGTGGTCTTCATGGTTTTGAGATCAGCGAATTCCCGGTCATCTCAGCGGGCTGCTCGATCCCGAGCAGCGCAAGGACGGTCGGTGCAACGTCCGCCAGGATGCCACCGTCCTCGCGAAGATGCAGCCCGGGTACCGTCACGATCAGCGGGACGGGGTTCATCGAGTGCTGCGTATTCGGGCTGCCGTCGGGCTCGAGCATGTGATCGGCGTTGCCATGGTCGGCCGTCACCACGCATGCCCCACCCGATGCATGCACCGCGGCGACGATCTCGCCCAGGCAGCGATCGACGGTCTCGATCGCCTCCACCGCCGCCGCGATCACGCCCGTGTGCCCGACCATGTCGGCATTCGCGAAGTTGATGATCCCGAATTGAGGTCCGTCTTCGCGCCAGGCCCCGACGAAGGCGGCCGCCGCCTGTGGCGCGCTCATCTCCGGCTCCTGGTCGTAGGTCGCTACGTCCCGCGGTGAGGGCACGAGCTCACGGCGCTCGCCCGCCAGGGGCGCCTCATCGCCGCCGTTGAAGAAGTAGGTCACGTGCGGATACTTCTCCGTCTCCGCCACGTGCAGCTGCCGGGCCCCCGCCTTGGCGAGCACGACCGACAGCGTCGTCTCTGGGTGCTCGGCGGCGAACGCCACCGGGTACGGCCAACCCTCCTCGTACTGGGTGAACGTGGCGTAGCTTCCGACCGGCTCACCGTCGCCGCGCCCCTCCCACCCGGGCAGCTCCTCGCCAACCTCGCCAAAGCCCGGCTCAGCCAGCGCCCGTGTGATCTCGCGCATGCGATCGGGGCGGAAGTTGAAGCAGATCACGCTGTCATGCGGGCGGATCCGCGCGTCCTCGCCGACGAGCGTCGGCTCGATGAACTCGTCGGTCTCACCTCGCGCGTACGCGTCTGTCACGGCCTGCTCGCCCGTCGCCGCCGCATACGGCGCCCGGCCGTGTACGAGCAGGTCATAGGCCCGCTGCGTGCGATCCCAGCGGCGATCGCGGTCCATCGCCCAGTAGCGCCCGACCACCGAGCCGACGCGAACGCCCATCATCGCGTCCAGCTCTGAGAGGAACGCCACACCGGCATGCGGCAGCGTGTCGCGTCCGTCCGTGAAGGCATGCACGACGAGGTCCTCGACCCCGAGCCCTCGCGCCATCTCGATCAGCGCGCGCAGGTGGGCGAGTGAGGAGTGCACGCCGCCGTCTGAGACCAGCCCCAGCAGATGGACCCGCGCCGGCGTCGCGAACCCGGCTCCGGCAGCGGGAGTGAAGGCCGCCCGCAGCACCTCGTTTCCGAGCAGCGATCCGTCGGCGATCGCATCATCGATCCGCACGAGATCCTGGCGCACGACGGCGCCGGCGCCGAGGTTCAGGTGACCGACCTCACTGTTGCCCATCTGGCCCTCCGGCAACCCGACAGCCCGGCCGCACGCGGTGAGCGTCGTATGGGGAAAGCCGCTCCACAGCTCGTCGAACACGGGCGTATCTGCGAGTGAGACGGCGTTGCCGGGCCCAGGAGCCGCGAGGCCCCACCCGTCGAGCACGACCAAACATGCGCACGGCGCCGGCAGACGCACTGCGCCCGGGGCGGTTGTCATCGCGCGCGGGCCGGCTCTGATGCGAGAACGATCTCGGCGAAGGAGCCGGCCTGCAGCGAAGCGCCACCCACGAGCGCGCCATCGACGTCCTCGAGCGCCAGCAGCTCCGGCGCGTTCTCCGGCTTGACCGACCCGCCGTAGATGATCCTCACGCGTTCCGCCGCCGCCGCGTCGCGGTCGCCGACCAGCGCCCTGATGAAGCCGATCGCCTCCTGCACCTGCGCGGACGTCGCCACCCGCCCTGTGCCGATCGCCCAGATCGGCTCATACGCGATCACGACCTCTCCGAGTTGCTCCTCGGCCACACCCGCGAGGTCATCCTTCACCTGCTGGCGGAGCTTGCGATCGGTGTCGTCGTTGTCCCTCTCCGCCTCCGTCTCGCCGACACACAGGATTGGTGTTAGGCCCGCGGCCAGTGCGGCCGGCACCTTCGCCATGAGCGCCCGGTCCGTCTCGCCGAAATACTCTCTGCGCTCTGAGTGGCCGAGCACGACCCCCCGGGCGCCCGCCTCGCCAAGCATCTCGCCCGAGACCTCACCGGTGAACGCGCCCTCGGGCTGCTGATGCATGTTCTGCGCGTAGACCTCCACGCGCGACCCGCGCACACTGTCGGCCACCGCGCCGATCGCCGTGAAAGGCACACAGAGCGCGACGTCGACCCCGTCGACGGACGACACCGCGGGCAGCAGCGCCTGGACGTAGTCCTCCGCCTGCTCGACCGTCTTGTACATCTTCCAGTTGCCTGCGATCAGCGGGGTGCGGCCCATCAGGATGTGACTCCCGCCCCCTCCAGCGCGTGGACTCCCGGAAGCGTGTGGCCCTCGACCAGCTCGAGCGTCGCGCCGCCGCCGGTCGAGAGATGATCGACCGAATCCTCGAGGCCGAAGCGTGCGAGCGCGGCGGCCGAGTCTCCGCCGCCGACGACCGTCAGGCCCTTCGCGCCGGCAACCGCCTCGGCGACCGCCCGTGTCCCGCCCGCGAACGGACCGAACTCAAACGCACCCATCGGGCCGTTCCAGAACACCGTCCCCGCCCGCGCGACCACCCCGGCGTACCGTTCGGCGGTCGCCGGCCCGATATCGAGGCCCATCCAGCCCGCCGGCACCTCGACGCCGTTCAGCACCCGGTGCTCGGCGTCCTCAGCCAGGCGATCGCCGATGACGAGGTCGCTGGGCAGCTCGATCCGCGCGCGTCCTGGAAGCAGCGCCTGGGCGAGAGCCGACTGCGCATGCTCGACGTCCTCCTCGCAGCAGAGCGACTCGCCCACCGCGTGTCCC
>Ga0302320_10029264_pt1 | contig 10542 bp, 9 predicted proteins | sample Bog_T0_3_FD_202130 | JGI IMG/M metagenome (GOLD analysis project Ga0302320, IMG submission 202130) | Peat permafrost microbial communities from Stordalen Mire near Abisko, Sweden - Bog_T0_3 | ecosystem: Environmental > Terrestrial > Soil > Wetlands > Peat | place: Sweden: Abisko, Stordalen Mire... | reverse complement strand
CTTCTCTCGGATCAACTTGCGCGCAGCTTCAAGCAGCTTCGCTCGAGTCCGCACGCGCTTGTCACCTTTTGTTCGGGGTAGTTCAGAATTGATTTCACGATCGGTCATCACGTCTTGATTTTATAGCTAATCTATTTTATAAATCAATTACGAAATACTCGCACCCATTACGAGGCTCCAGATATGAACAAGGAGAAGCAACTCCAGAAGGCATTGCAGGACAGCGTCGACAAATGTCAAGTTGCCGGCGCTGCAACCTTGGCGTATCGAAACGGTCAGACTGGAGCTGCCTACGCAGGCTGGCGTGACATCGAAAACAACTTGCTTGTGCAGCGCGATACCATCTTTCGCGTCGCCTCCATGACCAAGCCGATTACCTCTGTTGCGGCTCTCATGCTGGTAGATGAGGGACGAATCGCACTGAGCGATCCCATTTCGTCCATTGCCCCGGAGTTCGAAAACATGAGGGTCCTTCGTTCACCTGACGGACCCCTTGACGAAACCCAGCCAGCTTCGCGCCCTATCACGTTCGAAGATCTGCTCACCCATCGCTCGGGTCTAACCTACGGAGACTTCCATCGCGGTCCCATCGCATCCGCCTATCGCAAAGCTCTCGGCGGCGACATCGACAGCGATATCCCGCCGGATGACTGGATCGCCGCGCTCGCGAAGCTGCCACTGGTTAATCAACCGGGAAGTGGTATGTACTACGGCCGTTCCACCGACTTGCTCGGGTTGCTGATTGCGAGAATCGAACGCGCTTCACTAGGGGCAGTCCTCGCACGGCGCATCTTCGGTCCGCTCGGCATGAAAGACACCAGCTTCTTCGTTTCTCCCGAGAAGCGGATGCGCCGTGCGCTGGCTTACGGTTTCGACGAACAGGGCCACTTGATGAAACGCCTCACATGGGGAGGTGTGGTAGTAGAAGAGAGACCAGAGCACATGGCCTACGAATCCGGCGGCTCGGGGCTATGGTCAACCGTCGACGACTATCTGAAGTTTGCGCGACTGTTTCTTGGTGCGGGCGAAGTGGATGGAGTTCGTCTGCTGCGTCCTGCAACGCTGGCCCGAATGATGACCAATCAGCTAACCGACGCCCAGCGGGCCAACTCCGGTTGGCTTGGCCGCAAGCCGTTTGCGGTGGGACGAGGATTTGGCCTGGGAGTTGCGGTGATCCTGGAGCCTGACCAGACAGATTTGTTCCGACAGGGAAGCGCAGGTACAGTTACTTGGCCTGGCGCGTACGGAGGCTGGTGGCAGGTAGATCCCAAAGATAACTCGGCTTTCGTCTTTCTTGCCCACAATATGGTGGATCTAGCGCAGATGGCGAAAGGGATCGGTCTCGGCGTGTGGGCGACTATCGATGCAACGCAACGAATAATATGTGAGCCGTCATCCCCAGACTGATAGGTTCTGATTGAAGGACTGGGGAAACCATCACAGGACCTCAGACGAAGGTCTTCTTGCGTTCCTGCAAGCTCCGGGTGGTTTGACGACGATTGGGAGGTAACCGCGCCGAGCAGTTTCAAGGGTTACTTCCCAATAGAGGGTGACTCGACCGGAACTCCGTCAAATAGCGAACTGCGTTCTGTCGTGAGCCCAACACGATTCGCCTGTAAATCAATCAAAGCGATAGCGTAGACTCTCTGCATTGCCCTATAACCAATGCGGCGGTAAATAGAATTGGATGTGGGGTTCGCCAAATCCGTGTAAAGTACGCAGCGAAAGCCAGCATGGCGCATATGCTTTGAAAGCGCATGAACGCACGCTCTTGCGTAGCCCCGGTTTCTCTTCTCGGTCGGGGTGAAGACCCCTGAGATGCGGACTACGCCTTCTGCAGGTTTTCTACCAACCGCCATTGACATCGGCCCCTCATCGTCCCAAAGCCATAACTCTGCCGAAGCGATCCATCGGTCTACACGGAGTTCTAAGTCATTCGCCAGTTCACCAATCTCAATTGAAAATGCTCGAAACCACTCCATCATCAAGCTGCGGTCGCTTGGAAGAGCAACCCTTCTCCTTGAAAGCTTGCAAGACTCCGCGGAACCCGGCTCCGTGCGTCGCCGCTGACGGCTCCATGAACTACCCTTCGGCCGAGCAATTCATTGCGGATATGAACGCGGCCACTACGGAGCGGAAACCAATAAGCAACTCGAGTGGGAGTTGCCAGAGTCAGATCCCGGATGTCCACAATACAACTGCGTCAAGGGAAATCCTATGGGCGAGTTGTACTATACCGAGCTTGGCTTTCAGGCGGGTACACCGATCGTGCCTATTCCAGAAATTGCAGCGGGTCCGTTCTTTCATCTGCAACCCGGCTATTACTGGACCTGCGAAGCGTCCGCGATCGGCCAGCCGTGCGTCGACGGCAGCACTCCGGTTCCCAATACCGGCGCCCAGTTCGACTTTTCCTTTGGAAATGGGTTCCTCAGCACTGCGCGCGAGCCGGGCGCGCATTTTGTCACCGTCTATTTCGCGGGCTGCGACCTTCCCAATGCAGAAGAATGCGGACCCCCAAAGCCGCCGATCCCGCCCAAGTGTCCGCCCGGCAGCGCAAACTGCAATTTGTAGGATCGCGGAAAATGCCTATTGAACCTCGCAAGCCGCTGAACTCAGACTCAACTCATCTCCGCCTCATTGAATCCGATTCCCACTTAACGCACACTGCAGTTGTCATGAGGCGCACACCTAAGGCGCGCCTTGACAAAGAGTGGAGGGAAAGGTCATGCAACAGAACAAGACATTTGCGGGAAGAGTGGGGATTTCGCTGATCGCGGCAATCGTGGGTCTGAGCCCCTCGATGATGGCTCACGCTGAGAGCAGTACGGCGGTCAAGGTAACCAATTCAGCCAACAATCCGGCAGTGACTCAAGATGTGGGTCAATCGTCGGGGCAGATGGTTCATTTCACTTGCGTGACCGGCCCGAACAACAGCAACAGCTGTTACGATTCCGTTTCATTTCAGGCCGAGACCCCAGCCAACAAGAATTTGGTTATCACGGCCATCGACTTGATGGCATTTGATGGGCTACTTTGCCCGAACGCAACCTATGTGGGACTGCAAACGAATGGATCTGTGAACGGCTTTGACACGACACGAACGATCAGTACCTGGACTCTCATCGGGAATTCGCCCACGATGCATTTTACTTATCCACCGGGATTTGCCGTGACGGCTGCAGCTTCCGGCAGTCAAGGATTCAAGCTCGTATTCAGCGGTCAGTTTTCCAATTGCAATGCGAAAGCGGATATCTTCGGCTACTATACAGCGAATTGAAGCACCCCTGCCCGTCAGGGGTAGTGATAGCTCTTGCAGCCATTGCCCTTGGATTGTCCGGCCAATCCGCCGCCAGCGCGCGTCTCGCGCAAGAGCTGAACCGGCGTTTCCCCGAGGACACGGTTGTGCAATCAAACCTGTTGCCCGCAATCATTTTGGCCTCAGCCCTCCAACAGCGCAACATCACCAGGCTGAACCAGCAACTTGACGCGCATCCGCCGTATGAACTCGGCGAAATCAGCAATTCCATTACCTTTTGTTTGTATCTGTCGTACTTGCGCGGACAAGCATACTTAGTCGCGAACAGAAGAGCAGAAGCCGACGCAGAATTTCAGGCCGTTCTCGACCATCCCGGCCTCGTTCGCAACGCCCCGATCGGCGCCTTGGCACACTTAGGATTGGCGCGCGCCTATGCGACCAGCGACAGCGCAAGCAAATCCAAAGTCGCATATCAGGACTTCCTTGCGCTTTGGAAAGACGCCGACCCCGACGTTCCAATCCTTCGTCAAGCCAGGGCAGAGTACCGGAAGCCTTGATCACGATTTCAATTCCCGAGAGCAAGAATCGTGCCCCGGCTCTCGATTATGAGACCTGGGATCGCACGAGCCGCTCCCAGCCGCGGTTTACTCCTCGAACGTTGAAAGGTTCTTGAGCGTCATTTCTTGAATTTCGCGGCGGCAATCCACTTGAGTGAATAGTCGGCTTTTCGGACAGTTGCCTTTCCGTTCTCGATTGGTGATAGCAGGCCGAAGCACTCGTTGAGACGCTTGGCTTCTGTTTCTCTGAGTTCCGGGTGGTTTGTCGCCAAACCGTCTCCAACCCTGATTTCTGCCCGTTGGCGACTCCCGGCAGGTCGAAAACCGAGTAATGTACGGTTAGCCGGTTTTACGGCAAGTTGCCATAGAAACAGATCCATTTGAATGGCTCGATGGGCGCATTGCCCTGATATCGTCAGCTGAGACCAGGACCGCCCAGGAGAAGCTCGGTGAGCGCGAAGGCGCCGCTGCCGAGTTCGCTCACGATGATCGGCCGAGCCTGAGAATGTGCTTGCGATGAGATGGCCGCCGTAGTCCGATTGCGCCTGGCAACCCGTGAATCCGCAGCCCGTGTCTACGCATGGACCACCTCGGCGAGGGAGAAGGTGAGGGTCAGGACCGTGATGTCGTCTTCCTGGCCGAAGGCCAGCGCGGCGTGGGCGATTGCGTCGGCGGATTGCCTGGAAATGGCGGCGGTGCGGTCGAAGCCGAAGAGCTCGCCTTGCGGGTTTCTGGCTTCGATGACGCCGTCGGAGAGGAAGGTGAGCTGATCGTTCGGCGCGAGGCAGATGGCGGATTCGCAGTAGGTGGCGCCTGGTGCGATCCCGAGGGGCAGACCGGATTTGACTTGCATCTCTTCGCCATTGCGATAGGGAGCGAGGTGACCGGCGTTGGCAAGGATGAGACTGCCGTCCGTCCCGATGCGGGCGAAGAGGCAGGTGACGAAACCGCCGTCGCTCGCCTCTGCGAGTTGAGCATTGAGTCGGGTAAGAATCTGCGCCGGCGAAAGTTCCTCGCTTGCAAGTGAACGGAGCGCACCGATGGCGAGAGTGCCGGTCATGGCGGCCTTCAGGCCTTTGCCGCTCACGTCACCTACAACGATGAGCGTGGCCCCCGAGGGCTGCGGAATGACCTGGTAGAAGTCGCCGCCAACTTCCGCGGCGGGCAGATAGGCAGCCTGAAGCCGGAGATTCTTGACCGCGGGAAGGCGGAGAGGGACCAGTTGCGCCTGGACGCGGCGAGCGGCGTCCAGTTCGGCGGACAAACGCTCGTCGCGTTCCGCCGACCGCGTGAAGCGAAGCACCAATGCCAGACCGAGAGACAAGAGAGCAAGCAGGTCGCACGGGTTGTTCCAGTAGACGGTGAACAGCCCAAACTGGCCGAGGATGAGTGGCGGAACAGGGACGATGCGGAAACTGAACAGGACCCATCCGACCTGGTTTGCATCCTCAGCGCCCATCATGAGCAAAAAGGGGACGAGCAGAAGCCGGGCCTCGTAGTTGCCAGCGCCAGCGGACCGGAACAGACGCAGAAACATGATGACTGTAATTCCGAGGACGAGGAAGAACCAAATGACGTGCGCCTGCGTGACGGTCAACCAGAGCACCTGTATGAGCGGGTACTCCGGCAGTAGGAGTAAAGCAAGCACTATGCCGCTGCGCAGCAGATTGTCAGTGCGCAAGGCGAGAAAGCGCCAGACGAACAGGAGGCAGCAGAGAAACAGTGTCGCCAGCAGCAAGGCGTCTGTGAATCCCTGGGTGATGAGCACTGGGCAGCCCAACAGAACCGAGATCCATTTTCCAGCCCTGCTGAGCGCGTAGCTGAGCAGCCAGAGCGCTGCCCAGGCGTATGCAGTGGCGCGGCGGCGCAACAGAAACAGTGCCAGGCTGAACAGGCCGAGGCCGGCGGCAAGGCTGTCTACGGCGAGATCGGGGAGGTTCCTGGCAAAGAAGCGCGCCCGGCTCGAGAAGTCTGCCTGCTGAAGGACGTCGAGCGGGCCGATGCGGGGGTGCTCGAGGAATCCGCCGGGGCGGTAATGCGCGATGATGCGGAACTCCCACATGCGGACGGCGATTTCTACGGAGCCTGCTGTGCCCGCGGGCAGGGGCACCAGGTTGGTGCCGGCCTCGAAGTCCCATTGGGGAGTGGGGCGCATGCGGCCGACGGTTCCGGCCAGCTTGCCGTCCACGTACACCTCGGCGGAGGTATAGAATTTGCCGAGTTCAATGGCTAGCGGCGGACAGTTCGCGGGCAGCTTCACGCGAATGCGGTACCAGGCGTAACCGTAGTAGTCGGGGTAGCCCTGATCGGTCCAGCTTTTACCAGTTTGGAGCAGAGGCCATTGCGAGTCGTCAAACTTGGGGTCTGCCCATGTGGCGTCATCGCCGGTATGGAATCGCCACGATCCTTGCAACTTCGCCACAGGCTCCCGCGAAGCAGAGAAATCGACGGTCTGCGCTGCCGTAAATTGCGCCGCCAGAAGCACAAGCAAGAGGCATAGTCTACGCATGAAGCACCTCGGCATTCGCAAATGTCAGCGTGAGCACAGTAATGTCGTCTTCCTGCCCAAACTGCTGCGCACGCTGGGCGATTGTCTCTGCGCTTTGGGTAGAGATGACCGCCGTGCGTTCGAATCCAAAGAGTTCTCTCGTAGCTGGGTCGGTTGCTTCGAGGACTCCATCTGTGATGAGGGTCAGCCGGTCGCCTGGCGCCAGCTTGAAATTTGTTTCCGTGTACTCCGCGGAGGGGTTGAGTCCAAGTGGCAGACAGCTTTCCAAGCCGACTTCACGGCCGTCAAGATAGGGCGGAATATGCCCCGCGTTGGCAAAGCTGATTGTGCCGTCCGCGGCAACACGCAGGCAGAGACACGTAATGAACCCGCCGTTCTGTGCATCCACGATCTGCCTGTTAAGCCGAGTCAGCAACGCATCGGGACTCAGGCCTTCCGCGGCTAGCGTGCGCAGAGCTCCGATGGCCAATGCGCCAGTCATGGCCGCCTTCAATCCCTTGCCGCTCACGTCGCCCACCGCGATCAAGGTCGCGCCATCGGCGAGGGGCAGCACCTGGTAGAAGTCGCCGCCAACCTCGGCGGCGGGCAGATATGCGGTGGCGATGTGAAAGCCAACGACTCGGGGAATCAAAGCGGGCACCAATTGCTGCTGGACCTCACGGGCTGCTTCCATTTCACCGGCCAGTTGGGCTCGCTCTTCGGCGGTCTTGCGCTGGTCGTGGAACATGAGCACCAGCAGGACCACGATGGCGGCGATCATCAGGGTCGCCCGCGCCTGCTGGACGATAGGGAACCAGGTATTCACGAACGGGGCGACCGAGCGAAGGGAAAAATTCCGGCTCAGCAGGAATGCAATGTAAACCTCGTTAGCCACGCCCCAGACCATCAGGGCGGCAGCTACGTAGCGCATGGATCCGCCGATTTGCCGCCAGGGCCGGAAGGCCGCAAAAGGCGACAGGAAGGCCACGCCGAATAGAACATTTACAGAAGTGATTGTCCATTCCAGCAGGGGAACCATCCGCAGGCTCTGTGCGGCGGAGACGATCGATATTGTTGCCTCCATCGCGGGCAGGATCAAAGAAAGCCCAATGACGCTACGATAGAACCAGGGGACAGGTTTCCGTGCAAGGGCGTACACCAGCAGGACATAACAGGTGAGCGCCGCCACGAGGCATGCGTTGAGCAGCCGGGATTCGATAAAAGGAATCGGGTAGAGCGAGGTGGTGAGCTGCTCCATGACGCGCCGAATCGCCAGCGCCCAGCAGACGAAAGCGAAGAATAGGAACGCCAGTTTGGAGCGATCGCTAAGATAGAGGCCCAGCATCATCACGCCGGCGATTCCAACAATGAAAAAGGCGATGGTCGTGGGCAGAGTTCGAGAGCCATTCACAAACGCGAAACTGTTGCGCCGGTCTTCAAGCAGCTGCCGGTCTCCGGCGATCCATTCCGCTCCGTTCGTCTCCGGCGCCAAATCAAACCGTTTATCAGGGATCCCGCGAAACAATATCCTGAGAGCGATGGTTGACTCGGCCTGAACGGGAATGGGCGCGGCCAATGGAAAAGTCCGCACCAAATCCGCGGTAAAGTTGCCTGTCTGCATGTCTCCAAAAGTTCCGGCGAGGCTTCCGTTTACGAAGAGCTCATAGGCCGCGCTCAGGCTAAGCTCGAGCGCCGGCCGTGCTGTCGCATGGAGCGGCAACAGGTCGACATGGCAGCGAATCCAGATGCGGGGCTCGTTTGGGTTGAGCTTCCACTTCGGGTACGGATGCCATGCCGACTCATCCAACCCGGGCGCGGCCCAGTGGAGCGCGCCGCTGGGGTCGTCCCCGGCACGCCACACGCAATCTTCCGGTGCAATGGTCAGCAACGACTGGCCGAAGCCGGCGATGGGCGCAAGCAATAGCAGCAAAGCGAATTTACGCAAGCATCACCTCTGAGCCTGCGAACTGGAGCGTGAGCACAGTGATGTCGTCTTCCTGGCCGAACGATTGCGCAGCGCGGGCGATCTCTTCGGCCGTCTGGGTCGAGATGGCCGCGGTGCGGTCGAAGCCGAAGAGCTCTCCAGTTGCGGATCGTGCTTCCACGACACCGTCAGTCATCAGCGTCAACTGCTGACCAGGCCCGAAATGGAAGCTTGATTCTTCATAAACGGTCGCGGCGGAAAGCCCCAGCGGCAGCCCATTCTCGACGTGCAACTCTTTCCCTGCGACGTAGGGCGGGATGTGGCCGGCGTTCGCTACGGTGAGAATGCCTGCGGGACTGGCGGTTAGAACCAGGCAGGTCGTGAATCCGCCATTGTTGCGACCAAGCATGCGCTGGTTCATGGCGGCAAGAATCTCGCCAGGGCTTTGCGTGTAGTGCGCTAGCGTGCGAAAGGTGCCTACCAGCAGTGAAACCGTCATCGCGGCAGCGATGCCCTTGCCACTGACATCACCCACCACTGCCAGAGCACCGCCTCCAACAGGCAATACCTGGAAGAAATCGCCACCGACAACGCCGGCCGGCAGGTACACGGTCTCGACGGCAAAGCCTGGCAGTACCGGAGTGTCATGCGGAATCAGCACCTGCTGGACCGTCCGTGCAGCCTCGAACTCACGCTGATGCGCATCCTCCACGCGGCTCGTGCGCAGGAAACGCAAGACAAAAATGCTCAGCATTCCGGCGAAAAAATAGAGGTCGCAAATGTTCGGGATGGAGATCGGAAACGGCCATTGCCAAAGGCTGTAAAAGAAATGATAGGCAGCTGGTTCGTGTCCGACCACGAAGATGAATATCCAATGCAGATTGTCCGCGAGCAGGGCTAGTTGTTGCAGCAGCACTGGCGCCAGGAGCAACCGCGCGTCAAACCGTCCCTGCACTGCCCGGTGCAGGAGAAGCCCAACCACCCAGAAGTACGGAATGACCGTCAGCACCGATGACGATTCGTTCATGAGAGCGATCGAGAACGGCAACGACTCGGGCACGATCAGAGCAGCAACCGCCTCAAGTATCGATAGAAAGGCTAACGCTGCGTAACATCCGAGAATCACGCGGAACAGCCAGTCACCCCTGCCTCCGAGCAGAATGCGGAAAAAGCACATGGTTGTCCAGCCCCATGACGCCATGAGAATGCCGGCGGCCAGGTCGAATTCCACAACATCCACCACCATTTGCCGCCGACTGGCGTTCAGGACCATGAAGATGACGTATAGAAATTGCGCCGCCGCGAACCACGCGTACTCCTTCTCGCTGCGGTGTTTCCGCCAGAAGCCCAGGGCCGCGCACGCCGCCAGGAACGCAATGAGAGCCAGGCAGTACACTGCGCCATTCGACCAGAGAAATCGGACGCGTTCCGTTGCTTTGCGCTGTTCGATGAGGGGAGTGGCTCCCAGGCGCAGCCCGTCGTTGATTTCGCCACCAATAAAGTCCTGCCAGAGGTGCGAGTGCCAAACGCGAAAAGCCAGCACTACCGTCCGGGTATGCGATGTCGTCTGGGGTAGGTGATAAACCGCCCACACCCGGAATTGACCGATAGGATGGTGACTCGGGGGCATCGCGCCGACGCCTCCGAGCAACTGCCCATTGGCAAAGACCTGGTAGCTTGTCACCACGTACGGCACCAATAGCGAGAGATCCTGCGGCTTGTCGGGGATCTGGATGGTCGCCCGATACCAGGCGAAGCCATCCAGGTGCGGGAAGCCCTGCGTGTACCATGATTGACCGGTTCTGATCAGCGTCCAGTTGTTGTCGTCAAAATTGGGCTGAGACCAGCGCGGATCATCACCGGGGTGGAAGCGCCACTGTCCGTCGAGCAAGGCGATGGGTTCTCGATCCAGATCAAACGAAAATTTGCCGCCCGTTGGCTGCGCCTGCGCTGCGCAGGCGGAGGCCAACGAGACAGAGACACAAAAGCCGACCAACGCCCTGCTGATGCCCAATGAAGGGACCCTCCGGGGGATGGCCCAAGCTTTACATATCCAAACGAATGTTACAAGGCACTGGGGATCGGCAAATCATACCATTTTGACGTCGTTCCCTTAGGATCGCCAATCCAGAAGTAATCATGATATTGATCGCGTTACGCCCGAGTAGTCGGCTTCGCGTCAATTTGGATTTGAGCGAACTCCGACCCAAATTGCACCGAAGCCGGTTTACAGCCATGGACCGTTAGGTGGATTACCTGTGCGCGGCACAGGGGATATACGGCGTGATAGGATTTGCCCGAATCTTTTCCAAGAAGA
>Ga0302320_10029263_pt1 | contig 10543 bp, 7 predicted proteins | sample Bog_T0_3_FD_202130 | JGI IMG/M metagenome (GOLD analysis project Ga0302320, IMG submission 202130) | Peat permafrost microbial communities from Stordalen Mire near Abisko, Sweden - Bog_T0_3 | ecosystem: Environmental > Terrestrial > Soil > Wetlands > Peat | place: Sweden: Abisko, Stordalen Mire... | reverse complement strand
CCGTGTGGTCATCCTGCGGGGCAACGACGAATGGCGGGATTTGGAGTTCGCGGGCATCGGCATCGGGATGTTCGTGCTGCGCCGCAGCCGCGCCAATAATGCGTCGCAGTGGCTCGACCGCCGCTTTTTCCGGGAATCTTACGATGCCGAGCGTATTCTCGCGGGGCTGGCGAAAGAGGCCGGCGGGTATGTCGAGATCGCGCCGCTGCTGGAGAATATCGCTTCGCGGATTTCCGAAGCGCTGCACGTGCCCGACATCGTGATCCTGCTGCATGAAGGCGACCGTTTCGTGCCGCGCTATTCCACGCGGCCGGGCGAGCCGATGAACATCGACGCCACAGGCCGCATCGCGAAAAATTTGCGCGACCGCAACGAGGCGCTCGAAATCTACTTCGACAAGCCGCCGCTCTGGCTGCGCTCGCTTTCGGCCGAAGAACTGCAGACCCTCGACTTCATGCGCACGCAACTGCTGCTGCCCATCGCCGGGCGCGGCGAGTTGATCGGCATCGTGAGCCTGGGCGCGAAGCTTTCCGAAGCGCCTTATTCCGACACCGACATTCGTCTGCTGCAGACCATCGCGTCGCAGATGAGCCTCGCCATCGAGAACAGCCGGCTGGCCGCGTCTTTGGCCACCGAGGCCGCCGAGCGCGAGCGCGCCAATCGCGAAATCGAAATCGCGCGCGAGGTGCAGGAGCGGCTGTTCCCGCAGAGCATTCCGGCAATTGCAGGGCTCGACTGCGCCGGTTATTGCCGCCCGGCGCGGGGAGTTGGCGGCGATTACTACGATTTCCTCGCGCTCGAAGGCGGCAGGCTGGGCATCGCCATCGGCGACGTTTCGGGGAAGGGAATCGCGGCCGCGCTGCTGATGGCCAGCCTGCAGGCATCCCTGCGTGGCCAGGCCGCGGCCGGCGTGCACGATCTCGCGGTGCTCATGCGGAACGTGAACAAGCTCGTTTACGAGGCTTCGACGAGCAACCGCTACGCAACGTTCTTCTATGGCGAGTACGACCCGGCGACACGGCTGCTCGATTTCGTGAATGCCGGCCACAACGCGCCGGTGATTCTGCGCGGCGAGGCGGTGGTGCGGCTGGAGGCGGGCGGTCCGGTAGTCGGGCTGCTGCCGGGCGCGCGGTTTGCGCAGGACCGGTGCCTGCTGGAGCCCGGCGACATTTTCGTGGCGTTCACCGACGGCATCAGCGAGGCGCAGAACGAAGGGGAAGAGGAGTGGGAGGAAGAACGGTTTATCGCGGCGGCTCGGAGATGCGAGGGACTGGCGGCTCGCGAGATGATTCGCTCGATTTTTCAGGCGGCGGACGAATTCACGGGCACGGCTAAGCAGTACGACGATATGACGCTGCTGATCGTGAAACTCTCGCCACGGGCTTCGGCGAGCCCGATACAATAGGGTCAACTCTCATGTTTCCGGCCGAATACACATTTACGGTCCCGCGCATGAGTTTTACCGCGTTTGTCGATATCCTCGCAGTCGCGTTCGTGATCTATCAGCTGGTGCAGATCGTGCGCGGCACGCGCGCGGCGCACATCCTGATCGGCATCGTCACGGTGGCGGCCGTCTACCAACTGGCCGTGCAGGCGCACCTGGACGCGCTGCGCACGCTGTTGCAGTCGCTGGTGCCGTACTCCGCCATCGCCATCATCATCCTGTTTCAATCGGAGATTCGCCGCACGCTGGCGCGGCTGGGCCGCAAGCGGCTCTTCGGCGGCTACCAGCGCCCGGAATCGACCGACGAGATCCTGCTCGCGCTCACCGCGATGTCGGGCGATAAGACCGGCGCGCTCATCGTGCTCGAGCGCGATATCGGCCTGCGCACGTTCATCGAGAGCGGCGTGCGGCTCGATTCGGAAATCTCGCGCGACCTGCTGCTCACTATCTTCATGCCGGGCACGGCGCTGCACGACGGCGCCGTCATCGTGCAGAAGGGGCGCATCGCGGCGGCGGCCTGCTTCCTGCCGCTGAGCGTGAACCCCGCGGTTTCGTCGAAGCTCGGGACGCGCCATCGCGCGGCGATCGGCATCACCGAAGAGACCGACTGCCTCGCGTTGATCGTCAGCGAAGAGACCGGCCTGATCTCGATCGCGTCGTTCGGCAACCTCGAGCGCGGCCTCACCATCGAACGCGCCGATGAGCGCATCAACCAGCACTTCGGCGCGGACCGCAAGCGCGCCTTCACGCCGCCCGCCGCCGCGCGCAGGCCGGTCGACGACGAAGTGAGGGTTCGCGATTGAGGGCGCGAGACTGATGCACTTCATCACCGATAACATCGGCTGGAAGCTGCTCTCGCTGATCGCGGCCTTTCTGATCTGGGCCAACATCGCGAGCGAGCCGGAACTGACCACGATTCTCTCAGCGCCGGTCGAATACAAAAACTTCCCCAGGGGCCTCGAGATCAGCTCGGAGATCGTCGAGACCGTGGACGTGGAAACGCACGGGCCGGCGGGGCAACTGCGCGATCTGAGCGCGGCGCATCTGGCGGCCATCGTCGATTTTTCGAGCGTGCGCGCTGCGGGCGAGCGCACCTTTACGCTGACCACGGCGGAGCTGAACCTGCCGCGCGGGATTCAGCTGATCCGCATCATCCCGGCGCAGGTGCGCTTCAAGTTCGAGCCGGGCGTCACGCGCACGATACCCGTGCAGGTGCCGTTTGCGGGGAAGCTGCCGGCGGGGTGGAAGCTGGCCAGCTTCGGCGTCGCGCCCGCCACGCTCACCATCGCCGGGCCGCAGAGCCGCGTGCAGGCGGTGACGAAAGCGGCGTCCGATCCCTTCGATCTGTCGCAGGTGAGCGGCGACACGAAGCAGAAGCTGTCGGTGTATATCGGCGAGCCTCAGGTCCGGTTCCTCGAAGTGCCGCAGGTTACAGTGAGTATTCACGTCGAACGTACGAACTGAATACATGGCGAAAAGGCTTTTTGGCACGGATGGGATCCGTGGAGTGGCGGGCGAGCCGCCTTTGGATCCGGCAACGGTGATGGCGCTCGGGATGGCTCTGGGCGCGGATTTGGTCAGGCATGAGACCGCGGCGGGAAAGCCGGTCCTGTTAGGGATGGACACGCGGGAGTCGGGGCCTGCCATTGCGGCGCAGCTGGCGGCGGGGCTGGCGCGGCGCGGGGTGGCCAGTGCGTTCGCCGGTGTTGTGACTACGCCGGGTGTCGCATATCTCACGCGCACGGGGGACTTCGCGGCGGGCGTCATGATTTCGGCCTCGCACAATCCTTTTGGCGACAACGGTATCAAGGTGTTCGCGCGTACGGGCTTCAAGCTTCCCGACGCCGAAGAGCACGAGATCGAAGAGGAGATCTTCCGCCTGCTGCCCTGTCTCGGCGACGATGGCGATGCCGTCCCGCTGACCGCCGGATATCCGATTCGTCGCTATCTCGATTTCCTGCTCTCGACGCTTGCGGACTCGCTCGGCGGGCTGCGCGTGGTGCTCGATTGCGGCAATGGCGCGGCGTCCGCGATCGCGCCTCCGTTGTTCCGCGAGGCGGGCGCCGAAGTCGCCGCGATCTGCAACGAGCCGAACGGGCGGAACATCAATCTCGACTGCGGCGCGCTGCATCTGGAAGGGCTGCGGCAGGCGGTGCTCGAGAGCGGGGCGGATGCGGGTGTGGCTTTCGACGGCGATGCCGACCGCGCGCTGCTCGTCGCGCCCTCGGGCCGGATTGTGGACGGCGACGCGATTCTGCTGATCGCCGCGCGGCGGCTGCAGCGGGACGGGCATCTGCCGGGGAACCTGATCGTGTCGACGGTGATGTCGAACCTGGGGCTGGAGAAGGCGCTGGCCGCGCACGGGATCGGAATGCTGCGCACGGCGGTGGGCGATAAGTATGTTCTCGAAGAGATGATTCGGCGGGACGCGCCGCTGGGCGGCGAGCAGTCCGGGCACGTGATTTTCAGCGAGTATGCGACGACGGGCGATGGCATGTTGACAGCGCTCAAGGTGCTGGAGACGGCGCGGCGGGACAACGCCACGCTCGACGAACTTGCGGCGGAGATGGTGGTGTATCCGCAGATTCTGGTGAACGTGCGGGTGAAGGCGAAACGGCCGCTCGACGACATGCCGCGCGTGACGGACGAGATCGCGGCGTGCGAGGCGGAGCTGAACGGTTCGGGGCGCGTGCTGGTGCGGTTTTCGGGGACGGAGCCGCTGTTGAGGGTGATGGTGGAGGGGCCGGAGCAGGGGCTGATCGAATCGCTGGCGGGGCGGATGGCGGATGCGATTCGGGCCGAGCTGGGGTGAGAGACAATCGGATTGGTTCGATGGCGAATTTGCGCGAATTCGAAGATGTGTTGGGGAAACTGTCTTCCGCCGAGAAGGCGGAGGTGCTCAGGTGGCTGATTCAGGACCTGTGCGACGCGTTCCCCGGCATCGAATCCCGGCCCGATGTCTGCGGTGGCGAACCGTGTATTGTACGGACGCGGATTCCCGTGTGGCTGCTGGAAAACGCCCGGCGCCAGGGAGTGACGGAGCAGGTTTTGCTCGCGGCGTATCCGGCTCTGCGTGCCGAAGACCTGGTGAACGCGTGGAACTACGCGCGGTCCCACGCGGGTGAAATGGACCGGCAGATCAGCGAGAACGAGACGGCTTAGTGGCCCTGTTTTATTCGAACGAGAACATTGCACTGCAGGTTGTGATGGAGCTGCGCCGCCTTGGCCATGATGTTCTCACATCGATGGAAGCCGGAAACGCCAACCTGTCCGTCCCCGATGCCGAGGTTTTGGACTTTGCCGTCTCGAAGGGGCGAATCCTGGTAACGCACAACCGTCGGCATTTTCTGCAGCTCCATTCATCGAGATGAATCCATTTTGCGCGTGCCGAAACATCGCCGGCAGGTCCCTCATGTCGGCCCTCGAAAAATCCGTTCTTCGCTTTGCCGCGAATGTTCCAGCGGCCATTATCCGGCTCCTCGATATCGAGGATCATCTCGTCCTCCCGACAAAGCACGAACCCCTGGTGCAGTGTAAGGCCGTCTACTGCGTGAACAAATTCGAACTCATCGGGGGACTCCGGCGTCATTATAGCTCGCCTGTGCAACGCCGATATCCAACTGCCCTGTGCTGCAGATGGGAGTGAGGCCTCCGGCTTGCAGCGTCTACCGCCAGGCAGGTGCATCCGAATAATGGCGGATTCCGAAACTTCCGGCTCTCAGCCCCGACGCTACTGGCGCCGGGACCGGAATGGGGTGCCCGATCGAGGGGCTGACGGGGCGCATGCCGGACGCCGTTCCCTTGGTTAGGGTGACGTGCGGGCCATTGTCCGGGTGTGAAAGCATCGAGTGCCGGGCGTACTCTATCATCAGTAAATGGCAACGGAAACCGCGATCCATCCGGCGGTCGCGAAACTGAACGAAGTCCGCAACGAGATCGGCAAGATCATCGTCGGGCAGCAGAGCGTGGTGGATGGCGTCCTCATCTGCCTGCTCGCCGCCGGGCACGTGCTGCTCGAAGGCGTGCCGGGCCTCGGCAAAACCACACTCCTCCGCACGCTCTCTCGCGCCCTCAGTATCCGTTATTCCCGCATCCAGTTCACGCCCGACCTCATGCCCGCCGACATCGTCGGCAGCATGATCATGGAAACCGACGACCACGGCCATAAGTCGCTCCGTTTCCAGCCGGGTCCGATCTTCGCGCACCTCGTTCTCGCGGACGAAATCAACCGCGCCACGCCCAAAACGCAGTCCGCGCTGCTCGAAGCGATGCAGGAACGCACCGTCACCAGCGGCACCACCACGCATCAGCTCGAATCGCCGTTCCTCGTGATGGCGACGCAGAACCCCATCGAAATGGAAGGCACCTACCCGCTGCCCGAAGCGCAGCTCGACCGCTTTCTTATGAAGATTCTGGTGACCTATCCGAGCCGCGCCGAACTGGCGCGTATCGTGGAGCGCACCATCGCGCGCGAGGAGGCCGTGGTGCATTCCGTGCTCGACCGCGACGAGGTTCTCGAACTGCGCGCCGCCTGCCGCCAGGTGCTGGTCGCGCCGCACGTGCAGGATTACGCGGTGCAACTTGTGATGGCCACGCAGCCCGAGCAGGCCGAAGCGCACGAGGACACGAAGCGTTACATCCGCTACGGCAGTTCGCCGCGCGGCGCTCAGGCGCTGGTGGAGTGCGGGCGCGTGCTGGCCCTCATGCGCGGCCGATTCCATCTGAGCGTCGAGGACATTAAGGAGATCGCGCTTTCCGTGCTGCGGCACCGCATCATCCTGAATTTCGACGCGCACGCCGACGGCAAGACGCCCGACGCTATTCTCGCTTCGATCATTTCGGGAGTAACCGTACAGGCTTCCGCCGCATAGGAATTCATACCGGTAAGTCCGTGGCCAACACCCCCGCCCATACTCCCATAATCGACCGCGAGTTTCTCGAACGGCTCGAACGCCTGGCGATTCACTGGCAGCGCTCGTTCGCGGGTCTGGTGGGCGGCCACAACCGCTCGCACTTCGCCGGCGGAGGCCAGGAGTTTCTCGACCACCGCCAGTTCCATCAGGGCGACGATCTGCGCGCGGTCAACTGGCGCGCTTACATGCGGCTCGACAAGATGTTCCTGAAGATGTTCCAGATCGAGCCGCGCGTGCCGGTGCGGCTGCTGCTGGATACGTCCGTCTCGATGATTAACGGGAAGTTCGAGTACGCTTTGCGCCTCTGCGCGTCGCTTTGTTATGTGGGCCTGGTGCGGCTCGACACCATCGAAGTGCTGCCCTTCGCGGGCGAACTGCATGAAGGAAAAGCGTGCGGCGGCGGACGCCAGCGGTTCAGCCCGCTGTCCCGGTTTCTGGAGACGCTGAAGCCTTCCGGGTCGACGAATTTCCTGAAGGTGGTGAAGCAGTTTCTGAACGAGTATCCGCAGCGGGGCCTGGTGATCGTGATTTCGGATTTCCTCGACGAATCGGGTTGCGAGAAGGCTTTGCAGTATCTCGCCGATTACGGCAACGAGTTGATGCTGATCCAGCTCTGGACCGACGAAGACAGGACACCGCGCTTCTCGGGCGAGTACGATTTCATCGACGCCGAGACTTCGGCGCGGCTGCGGATTCATGTGGATGCCGATGCGCGGCGGCAATACACGGCGGCGTTCGATAAATTCGCGGCGTCGATCAAGACGGTGGCTTTTCGGAATAACGGAAGGTATGCGGGGCTGGAAACTTCTGTGCCGCTGGAGGACGCGATCTTCGGGTCGTTGCTGAAATCTCAGGTGATCGCGTGAGCGCCGGAGTCTTGTGGGGCGGACGCCCCTGTCCGCGGCCGGTCCCCCGGCCGGCCTGGTCGGTCAGGCTGGGAATTTCGGGTTCAGCGGGACAGTGGGCTCACTGATGGAATTCCTCAACCTCACGCTCGGCCAGTTCCTTTTTCTCCTCGGGTCGATCTCCGCCGTCTCGGTCGCGCTCTACCTCCTCGACCGCACGCGCCGACGGCAGATCGTCTCGACGCTCCGCTTCTGGGTCGTGCCCGGCCAACCCGCGCCGGTATCGCGTCGCCGCAAGATCCAGCAGCCGATTTCGCTCCTCCTGCAACTGCTGGGCATGGCCCTGCTCCTTCTCGCCATCGCCGAATTCCAGTTCGGCGGCGCGCTCAACAAACGCCGCGACCACGTTCTCGTGCTCGACACCAGCGCCTGGATGGCAGCCTTACTGCCCAACGGCTCCGGCAACACGCTGATGGATCTGGCGCGCGCCAACGCCATCGGCTGGCTGCGCGCCGTGCCGCCCTCCGACCGCGTTCTCCTGGTCCGCGCCGACGGCCTCGCGACGCCCGCCACCTCCTGGGAATCCGACCATCGCAAAGTCGCCCGCGCCATCCTCGAATCGCAGCCCGGCGCGACCGCCCTCAACCTCTCGCAGAACCTCGAATTCGCGCGCGATCTGCAGCGCGAATCCGGCGCGACGCTGGGCGAAATTGTGTACGCCGGCCCCGGCCGCATCTCCGCCCGCGAGGCCAACAACCTGACTCTGCCGAACCTGCCGGCATTCCGTGTTCTTCCCGTGGACGATGCGGTGGAAAACGCCGGCATCCGCAGCCTGGGCGCGCGGCGCTCGCAGACCAGCACCGGGGCCTGGGATGTGCTGGTGAGGGTTCGGAATTATGGCCTGCGCCCGAGGGTGGTAGCGGTAACGCTCAACTTCGGCAACGCGCCCCAGGGCAATCATCCGGTCGAACTCGCGCCCGGTGCGGAGAAGGAAACCAGCTTCACCGTGCACACCCAGGCGGCGGGCATTCTCGAAGCCCGCCTCTATCCGCGCGACGCCTTCGCCCCCGATAATTACGCCGCTCTGGAACTGCCCGCGCAGCGCTCCCTGCATGTCACGGTATATTCGGATCAGCCCGAAGCGCTGCGTCCGGCGCTTGCGTCCGACCCTCGTGTGGCCGCGCAGTTCCGCCCCACCCGCGAATACAAACCGAACGACGACGGCCTCGTGATTCTCGACCGCTTCCGCCCCGAGACGCGTCCGCAGGGGAGTTCTCTTTGGATCGATCCGCCGGCGGACCGCCCGCCGATCCCGATTAAGGAGCGCGTCGAGCATCCGGAAGGTCTGCGCTGGACGCCCGACCTGGCGCTGACCGAAGGCCTGCGCGCGCGCAATACGCAGATCGAATCGGCGTCGGTGTTCGAAGCGGGGCCGGGCGCGACCATAGTGGCGGAGATCGACAAAGGCCCGGTGATCATGTCGCGCGGCAATATGGTGGTGGTCGGGTTCAATCCCTTCGCGGGCTCGATGCGGTATGAGTTGGCGGCGCCGTTGCTTCTCGCCAACGTGCTGCGCCAGGCCGCGCCCGACGTCTTTCGCGACGTCGATGTGGGCACGCAGAGCGCCGGGGCCGTTTCCTCCCCCATCGCGAACGAAGTGGATCGGAAGTCGGTCGAGGTGCTGACGGATTCAGGCAAGGTGTTGCCGTTCAATATTCGGGACCACGCGGTGCAGTTCTTCGCCGGGGAGGCGTCGCGCGTGCGGGTGATCGCCGGGAACTCGGAGCGCGTTTATTCGCTGACGCTGCCCGAGATGTGGGACGTGAAGTGGACCCCGCCTGCAACGGCGCGGCATGGGATTCCGGCGTGGAACGATACGATTCGCCGCAGCCGTTCGCTGTGGCCCTGGCTGGCGCTGGCCGGGTTGGCGTTGCTCGTGGCCGAGTGGATCCTGTTCGGCAGCTACACCACATCGCGGATTCATATTGTGAAGCAGCACCTCAGGAGCGCCGCATGAGGTGTTGTACCAGGAAACCTGAAAGTCTCCGCAGCCCGCGCAAATTCCCGCCGGACATGCGCCTTTCAGGCGCGTCGGCTCCGCTGCTCTGTGGGGCAGGATGGCATCCTGCGGCGGGTTGCCAACCCGCCTTGCCCGGGGTCTTGGCGTGTGCCCGGGGCAGGCGTCGAGATGAGTCTCGACGCGGCACCCAGGAGTGCGTGCGCCACAAGTCCGGGAGCGCTGCGTGATTTTCGAGCGTCTCTGGGTTCTCCCCTTCCTCCTGCTTCCCCTTGCCTGGCTCGCCTGGGAATGGCGTCGGCAAGCCCACCGCGCGCCGCTGATCCTCAAAGTCTCGATGATCGTCGCCGTCATCCTCGCGCTCGCCGAACCCGTGCTCGAAACGCGCGACCGCAAAGTCGCGCTGGCCGTCCTCGTCGACACTTCCGCCAGCATTACGCAGGAAGACCTCGACCGCGAGAGCGACCTGCTCGCCCGAATCCGCGGCGAGCGCGGCTCGAACCGCCTCGACGTAATCCCCTTCGCGAAAACCCCGCGCGCTCTCACCACCGCCGAATCCGATCTGCATCTCCAACGCACCGCCGCAGCCGAAGGCCGCGGCACTAACATCGAATCCCCCATCCGCGAAGCGCTCGCCTCGCTGCCGGCCGGCATGATCCACCGCGTCCTGCTGATTTCCGACGGCAACGAAAACGACGGCGCGGCGACGCGCGCCGCCTGGCAGGCGCAGCAGATCGGCGTGCCCATCGACACTATCGCCCTCGGCGGCCGCACGCAGCCCCAGCTGCAGACCGAAGCCGTCGGCATCCCGGGCACGGTCTTCACCGGCGAGCACTTCCCGGTCGACCTCACCATCTACTCGCCGCGCGCCACCGACGCCACCGTCGAGCTCGCGGCCGAAGGCAAGACCATCGGCACGCATCAAATCTCGCTTGCCGCCGGCGAAAACCGCGTTCGCATCCGCGCTGCTCTGAACGCCGCCGGCGCGATCGACCTGAGCGGCAAGGTGGCCGCCGCCGGCATGGGCGAATCGCGCTTCGAGAATGCAGTCGCGGTGCGGCGTCCCAAAGTAGTCTGGGTTTCCGAAGATCCCGAAGGCACCGAGGAGCACATCGTCGGGGTGCTGAACGCGAACCGATTCGACTTCGCCGCTTCGAAATCGCTGCCCGCCAATCTCGACGACGCGCAGCTCGTCGTGTTCAACAACGACAACCTCGACGGCATGTCGACCGCCGACAAGGACCGCCTCGAAGCCTTCGTGCAGCGCGGCGGCGGCGCCCTCATCATCGCGGGCGAACACAACGTTTACACCGACCACAAAGAC
>Ga0302320_10029262_pt1 | contig 10543 bp, 3 predicted proteins | sample Bog_T0_3_FD_202130 | JGI IMG/M metagenome (GOLD analysis project Ga0302320, IMG submission 202130) | Peat permafrost microbial communities from Stordalen Mire near Abisko, Sweden - Bog_T0_3 | ecosystem: Environmental > Terrestrial > Soil > Wetlands > Peat | place: Sweden: Abisko, Stordalen Mire... | reverse complement strand
GACACGCAGCTCGCCGCGCTGTCCACTACCCAGCTCAAGGGGCTAACCAGCACGGATGCGAGCGTCCTCAGCGCCGACCAGGTTTCATCGCTGAGCGCGACGCAACTGGCTTCCCTCGCCATGACTCAGATCGCGGGGCTGAGCAGTAGCGATGTCTCGTCGCTGAACGCCACTCAGATTGCGGCCCTCACGAGCACGCAGATGAGTGCCATTACGACGACAGCCGCTCAGGGCTTGAATGCCACCGACATTGCCCAGTTGACCACCACCCAGATTAAGGGCCTCACCAGCACCGTGATTGGAGCGCTTGACGACACTCAGCTCACGGCGCTGACCGCCACGCAGCTGGCCGCCCTGTCCAGCACCCAGATCAAAGGACTCACCAGCGACGATATCGCGGCGCTGTCTACTGCGCAGATTGCCTCGCTCAGCTCGACACAGTTGAGCGCTCTCGATGCATCCACCGTGGCCGGTTTGTCCGACGACGATCTGAGCGTACTCAGCAATACACAGCTCAAGGGGCTGACGAGCACCGCCATCGGCAGTCTGGCCGATACACAGCTCAGCGCGCTGAGTGACGCGCAGATGGCCGTGCTAACGACCACTCAGCTCAAAGGAATGACCAGTAATGAGGTTGCCGAGCTTTCCAGCACCCAACTGGACGATCTCTCCTCGACACAGTTGAGCGCGCTCACCGCAACCGCCATGCCCGGCTTCTCCAGCACAGATCTCAGCACCCTCACCACATCTCAGCTTTCGGGCTTGAGCACTACGCAAATTGAAGGGTTAACAGTCACGGCGATCACGGGGCTCACTGCCGCGCAAATCTCGTCCGTCTCAACAAAGCAGCTCGCAGCCCTGTCTTCCGCTCAGTTTGCGGCGCTGACCGCCGTGCAACTGGCACAACTCGACGCCACTCAGATCGGTCTGCTCTCCACGACCGAAATCGCCGGCCTCACTTCGAGCGATCTCGCAGTGTTGACCCCAAGCCAAATCGCCGCCCTGAGCACCAGGCAAATCGCGGCCATCGCGACGACCGCTATTGACGGGTTAACAGCGACCGGGATTGCCGATCTGACTATGACCCAGTTCGCTGCATTCGGCTCGTCGCAAATCGGTGTCCTCACGACCGACCAAATCGCCAGCCTGGCGGCAACCCAAATTGTGGGCATGACCACCACCGAAATGAGTGGGCTGGTCGATACGCAGATGGGCGCTCTCTCGCTGACTCAGCTCGCCGCTTTAACGACATCGGAAATCAGCGCACTGTCGTCCACCGCGATCAGCGGAATGACGACCACCGAGGTCGCCGCTCTGGCACCCACCCAGGTCGCTGCCTTCAGCACGACGGCGGTGAGCTCTCTCAGCGATAGCCAGATCGTCATGCTTGGGGCCACGCAGATTGCGGCGCTCACGACGGCCGAGTTGGCAGCACTGAATTCCACACAAGTGGGAGACTTCACCACCACTGAACTCGGAAGTCTCTCGGCAACTCAGATTGCGTCGCTGACCGGCACGGGAGCGAGTGGATTCACCTTGACGCAGTTGGCCAGTTTGAGCGCTCTCCAGGTCGCTGCGTTCACCACCGACGAGATCGCAGCTCTGTCATCGGATTCTGTAGCTGGTTTGACCGCGACCTCGCTGAACGCGCTCTCCAACGATCAGATTTCCGCGTTTACCTCTTCTCAGTTCGCGGCGCTAACCATTACACAGATCTCCGATCTCACCTCGACGCAGGTCGCAGCACTCTCCACGACTGCCTTGAGCGGAATGTCGGACGCGCAAGCCGCGGCTATGTCCCTGTCGCAGCTCGCCGAGCTGTCGTCGGCGCAGATCTCGGCGTTCTCCACCACTGCGATCGGCGGCCTGACCGTCACCGAGATCGCGGATCTTTCGCCAACGCAACTTGAAGGCTTGGCACCCACCGGCATTTCATCACTTGATTCCACGCAGGTCGCAGCGCTCAGCACGACCCAGTTCGACTCACTCACGACCACGCAAATCGCGGCAATTTCGACTTCGGCGATTCCCGGTTTGACGACGAGCGAGCTCGCTTCACTCTCCACCGGCCAGCTTGCTTCGATGAGCTCCAGTCAATTCGGTGCGCTCACGACCGAGCAGATCCAGTCGCTGAACGTCACGCAAATTGCCACCCTCACAACCACCGAGATCAGCGGACTCTATGACACGCAAATAGACGTTCTCTCTACCACGCAACTCGCCGCGATGTCCGCTGAGCAGCTTGCGGCGCTCTCCGACATCGGCATCGGCGGCCTCACAACGACTGAGATCGCGCAGATGAGCACAATCCAGATAGCAGCTCTTACCGCGACCGAGCTGGCTGGATTCAGCCAGGAGCAACTCAGCGCCCTGACCACGACGCAGATGGCGAGTCTTACGTCGACTCAACTGCAAAGCCTGAGCAGCACCGAGATCGAAGCGTTCTCGACCGCGCAGATTCAGGCTCTGACCGCGACGCAAATCTCCACGCTCGGGTTCACGCAAGTCGCGGCGATAACCAGCGATCAGATCAATGCCCTTACGACCGCGCAGTTAGCGGCGCTATCCACCACCGAAGTCTCGGAGTTGAGCACCACAGCAATCAGCGGACTCAGCATGACCACGCTGGGTGAGCTGACCACTCGGCAGTTCTCGGCTCTTACGGGAACGCAATTCGGCGACCTTACCACGACGCAGATCACCAACCTCAACACGACCGAGCTTGGTGCGCTCACCAGCGCGGAATTGGGTGGCATGCTTGACACTCAGGCAGCGGCGCTGACCATCACGGAGATCGACACGCTCGAGTCCACGCAGATAGCGTCCCTGTCGACCACTGCGGTAAGTGGATTGACTTCCACACAGCTCGGATCGCTCTCGACTACCCAGTTGCAGCAGCTCACCGCTACCGAAATGGCGGCCTTCACAACCACCCAGCTCTCTTCGCTGACCACCACGCAGATTGCTTCGCTGACCACGACGCAGGTCCCAGGTCTGACCGCCACCGCAATTAGCGCACTTTCTCTTACCCAGCTTGGCGCTCTGACGGCGACCGAAATGGCAGCACTTACCGGCACGCAACTCGCCGCCCTCAGCAGCACCGAAGCCGCGGCGCTGAACTCCAGCCAGCTTGCCGCCTTGACGACCATGCAGGTCGCGGCCCTTGGCACGACAGCCGTCAGCGGACTTACCACCACCGAAGTCGCCTCCATGACGGAAAGGCAGCTTCAGGCTTTCACTACCGCTCAGGTCGGCGCGTTCACCACTACGCTGCTTGCCAGCCTGACTACCACCGAGCTGGATACGCTCACAGCAACTGAGATTTCCGGCTTGACCTCTACCGGAGTGGCTGCCCTGAGCACGGCGCAGCTTGCCGCCATGACCACCACGCAGATTGGGGCCTTGTCATCCTCCGGCGTCACCGGGCTGACCACAGAACAGTTCGCCGCTTTCTCCGCCACGCAGTGGGCGGCTCTTACCTCAACGCAGTTCGGCAATCTTGCCACCACCCAGTTGCAGGCATTGACCACGGCCGAGTTGACAGGCATCACGTCCACCCAGCTAACTGGTCTTACCTCCTCGCAGATCAACGCCCTGACCACGACTGAAATTTCGACGCTCACCACCACCCAGGTCGGGGCCTTGACCACGGCTCAGTTGGCGGCTTTCGCGGCCACGGAAGTCGCAGTGCTCACATCCGCGCAGCTCAATGTCCTGACTTCCACGCAGGTTGCAGCCATGAGCACCACCGCAATCTCAGGGTTGACGAGTACCGAACTGGCCGATCTCACCCCCCGGCAGTTCGCTGCTCTCACCTCTACTGAAATTGGCGCGCTCACCACCACCGTGATCAGCGCACTGACAACCTCTCAGATCGACAACCTCACCACCACGCAGATTGCTGGGCTGACCGCGACTGAAGTCGCAGCGCTCAGCCAGGTGCAGCTGACCGCACTGACTACCTCGCAGATCGCCGCGCTATCCACCAGCGGAGTCTCGGGACTCACCGCCATCCAGATCGGAGAGTTTACCACGACCCAGGTCGCGGCTCTAACCAGCGAGGAAATGGCAGGCCTCTCAAATGACACAATCTCCGGATTGAGTGCCGCCGACATCGCAGAGCTTACGGCCACCCAGCTAGTCAGTCTCTCCTCGACAGGCATCTCCGCCTTCACGACGACGCAGGTCTCCGCTCTCACCACGACTCAGTTGGATGCCCTGACCGCCACTCAAATCAGCGGCCTCACCTCCACGCAGGTTGCGGCACTCTCGAGCACACAACTCGATTCGTTGACAACAGCACAGCTCGCTGGTCTCAGCACTTCGGGCGTCTCCGGTCTGACCGCCAGCCAGATGGCTTCATTGGCCACCACGCAGCTCGATGCATTCACCGCAACCAGCATTGCGGCGCTCACCGCGACAGCCATGTCGGGAATGACCAGCACGCAGTTCGCGTCCCTTACCACCACTCAATTCAGTGAGCTTTCCGCAGCCGGTATTGAAGGCCTTACCACGACGCAGATTTCCAGTCTGACCACCGGACAGATCGCGCTGTTGACCACCAGCGAAATGAGCGGCCTCACTTCGACGCAGGTAGCGGCTCTCACCTCGACGCAATTCCAAGCGCTTACCGCCACTCAGTTAGGCTCCCTTTCGGCCAGCGGTATCGAGGGGCTGAGCGCCATCGATCTGGGCCTGATCAACGCCACGCTCGAGGCATCTCTGACCGCGACCGAGATCGGAGGTCTGACAACGACGCAGATCGACGAACTGAATTCGACTCAGTTAGCGGCGCTCGCTGAAACCCAGATCGCCGGCCTGACTCGTATGCAGCTCCGTGCCCTCACGTCGGACCAGTTTGCTGCCATCACCTCGACGCAGATTGCATCGCTCGATGCAACGCAGGTCGCTGCGCTCACTTCGACTGAGCTCAACGAATTGACGACAACCCAACTCAGTGCCCTCACTGCCGACCAGGTCGCCACCATGACGGCACCGCAATTTGCCGCCATGACTGCGACGCAACTGGACTTGATCTCCCCCGATCAGTTATCCGAAATCTCGACGACTACGATGTCTGCACTGACAGCCACGACCCTCGCGAGTCTGTCTACCACGCAACTGGAGGCCCTCAATGCAACCCAGATCGCCGTCCTTACCACAACGCAACTTGCCGACCTGAGTACCGCGCAGATTAACGCGCTCGAAGACGCCGAGGCGTAACCGATCTGGTCCGCGCAACAATTACCAGTTGATGTTGGAAAGCATCCCTGCTAAAAAATCTAAGGGCCTGATTACGTCGAGTGGTGCACTAAGCTCTTCCGGAGAGCGAGCCGTCTGTCAGGACGCTTATCTTGAAGAGTTTCCTTGGAACCTGCGGCGTTACCCTGAGGAACGCTAATGTCAACGCCTATCCTTGCTGCCACCATTATTCGGTCCATGGCCAGAAATCTCAGTGTTTCAGACTTGATCCGAACGGCGGAGACGCTGAAACAGAGCAATCAGGCGGATTCAGTGCTCACACTCTATTCGGCCTGGATCAGCCACAACGAAGACCATCCGCTGCTCCACGCGGTCCTCTTTAATTATTCGGTGGCTTTGACCGATGCCGGGCAGCTAATCGCAGCACGGGAATGTCTCGAAAAAGCCGTCCTCCTCAATCCCGATTTCATCCCTCCATACATCAATCTCGGTCGCATTCACGAGCGTCTCGGTCAGCCCGGCATGGCGATCGTGCAGTGGTCAGCGGCGTTGGCTAAGACGGCCGGCATCAACGGTACTTCCATCGGCCACAAGACCACCGCGCTCAATCAGAGCGCTCGCGCTCTGGAGGCGGCAAATCAAGATCAGGCCGCCGAGGACTTCCTGCGCCAGAGCCTCGAAATCGACAACACGCAACGGGAAGTGATTCAACATCTGATCGCACTTCGCCAGCGTCAGTGCCTTCGCCCCGTCGCGCTGCCTTCTGAACGCGTCAGCCACAAAATCCTCATGGAAGGCATGTCCCCGCTCTCCGCGGCCGCATTTACCGACGATCCGCTATTCCAGTTGGCGATCGCGTGGAACTACAACCGCCTCGATGTCGGTACACGTACCGACGCAGTCTTCGACTGGCCCAAGGCCGACAAGAACACCGGCCCCCTGCGGATCGGTTATCTCTCCTCCGACCTTCGTGAACATGCCGTCGGATACTTGATGGCTGAAGTGCCCGGCCTGCACGATCGCGGCAAAGTAGAAATCTTCGCCTACTACTGCGGCCCTGAAGCCAAAGACCGGCTTCATACGAGCTTTGAGTCGTCCGTCGATCATTTTGTCGACATAAGCAAGATGGACGATGAATCGGCAGCGCAGAAGATCCGCCGGGACGGCATTCAGATCCTCATCGATCTCAACGGCTATACGCGCGAAGCCCGGTTGAAGGTTGTTGCCTTGCGGCCGGCGCCCGTCATCGTCAACTGGCTCGGATTTCCCGGTACCATGGCCAGTCCCTACCACACTTACATTCTCGCCGACGACTGGACCATTCCGGAAGCCCACGAGCTCTACTTCACCGAGAAGGTGCTGCGACTCCCATGCTACCAACCTAACGCGCGCAATCGCATGCTGTCGCCGAAGCAACCATCACGCCGCGATGCCCGCCTTCCTGAAAATGCCATGGTGTTCTGCTGCTTCAACGGCGCGCACAAGATCAATCGCTTCACCTTCGAGCGCTGGATGACGATTCTGGCCCAGGTTCCGGGCAGCGTTCTCTGGCTCCTTGGCGGCATTGACTCCGTGAATGAGCGGCTGAAGGGCTATGCACAGGACTACGGAATCTCACCTGATCGCATCATCTTCGCCGACAAGCTCGCGAACCCCTTTCACCTGGCTCGTTATGTCCTCGCCGACCTGGTGCTCGACACGCACCCCTACGGAGCGCACACCACCGCATCCGACGCGCTTTGGATGGGTGTTCCTGTATTAACGATGAGCGGCGCCTCTTTTGCTTCGCGCGTTTGCGGAAGCCTGGTTCGCTCCTCCGGCCTGCCCGAATTGGTGACCAGCAGCACCGATGAATTCGTGAGGCTTGGCGTCGAGCTCGGGACAGATCGTTCCCTCCTCGAGTCCTTCCGCAACAAGCTTCGCGAGAACCGCGATTCCTGCGTCCTATTCGATACGGCGGGGCTTGTGCGCAATCTGGAGGATCGCTACGAGCAGATGTGGAGAGAATACAAAGCTGGTGAGCTTCCCGTTCCCGATCTGATGAATCTGGATGCCTACCTCGAGGTCGGGACAGAAGTCGATTACGAAAAGGTCGAGTTCCAGGATACAGCGGAATACCACAAACGATGGACGGACAGCCTGCAACTGCGCCACAAGTATCGGCCCATTCCTCCCGATCACCGGATGTTTTCCGTGCCGCGGGGCGGCCTTGACGATTCTCGCGACCGTGACCTCAAACCAGAGCCCGCAGCAGTTGGGACGATCCCTTTCCCTTCACGGCGTAACAGAAAGAAATAGAGCTGTTCCCCGCCAAAACTCCATCCCAGGCACAACACACAACATGTAGGCTTGCGGAAAAACTGTCCTGGATTTGCTTAGAATTTGTCCCGAGAGTCGCATTTTAAACGGGTTACGCAAATCCGATGGACCAGGTTTTTCTCACATTTGCGCAAAAACACGGCAATATCCTACAGATTTGCGGAAAAGCTATTCTCAAGCTAAACGGTGATTGCAAGTCCTTTATTTTGAATGTTTTGATCAAGAGCCATTTATACGATGCGCGCCACTGAATTCGATTTGGCTTTGAGGTGAATCAATCGGCTCTCAGTGATCACGATGGCGTCTCTCGGAAAACCAACTCTCGATCCCGGGGTGGGTGGAGACAACATCCTCGCTGTTGCTTAGTCACTGCTCGTCCGAGCCTGAGATCAGCACCGTCTGCTTGAAGCCTATATTGGTCTGCGCAATATGCTGACTCTGGGGCCCGTCGCTCTTGGGAGTAATTCACCGAATTTGGCCCGCAAAGGCATACGGGCAGATCGCAGGGGTTCAAGGGAGGGAAGCCCCCGACGATTCCGTTTTCCGCGGTTCAGTCGGGACGAAGAGCCGGAGTTTCTTGCAGCACTGCTAAAAGCCGAGGTGCCACGTCTTGGACGAAATATAGCTGTTCTTTCGATACTTGGTCGCCATGCACCGCGGGGCTACAGACTCTGTATACATCCATGATCGCGTGTTTCATCTCAGGCTGAATCGACCCCGTGTCGGCCAGAATTTCCACTAGTCGCCTGATTTGCACCTTCGGGCGCTGATCGAGAAGCCCCTCCGTAATCCTTCTCACCTCTCGCTCGATGTTGTATCGCACGGAGATCATGTATTGAATATCTGGGGGGACCTGCGGTTCCTTGGCCTGTGGAGAAACTTTCATCCCGGTCATTCTGGCATCTAGCGCGCGATCGACCTCATCCCGAATTAACGGCAACTGGGAGTCTGGCGGCGGACCCGGGACGGTGTTGCTGAATGTAGCATGGAAGTTTATTGAGTTGCGTACGTCCGCTCGGACCGCCTGAATTTGCTGAGAGATATCTCTCTTCACCTCTTCGATCTCTTGAGTTAGCTCAACGCCCCAGATCTTCACTTCCGAGAAAATGGGCGCCAGCAGCAGCGCTACCCATACGACAAAAACGACACAGTCGAAGGCGGTCGACCCGCCCGATGCGGTCAGTTCCAGTCTTTTCCAAAGCACGAAGCTGGTTATGCCCACAAGGCCTAACCACCAGATCCACTTCGCCCAGAGCGGCAGCTTCACATCTAGCTCCTCTTGATCCCTTTGAGGATACATCGCCTAGGGTCTCGAACCTCCAAGCTGTGCAGCAGGAGCGCGCCACCGGTATCGCTTCATCCTTATATTCCTGCAGGCTTCGCCGCCGAATACGAATTGGAGATCGAATGATCGGTCTGTGCCAGGCGCACGCAGCTAGCTTATAAATCTCCATGTTTCAAGCGGTCCATGTCTCTCAAAGTCGAGACTTCGAGTACACGGCACTGGTATTTTCTTGAATGCAGATAGAAGGTCTATTATCAGGTGAATTCCCATGGACCCGCTGATTCAACAACATCGGAAAGCGAATATCGAACGCATTGCGTCGCACACGGTCGGTATTGCATCTGAGCGGAATACTGGAGTTGGAACCGGCACGCTTGTTCTGCTCGATGGTCAGAAATTCGTGCTTACAGCCAAACATGTGCTTGGCAAATCAACGCCAGACGAGCTTCGCTTTTGGCTTCGCCCGCCCACTGCGATGCGTGACAAAGCAGCAAAGGATACGATAGACGAAGAAGTCGGAGGCTTCACAATAGGTGACAAGTTGCCGATTGTTGACGCACATCTCGATGAGGTCCGCGATGTTGCTGCACTCCGTCTTGATCCAAGCTACGCACTCCCTGACGGTCCCGAGTTTTACGACATGCGCAGGTCGGTGCCAATCATGAAGTGGGACGAGCAGGAACTGGACGGACTCAGTCTTCTTATGTTTGGCTTCCCAACTGACAACTCTCGCGAGGTAACCATAGAGGGGAATAGGAAATTCATGTTCATGGGCTGCGCTGAGCATCTGAGCAACTACTCCGCCGAACTCAACGCGAAGATCTGGGCAACGGTTGTATCAAAGTTTTCACGGGACAAGGACTTTGCTTTCACATACAACGGAGAGACAGAGGAATACAAACCACGTGGATTTAGTGGATGCGGAGTATGGCTGCTTGGCGAAACTCGGAATGCGCCGGTCTGGACTCCAGACCCAATCATGATCGGCATCGTACACAATTGGTTGCCAAAATCGGGAAATCTTCTCGCGTTGAAACTTCCTGCTTTTATTGAGGCGGAACGCGCTTAACGCGTGGCTTGTTCGGCATGCGGTGCCGACGCCGTCGCCCAGATCCCAGAACTGCCGAGTTTCTGACGATACTTGCCGAATGTCTTGTGAGGGCTAAGGCTGGCACGTCGAAGCCAACCAGTCTTCGAAGTATCCTCTGCCAAAAGTGATGACGTTCGAGAATTCTGCGCTCTTGAATTCCGAAGCAATACGTTCACTGTCACGCCCGGCGACGACTTCGACACTCGCATCTTTGGGTGGCACGTCGAACAATAATTCACGAGCACGCTGATCTGCGGTAGGTAGGCTGTACCCGCAGACAACTATCTTGCTACACGCTCCCAGAGCCCCTTCCGCCTGTGACCACAGACGCTTCCAAAATTCCGCTTGCTCAATGCCAAGCGAAGTTTCGACGTAGAACTGTTTGGACCTCCCCGGCAAGATTATGGAATGCAAGACCCCACCGCTCTGGTAGACTCCTGCACCGGAAGGATTATCGTATCCGAGAAACTTCAAATCGCGTGGAAGCATAACAGGAGTCGGTCCTAACGACGGCCAGCTCCCCGTAAAGAAAGAGCCAGCGCTCGCACCGTCGAAGGGATTCCACACCCAGTTCATGCTACCGTGGAGTTTCAAAAGCAGAACGTCAGAAATGTGTTCTCCACTACCCAGGAGAAAGCCGTAACCTT